>ENA-OPDJ01001554-OPDJ01001554.1-human-gut-metagenome-genome-assembly--contig:-NODE-1554-length-11982-cov-2.989771_pt1 | contig 11982 bp, 8 predicted proteins | sample MGYA00241621_ERZ501505 | MGnify/ENA primary metagenome ERZ501505 (study PRJEB25962, sample SAMEA2042624) | human gut metagenome | biome: human gut; feature: human-associated habitat; material: faeces... | reverse complement strand
CGTCCTCGCCGCGCAGGTTGAGCACGAGCTTGCGCAGGGCGGCCACGGTGCCGGGGAAATCGGGGGCAGGGGCGTCCGCGTGCAGGAAGGCCCAGTCCATCATGAAGGTCGCCGACGACAGGGCGCCCACGGTGAGCGCGTCGTCCGGACAGGACAGCTCGACGTCGAACAGCCGCTCGTCGCCTGGGACCTGCCGCGTGCGCCCGCGAGGCCGGTCTCGTTCATGATCTCGACGGTGAGGTGCTCGAGCAGGTGCGCCAGCTCGGTGTCGCCCATGCACTCCTGGAACTCGCGGCCCGCGTCGCCCAGGCACAGGTGCTTGGCGATGGCCGGGGCCAGGTAGTACACGCGCGCCGTGGCCTCGATGTCCTCCGAGGTCCGCAGCGGCACGCCCGGGTTCACGAGCACGCGCGCGTCGAGGGCGTCCTTGCCCACGGTGATCTTCAGGATGTTGAACAGCTGAGCCATGGCTTACCCGCCTTCGTATCGGTTTCCCGCCGCCCCCCTCCCGCCGTGCGCGACGCGAGGGGTGCGGGCGGCTTACGCGTCCTTCTTCTCGTCCCCGTCCTCGGCCTCCTTGGGGGCCTCGGCCGGATCCGGCCCGGTCACGCGGATGAGCGAGATACGCTGGCCGCGCATGGACTGCACCTTGAACTTGTACCCGTCGCGCTCGAACACCTCGCCGATGTCCGGCACCGAGTCGCACATGTCCAAGATCCAGCCGGCCACGGTCTCGTAGTCGTCGCTCTCCTCGATGGGCCAACCGAGCTCGATAGCATCATCGCACGAGAAGCGCCCGTCCACCAACCATTCGCGACGGGAAAGCCGCGTGAGGTACTTGTTGTCCGGGTCGAACTCGTCCTCGATCTCGCCCACGAACTCCTCGACGATGTCCTCGATGGTGATGATACCGGCCGTGCCGCCGTACTCGTCCACCACGACGACGATCTGCTCGTGGGCGGTCTGCATCTCGGAGAGCAGCGGCAGGATGTCCTTGGTGTCCGGGACGAAGGTGGCGTCGCGGACCACCTCGCCCACCTTCATGTCGCCGTGGCCGGCGAGCACCGGCTCGATGAGGTCCTTGATATGGGCGATGCCCACGATGCAGTCCAGGTCCTCGCGGTAGATGGGCACGCGCGAGAAGCCGGTCTCGCGCATGATGGAGAGCACGTCTGAGAGCGTGTCGGTCTCCTCGCACATGGTCACGTCGACGCGCGGCACCATGACCTCGCGCGCCACGGCGTCACCCAGGTCGAAGACCTCGTGGATGATGCGCTTCTCCTCGTCGAGCAGGGTGTCCTGCTCGGAGATCATGTACTTGATCTCCTCCTCGGAGACGTTCTGGCGGTCGTCGGCGCTCTTGATGCCGAGCAGCGCGGACAGCCCGTTGGCGGACGCCTGGGTGAGCCAGACGAGCGGCTTGGCGATCTTGCGGAAGGCCGAGATCGGGCCCGCGACCGACTTCGCCATGCCCTCGGCGTCGGACAGGCCGATGCGCTTGGGCACGAGCTCGCCGATGACGATGGACAGGTAGGACACGATGAGCGTGATGACGACGGGGGAGGCGACCGGCGCCACGGCGGTGAGGGGCGCCACGCCGAAGGACTCGACCCAGTCGGTCAGGGGCTCGGAGAGGGTGTTGGACGAGACGGTCGCGGAGAAGAAGCCCACGAGCGTGATGGCGACCTGGATGGTCGCGAGGAAGTCGGTGGAGTCGGTCGAGAGCTCGAGCGCGCGGGCGGCGCGCCGGTCGCCCTCCTCCGCGTCGTGCTCCAGGCTGGCGCGCTTGGCTGTGGTGAGCGCCATCTCGGACATAGAGAAGTAGCCGTTGATGAGGGTCAAAACGAGGGTGGTGATAAGGGAGATGGTTATGTCCATCGGGAGTTTCTCGAACCTCCAAGATTCGGGACGTCAGGTTAAAACGTTGATGGCGGATACGGCAATTGCACCGGCGCCCAAACGAGAACGCGGGCGCGCAGGCGTGGTCGCTAGATTACGAAGAGGATCACCGCCATGAACTGGAAGATGCTGCCGGCGAGCACCCACAGGTGAAACACGCTGTGCAGATAGCGCACGTTTTTGGCGATATAGAACGGCACGCCCGCGGTGTAGCACACGCCGCCGACGGCGAGCAGGGCAAGTGCCACGGGGTTGAGCAGCGCAACAAGTTCGGGCAGCTTAAAGACAACGAGCCAGCCCATCAGCAGGTAGACCAGGCCGCTTACCCAGTGCGGTTGACGCTCGCGTAGGAAGCACTCGAGAGCGATGCCGATAATGGCGATGGCCCATACGGCAAAGAACAGCGCAGGGCCGCCGTCGTTTGCGAGCGTGATAAGGCAAAACGGCGTATAGCTGCCCGCAATGAGCAGGTAGATGCAGCTGTGGTCGATGATGCGAAACACGTGCTTGGCGCGCGCGGGCTGAATCGCGTGGTAGAGCGTGGAGGCTAGGTATTCGAGGATAATGCTGACGCCATAGACAATCGCCGCGGCCATATGGGCCGGGCCTCCGCCGCGCAGGGCGGCGAATACGATCAGGAGCACCAGGCCCGCGATACCCAGCAGGCAGCCGACACCATGGGTGACGGAGTTCATGATCTCCTCGCCCACTGTGTAGTGTGGAACGGCCGCGGTCTTGGGTCGCGGCTTAGAACTGTCGCTCGAATCGGACATGCCGGTTACATCCTCCAACGTAAAGAGTTCTCAACACTATATCAAAGCGTCTAGGTACGTGCGAAATTTGCACCATACGTGACCCTTTGTTTACCCATTCTTTGCCTGTTGACGCATCAACGGCGAACGTCCATAATGCGCTTGCATTAAATGTTGATGTATTAACATCTTATAGGAGAATACCGCATGGCTCAAAACGCACGTTCCCATCGAAAGCTCAAGATAGCCGGCATCATTGCACTGGTGGTTGTCGTTGCGCTGCTCGGATTTGCCGGCAACTTTCTGTTTGACTTCGCGCTGAATCCCCGCGCGCCATACACCATGAAGATGATGCAGGATAGCAAGAACGACAAAGAAGGTGAGCAGCCGGATGCCGAGGATACCGAGGCGCGGGCATGGTTTAAAGAGAACCGCAAGAGCAGCAACCTCACCGCGGACGACGGGACCGAGCTTGCCGCCTGGTATTTTGCTGCGTCGGAGAGCACGCACGACTACGCCGTCTGCCTGCATGGATATACCAACGAGCCCATCGGTATGGCCCGATACGCCAAACGCTTCCACGACCGTGGCATGAACGTACTCGCACCCGCCGCCCGCGCCCACGAGCGCTCCGGCGGCGACTATATCGGCATGGGCTGGCCCGAGCGCCTCGACATCGTCGCATGGATCGAGCGAATCGTTCAGGCTGACCCCGAGGCGCGCATCTTGGTCTTTGGCGAGTCGATGGGTGCGGCAACCGCCATGAACGTCGCGGGGGAACCTCTGCCCGCAAACGTGAAATGCATTATCGAGGACTGCGGTTATACAAGTGTTTGGGACGAGTTTTCCCTGCAGCTCAAGGACGTTTTCGGCCTGCCCAGCTTTCCCTTGCTCGATGTAGCAAACTTGGTGTGCAACGTGCGCGCGGGCTACGACTTTCATAAGGCGAGCAGTGTGGAGCAACTCAAACACGCGACAGTTCCCATGCTGTTTATCCACGGCGACCAGGACACCTTTGTACCGTACAGCATGCTCGACCAAAATTACGACGCGTGCGCCAGCAAAGTCAAGCAAAAGCTCACTATCCATGGCGCCACCCACGCCAAGAGCGCGCAGGTCGACCCCGAACTCTACTGGAACACGGTCGACAACTTCCTCGACAAGAATTTTTAGGCAAAAAGCAACGTCTGGGGTTTTGTTGCCAAAAATCGGTTTGTGGTCGACGGTATTCGATTTTTCACCGCACTTCCGAAAAGCCGCCCGTGGACGCTGTGCCCACGGGCGGCTTTTACTAACGTTGCGCTATAAAAGCGCTTGTTTTGTCCAATAGCTAGGTGCTATTTGACCTCGATGAGCTCGTACTCGCTCGTGCCCAGGCCGATCTTCTCAGCGTGCGCGATGCAGGTGCGCCAGTCGGTGTCGGGATGCGTGATGCAGAAGGGGTCCTTGGCCTGCTCGCCCTCCAGATGCTCGTGGTTGTGCTCCATCTTGGCCGCGCTGTCGGTGAGCTCGGTGTTGGGCAGCGGCTCGGATGCCATGACGGCATCGGCGCAGGCCTGGTCGATGGCGACCGGGTCGAAGCTCGCGAACATGCCGATATCGTTGACGATAGGCGTGTCGTTTTCGGGATGGCAGTCGCAGTTGGGACTGACGTCCATGGCAAGCGAGATGTGGAAGCTCGGGCGGCCGTCGACGACGGCCTTGGTGTACTCGGCAATCTTGCAGTTGAGCACGTCGGCCGCGGCGTCATAGCCGGGCTTGATGCAATCCTGGTTGCATGCCGCAATGCAGCGTCCGCAGCCCACGCAGCGATCGTGGTCGATGGCGGCCACGTGCACCGTGCGAGTAGCGCCGCTGGCAAGCTCACGCTCGCGGGTGTCGTCGAACGAGATGGCGTTGTGCGCGCAGATTTTTTCGCAGGCACGGCAGCCAACGCAGTGCTCGGTCGCGACGTTCGGCTTGCCGGCGGCATGCTGCTCCATCTTGCCGGCACGGCTGCCGCCTCCCATGCCCAGGTTCTTCATGGCACCGCCAAAACCGGCCTGCTCATGGCCCTTAAAGTGGGTGAGGCTGATCACGATATCAGCATCCATGAGCGCCTGACCGATCTTGGCCTCGTGCACGTACTCGCCACCCTCGACCGGGACGAGCGCCTCGTCGGTACCCTTGAGGCCGTCGGCGATGATGATCTGACAACCCGTGGCATACGGGGTAAAACCGTTCTGGTAGGCAGTATCGATGTGCTCGAGCGCGTTTTTGCGACTACCCACATAGAGCGTATTGCAGTCGGTAAGGAAGGGCTTGCCGCCCAGCTCCTTCACGACATCCGCGACGGCGCGGGCGTAGTTAGGGCGCAAAAAGCTCAGGTTGCCCAACTCGCCAAAGTGAATCTTGATGGCGACGAACTTGTTCTCAAAGTCGATCTGCTCAATTCCGGCGCGGCGAATGAGGCGTTTGAGCTTGTCGAGCTGGCTCTCGCGAGCATGCGTGCGCAGGTTGGTGAAGTACACCTTAGCGGGTGCTGCGGGTGCAGTTGCGGTCATAGATATATCCCCTCGGTCTATATGGCGTTACAGACATAGAGGATGGTACCAGTTAAAGCAGAGTTAAAGTCAAGTACGGCACCTAGTCGCTGAGGACGTTCCTTTCTAGTCATTGGGGACAGACTTAAATGACTGAAACCACTCATTGGGGACGGACTTAAATGAGTGCCTCGCCACCTGGCAGCTAGGGACAGTCCTTGCCAGCACGGCCGACGAGCCGGCGAGTCGGCAAAGACTGTCCCCGATGACTAGTCGTTTAAGAACGTCCCCGATGACTACTCTTGGACTTTGAGGGCTTCGGCCAGACTGACTCGCTTGATGGAGCGCGTGTGCAGCAGCGCCACGACCAGGTAGGTCACAAAGCCAATGCCCACGCACGCCGCCATGGACCAAGCGGGCACGTAGATCTCGATATTGCCGTTGTAGGCGAGCAGCATCGAGCGGAAGATGGCCGTGAGCGAGCCAATAATGACCGGCAGGCTCAGCACGAGCGACGCCGCCACGCACAGCGTGATCGAGCGGATGTACAGATGCGAGATCTCGCTATCGCGATAGCCAAAGACTTTCATGTAGCTGATCGAACGGGCGCTGTGGTCGATCACCGCCTTGGTCAGCAGGTACATAAACAGCAGGAAGATAAACACCGCGAGCCCGATCATCATTCCGATCATTTTGCTCATCATGCCGATGAACTGGTCGCCCACGGCCCGCATGTCGTCGGGCGTGGTGTCGCCGGCAAAGTAACGAGCATCGAGGTCGAGCTTCTCGTCGCTCACATAGCCGTTAAAGTAGGCGGCGTCGTTGCCGAACAGCTCGTTAAAGTCGTCGATACTCATATAGATATTCATATCCGACTTGGAGCCCCAGGCACAGTCCTTGCCCGCGTACTCAAGGGAATAATGCTCCCCCTCGTACTTGTCGATGAGCGTGACCTTCTGGCCCTCGCTCCAGCCAAATTTGTCGAGCAGGCCGCCGCCAAAGACGACGCGCCCATCGCCAACGTTGAGGTCTTTCCAATAGCGCGAATCGGGCGGGATGCCGTAGACGGAAATCGTCTCCTCGCCATTACCATCGCCGCGGTCGTATTGCAGCTGGTAAACGGCATATTTCTCGGTCTGCGCAATCTTGTCTGCACCGTTATCGGTCGTGTTAACCGGGTGAATGTCGTCGTTGTCAGTGTCGATCTTAGAGGCCTTGTCGATCAGGTCGATAGCCTCGTCGCGGTCGCAGCCGAGGGCATCGGCAAGGTCATCGAGGCGCGCATAAAGCGCATCCTTCTTGTCCTGGACGTTTGCAAGCGCATCCTGCGCCGCAGTCAGGCTCTCGGCAGACGGAGATGCGGTCGCGGCATCAGCTGCCGCCTGCGCCGCATCGGCCGCGTCGTCGAGCTCGTCATCGGCATCCTGAGCGGCGGAAAGCAGCGCGCCGTCAACCGACTGCAAGCGTTCGAGTGCCGACCACTGCTCGCGCTCCTCGGCAGTACCCTCGAGCTCCAGCGGCGCCTTGAGCGTGTACTGGTGCTCGGCGACCAGGCCTGTCTCGAGGTTGTCCGCATAGTGCGTCATCGTGGGCAGAATCGCCAGGCCAAAGAGCAGCAGCAGCGACGCAAACGCAATGCCCACGAAGAGCGTGGCGAAGTTGCCCAGGTTGCGCAGGAAGATACGCAGGCGGAAGCGGGAAACAAAACCCATGCGCTCCGGCAGCTGCAAGCCGCGCTTGGTGCCCGATTTGCCGCTCGCCTCGTGACGAAGGAACTGCAACGGCGTCTTGCCCATCTTGCGAAGCAGGCCCACCAGCGTGATGAGGATGAGCGCGGCGGCGGGAACCACGGCACACTTCACAAAGATCTCCCAGCTCCAGTACACCTGGAAGGGCGGCAGGCTGTACGAACCGTAATAGAGGCTGCGCATGGGCTCAGTAAAGAACACAACGCCGAGCGCAGTGCCCAAAAGCGCCGCGACCACGCCCACGATGGCGGGAAGCGTAAGGTAGTGCAGCACGATCTCGCGTCGACGATAGCCGCTGGCGAGCAGCGTGCCGATGATGGCGCTCTCCTCCTCAATGGTGGCGTCGGTGAGGACCACAAAGACGAACGCCATGATCACGATGATGATGTCGAGCAGCGTCATCCACATCATGGAGTCGCCGTCTACGTCGTCGCGTGCGTAGCCAATGCCCTGGTTGGAATCGGCGTCGATGAGGTCATCCACGCGTGCATCGGCATCGGCGAGCGCCTCCACCATATCTTGCTCGGCATCGGTGCGGTCCGCGGTGGGGAGGTCGCGATCGGTAAAGGTGAAGGAGTAGGTGTAGGCGGGTGCGCCGCCGGCATCTTCGAGCGCGGCAAAGCCGCTATCGGTGACCTCGGCCACGCCGTACGTGATGGTGTTCACCGTAAAGTCCGAATTGTTGAGGAACAGCGCCTGACTATCGGGCTGGGTCATGATGCCGCAGATGGTATAGGTGCGGCCCTCGAGCTCGACTTTATCGCCCACGGACAGGTTGTTATTGGTGGCAAAGACACGGTCGATAGCCACCTCGTCATCCGTCTTGGGCTCCTTGCCCTCACAGTAGGACGCGATATCGACCTTGGTGCGGTGCGCATAGGTGCGCAGCGTGCGCTTGGTGCCGTCGTCGCCGGCGGTCTTTTTGATGATGGCGTCGATGGAGAAATTCTTGTAGAGCGTAACGCCGCCGACGTCGCCGGCTGCATCCTCGGCCGCCTTGAGCTGGTCTTTGGTGGCCTCGAAGGAGGTGGTCACGCGGCCGTCCTCAATCGTGTACGCATCGCGCATGTCGTCGATAAGGCAGCCGATGGAATGCGCTGCGAGTAAAAAGCCCGAGGTGAGAGCGATGCTTCCGCACATAAGCAAAAAGATACCCAGGTACTTGCCGATATTGCGGCGCAGCTCGCGCGGGAGACGTTTTGCGAGAGGTGTCATGGCGCCGCCTACCAATCGAGCTCGGCGGCCGCAACGGGCGACTCGTTGAGCTCATCCTCGACGATGTGCCCGTCGCGCAGGCGCAGCACGCGATTGGCCATGCGCGCGATGGCGGCATTGTGGGTGACAATGATGATGGTGCAGCCGTAGGTGCGGTTGACATCCTCCATGAGCTGCAAGATTTCCTTGGACGTCTTATAGTCAAGCGCGCCCGTGGGCTCGTCGCACAGCAGCAGGCCCGGGTTTTTGACGAGTGCGCGGCCGATGGCACAGCGCTGCTGCTGGCCGCCCGAGACCTGGCGCGGGAACTTGTTGCGGTGCTCGTAAAGGCCCAGCGAACGCAGCAGGTCGTCGACATTGAGCGGGTTTTTGGACAGGTGCGCCGTGACCTCGATGTTCTCCTTGATGGTGAGGTCGGGCACCAGGTTGTAGAACTGGAAGACAAAGCCCAGCTCACGGCGGCGATACTCGCCCAGGTCGGTAGGTTTGAGCACCGTGAGGTCGCAGCCGTCCACCATGATGGAGCCGCCGTCGGCATCCTCCAGGCCGCCGATCAGGTTGAGAAAGGTCGACTTGCCCGAGCCCGAGGGCCCCAGCATGACGCAGATCTCGCCGCGGTTGATGGACGCGTCGATGCCATCGAGTACCGTCAGACGCGCATCACCGTCGCCGTAGTGCTTTTTGAGATCCTTAACCTGGACGTAGGCTTCCTGCGTTGCCATGGTATCCCCCATTGTTAGCCTCGTACTACTTTATGAACGTAATAGTAAACCTTGGCGAACTATTTTGGGGCGAGGCCTAGGATTTATTTCAGACTAGGCGTGGGATTTGGCGCGTGCGAGGGCCAGGCCTGCGGCGGCGATGGCCACGGCAAAGAGCACGGTGACGCCCAGGTCGCAGGCGATGTCGCCCAGCGCGGCCGGCGTCAGGTCTGAGGCAAGCGCCTTGCCAATCGCGTCGTTCACCCAATACGTCGGCACAAAGTGCGCCACCGTCTGCACGGCCGAGCCCATCAGCGACAGCGGCATCCAAGCGCCGCCCAAAAACGTCATGAGCATGCCGAGCAGGTTGCCCACACCGTTAAGCAGCTCCTCGCGCGCGCCCAGACTCGAAAGCGTAAAGCCAACGGCCAGCGGCGTGCACGCCAAGGCAAACGTCGCTGCCAGCGCCAGGCACACACGACCCACGCCGACCTCGGCAACCGCGCCGGCAAAGCCCACGACGCCCATCATGCTCGACACAAACCAGATGCAGACGGTGAGCACGGCGGCAGCCGCGAACACGGCAAGCGAGCGCTGGCGCTCGGAGACCGGGCCGGCATCCATACGACGCACGCGCTCGGGCTCGTTCATGCCCGAGAACACCAGTCCCACCGACACGATGACCGACGAGATGATCGCGTACGCGCCAAAGTTGAAGTACGACTCGAGCGTGGCGGCGGCAGTCGAGTCGACCTTGACCTGCTCGATCTCGACCTCGGCACGCTCAGTGGCCGCGTGTTCGGCGGCCTTGGCGACGTCGCCGTTAGAAGCAGCGGGCTCAAGCGCCGCCGCAGCGCCCGCGAGCGAGATCCAGCGCGAGGCCTCGGCAGACGAAAGCGCCGCCGCCATGGTGCCGGAACCGTAGGTCACGTCGAGCTTGGGCAGGGCCTCCCCCGCGCGGGCAGCCGCAACGAGGTCGTCCTCAAACTCCTCCGGGATAAAGAACACGCAGTCGGCGCTGCCCTTGGCGCTGTTGCTCTTGGAGAGCGCGTCCGCAAGGTCGTACGTATCGTCGCCGATGCCCGCGACCAGCTCAAAACGCGAACCCAGATGCTTGGTAAGCGCACGCGAAAGGTCGCTGTCGTCGCGGTCGACCACGATCACGTTGGCATCGTAGGGCTTGTATTCGGTGAGCTGCGACGAGTTCCAGCTCACCGACGCCGCAATGAACACGCCCATGAGCGAAATGAACACCGTATAGATGAGCAGGTAGAACGGGTGCGCAAGCGCCATGCGAAGCGCAGTCTTAAAGGTGCTCATAGCGGCTCCTTCCAAAGATCAGCGTAGTGGCGGCGACAAACACCAGCGTCATGAGGACAAGCGCGCCGGCGCGAACAGCAAAAGGCCCCAAGTCCTCAAAGAAATACAGGCGGTTGAACATGTCGCAGATGAGCTTGACGGGATTGAGCCAGCACTCGGCCGGGCAAGCGCGGGCAACGTCGTCGGCAAGTGCCATCGCCGGCTCGCCGTAGAGGCCGGCGAACAGGGCGCACGTGGTGGCAAAGCCCGTGAGGATGCCCGACTTGGACGCCTTGCCTCCCTTAACGGGCAGCGTGCCCACAAAGAGCCCCAGGCCCGTCGCGGCAAGCGCGGACACGGCGCCGCCCACCAAACACAGCCCCTCGCGTCCGCCAAAGTCGACGCCCACAACCAGGCGCACGTAGCCGATCGCGATCGTCATCGAGGCAAGGGAAACCAACCACGAGCCCACAAAGATACCGGCCAGCGACGCCGTCTTGGAAAGGCCGCCCACGCAGCGACGTGCGCCAAGGCCAGACAGATTGGGTTGCAAATCGACGACGCTCAAGGCGGCAAACTCGGCAGACATCATCGCTACCAGGCCAAAGAGCGCGTAATAGTAGATGACCGTGCCATCGGGCGTGGTGCGTGTCAGGCTTACGCGGCGGGTACCGCCCTCGAGCGACAGGGCGCGAGCGACCGCCTCCGGGTCGGCGAGCGCCGCCGGGTTGTCCTGGGCGATCTGCGCCATAAGCTCAGCATTTTGCGTATACGAGCTCGCTACCGTCTCCAAGATGCTGCGGTCGGTGAGCACCGACGAGGCGCGCGAGCTGTCGTAGCTCGAGAGCAGCGTGAGCTTGGGCGTGCCCGCAGCGTCGACCGTATAGATACCCGCGACCTCACCGGCCTTGAGCGCGTGGTCCGCGGCGGCCGCGTCGTCGCACTCGTGGATCTCGAGCAGCTGATCGTCGCCCTCCTCGGCAAGCGAGGCCGCCACGTCCTTAAAGGTCGAGGCGTCCCAGGCTTCGTCGGCGACGACGGCAACCGGTACCGGGTCGACCTTGCCGTCGGAGCTGAGGTTCGCAAACATAAACATGAACATCGTGGAAAGCGCGATGGGAAAGACCGCGCCCCAGACCCACGTGCTCGGCCGACGCAGCAGCGTCTTGACCGTGGTGATGATGGTGTTGAACATGGCCGCCCCCTAGTCGCGCAGCTCGCGGCCGGTGATCTCGAGGAACACGTCGTTGAGGGTCGGCGGCTCGGAATAAATGCGGCCAAGCGCCACGTCATGCGAGCGCAGCGCATCGAGAATGTCCGTCAGGTTATGCGGGCTCGCCTCGCACGAAAACGTGAGCTGGCCCGCCGTCGCCGACAGGTCCAGGACATGTGGCAGGCTCGCGACGGCACCGAGCGCCGCGCTCGGCACCTCGCCGACCTCGATCACGATCTTCTCGCCCATCTGAATCATGCGCTTGAGCTCGTCGTTGGTGCCCTGCGCCAGCACGCGCCCGCCGTCCATGATCATGATGCGGCTGCAGATCTGCTCGACTTCCTCCATATAATGGCTGGTATACACCACCGTGGCGCCCTCGTCGCGCAGGCGGCAGATGCCCTCCAGGATGGCATTGCGGCTCTGTGGGTCGACCGCCACCGTGGGCTCGTCAAAGAAGATGAGCTCGGGCTTGTGCGCGATGCCGCAGGCGATGTTGAGGCGACGCGCCAGGCCACCCGAGAGCTTGCCGGGGCGAAACTTGGCAAAGTCGCCCAGGCCGACAAAGTCGATTGCCTCGTCCACGAGCGCGCGACGGCGCTTGCGGTCGTTAACGTAAAGGCTGCAGAAATA
>ENA-OPDJ01001551-OPDJ01001551.1-human-gut-metagenome-genome-assembly--contig:-NODE-1551-length-11996-cov-3.249644_pt1 | contig 11996 bp, 10 predicted proteins | sample MGYA00241621_ERZ501505 | MGnify/ENA primary metagenome ERZ501505 (study PRJEB25962, sample SAMEA2042624) | human gut metagenome | biome: human gut; feature: human-associated habitat; material: faeces... | reverse complement strand
CGTGGGTGAGCACGCGGCCCTCCTCGTCCACGCGCGTGCCGGCATGGTAGACCGTCACGTCCTCCATGGCCTCGGCGTCCTCGATGCCCGTGATGACCTTGCCCTTCTCGTAGCTGCCCGGATACCCCGCGCTCGTGAGCACCACGCTCACGGCGTACTCGGGTCGCCAAGAGAGCTCGACCTCGTCCAGGTGCTGCTCGGCGCAGGCGAGCATGACCTCCACCAGGTCGTTCTCCAGACGCGGCAGGATGACCTGGGTCTCGGGGTCGCCGAAGCGTGCGTTGAACTCGAGCACCTTCGGGCCGGCGGGGGTGAGCATGAAGCCGCCGTACAGGCAGCCGCGGTAGTCGATCCCCTCGGCCGCGAGCTCGCTCACCACGGCCTCCATGATGCGCTCCATCTCGGCGTGCTCGTCCTGTGTCACGATGGGCACCGGGCTGTAGACGCCCATGCCACCGGTGTTGGGACCAAGGTCGCCCTCAAGCGCGCGCTTGTGGTCCTGCGAGGTGGCCATGGGGCGCACGGTCTTGCCGTCGGTAAAGGCCAGCAGCGAGCACTCGGGACCAACGAGCATCTCCTCGATAACCACGGTGTTGCCGGCATCGCCAAAGGTGCCGCCAAAGCACTCGCGCACGGCCTCCTCGGCCTGCTCAAGTTCGGTCGCCACGATAACGCCCTTGCCTGCGGCAAGGCCGTCGGCCTTGACGACCAGCGGGGCGCCTTGCTCGCGTACGTAGGCGAGAGCCGAAGCCTCGTCGGTAAACGAACCATAGGCTGCCGTCGGAATGCCCGCACGCTCCATGAGCTGCTTGGAGAACAGCTTGGAGCCCTCCATCTGGGCACCCTCGGCACCCGGGCCAAAGCAGGGAATACCCGCCGCGCGCACGGCGTCGGCCACGCCCGCCACGAGCGGAGCCTCGGGGCCAATCACCACGAGCCCGCATCCGCGGCTCTGCGCAAACGCCGCCACGGCCGCAGGATCGCAGTCGTCGAGAACAACGTTCTCGCCGCAGTTCGCGGTGCCGCCGTTACCCGGCGCGATGTAGAGCTTGCCGGTGCGCGGTGATGCTGCGAGCTTAGCTGCCAAAGCATGCTCACGGCCGCCGCTGCCCAACAACAGGATGTCGATGGTTTGAGTGTCCGCCTTCAAGGGTGCCTCCTCTATGGATGAACGGCCCGCTCCGCGCGAGCCCTTTGTAAGCAAATATACCCCTCGGCCGCCCGTCCGGGCTGCAAAGGGGTATATCGCAATAACCAAATAGTCCCGATTACTTCCAGAATCGGTTGATGATCTGCTCGCGACCAGCGCCAACGCCAATGAACGTCACGCGGGTGTGTGCCAGATCCTCGATAAACGCCACGTAGTCCTGAGCCTCCTGCGGCAGCTCGTCAAAGCTGCGGCAACCGGTAATGTCGCACTTCCAGCCAGGGAGCTCCTCGTAGATGGGCTTGGCATGCTCAAAGCGCACCTGATGCTCGGGCACGCTGGTATAGCGCTCGCCATCGACGTCGTAGGCCACGCACACCTTGATGGTGTCGAAGGCCGAAAGCACGTCGAGCTTGGTCACGGCGATGTCGGTGAGGCCGTTGACGCGCGAGGCATAGTTGGCGATAGGGCCGTCAAACCAGCCGCAACGACGACGGCGACCGGTGGTCACGCCGTACTCATAGCCCTCCTCGGTCAGCGTGTGGCCAGCCTCGGACTCATAGGAAAGCTCGGTGGGCATGGGGCCCGAACCGACGCGGGTGATATAGGCCTTCATGACGCCCAGCACGCGGTCGACGTTCTTCATGCCCACGCCGGAGCCGGTGATGGCGCCGCCGGCGGTGCAATTGGAAGACGTCACGTACGGATAGGTGCCGTGGTCGATGTCGAGCAGCGTCGCCTGGGCGCCCTCAAACAGCAGGTTCTTGCCCTCATCGATCATGTTGTTGAGCAGCAGGCTCGTCTCGGTGATGTAGGGACGCAGACGCTCGGCCATCGGCAGGTACTCGTCGCAAATCTGGTCCACGGTGTAGGTGGGCAGGTTGTAGATGAGCTCGAGCTCGGGGTTCACACGGGCGAGAGCGGTCTCCAGCTTGTCGCGGAACAGCGCCTCGTCGAGCATGTCCTGCATGCGCAGGCCAATGCGCGCCATCTTGTCCTGATAGCACGGACCGATGCCGCGCTTGGTGGTACCGATGTTCTTCTTGCCGAGCTTCTGCTCAAAGGCGCCATCCAGATCGATGTGGTACGGCATGATGACATGCGCGTTGCCGCTAATCTTGAGGTTCTTGGTGGTGATGCCGTCGGCCTCGAACATGTCAATCTCCTCAAGGACAACCTTGGGGTTGACGACGCAGCCGTTACCGATCACCGACACGTGGTCGGAATACATGATGCCGGAGGGCACCTGGTGCAGGCCGTACTTCTTGCCGTTGACGACGATGGTGTGACCGGCGTTGTTGCCACCCGAGTAGCGCACGACGGCATCGAAGTCGCCGGCGACCAAGTCGCAAATCTTACCCTTGCCCTCATCGCCCCACTGGGCACCGACCAAAACGGTTGACGGCATGTTTACTCCTTACATTCATGGACTGTCTACGCGCCACGCCGGCACGCAGAAGCACAAAACATTCCCAGTATACCCGTGCAACGGGCGCCTGTCCTACTCCTCGGCATGTGCCCCATCAAGCTCATAGAACTTGGTGGATGCCGGCAGGAACATCAGGTCGACGTCGCCGATCGGGCCCGAACGGTTCTTGGCCACGACGATACGCGTAACGCCCTCGTCGGGTCGATCGTCGCGCGAGGCTTCGGCCTCGTCGGCGGAGCGGTCCAAGAACATAACGATATCGGCGTCCTGCTCGATAGAGCCCGATTCACGAAGGTCGGAAAGCTGCGGGCGCTTGCCGGTACGGGATTCGACCTGACGCGAGAGCTGTGACAGCGCGATGAGCGGGATCTTGAGCTCCTTGGCCATGATCTTAAGACCACGCGACATCTCCGAAACCTCGACGGTACGGCTCTCGGAGCGGCGTCCCGGCGGGGGACTCACCAGCTGCAGGTAGTCCAGGATGATAATTGCCTTCTCCTTGTTATGGAGCATGCGGCGGCTCTTGGCGCGAATCTCGGTCACTGTGGTGCCGGGCGTATCGTCAATCAGAATATCGAGCTTGGACAAGGTCTGCGTGGCCTCGTTGATATTGGCCCACTGCTCGGGGCTAATGCGGCCCATGCGGAAGTCACTGATCGAGATCATGGCGTAGGCGCAAATCAGACGCTGGGCAATTTCTTTGCCCGACATCTCCAGCGAGAAGAAGCCGACGGTATAACCAGCAGCGGCAGCGTTGAGCGCCAGATTCAGGGCGAACGACGTCTTACCCACAGCAGGGCGGGCGCCGATAATGATGAGCTGGCCCTCGCGGAAGCCCATGAGCATGCGGTCGAGCGACGGGAAGCCCGTGGGCACGCCCGCAGCCTGACCACCGGCCTGACACACTTCCTCGGCCTCGTTATAGGCCTCAACCATAAACTCGGTCAGCGTCTTGTAGCTCGACTTGACCTCGCGCGCCGTAACCTTGAGCAGCTTGCTCTCGGCCAGCTCGACAACCTCTTTGGTGTCGGTGGGGGCGTTATATGCCAGCGCGTTGATCTCGTTGGTGGCGCCGATCAGCTCACGCAGCATCGAATCGCGGCGAACGATGGCGGCATGGTGCTGCCAGTTGACGAGCGACAAGGTCTGACCCATCAACTCCAAAATGTACGCTTCGCCGCCCACGGCATCGAGCTTGTTGATGCTTCTCAGGTAATCGATCAGCGAGATGGAGTCGATGGGAATGCGACTGTTGTACATATCGACCATCGCGGTATAGATGGTCTTATGAATGGGCCGGTAGAAGTCATCGGGCTGCAGCTCGACCTGGGCTTCTTCGACCACCTCGGGCGATAGCAGCATAGCGGCCAGTACGTTGGCCTCTGCATCTTGGTTTTGGGGAAGACCCAACTTTGAGCCGCGGTCCTCAACCGTCAGCCCGGTCTCCCTATCGTCATATGCCATGAGCATCCTCATTCATATCGCTTGCGAGCATCCATAGTATCAGCCACGGTCCCAAAACGCGCCGCGCGCGGCCAATCATCACCGAACCAAACGGATGAACGGTCCTGTACATAGGACTTCGACGCGACGTTCACCATGGCACTCACTCAGCGCAAAAAACAAAAGGGCGCCCTGGTTTCCCAGAGCGCCCTTCTTAGAACAAGATTGTTGCGTTGCAGCAAATGCTACTCGGCAGCAGCCTCAGTCTCGACCTCGGCGGTCTCGGCCTCCTCGACCTCAGCCTCGGCAGCGAGCTCCTCGGCGGTAACGCCGACGAGAACGACAACCTCGGCCTTGATCTCGCGGTACAGCGAGATGGCAACGGTGTGGGCACCGGCAACCTTGATGGGCTTACCGAGCTCGACGCGCTTGCGGTCGATGTCCATACCGAGCTGAGCCTTGATGGCGTCAGCGATCATAGCGGCGGTAACGGAGCCAAAGAGGATGCCCTCGTCGCCGACCTTGGCGTCGACGGTGACGGCCTTGCCGTCCAGGACCTCCTTGAGCGCGTTGGCGTTCGCGATGCGAACGGCCTCGCGCTTGGCGATGTTGTTGCGACGCTCGTCAAGCTGCTTGAGGTTGCCCTTGGTGGCGGCAACAGCGAGCTTCTTGGGGAACAGGAAGTTCTCAGCGTAACCCTGAGCGACCTCTACGACGTCACCCTCGCCGCCCTTGCCCTTGATCTCATCGAGAAGAATAACCTTCATGATGTGTCTCCCTTCTTAGCCGCGGTCGCGGTTGCCACGAGAGGAAACCACGGGGACGGTGTACGGCAGGAGAGCCATCTCGCGGGCGCGCTTGATGGCGTTGGCGATGTCATGCTGATGCTGCGTGCAAGCGCCAGTGACGCGACGGGGCTTGATCTTGCCACGGTCGGTCATGTACTTACGGAGAAGCTGAGTGTCCTTATAGTCGATGAACTCAGTGTTCTCCTTGCAGAACTGGCAGTACTTACGACGCGGCTGACGTGCAGAAAAATCATTAGCCATGTCAAAATACCTTTCGTTTGGCAACTTCGGCGAACCGAAGCCGCCTCTCACTCAAAAATAGGTGAACAACCCTTAGAACGGGATGTCCTCATCGTAGACGTCGACCGCGGGCGGCGTGGCCACCGGTGCGGCAGGACGTGCTGCGGGCGCGGGAGCTGCGGGGGCGTAACCGCCCTGATCGTAGCCACCCTGGCCACCACGGGAGCTCATAAACTCGATCTCATCGACGATGACCTCAAGCTTGCTCCGGCGCTGGCCGTCGCGCTCCCAAGAGCTGTAGCGCAGCTTGCCCTCGATCGCGACCTTGTTTCCCTTTGCCAGGAAACGGCTCACGGCCTCGGCGCGGGTGCCGAACATGGTGCAGTCGACAAAGTTGGGATAGTCCTCCCACTCGCCAGTCTGCGCGTTGCGGCGACGATCGTTCACGGCGACGCCAAAGGACAGAACCTGGGTTCCGCCGGCGGTGGCGCGCAGCTCGGGATCGCGGGTGAGGTTACCGGTGATGTTCACTCGATTGATGCTCATAACTCACTACTTCCTCTTGGGGCACAAGCCCAGTCCAAAACGACAGTCTTACTCCTGGTCGTCGCGACGGACGATCATGTGGCGGACCACAGCGTCGGTGATGCGCAGGACGCGATCAAGCTCGGCGATCTGGGTAGGATCTGCGTGGAAGTTGATGAGGGTGTAGTCACCATCGGTGAGGTCGTTGATCTCGTAGGCGAGCTTGCGCTTGCCCCACTCGTCAACGGAGTCGACCTTGCCAGCGCCCTCAGCGATCGTGGTATCGATACGCTTCATAACAGCGAGACGAGTCTCGGGGTCGAGTGACGGGTCAACAAAGAACAGCAGTTCATAAGCCTTCATATTGTCACCTCCTCTGGGCAAATGTGGCTTCAGGTCGTGAAGGTGCGCCTGAAGCAGGAAAAGACTTGGTAATAATATCTTTCAACCTCCTAGGCTGCAAGAATATGCAGCTACAACCTCATGACCTCCACATATGCCCATACTCGCACGACGTTTCATGCGCATTCCAACCAAATGCTGACCAAAAGCTTGACGGATCTGTGGACAAGATACGGTGCCGTGAGGACAAGCTGAGCCAAGTCGCAGGTCAACGGGCGCATGGTTGTGGTCGCAAAATGCATACCAGTGGTCTAATTGATCGCCAAAAAGATTTAAAATTCGTTTGCTCGTGGTCTATAAAGTCCTTTTTTGAGCAATTCGCATAGCATGATTTTGCTGGTCAGACTGCATGTGTCGCGCGTTTTAGGCACAGCGCGAGACGCTGTGGATCAAAAAATGCCAACTTTTCTGTTTGCACTTTGCGATTCCTCGTGTATACTGACTTTCGCATTTAACGGAGAGTTGTCCGAGTGGCCGAAGGAGCACGATTGGAAATCGTGTAGGCGTCAAAAGCGTCTCCAGGGTTCAAATCCCTGACTCTCCGCCAGTTAATTCCAAAGCAGGCCTTCGAGCCTGCTTTGTTTTTACCCCACGCGGAGGGGTGGCAGAGTGGTTGAATGCGGCGGTCTCGAAAACCGTTTGGCCTGTATAAGGTCACGAGGGTTCGAATCCCTCCTCCTCCGCCATTTTGGTTGAGAAAGCTCCCAAGAATGGGAGCTTTTTTGTTATCGAAATACGTCTCGATCCCACGCTTCCCCAAACATGTACGTCACCCTCCAAAACCGACATTTTTCGACATCTTTGGAGGCTGACGTACACGTTTGGATTGAGCTCACGGGAGCGGCACTATTCGGAAGGTGCCTCCTCGTCTCGTATGCTTTTCCAGTTGCGGATAAGTGCCTTGCGTAGTTCGTTTTGTTTTCTCTGGTACCCGGTGTCGGTACAGCGAGGCATGCCGAGTGCTTCGCGAATGTTGTTCATGGCGCGGTGAAAGGCGAGCTGACTACTGAACTGAGCCGAAGTGAGCGTAACGATTCGATATCCCATTTGGGAGAGAACGGACTCTCGCTCCGCATCTGCTCCCTTGCGCTCGAGCTCATCGTGAAAACCGCCCTTATATTCGATACCGAGCGCCCTGCGCTTATAGGTCACGAGCGCATCGATTTTGAGTGTTCGAGCTTTGGCGCAATGCCAGAGACGTTGAGGGATCTCGAGCGGTTTGTTGAGTTCGATACCTCGGATGCCAACGCCGCCTTCGCTTGTTGGGAGCGAGAGGGCGATTGCCGAAGCGGTCTCCATAGGCGAGGCCGAGTGATCGTAGATGTGCCTGAGCGCGAGCCGTGCACGTGTGGCACCGGGTTTGCCGGGGTGCCGATCGAGCAGTTTGGTTATTTCATCCTTGGAGGTAGTGGCTGGTTGCCCGGTATAAGGGTCGGCGGGATTGAGCCTCATGCGATAATCGCCGCAAACTTCATAGCCATATTCGAGATATTCGATCCTATCCATCCACCCGGCAGCGAGCACAAAGGTGAAGGCTTCGTCGGTGATGAAGATTCCGGGCGTCAACTCGTTAATATGCTCGTAGGGAAGATTTTGTCCAAGAATGTGACAAACGACGCCTTTGGTACGAATTCGCTCGAATTCGAATACAACCGCGATATCGATAGTCTTAAGCATATCGGACGGAATGCCGCAGTCGGTAAGAGCCTGTCGTATGCGCGCAACACGTTGCTGGGTGGAGATGCCTTGTGCGCCTATCTGGTAGTCGTGCCGCGCAAGAGACTGAACCAAATTCTGGGGTGCATGATGGACAAGCCATGCGGTTTTATGCGAAATGAGAACAGGGGTATCCATTGAGGGCCTCTCGCTCTGAGCCGGTATCCAACTCTTATGTCCGTTGAAGTGGGGAAATATACCGGATGTGAGTAAATCAACTCACTCATGCTGTGAGCTCAATCCAAACATGTACGTCCGCCTCCAAAGATGTCGAAAAATGCTGTTTTTGGAGGGTGACATACATGTTTTGGATCCCTGGCATTCCAGCAATGCCATGTCAGCATCCGCTGCCAACCGTTTACCGAGCAATAGGGTCGCCAGGCCCGCCAACCATGTACTATGTACGGGCATTGTCTAAACCAGCAACCCAAAGGACCCCATCTTGCCCGTCGTCGCCACTATGACCGTTACCTCACACGCCACGGATGCCATGGTCGCCATCCCGTTTTGGCTCGAAATGTTCGCCGTCGTCGCGGCTTCAATCTCGGGCGTGTTGGTCGCGCGCGAGCACAAGCTTGACCTGGTGGGCGCGGTCGCGCTCGCGGTGGTCTGCGGTCTGGGCGGCGGTCTCTTGCGCGACATGACGCTGCAGGTGGGCAACGTCTACATCCTCTTTTACGACGCGAAAACCGACTCGATCCCGCAGTACGATTCGACGCTGCTGAAAAGCAAACCGATCGCCGTCGGGAAATCTTTCCCGAACGGAATCTTCATCGCTGAGAACCTGAAACCGATCGACTACCGGATCTACGCGCTCGAAGACAACAACGGGAACCTCGAATACGAACCGGGAGTGGACCGCGTGGCATTCCTCGACTCGACCTACAACCCGCTGAACCAGCCGGGATTCGACATCTGGTACGACACCACGCGCCGCTACATGCAGGCCGACCCGCAGGTCATGATGCGGATGTTCATGGACAAACCGTTCAGACGGCAGACCTACACCGGATCGAAGCGCACGCACGGCAACCGGATCGTGCTTACCTTTACGGCTCCGCATCCCGACATCAAAGAACTTTCGTTCGAAGGAATCGACCCCGGAAAGATCGTCACCGAATACGGAAATTCGAAGCGGGACACCATGGAACTGTGGTTCGACTCCAGATCCGAAGACCTGCCCGACACGCTGCGCGGCAAGCTGATTTACATGAAGCACGACAGCCTGTTCCGCTTGCAGCCCGACACCCAACTGCTGAAACTGGGCTGGAGGGCCCCGGTGAAAAAAGAAAAAGAGGAGAAAAAGAAAAAAGAGGACGACCTTCCGGAACCCAATCCGTTCAAAGTCCGCGTAGCGGGCGGAACGACGCTCAATCCAGAGAAAAACATCGTTTTCGAATTCGATTATCCGCTGACGGGAGTCGACAGCGCGGCCATGTCGTTGCTGAAACTCGGGGAAGGCGACCAGACGACGCCGGTCGGGCTGACTTTCCGGCAGGATACCCTGAAACTCCGGAAATGGACTCTCGCGGCCCCGTGGGAAGCCGATCAGAAATACCGGCTGCTTATCCCGGCCGGCGTATTCAAGAACACCAACGGCGAGAGCAACGATACGCTGCGATCCGAGTTTACGATCGAATCGCCCGAAAAGTACGCCACGCTGGTGCTGAATATCCAGGGTAAAACGCCCGAAAGCGAATACGTCGTACAGGTGATCTCCCCGCAGGGCTCCGTTCTGAAAGAGGTCGCCCATCTGAAAACGGGGAGCCATACGCTGCAATACATCGACGTAGGTACCGTAAAAATCCGTTTCATCGAGGATCTCAACGGGAACGGCCGATGGGACACCGGATCGCTGGTCGAAAGACGGCAGCCCGAACGGGTCGGGATGTACGTCGACGACAATAATTCGGAGGAGATCACGACCAAGGAGAACTGGGAATTGGTCTTCGACGTGGACATGAACCGGATTTTCGGCCCCGTTACGATGGAAAGCATGACGGCGAAAATCAACCGGGACAACGAAGCGCGGCTGAAAGCGATCGCCAAAAAACGGGCCGAAGACGCCGCCAACCAGAAGAAACAGCATAACAGCGGCGGCGGCATGGGCATGGGCAGCATGGGAGGTATGGGCGGCATGATAGGCCGGTAACGAAAGCTGTCGCGGAACAAACGAATGCGGAACAAGAAACGAAATATGTGGAAAATAGCTAAACTGTCTTTACTCGTGATCCTGCTGGGATGCGGAACGCTCCGGGCCCAGCATTATATCGGCGTGCGCGGCGGATGGGGCGGCGGTTCCGCACGGTTCACCCCGTCCCGGGAGACGGGCACCGAATGGGGGCTCTATTCGGGCGGGATTTCGTATAAATTCTATACCGCGCAAAAATTCGTCGGGGCCATCCAGGCCGATTTGCAGTACATGGGACGCGGATTCATGTACGACCTGCAAAGCAAAGGCGACACGAGCTACCACCGCACGATCAATTCGTTCGAACTGCCGCTGATGTGGCAGCCGCATTTCTATTTCATGCAGCGGCACGGACGTTTCTTCGTCAACCTGGGCGTCTACCTCTCTTATTTCATGGACTCGAAATACTATTATAAATCGAAACGGGTGGGGATCTACGAACAGGGACCGTATACGATGAAACTGACCCGCGATACGCGGTGGGGATACGGACTTTGCGGCGGAGCGGGACTTTCGTTCCTGATCCGTCGGTTCGAAGTGGCTTTCGAAGGCCGCTACTATTTCGGTTACTCGGACGTTCTGCGGAACGGAACCAAATACCAGGGCAATCCGACCCATTCGCCGCTGGACAACATCAACGTTTCGATGGCCTTCTATTACCGCCTGAGCAAAGAAGGCATCCGCGCCGAGCCGAGCAAGGGCGTCGCGAGACGGATGCAGGAGGCCGAAATGCGCCGGGCCGAAAGACTGATCGAAAAAGCGAAAAAGCACGGGGATAGCCTGGGCGCAGCGGACCTTTCCGCCGACAGTCTGCCATCCGGACTACGGCAAGCGCTCCCGGACTCCCTGCAACGAATGCTTCCGGACTCCTTGCAGCGACAAAAACCGGAAAAGCGGAAAACGAAGCGGGAAAAAACGGAAAAGGAGTATCCCGCACCCGCCGGAACGCCCGGACAAACGGCCGGCCAACCGACGGTAAAAGAGACCGAATCGATACAGGAATCACAAAAAACAGATAAAAAATGAACGACCGCATCGAATCCACCCGCCAGCAAAAAATCGGGCGGCAAATCCAACGCGACATCAGCGAAATTTTTTCCAAAGAGGCCGCTTCGCTGCTGTGCGGAGCCATGGTATCGGTAACGCTGGTACGGATGAGTCCGGATTTCGAACTGGCTAAGATTTACCTGAGCATCTTCCCGTTCGAAAAACATGCGGAGGTGATGGCCTCGCTGCAGGAAAACAACTGGCTGATTCGCAAAACGCTCGGCGCGCGGGTTAGGAACCAGTTGCGGCACGTGCCCGAACTGGCCTTCTACATCGACGACTCGCTGGAATACATCAGCGCGATCGACAAACTGCTGAAATAGAAAATCCGGATCATGCCCCGTCTACCGCTCTTTTTCGCACGGCGTTACCTTTTTTCGAAGAAATCGCACTCGGTGATCAACATCGTCTCGGGAGTGAGCGCCTTTTCCGTGGCGATCCCGGTGATGGCGATGGTGATTCTGCTGTCGGTATTCAACGGTTTCGAGGGGCTGATCAAAAGCATGTACCGGTCGTTCGACCCGGATATCCGGATCACGCCGGTACGGGGCAAGGTATTCCCGATCGACTCGCTGCCGCGCGAACGCTTTCTGGCAATCGACGGAGTGCGGGACGCGGCGTATGCGCTCGAAGACAATGCGGTCTTCGAGTACCGCGACCGGCAGGCTTTCGGCACGATGTGCGGGGTCGATTCGCTCTACCGGCAGGTGGTGCCGCTGGACAGCCTGCGAACCGAAGGCGTATTCCAATTGCAGTTCGGAGATTTCCCGGAAGCCTACGTCGGACAGGGCATGGCCTACGCGCTGGGCATCCGGGTCAACCTGAACAGCCCGATCTCGGTGTACGTCCCCCGGCGCGGGCGGGTTTCGCCGCTGCTGCCGTACAGTTTCTACAAAAAACAGAATATTTTCCCGTCGGGCGTATTCGCGCTGGAAGCCGAAGTGGACGGGAAATACGTGATCGTCCCGCTCCACTTCGCACAGGAACTGCTCGACTATCCGGGACAAGCTTCGTCGGTAGCCATCCGTCTCGAAGCGGACGCTTCGCCGCAGCGGGTGCAGCAACAGA
>ENA-OPDJ01001550-OPDJ01001550.1-human-gut-metagenome-genome-assembly--contig:-NODE-1550-length-12000-cov-2.442277_pt1 | contig 12000 bp, 8 predicted proteins | sample MGYA00241621_ERZ501505 | MGnify/ENA primary metagenome ERZ501505 (study PRJEB25962, sample SAMEA2042624) | human gut metagenome | biome: human gut; feature: human-associated habitat; material: faeces... | reverse complement strand
GTGATGGCGGCGTATGAAATGGCCAGCGCTCTTGCCAAAAAGGAACTGAAGCCGTTCATGCTGCCGGCGTATATATTCGCGCTGCTGTATTTTGCGGCGTATAGGGTATTCGGCGGCATGGGGTTATGGATGGTTGCAATGGCGTGCATACTGATGGCAATGGCGGACAGGATATTTACCGAAGCGCGCACAGCGCAGGACACTATGGCGTCCATGTTCGTGCTGGTGTATCCAATGAGCCTTTTTGCCGCAGTCGCTATGCTGTGCGAATACGGCGCCGATGCGGACAAGAGCAGAATAGCGCTGCTGTGTGCGTTTGCAATGCCGCTTATGGGGGACACGCTGGCGTATTTCGGCGGCAGGCTTTTGGGCAAAAAGAAGCTTTGCCCGCGCCTTAGCCCGAACAAGACCGTTGCCGGGAGCATATTCGGCTTTGTCGGCGGCGGAATAGGCGGGGCGCTGGTATTCCTTATGCAGAATGTGTGGAACGCCGGCGCGGGGCTTATCATGCTGATAATGCTTGGCGTTATATGCGGCGGCGCGGGGCAGATAGGCGATCTTTTTGCCTCCAGCATAAAGCGTTACGCCGGAATAAAGGATTACAGCCGCGTTTTCAGCGAACACGGCGGCGTTATGGACAGGCTGGACAGCGTTTTATTTTGCGCCCCGATAGTTTACGCTGCGTTCACGGTTGCCGGAGTATAATATACCCATGAAGAAGATAGCGGTGCTGGGCAGCACGGGGTCCATCGGTACGCAAACGCTGGACGTGGTGCGCTCGCATAAAGATGAATTTGAAGTGTGCGCGATATGCGCTGGCAAAAACGCTCTCCTTGCGCTGGATCAGGCGAAGGAGTTTATGCCTGAGCTGATGTGCATGGAGGATGAGGCGGCTGCGATTTCAATAAAGGGACTGCTGCCAAAGGGCGTTGAGCTGTATGCCGGGAAAGACGCTGCGGCTGTTGCCGCGCGGTATGCCGCTGCGGATACGGTGGTGAATGCGGTCAGCGGCTTTGCGGGCACGCTGCCGCTTATTGCGGCGCTGGAAGCGGGCAAGCGCGTTGCCCTTGCCAATAAGGAAAGCATAGTTTGCGCGCATGAATTGGTGGAGCAGGCAAAGCGAAAGGGCGGCGGGGAGATAATCCCCGTGGACAGCGAGCAGAGCGCCATATTCCAATGCCTTTGCGCAGGGGAAAAGCGGGAGGTAAGGCGGCTTATACTCACCGCGTCCGGCGGGCCGTTCAGGCAGTTCACTAAAGAGCAGCTTGACAAGGTCACGCCGCAAATGGCGTGCCACCACCCAACGTGGAACATGGGCCGAAAGATAACCATCGATTCGGCCTCGCTTTTCAATAAGGGGCTTGAAATAATGGAGGCGGCATATCTTTTCGGCATGGATGCGGAAAAAATAAGCGTGCTTGTGCATCCGCAGTCGGTTGTGCATTCAATGGTTGAATATTGCGACAGCGCGGTGATTGCGCAGCTGAGCGCGCCTGATATGCGCCTGGCCATACATTATGCGCTCACGTATCCCAAGCGGCACGAAAGCAGCTTTGGCGCGCTTGATTTGACTAAGCTTGGTATGCTCACGTTTGAAGAACCAGATACGGAGCGGTTCAGGGCGATACCGCTTGCATACCGCGCGCTTGAAGCGGGCGGCATAATGCCAGCGGTGTATAACGGCGCGAATGAGGCGGCGGTGGATATGTTCATAAAGGGCATAATCCGCTTTACGGACATTGCGGACCGCGTTGAGCGGGCCATGGACAGCATACCCAACGCAGTCGTGGGCTCCTTTGAGGGGCTGCTTGAATACGACGCTATGGCAAGAATGGCGGCGGTGAAAGGATAAATTGAATGAGTACGGTCATTTCGGTATTGGCGGCGCTGATAGTGATGAGTATATTCGTGGTGCTGCATGAATTGGGGCACTACTGCGCGGGGCGCATATTCGGCTTCGGCATAGTTGAATTCAGCGTGGGCATGGGCCCGGCAATAATAAAAAAAGAGAAAAACGGCATAACGTATGCCCTGCGCGCGCTGCCAATAGGCGGCATGTGTCAGTTTTACGGCGAGGATCAGGCGGATACGGGCGACGGGAAGGCGTTCAGCTGCCACCCGATATGGCAAAGGATGATAGTGATTGCCGCGGGGCCGGTGATGAACATACTGACGACTATAATACTTGCCACCGTAATGCTTATGACATACGGCGAATATATGCCCGCGGTGAATAGCTTTTCGTTTGAAAATTCGCCTGCGGAGGTTGCCGGCATGCAGAGCGGGGACATTATTGTTGCCGTGGATGGGCATGAGCTGAGCTATTATAACGAAGTATCCTCGCTTATACGCGCGGCGGACAGCAAGAGCATGACGCTCGAGGTCATACGCGGCGGCGAACACATTGAAATAGAGATAAAGGATTTTTACAGCGAGCAGGAAGGCCGAAACATAATCGGCATAGTTATGGAGCCTGCGCGGCTGAGGCAGAACTTCTTCGGCGCGGTTGCGGGCAGCTTTAACTATGTTTGGCAGATGATAAAGGATCTTATATCCTTCTTCGGCATGCTGCTCCATGGTCAGGTGAGCAGCGGGGACGTTGCGGGGCCGGTGGGCATAGTGTCCATGATAGGCCAGGCCGTGCGGACGGGGTTTGAAACCGTGCTCAGGCTGGGCGTGCTGATAAGCGCAAACCTTGGGCTGATGAACCTTCTTCCGCTGCCCGCGCTTGACGGCGGCAGGCTGGTATTTTTGATAATAGAGGCCGTGCGCGGCAAGCCCGGGCCGCGCGAAAACGGCTTTGCGCCGGCGCCCGGGTGAGCGCGCGGGCCAGGGGCGTGGGGCTGGTGCTGCTGCTGTGCCTTGTTATTTTCCTTACAATATCGGACGTGAGAACATTTATAATCGGAGGATAATATGACACCGCGCGAAAAAACGCATCAGGTCACGGCGGGCAATGTTAAAATAGGCGGCGGCGCCAAGGTTAGCGTGCAGTCCATGACCAATACGCGCACGGCGGATATATCCGCTACCATTGCGCAGATACGGCGCCTTGTTGACGAAGGGTGCGAAATAGTGCGCCTTGCCGTGAAGGACATGGACGATGCGCGCGCCATAGCGGAGCTTAAACGCGGCGCTATCGTGCCGCTGGTTGCGGATATACATTTTGACCACAGGCTTGCAATAGCCGCGCTTGAAAGCGGAATAGACAAGCTTAGGATAAACCCCGGCAACATAGGCGCGGACTACAAGGTGAAGGAGCTTTGCGAAAGGGCAAAGGAGCGCCGCGTACCAATACGCATAGGCATAAATTCCGGCTGCATGGAAAAGGAGCTGCTGATTAAGCACGGCGGGCCGAACGCCGCGGCGATGGCGGAAAGCGCGCTGAATAACGCCAAAATGCTTGAACGTTTCGGCTTTGACGATATAGTTATATCCGTCAAGTCATCGTCCGTTACGGAAACGGTGAAGGCATATAGGCTCCTCAGCGAAAGCTGCGCCTATCCGCTGCATGTGGGCGTCACGGAGGTTGGCGGCGGCATGGAGGGCATAGTCCGCTCCGCCGCGGGAATAGGCACGCTGCTGATGGAAGGCATTGGGGACACAATAAGGGTGTCCTTAACGGGCGATCCCGAAAGGGAGATTGAAACGGGAATAGAGCTGCTTAAAGCCGTTGAACTCCGCGCGCAGGGGCTGCATCTTGTTTGCTGCCCAACGTGTGGCCGCTGCGGCAACGTGGCAAAGCATTCGGAAATATTTAAGCGCGAAAAGCGGCCGATGAAGATCGCCGTTATGGGCTGCGCGGTAAACGGCCCCGGGGAGGCGAAGGAAGCGGACATAGGGCTGGCGCTCGGGCGGACGAACGCAGTGCTTTTCAAAAAAGGCGAACAGGTAGCCGCATACGATATAGACACAGCCGAAGAAGAGCTTATACGGCAGGCCAAGCAGATGCTTGAGGGGAAGTAACAGCACGGATGGAAGCGGAAAAGGATTACGGCATTGCCCGCTACGGCGCAAGGCTGAGCAGGGCCAAACTGCATATGCGCAAAATGGAGCTGGAGGTGCAGCTTTGCCTTTCGCGCCTGATAGACGCGAGGGAGGCCGCGGAGATAGCGGCCATTTTGGGGCAGAATGCGCCGGGGTGCAGCGTTTTGTTGAGCGCGCAGTTTGAGGACGGCCTGCCTGCAAGCGAGCAGGAGGGCTTTCTTGACATGCTCAGTGCAAGCTGGGAACACTTTTCGCCGCTTATGAAGCCCGTGCTCGGCTTTTCCCAATGGGAAAGGGGTGCGGAGGGAATTATAGCCGTGCGCATACCAAAGCGCCTTTACCTGAGCGCAAAAAGCTACAACGGCGCGAATATGCTGGAAAAGTTTATATACGATACCTATGGCGAAAGCATAGAGGTGATGCTGATAGGGGACGAGAGCATAGCGCTTACGATGCCGGAGCGCAGGGAAGAACCGATAGCTATAAAGCGCAGCGCGCAGGGGGACATCCCGCCGTGGGAAGAAGCGCCCAAAAAGCAGGACAAGGCGGAGAAGAAGCCGTTCAGAAGGAAGCTTGAAAACGCCGGTCCTAAGCCCAACGTGCCGCAGGAAAACATAATAATGGGGCGCGTTTTCGGCGCGCGCATAATCAAAATGAGCGAGGTTACGGAGGAATCCGAAACCGTAACGGTTCAGGGCGGCATAATAAGCATGGACGTGCGCGAAAGGAAAAACGGCGGCTTTATAGTACAGTGCTACGTTACGGACCGCAGCAACACCCTGCCAATAAAGCTTTTCCCAAAAGCCGAGAATAAGGACATAATAGATAAGCTCGCGGAGATAAAGGACGGGGGAGACTGGATAGTTGTGCACGGCAAATATCAGCGCGACGAATTCAGCGGCACATACTGCGTTTTTCCCGATTCAATATACAAGACCGACCCCGTAACACGCAAGGACAAGGCAGAGCGCAAGAGAGTGGAACTGCACCTGCATACCAAGATGAGCGCCATGGATGGCTTTATAGATGCGGGAGAGGCCGTGAAAACCGCAGCCAAATGGGGCCACAAGGCCGTTGCGATAACGGACCACGGCGTGGTGCAGGCATTCCCGGCCGCGGTGAACGCGGCGGGCAAGCTGAAGAAAAACGGCGTTGATATAAAGATCATAATGGGTGTGGAGGGCTACCTTCTGCCGGACTGCGTATGGACAAGCCCGCGCGGCGAATACGCGGCGATAGAATTGACCCATTGCAACGGCGCATTGTGCGCCATAAGCGCCGTGCGCTTCAATGACAACGGCGAATGCAGCGAATTTTATACTCCGGTTAGCGTTGGCGTGCCGATGAGCGAGGAATTCCGCCGCCGGACCGGCATAAGCGAGGAGGACAGCGAAACAGCCCCACTTTTGAAGGACGCCGTTAACGCGCTGCTGCAATTTGCAGAGGGCGCTAAAATGGTCGTATGGGACAGGGAAGAATATTATGAACTGTATAAAGAGGCGAAGAAGCGCGGCATAGACATGAACGAGCATGCCGCCGTGGCGATGGAGCTGACGCGGTACCATTGCCGCGCCCCGCTGGACGACACGACTACCATAGACGGCTGCATGGCAGCTATGGGCACAAGCCGCGCATCCATGCTGCCCATTGACGGCGCGCGCGCGCTGAAGGAACAGTTTTTGAAGATAATAGAGCGTTATGAGGCTATGGGTAAGACGCGCATACCGCTTTTTGACTGCGTGCCGCACGAAAAGGTAAAGGGCAAGCGCAGTACATATCACATAATAATAATCGCTAAAAATATAGTCGGGCTGAAGAATCTGTATAAGCTTGTGTCCTATGCCCATATAGATTACCTTAAAGGCGTGCCGAGGATACCAAGGAGCCTGCTGGATTTTTATCGCGAAGGGCTTATAATCGGCTCCGCATGCGAGGCGGGCGAGCTTTTCCGCGCCGTGCTTGAAGAAAAGCCGCACGAGGAAATATGCGCCATTGCAAGGGAGTATGACTACCTTGAAATACAGCCGATAGGCAACAATGCCTTCCTTATGCGCGAGGGCATAGTGAAGGACGAGGACGGCCTGCGCGAGCTTAACCGCAGAATAGTGCGGCTGGGCGAGGAACTGGGCATACCCGTGGCAGCCACGGGCGACGCGCACTTTATGGAGCCGGAGGATTCCATATTCCGTGCGATAGTCATGAGCGCGCGCGAATTTAAGGATGCGGAGCAGCAGGCGCCGCTGTATTTCCGCACAACGGACGATATGCTTGAAGAATTCAGCTACCTTGGCAGGGAAAAGGCCGAGGAAGTGGTTATAGACGTGCCGAACGCAATAGCGGACATGTGCGAAAGCATGAAGCCGTTCCTGAGCGAAAAAAGCACATATGCCCCTAAGTTTCCCGGCGCTAACGAGGAACTGAGGAGCATGTGCGAAAACCGCGCGCGGGAGATATACGGCGATGTTCTGCCGCCCGTTGTGCAGGCGCGGCTCGATAAGGAGCTTACTTCCATAATAGGCAACGACTATGCGTCGCTGTATTTGAGCGCGCAAAGGCTGGTTTCAAAATCCATGTCCGATGGCTACCTTGTCGGCAGCCGCGGCAGCGTAGGTTCATCCTTCGTTGCCACAATGGCGGGAATAACGGAAGTGAATCCGCTGCAGCCGCCCTATGTTTGCCCAAATTGCAGGCACAGCGAATTTGACGTTGACCTTGATAAATATGCCTGCGGCGTGGACATGCCGGATAAGGACTGCCCCGTTTGCGGCACAAAGCTGAAAAAGCTTGGCTATACTATACCGTTTGAGGTATTCCTTGGCTTTAAGGGAGACAAAACGCCGGATATTGACCTTAACTTCTCCGGCGACTATCAGCCCCATGCCCATGCGTATACTGAGGTTATGTACGGCAAGGGCCACGCCTTCCGCGCGGGCACGATATCCGGCCTGAAGGATAAAACCGTTTACGGCTACGTTAAGGGCTATTGCGAACAATACGATGCTTTCTTTACCCGTGCGGAGACGGAAAGGCTCGTTGCGGGCTGCGAAGGCGTTAAGCGCACCACTGGGCAGCACCCCGGCGGCATAGTTATCGTACCCGAAGGATACGAGATTTTCGACTTTACGCCGATACAGTACCCTGCGGATAAAAAGGAAAAGAACACCGTTACCACGCATTTCGACTTCCATGCCATGGACGACAGGCTTGTCAAGCTGGACATACTTGGCCACGATGACCCGACCGTTTTGAGGATGCTTCAGGACATAACGGGCGTTGACCCAAAGGGACTGCCGCTTGACGATAAGGAAACGATGAAGCTTTTTTCGTCCACGGAGCCGCTGGGCATAACGCTTGAGGAGCTGAATTGCGACGTGGGCAGCATTGCCCTGCCCGAATTCGGCACCAATTTCGTGCGGCAGATGCTTATGGATACTCGTCCTACCACGATGGAGGAGCTTGTCAGGATTTCCGGCCTTTCTCACGGCACGGGCGTGTGGCTGGGCAATGCGCAGGATTTGGTGCTTGGCGGCATAGCAACGCTTTCGCAGGTGGTCTGCACGCGAGACGATATTATGAACTACCTCATTAGCATAAAGATGGAACCTTCAAAGGCTTTCAAAATAATGGAAAGCGTAAGAAAGGGCAAGGGACTTACGGAGGAAATGGAAGAAAACATGCGGGAAGTGAACACGCCCGAATGGTTCTTCTCCTCCTGCAAAAAAATAGGATACATGTTCCCCCGCGCCCATGCGGCGGCATATGTTATGATGGCGTTCAGAATAGCGTGGTATAAGGTGCATATGCCCGAAGCCTTCTATGCGGTTTACTTCTCAGTGCGCGCGGATGCGTTTGACGTATCCATGGCGCTGGGCGGGGAAGAAAGGGTGCTGCGCAACATAAAGGCGATACGCGACAAGGGCAACAAGGCAGAGCAGAAGGAGCAGGATCTTCTTGTTATACTTGAAGTTGTGTACGAAATGAACCGGCGGGGAATAAAGCTGCTGAATGTGGACATATATAAATCCGACGCCACAAAGTTTACCATCGAGAAGGACGGGCTAAGGCCGCCGTTCTCTGCCGTGGCGGGCGTAGGCGTAACGGCTGCGGAAGGAATAGGCGCGGCGGACAGGAGCGTCCCCTTCAATTCGATAGAGGACTTCCGCGCCCGCACGAAGGCGAACAGCGGCGTTGTGGATAAGCTGAGGGAGCTTGGCTGCTTCGATGGGCTTGCGGAAAGCAATCAGGTAAGCTTTTTCTAAGGAAAATAAGCAAAACTATTGCGCTTAGACCATAAGCTGTGCTATAATGCTTGTGTTGGGCGGTAAATACCGCATTTGTTGGCTTTTTGAAGAGTGGGACGTTCCCGCTCTTTTGTTTTGATAAGGCAATGAATCGGCTCATGTGAGCCTTATATTTAAGGAGGTACGGTTGAAAACTACCGAAATAGTGGATTCCCTTGTGCGCGGGAAAATAGCCGAAATGGGCTACGAACTGGATGAAGTTGAATACGTTAAAGAATACGGCAACATGGTGCTTACGCTTTATATCGATTCGGAAAACGGCGTGACCATAGACGACTGCGAAAAGGTGAGCCGCGCAATAGACCCCATACTTGATGAAAACGACCCCATAGAGGAAGCGTATTACCTGAGCGTTTCCAGCATAGGCATAGACCGCCCGCTCAAAAAGGACAGGGATTTTGAAAGAAACATGGGCAAAAAGCTTCAGGTCAAGCTGTATGCTCCCATAAATAAGAAAAAAGAGCTTCTGGGCGTCCTTACCGGATACGATGGTGAAAGCTTCACCATAAGCGTTGAAAAAACGGGCGAAGTGACCATAAAACGCAAAGATGCGGCGCTTATAAGGCCGTGGATAGATTTTGAATAACACAGGGAGGATAAGTAATTAAGATGAAAGCCGATTTTATCGAAGCACTGAACGCTATCGAAAAAGAGCGCGGCATCAGCAAGGACATATTGATAGACGCATTCGAGTCCGCGCTGGTCGCGGCGTATAAGCGCAACTACAACACCACCGCCAACGTGCGCGCCGTTGTTGACCGCGACACGGGAGACGTGCAGATTTTCGCGTCCAAAACCGTTGTTGAGCACGTTGAAAACCCTTACAGCGAAATTTCGCTTGAAGAGGCGCATAAGATAAACCCCTTGTTTGATATTGGCGACGTGCTGGAAGAAGAAGCCGACCCCAGCAAGTTCGGCCGCATAGCGGCGCAGACCGCTAAGCAGGTAGTGGTGCAGCGCATAAGGGAAGCCGAGCGCGGCGTTATATACGACGAGTTTGCTGAAAAGGAAAACGAGATACTGACCGCCATAGTGCAGCGCGCCGAAAAGGCGGGCGTATACGTTGAACTCGGCAAAACGGACGGCCTGCTTTCCTATAACGAAACAATACCCGGCGAAGAGTATAACAATAACGACCGCATAAAGGTTTATGTTCTTGAGGTAAGAAAGACCAATAAGGGCCCGCAGGTGCTTGTTTCAAGGACGCATCCCGGCCTTGTGAAGCGGCTTTTCGAGTTGGAAGTGCCGGAAATAATGAGCGGCGTTGTGCAGATAAAGTCCATCGCGCGCGAAGCGGGCTTCCGCACCAAGGTCGCCGTGCATTCTACCGATCCAATGGTGGACGCCGTGGGCGCCTGCGTGGGCCAGAAGGGCATAAGGGTGGAGCGCATGGTGAATGAGCTGCACAATGAAAAGATAGACATAATAGAGTGGGACAGCGACCCCGCCGTGTACATCGCAAAGGCGCTCAGCCCCGCGAAGGTGATAATGGTTTATATCAACGAAACCGAAAAGGCGGCGAAGGTAGTCGTGCCCGATCAGCAGCTTTCCCTTGCAATAGGCAAGGAAGGCCAGAATGCCCGCCTTGCGGCCAAGCTGACCGGCTGGAAGATAGACATAAAGAGCCAGAGCCAGGCCGAGGAGGAGCTGGACCGCATAGATCTTGACGGCATGGACGCCGGCGAAGAACCGGAGGCATAATGGCCGCAAAGAAAACGCCCATGCGCATGTGCGTTGCGTGCAGGGAAATGAAGCCCAAGCGCGAGCTTATACGCATAGTGCGCACGCCGGAAAACGAAATATGCGCCGATACCACCGGCCGCGCAGCCGGGCGCGGCGCATATATATGCAAAAGTCAAGCGTGCCTTGAAAAGGCGATAAAGATCCGCGCGCTTGAAAGGGCGCTGGATAAAAAGATAGACGAAGAAGTGTTCCAAAGGCTGCAAAAGGAGATAGGCGCGGGTGGTCAGGAGTAAATTGACGGCGTATATAGGCTTTGCGGCGCGCGCAAGGAAGCTGAAAAGCGGGGACTTTACCTGCGAAAAGCTGATGAAGCAGAAAAAGGTGCAGCTGATGCTTTTGGATAGCGGCGTAAGCGTGAACACAAGGGAAAAATACGAGGCGTTGTGCAGCGCGGCGGAAATAGACTGCCTGTACATAGAAGATCTCGGGCGGCTGATAGGCAAGGATGCCCACAAGACGGCCGCGGTGACAGACCGGCACTTTGCCGGAATAATCCGGGAAGCCTACCAGGCTACGGAACAAGCAAACTAAAAGGGGTGGCAAGAATGGCAAAAGCAAAGGTAATGGATTCTGCCAGGGAGCTTGAAGCCCGGGCTAAACAGCTTTTTGAGCGGATAAAGGGCATGAATGCGGACATGAGTGCAACGCTTGAAGACATGCGCCAATACGAAGGCAAGCTGATAGAAAAGGAAAAAATAGCTGAGAAGGAGCGCGCGGAGGCGCTGAGGATAGAACGGCTAAGGGAACTGGCCAATAGTGCGGATACTGCGGCGTACCACAGCGACGAACCGGAAACGGCAGAGCCGGAGAAGCCGAAGGCCGAAGAAAAGAGCGAAGCGAGCGCAATAAAGAGCGCGGAGCCTGAGAAAGCGAGCGCGGAGCCCAAGGCGGAAGAAAAGAGCGAGCCTGCCGAACAAAAGGCGGAAAGCGCGAAGGAAACGGCAAAGCCGGAACAAACAAAGGAAGAACTCAAGAAAGAAGAAAAGGCAAACGAGGTAACAGCGCCTGTGCAGCAGAAGAACCAGGAAAAGCCCCGGCAGAGGGCAAACGACGCAAACAGGCCGCAGCAGGGCGGCTACCAGCAGCGCACCATACCGCAGGGCAACCGCACGGATAAACCGCAGCAGCAGCGCGGAGACAGGCCGCAGCAGCGTACCGACAGGCCGCAGCGGGACGGTTACCAACCGCGCCAAGGGCAGGACGCAAGGCCGCCACGCGGAGAGGAGCGCTTCGGCAAGCCGCAGCAGCAGCGCAATGACAGGCCGCAGCAGGGCCAGCGGCGCGAACGCCCCATGCAGGCCGCAAGCGAACTGATACAGCCCGCATCCGGCGGCCGCGAGCGCGGCTACGAGGCCAATAAAAAAGCGCCCGCCAAGGGGAACCGCGACGACGAGCGCAGAAAGAATAAAAAGACATTGTTAAAGGAGGCGGCGCCCTCAATGAACGCATGGGATGATGACGGCGGCTTCGGCGGAAGGAAGAAGAAGAGGCAGGCTGCGCCCGCGCCTAAGCCGGAACCGGTGAAGATAGAAAAGGCCGTTATAAACGGCGAAACAATAACCGTTAAGGAGCTTAGCGAAAAGATAGGCAAGCCCGCGGCGGAAATAATAAAAAAACTGTTCATTTTAGGCATAATGGCCACCATAAATCAGGAGATAGATTTCGATACCTGCTCGCTGATAGCGTCGGACTACGACATTGAGCTTGAACAGAACATTGCAAAGACCTATGAGGACGTTCTGCTTGAAGGTGTGGACGAGGACAAGGATGAAAACCTTGTTGAGCGCCCGCCGGTAGTAACCATAATGGGCCACGTTGACCATGGCAAGACCAGCTTGCTCGATGCTATCCGCCACAGCAGCATTACCGAAGGCGAAGCTGGCGGCATAACGCAGCACATTGGCGCATATACCGTCACCTGCAACGGCAGGCAGATAACCTTTATAGATACCCCGGGTCATGAGGCGTT
>ENA-OPDJ01001543-OPDJ01001543.1-human-gut-metagenome-genome-assembly--contig:-NODE-1543-length-12043-cov-2.733817_pt1 | contig 12043 bp, 10 predicted proteins | sample MGYA00241621_ERZ501505 | MGnify/ENA primary metagenome ERZ501505 (study PRJEB25962, sample SAMEA2042624) | human gut metagenome | biome: human gut; feature: human-associated habitat; material: faeces... | reverse complement strand
TGATCTTGTGACCTGAGAGAACATACATAAGCTTACCAAGAAGTACGCCGCAGGCTGTACCAATTGAGAACGCCACAACGCCAAGTGCCATAACTTCTGCAAACTGAATGTTCATGATCTTATCTGCCTGTGTTGTTGCACCAACTGTTACGCCAAGGAAGATAGTGATGATGTTCATAAGCTCATTCTGAGCAGTCTTAACAAGTCTGTCGCAGACGCCACTCTCTTTAAGAAGGTTACCAAACATGAGCATACCAACCAGTGGAGCTGTTGTAGGAAGGATCACGCAGACAACGATCGTAACAATGATCGGGAACAGGATTCTCTCCAATTTAGATACCGGACGAAGCTGTTCCATCTTGATCTTTCTCTCTTCCTCCGTCGTGAACAGCTTCATGATCGGAGGCTGGATGATCGGTACCAGAGACATATAAGAATATGCTGCTACTGCGATCGGTCCCATAAGAGAAGACTGTCCAAGCTTACCTGCAAGGAAAATGGAAGTCGGGCCATCAGCACCACCGATGATAGAGATCGCTGCTGCTGCTTTTCCGTTGAATCCAAGGAAAATTGCAAGGAAGTATGCAAGGTAAATACCAAGCTGTGCAGCTGCTCCCATCAGGAAGCTGATCGGGTTTGCGATCAGCGGACCGAAGTCTGTCATCGCACCGACACCCAGGAAGATCAGTGAAGGAAGAATACTCCACTCATCCAGTAAGTAAAAATAATGAAGAAGTCCGCCAACGCCATTGGATGAATCCTCAATGCTCAGCATAATGTCCGGGTAAATATTTACCAGAAGCATACCAAAAGCGATCGGAACCAACAGCAGCGGCTCAAAACCATGTTTAATGGCAAGATATAAGAACACACATGCCACTGCGATCATCAGGTAGTTTCCCCAGGTAAGGTTGAAAAATGCTGTCTGATGGATCAGGTTTGACAGGGTATTTGTTACATAAGACATTTGTCTACCTCCTGTTTAGTTCATTGTTGCAAGAGTATCTCCATTTTCAACGGCAGCACCCTCTGCAACATCGATGCTGGCGATCGTTCCGTCCTGAGGAGCAACAACCGGGATTTCCATCTTCATGGACTCAACGATCACTACGCTGTCACCGGCTTTTACGCTCTGTCCAACAGATGCAACGATTTTTACAACTTTTCCAGGAACGGCTGCGGAAACCTTAACAGAACCTGCGCCTGCTGCCGGAGCTGCTGCCTTTGGTGCTGCCGGAGCTGCCTTAGGAGCCGGAGCTGCTGCTTTTGGTGCTGCTGCAACTGGAGCTGCTGCGTTTCCGTTCTCTTCTACAGTAACTTCATATGCTGTTCCGTTAACGGTAATTGTATAGTTTTTCATCTCAAATGTCCTCCTAAATTATCTTCTATTGATTGAACGGACTACAAAGCCCTCTGTTGTAGTACCCTCGCTTGCTGCTATAGCTGCTGAGATAACAGCTACAAGCTCTGTATCATCTGTAAGGTCTGCAGCAGGTGCAGCTGCAGCAGTCTCTTTCTTTTCAGGCTCGCTCTTTGCTTCTGCCTTCTTTGGCTTATTGCCGATAAGAGCAATAAACTTGAAGCAGTAAATGATAAGAGAGATAAGAATAAGTACACAGAATACAATACTCATTGAAATTACTGTGTTCTGTCCTGCCTTAGCAAGCTTCTGCCCCATTGTCTGAACAGGAGTAAGTGAGATACCTGTTACCTCCATGGTAACCGAATCATATACTAATTCGTATGTTACATCCTGCTTGCCAAATGTAAGTGTCATATCGGTAGTGAGTGTACCACCTGACTTGGTTACTGTAAAATCCTTGCCATTAGTTGCATCCTTTACGTCTCCGTATTTGTCAACCAGATCAAGCCATGATGAAACAGCATCAAGCTCAGCGTCGATATTTTTCATTGAAACGCTTGCTCCCGACTGTCCGAGTGTGTTGTAAACAACCTCACCCTCTGTCATGCCTGTCTTCTCCTCAACTTCCTTGACACTCTTCTCATAGTTGTCATAACCGCCACAATTATCTACGAGCGCAATGTAGTTCTGGATATTGCCAAGGCTGTCTGTTGCCTCAGTATGAAGCTCGTCTGTTGTGTATCCGCCGTATGTCTTTTCGGCATTGTCAGAGCCACATGCTCCAAGCATACATACAATCATAAGAAGGCTAAGGATATATGTTATTTTTTTCTTCATAACAAAATGCGCCTTTCTATTATTTAGTTCCGTGTTTCTTCTCTGGTGCATCTACATATTTGGTGTAAAGCATCTCAAAAGCACCTACAAGATATTTTCTTGTGTCAGCCGGATCAATGATGAGATCTACATATCCTCTGGCTGCTGCTGATGAAACAGAAGACTGAAGCTTCTCATAATCAGCTGCCTTCTCATCGATTTCCTTTGCATCAGCGCCCGGATACATAATCTCAGCTGCAATCTTTGAATCCATCATACCAATCTTTGCATCAGGGTATGCATAAACCATATCAGCTCCGATTGACTTAGAGTTCATTGCAACATATGCGCTTCCGTAAGCCTCGCCTGTAATCAGGTTAACCTTTGGACATGTTGCGCTTGAGAATGCATATGTCATTCTGGCAAGAGCCTTTGCAAGCTTCTTCTCAGAGCACATGCAGTTCTTGAATCCGTTTACATTTGTAAGTGTAAGTACAGGAATTGAGAAAGCATCACAGAATGATACAAACTCAGCTGCTTTGTTGCAGCCCTTTGCAGTAAGAGAGAGTGCAAACTCCTCTGCCTTCTTGCCCTCAGCATCATATACTGTGCTGCAGTTTGCAACTGCACCGACTGTCATGCCGTTTAATTTAACAAAACCTGTAACCATATTCTTGGCAAAGTCTTTCTTTGTCTCAAAGAATACATGATCATCAGAAAGCTCTGATAAGAGGAATCTTGGATCAGCCTTCATATCAGCCATGCTGTTACATGCTCTGTTGAGATCATCCTCACATGAGTCTGTGTATACATCTCCCTCGTTGTTGAGCGGAAGCATGCTGACAAGAGCTCTGATATCAGCGATAATATCATCCTCTGAACCGATTCCGTCTACACATCCATTGTTCTCACTCTGGAATGAAGCTGCTGCTGTATCGCATTTCTCAACGCGATTACCCTCTATTGCATCAGGAGTATTAACAAACATTCTGCCCTTAGACTCTTCGATATAAGCGAAATCACAAAGAGCCGGTACTACAGAAAGTCCGCCACCACAATTACCGAATACACCACAAATCTGTGGAATAACGCCACTTGCTGCAACTTCCTTGGCGTAGATAAGACCAAATCCGTCTAATGCATCAACTGACTCCTGAAGTCTGATACCACCGCAATCGATAAATCCGATAACAGGTGCGCCCATTTTCATGGCCATATCATATACAGAAGCAATTTTCTTTGCATGCATCTCGCCGATTGTTCCGTTAAGAACTGTTGCATCCTGGCTGTAGATAAATACAAGATTTCCATCAATCAGACCGTGTCCGATAATAACACCATCTGAAGGAGCTTTTGCTGCAGTAAGGTTAAAATCTGTACTGCGAGCTGTCACAAGAGAACCAATTTCCATGAAACTGTTCTCGTCGACTAACTTAGCAATACGCTGCATTGCCAAGCTTTGATTGTTACTACTCATTTTATATCCTCCATCTATAAAAAAATAAAATTTTTCGCTAGTATGATAATAGACTATTTCTAATTTTTTTTCAACTAATTTGTTAAATTTTTAACCTTTATTTTTGTTTAGAAAAAATTTCCTATATTAATTGTAAAATTCTTGAGAAAATTCTTGCAAATTTTCTTATTTTTCTTGTTATTTTCTATATATTTTAAGTTAATTGTGTTTCGTGTATCACCGGTCTGTTGTGCTGTTACACAAGCAGCATCACAGTAAGAATCTTCGGCAGCATCTGAAACCGCATACTCCACCAGACTCTTTGCATCAGCCCACTTATAGTTTTTATTGTTTGGCCACCCACAGCCCAAGAGAGAAAGGCACATTCTCCTTCCATCCTTTTCAACTGCTGCTACATAGCAGTAGCCTGCCTTTGTGGTAAAGCCGGTCTTTCCCGATATGCAGTAGTCCGTCTCCGTAAGAAGCCTGTTGTGATTGCTAAAAACCATCTGACCTTCCTTTGTCTCAAACGTGTACTGCATAGTCTGTGTTATCTCAAGAAACTGTGTTGATTTTGGTGATTTCCACGCACAATAAGACATTATAACACACAAATCTCCCGCTGTGGAGTGGTGAAAGCTTATATCATTCTCAGCATCCAGCCCGTTTGGTGTAATAAAATACGTGCCGAGGCACCCTATCTCATTTGCTTTTTCATTCATAAGCTTTGCAAAGCCCTCCGTCGAGCCGCCCACATGCTCCGCAATCGCATAGGCACAGTCATTGAACGACTCAAGCATCATGCCATAGAGTAAATCCTTCATATTATAGCTATTCCCTGCCACAAGTCCAAGCTTGACCTCAGGCTGTGATGCAGCATTTTGTGAAATCGTAACAGTATCATTTATATCAGCTTTTTCAAGTGCCACAATGCACGTAAGAATCTTCGTGGTGCTGGCATTTGCCATGCTGTCTCTCATGTTTTTACCATATATAAACGTCTCGTCATCCGCATCATATAATGCCGCTGAAACAGCATGAAGCCTGGGCTCATTTACGTCTTTGTCAGTATTCTTAGCAACAGTATTTTCCGCTGCCATAAACACACTTTTCTTTTCCAAACCGGGCATTTTTTGCTTTCCTAGCGTCTTAAAATCAAGCAAACAGCTGACAGCACAAAACAACACACAAATGAAAACCATTAAAGCTATTTTCGACTTATATTTTCTAAAAAAAATAACCATATAATTACCTCCATCGGTAATATATATGATTATTTGCATGTCCATATTATATGAAATGGCAGCTTACGCAATACACCTGCACTACACATCAAGCTTCACGTGCATCTCTTCCTCTGCCTCCTGCTTAAACTCCTCAACCTGCACAGGGCTTAGTACCGGCAGCTCGTCAATAGACGAAACCCCAAAGCTCCTTAGAAATTCCTCTGTGGTACCAAACAAAAGCGGTCTTCCCGGAGCATCAAGCCTTCCAAGCTCCTGCACCAGATTGTATTCGACAAGCTTGCTTACGGCATGTTCACTTGACACACCTCTGATTTTTTCTATCTCTGCCTTTGTTACAGGCTGCTTGTACGCTATGATTGAAAGAGTCTCTAAAAGCACATCCGTAAGCACCCTCTTCTTAGGCTGCTTTGCAATGCGGATGAGATATTCATACATCTGTGGCTTTGTACACATCTGATAAGCACCATCAAGCTCTATGATATTCATACCTATATTTGAAGAGCTTCTATACTCCTTAATCAGCTCGTCAAGCAGCTTTTTTGTTTCTTTTTCATTTAATTGTATTGCATCGGCTATCCTTCCAAGCTCCACGGATTCTCCCATGGTAAATAAAATAGCCTCTATTGCAGCTTTATAATTCATATATCCTCAACCCCTCTTTATGCAGCAATTCTTGACTCAATCCTGATATCATCAAAAATATGCTCCTGAACGATAGTTAATTTGCCGGTCTTCATAAGCTCCAGTATGGCAAGAAATGTAACTATGACTTCCACTTTGCTTGACGATGCGGTAAGCATCCCTCTGAAGCTGAAGTGCTTGTGTGAGGCAGCATAGTCTGTCAGAAAGTCCATCTTTTCCTCTAAGGAGACCTCTTCCTTTTCAATCTTTCCAAACTTCGAACGGACCTTATCTATCTTTTCTTCCTGTCTCTTCATTATATTTTGAAAGATTCTGTTTAAATCAGAAAGACGTATATCTCCGACAAGCTCCTCAAGATTAACAGGCTCCTCATATGCAAGGACCTCATCAGGTATGTCCTTCTTCTTATACCACACCTTGCCGGCATCCAGCTGGCGATCCTTAAGCTCGTTTGCCATGCACTTGTACATCTTGTACTCAAGCAGCTGCTGCACAAGCTCTGCTCTTGGATCTTCCTGCTCCTGCTCTTCTTCCTCTTTCTTTGGGAGAAGCATCTTTGACTTTATGTCGAGGAGCGTAGCTGCCATCACGAGAAACTCGCTGAGCGTGTCCAGATTATCCTTTTTCATCTGATTCACATACTCCATGTACTGCGCTGTAATCTCGACAATTGGGATATCATAAATATTTACTTTATTTTTCTCTATCAGGTATAAAAGCAGGTCAAGCGGTCCCTCAAACACCTGAAGCTTAAAAGTCATATCCATAATTTACTCTCCGTTAATCCTTCAAAAACTGTGCCATAACGTAATTGGCTACATCCTTTCCTCTCTCCGATAAATAAATATGCCCGGCCTTTACCACGAGCAGCTCCTGTTTTTTCAGGCTGTCTATCGTATCCTTGTAGATTGCATCTATCGAAATACCAAATGCCCTCTCAAAGGCTTCTCTTGTGACCCCCTCATTCATACGAAGTCCAAGAAACATAAACTCCTCCATCTGTCCCTTTTTGTCTATAACATCAGCTGCCACATGCAGATTGGCCTTAAATATATCATCACCCACATCATGTATATGACGGCAGCGCGACAGATATTCATCCATATCGGATGTATTGGTATATCTGACATTTGATATAAGCGATGCCGCCCCTATTCCAAGTCCTAAATAGTCAGCTCTGGTCCAGTAGCCTATATTATGGCGGCACTCCATACCTCTTTTAGCATAGTTAGATGTCTCATACTGCCTGTAGCCGGCATCCATAAACGCCTTCTGTCCCGCCTTTTCCATATCATATAACTCGTCCTCATTAGGCAGAAACTCCGTTCCCATGCCCGCCTCCTGGCGCACCATGTCAAACTTGTACTTTTCATAGAAAGGAGTACCCTTTTCCACTATAAGAGAATACGCCGATATATGATCCGGATGAAGCCTTATAATCTTGTTTACCGTCGCCATATACTGTGACGCTGACTGTCCCGGCAGACCATACATCAAATCTACATTGATATTTTTAAAGCCCACATTTCTGGCCACCTCATAATTCGTCACAAACTGTTCAAAGGTATGTATACGCCCGAGCAGCTTAAGCTCATCATTATTTGCCGACTGCAGTCCTATTGACAGGCGGTTGATTCCCGCATCCCTGTATGCTAAAAGCTTTTCCCTGCTAAGCGTACCGGGATTGCACTCTATGGATATCTCAGCATCAGGCAGCACATTAAAGCAGTCAAACACACCCTCCATCAAAGCAGCAATCCACTGCTCATCTATAGAGCTTGGTGTACCTCCTCCGATATAGACAGACGACACCTGATAGTTCTTCATAAGCGGGCCGTAAAATATCATTTCCGCCATAAGCCCCTTGACATAGCGAAGCTTTGCATCATCGTCTGCGGGAAATGATAAAAAATCACAATATTCACATTTTCTCACACAAAATGGTATATGAATATAAATCTCAAGATTCTTCATATGTGCGATTACTCCTCATCCAGCTTAAGCACACTCATGAATGCCTCCTGTGGTATCTCTACATTGCCCACCTGACGCATCCTCTTCTTTCCTTCCTTCTGCTTCTCAAGCAGCTTCTTCTTACGTGAAATATCACCACCGTAGCACTTGGCAAGTACATCCTTGCGAAGCGCCTTAACAGTCTCTCTTGCTATAATCTTGCCACCGACTGCTGCCTGAATAGGTATCTCAAACAAATGCCTTGGTATCTCACCCTTAAGCTTCTCGCACATCTTACGGCCTCTTTCGTATGCACTCTCCTTGAATACGATAAATGAAAGTGCATCGACCATTTCCTTATTGATTAAGATGTCAAGCTTGACAAGCTCTGAGCGCTCATAATCCTTCATCTCATAGTCAAACGAAGCATATCCCCTCGAGCGTGACTTTAAAGCATCAAAGAAATCATAGATAATCTCATTTAATGGCAAGTCGTACTTTATGAGAGCTCGTGTTTTTTCGATATACTCCATGCTGATATAGACTCCTCGTCTCTCCTGGCACAGCTTCATAATCGCACCGACATAGTCACTTGTGACCATAATCTCTGCAGATACGTATGGCTCCTCCATATACTCAATCTCTGACGGATCCGGCATATTTGAAGGATTGGTCAGATCTATCACCTCACCGCTTGTCTTGTGAATCTTGTAAATAACACTAGGTGCAGTGGTAACGAGATCCAGATCAAACTCTCTCTCCAGTCTCTCCTGAATAATTTCCAGATGTAAAAGACCAAGGAATCCGCATCTGAAGCCAAAGCCAAGTGCCAGTGATGTCTCAGGCTCAAACTGTAATGAAGCGTCGTTGACCTGCAGCTTTTCAAGCGCATCCCTTAAATCAGGATACTTTGCACTGTCCGCAGGATAAAGACCACAGTAAACCATAGGGTTGACCTTCTTATAGCCCGGAAGCGCCTCATCGCACGGTCTGTCAACGAGTGTAACTGTATCACCCACGCGTGTATCCCTGACATTTTTGATGCTAGCCGCAATGTATCCAACCATACCGGCCGAAAGCTCATCGCATGGTATAAACTGGCCTGCGCCAAAATAGCCCACCTCTGTAACCACATCAGATGCACCTGTAGCCATCATCTTTATTGTATCTCCTACCTTTACAGAGCCCTCTCTCAGTCGGCAGAAAATAATGACTCCCTTATAAGAATCATATGTTGCATCAAATATAAGTGCCTTAAGCGGTGCATCTTTATCGCCTGTTGGTGCCGGAATCTTTTTTACAATCTGCTCCAGCACATCCTCTATATTGAGTCCCGTCTTTGCGGAAATACGCGGTGCATCCATAGCTTCAATACCGATAACGTCCTCAATCTCCTGTGCCACCTCATCCGGGCGCGCACTCGGCAGATCCACCTTATTTATAACAGGAAATACATCCAGGTCATGATCCAGTGCAAGATAAACATTTGCAAGTGTCTGTGCCTCAACGCCCTGGGCCGCATCCACTACAAGTATAGCCCCGTCACATGCCGCAAGACTCCTTGATACCTCATAGTTAAAATCCACGTGTCCCGGTGTATCTATCAGATTAAAAATATACTCTTCGCCATCCTTTGCGGTATATATAATACGGACTGCCTGAGACTTGATGGTGATACCACGCTCTCTCTCTAAATCCATATTGTCGAGCACCTGAGCCTGCATTTCCCTGCTGGTAAGTGTGCCTGTTTTTTCTATAATTCTGTCCGCGAGTGTAGATTTACCGTGATCAATATGGGCAATAATACAAAAATTGCGGATTTTGCTCTGATCTATTGACATATGTCCTCCTAATGCTTTCAATAACTCATCAAAGTTTATCAGATTTGTGAAATAAAGTCTATATTATTTTAACACTTTATCAAGTATATCTGCAAGTGGTTCCATTGCATTGTACGCCTCCTCCTTGGTATTTGTCTGCGCTCCCACCTCCACGAGCAGCGATTTCGGACACAGATGCATATTATATCTGTAGCCCTTTAAGTATATGCGCCTTGCAAGCCCCGGATAATACTCATTTGCCATGAGCTGCAGCTGAAATGAAAACGCCAGATTGTCCCCCAGATACTCATTGGGCAGACTATTAATCGGTCCCCTTGCAGCAGTGCGGCACAGCCCGTTAAAAAACATAATCTGTGCCATAGGCTTTCCATCTATTGTGGCAGCAAGCCTTGTAGTCTCAGCCACTCCATCCCTGTGCAGGTCAATAACCACCTTTATAGACGGATTTTTCTCAATAATCTCTGTAATTTCAGGAAGTGAATTAGAATACGCATGGTCGCGGTCATTCACATCATACTGCCCCTTGTGATGCAGCACATTGTAACCGTATTTTTCCCTCAAAAGTGATTCAAGCCTGTCACCCACTCCAACTACGGTCTCTGTCTCTGACGTATCAAGGGAATCACTGTACCCCTCCTGCGAATGTGTATGGTATATGAGTATATCAGGACCGTCGCCTGACTTTTCTATAGACATATCGCGCCCAAGCAAAACCTCCTCACACAGCTCATCGGCTCCTATATATGTAGTCTTGTCCACCTGATAATAGTTTTTTACCAGATTGTCAAAGCTCATATCTACCTGCGGCATTTTCACGTTCTGCTGCTCCTCGAGCTCTGCCAGCTCACCTTTTTTTTCAGCTTCATCAACAAATGCCAGCTGGTCGGTATCCGGCAGCATATTATTCCTGACACTTGCATTTTCATTTTCCATCGCAGCAAGCTCCTCGTATGAGAGAATACCTCCTGCTGTATCCTCATCCTCCACAATACGCAGCTCCTTCTTTTTTGAATCATCACACTCCTTGTCAGAATATGTAAGGTGCGGAAATTTTTCTTCCACTAACTTCTTTCCCACACCATCACCGCAAAACAGCATAGACGCAATATATATAAATGCTATAAGCACAATCATTTTTTTCTTCACAATATCATCTCCCATCTAAAGCATCAGGCAGCCCCTGCTACATAAAGCTTATGCGGCTGGCTCTAAGGATATTCGAAGCAATAAAATTATTCCCTATAGTCATCATATTCATCGTTTGAAAAAGCCATATTTATGCCCTCAGACAAAAGCCCTGCCAGTCTCTTAACCGTCTCGTCAATATCCTTCGGCGTCACAAACATGCCGTTTAACTTAGGCGACATGAGCTTTGCGGTGTTCTCCCGGCTGGCATTTACTGCATCTGAAACAATAGTCACCGCATCAATGACTGTCGGAATACCAATTGCGATAACAGGCACTCCGAGATTGCCATGGTTAATACCGTCCCTGTGGTTTCCTACCCCGCTTCCGGGCACTATTCCTGTATCCGTCAGCTGTATGGTACAGCCCAGCCTCTTTGTACTGCGTGCCGCAAGCGCATCAATTGTCACAACAAAATCAGGCTTCACCTCGCTCACCACACCCTTTATTATCTCAAGGCACTCCATGCCTGTCTGAGCCATCACGCCCGGCACCAGGCCGCACACACTGTTTACATTCTCGTTGCTAAACGCATACCTGCCATATTCCTTTACTATATGGCGGGTGATAAACAAGCTGTCAACGCATCTTGGCCCAAGCGCATCAGGAGTTACATTTCTGTTTCCAAGTCCGACAACAAGTGCCGCATATATACGCTTGTCACAGACAGCCTTTACAAAGCTCTTAAGCTCTCTTGAAAGCTCCCTTGTCACAGCCTGACAGCACTCCTCATCTCCCTCGGACAGCATAGCAGCCTCAATTGTCACATATTTTCCTTTAGGACGGCCTGTAGCCCTGACTGCATTTTCTGAGTCAATTGTCACTACACTGACTATGATTCCATTATCCAGCTTTTTTTCAGAGAAATTCACACCTCTCATATCTGTGTTTGCCTTTTTAAGGCTCTCCTGCGTCTCAAGCGCCAGATCAGTTCTTGCACACCATTTATCAGCCGACAAATCAATACACCTCCCCTGTATGATATTCCAAAATCACATATATGTTAATTTTTTGCAATTTTTTTCAAAATATGTATTGACAGAGCAGAAAGGTTGACATATTATATTCTAGTATGTTTGTGCCAAAGCGTCCGTGTCTGTTTTGGCATACATTAGATTAAATATTTGGAGGTGTACGAGTTGGCTAACATTAAATCAGCAAAAAAGAGAATTTTAGTAACAGAAACTAAGGCTGCAAGAAATAAAGCAATCAAATCAGGAGTTAAGACAGCAATCAAGAAGGTTGAGGCTGCTGTAGCTGCAAATGATAAGGCTGCTGCTGAGGCTGCATTAAAGGATGCAACTTCTGTTATCGCAAGCGCTGGTTCAAAGGGTATCTTCCACAAGAACAACGCAGCTAGAAAAGTATCTCGTTTAACAAAGCTTGTTAACGGATTAGCTTAATTACTATATAGCAATAAATAATAAACCCATCGGTGCCGTCATACCGATGGGTTTTTTTATATATTTGCGTTATATCATTTACTGCCTGTCGCATGAGTGCCGGTCATATCTGCAGAGTACTGCCATATAAAAAGCTC
>ENA-OPDJ01001537-OPDJ01001537.1-human-gut-metagenome-genome-assembly--contig:-NODE-1537-length-12068-cov-2.455174_pt1 | contig 12068 bp, 12 predicted proteins | sample MGYA00241621_ERZ501505 | MGnify/ENA primary metagenome ERZ501505 (study PRJEB25962, sample SAMEA2042624) | human gut metagenome | biome: human gut; feature: human-associated habitat; material: faeces... | reverse complement strand
ATACCGTCTTTCATGACGACGATGCGGTCGGCCATCGTCATTGCCTCTGTCTGATCATGCGTGACATATACAAAGGTGGTTTCCAGTTGCTTGTGTAGGCGGATGATTTCTGTGCGCATCTGGGTGCGCAGCTTTGCATCCAGGTTGGAGAGGGGCTCGTCAAGCAGAAAAACAGAGGGATTGCGCACCATGGCCCGGCCGAGTGCAACACGCTGCCGCTGGCCGCCGGAGAGGGCGCGCGGCTTGCGGTTGAGGGATTCCTCAATGCCAAGTGTTTGGGCGGCCTCATGCACTTTGCGGTCGATTTCAGCGCGCGGCGTTTTGCGCAGCATGAGCCCGAACGCCATATTTTTATAGACTGTCATATGCGGATATAATGCGTAGTTTTGAAAAACCATCGCAATGTCCCGGTCCTTCGGCGCAACATTGTTGACCTTTTTTTCACCGATGTAAAGCTCCCCCGCTGTTATCTCTTCCAGCCCGGCGATCATTCGCAGCGTGGTGGATTTGCCGCAGCCTGAGGGCCCGACGAGGATGATGAATTCCTTGTCATGGATTTCGAGATCCAAGCCCGGGATGACCGTTACCTTGTTATCATACGTTTTTACAATATTTTTCAGCGTGATGCTTGCCATGGAGCAGTCCTCCTGTCTATGATGCGTGTCGGTATTTTCCAAGGGTAGTATTGCCGCGAAATGCGCTCGGCAATCGTAAAAGCGGCTGGTCTATAAAAATTTTGTTTAAATAGCGCTTTGTCTCCACATAATAGGGATGTTCGTTGGCGTTTCTCAACGCTGAAAATCATGACAAATGGAGGATTTTTGACATGAAGAAGATGAAAAAGTGGATGGCAGTGTTTTTGACCTGCCTGATGCTCGTCCCGACCCTCGCGGCCTGCAAACGGGAAGAGGCTCCGGAGGGCAACACAGGAAACAGCAATGCGGCCGGCAATGTCAATACGAATCTGAAGGGCACGGTTGATATCTTCCAATTTAAGGTGGAGATTAACGACGCGCTCAAAGCGGCAACGGAAACCTATATGAAAACGCACCCAAATGTGAAAATTAACCTAGAAACCGTGGGCGGCGGCTCAGATTATGGCGCAGCCCTCCGCACGAAGATGCAAAATGCGGATCAGCCTGAGATTTACAACGTCGGCGGACCGCAGGATGTGAAAGACTGGATTTCTAACCTGGAGGATTTAAGCGGCGAAGGCTGGACGAAACATGTGGTCGAGGGCCTGCTCGACGATGTGACGCAGGATGGCAAGGTTTACGGTATGCCCTATGCGATTGAGGGCTACGGCTTCGTTTATAATAAGGATATCTTTGAGGCGGCGGGAATTGACGCATCGAAACTCAAGACCTATGACGAAATCGACAAGGCTTTTGGAGAGCTCAAGAGCAAAATTGATAAGGGCGAGCTCAAGGATAAATTCCCGGCACTGGAAGCCGTGCTGGAGTTCCCGGTCAAGGAGAAATGGGTCACCGGCCTTCACACCGGAAACATTGCTCTTGGACAGGAGTTTGACAGCAACAAACAGGCGTATGAGTCCAAAACACTGGATTTTAAATATGCCTCCCAGCTCAAGGATTTGATTGATTTACAGGTGAAGTACACCAAGCACGCCAACAACCCGGCGGCGCTCAACGCAGTGGATTATTCAATGTCCGTCGGCGGAGGTTTGGCAATTGGACGTGTTGCGGCTGTGCAGCAGGGCAACTGGATCTATCCGGAGGTCAAGGAGGTTGACCAGAAGCTGGCGGATCGCCTTGGCATGATTCCAATTCCGCTCAAGGGCGTCAGCGAGGGAAATATTCCGGTTGGCGTGCCGATGTACTGGTGCGTCAACAGCAAATCGTCTGATGCGGATAAAGCCTGCGCAAAAGATTTCCTCAACTGGCTCTATCAGTCGGAAGAGGGGAAAAAGATCGTCGTGGAGGAATTCAACTTCATTCCCGCTTATACGAATTATGGCGATATCAAGCCGAAGGATCCGCTGGGCGCTACGGTGAACGAGTATGCAAACGCGGGCAAAACAGCGCCCTGGGTCTTTATGGGCGAACCCACAGGCTGGGGTGAAAACACACTGGGCGCTTCGATTCAAAGCTATGTGTCAAAAAAGACAACTTGGGATAAGCTGATCAGCGATGCAAAAGCAAAATGGGCATCTGACCGCAAGTAATGGCTGCGGTAAGGCGAGCCGCAGCGCCTTGGGCGGGGAAAGCCCGCCTGAGGCGCATGCCGTTACATCCCGCCGCTGCAATCGGTGAATTCCGCCGATTCGGGCGGCGAATCCCGCCGCATTAGGCGGCGAGAGGAGGAACCTTGTGTGAAAAAATCAAAATTGGGCTATTGGTGCTTCCTGCTGCCGTCACTGCTGGCGTTTCTCATCGTCGAGCTCATTCCGGCGGCAACAGGGCTCGGTTATTCCCTAACGGACTGGAACGGCATTTCCGGAGACGTTAATTTTGTCGGCCTTAAAAATTATCTGGAGGTTTTCCGCAGCGATCCGCAGTTCTGGCGGGCATTCGGGTTCACGGCGGTCTTTGCCGTGTGCGCCGTTATCAGCGTTAACCTAGTGGGGTTCTGCCTCGCGCTTCTAGTGACATCCAAAATTAAGGGAACAACGCTCATGCGCGGCGTGTTTTTTTTGCCGAATCTAATCGGCGGCATCCTGCTGGGCTTTACCTGGCAGTTTATCTTTGTGCAGGCCTTCGAGGCGCTTGGCAAAGCGACGGGGATCGCCTGGCTGCAAGGGTGGTTGTCGGATACGGCAACCTCCTTTGTCGGCCTGCTGATCGTGGTGACCTGGCAGCTTTCCGGCTATATGATGGTCATTTATATTGCACAGCTTCAAAACATCCCGGATAATCTTTTGGAGGCGGCGGAGATTGACGGCGCGAATAGCTGGCAGAAGCTCAGGAGCATAACCCTGCCGCTTGTTGCTCCCGCATTCACCGTGGGGCTTTTTCTCTCGCTATCCAATTGCTTTAAACTTTATGACCAAAACCTGGCGCTGACCAATGGCGGACCCTTCGACTCCACAGAAATGATTGCGCTCAATATCTACAATACGGCTTTTCGATATAACGATCTAGGCCTTGCGCAGGCGAAAGCAGTTATTTTCCTTGTCATCGTGGCGGCAATTGGGCTGACGCAGCTTTATTTCAGCAAACGGAAAGAGGTGGAGATGTAATGACGGCAAAAAAAATCGGCCGGGGGCTTCTCACAGCTCTTGGGCTTGTGTTAGCGGCTTTTTTTATCTCTCCGATCCTGATACTGATCGTCAATTCCTTTAAATCTCTGAAGGATATCTATCTTGATGTGCTCGCCCTGCCGAACCGGGAGACCTTTACGGCAAGCAATTACCCGCAAGCCTACGAAAAACTGGATTTTTTCACTTCGTTCGGCAATTCGCTTGCCATTACGGTGAGCGCAATCGTGCTGCTCTTGATTTTTTGCTCCATGGCGGCATGGGTGCTTGCACGTTATAAAACAAAGATGAGTTCGTTTATTTTCTTGCTCTATGCGGCTGCAACGCTAATCCCCTTTCAATGCGTCATGCTACCGCTGATCCGCTTTATGGATGGGCTGAATTTGATGAACCGCCCCGGTTTGGTTTTTATGTATCTGGGTTTTGGATCGAGCCTCTCTATCATTCTGCTGCACGGTTTTATCAAAAATGTGCCAGTGGAGCTAGAGGAAGCGGCCCGCATCGACGGCTGCAACATGGTGCAAACCTTTTTCCTGATCGTTTTTCCGCTCTTGAAAACAATTCTCATCACTGTGGCGATTCTCAATGCAATGTGGCTCTGGAACGATTTTCTTCTGCCTCAGCTTGTCATAAATAAGCCGGGCTGGCAGACGCTGCCGCTGAAAACCTTTTTGTTCTTCGGTCAGTTTTCCAAGCGATGGGATCTCGCTACGGCGGGGCTGCTCATGTGTATGGCGCCGATCGTACTGTTTTATCTTTTCTGCCAGAAATATATTATCAAAGGCGTGACGGAAGGCGCAGTCAAGGGATGAATAGGAGGCGTCGCATTGAATCTATACCATTTGATTTATGAAAGCACGGCTGGGCAGCCCGCCCGGCGCGAGCCCCGTACAGTAGTCGGGCGGATCCTGCGGGTTGTTTGGCGGGAAGGCTTGACGCTGATGCAACTCAACCTGCTCTTTCTGTGCGCTTGCTTGCCGGTGCTGACCATAGGCCCGGCGCTGGGAGCACTTGCCGCAGTGATGGGAAGGCTCGTGCGGGATGAACCGGTTTTGCTTTGGCGTGATTATTGGGGGGCGTTCCGCAAAACGTTCCGGCCCTGCTTTTGGTCGGGGCTGATTGTAGGGGGCGGCGGGGCCGGATTAGGCGCGGCTGCGGCTGCGGCGATTCTCTTGTTGCCGGAAAGTGTCTGGCGATATGCCTTGGTGTGTGGGGCATGCGCAGTGTGGCTGATCCTGTGCGGCGCGGCAGTCTATCTCTTTGCGCTTCAGGGGGAAGGGGAAAGCGCGGCTTGGCGCAGAGCCTGGTTGCTTTCGCTTTGTTTTCCACAGCGTGCCTTGCCGTGTGCGCTGGGCGTTACAGCCACCCTGTTGGCGGGGATTCTTTTGGCACCGTATTCTGTGCCGGTGGTCTTGCTGTTTCTCTGTTCCGGGGCGGCGCTTTCGGTGCGCTGCGTGCTGGAGAAGGATTTGCAGAAGGCTGAAAAGGTAAAATTCCCTTCTGAATGATTGACATGCCCTGTTGATTTGTTTATAATAAATCTGGTCAATAGGGGAGTAGTCGGCATCGCGGCGGCAAAGGTTGCGGTGCGGTTAAATCAACATCGTGGAGTACCCGGCTGCGCGTACTTCTGGTTTAGCATGAAATGACGAGACCTGTGTTTCGGGAGTTGAGGAACACAGGTCTCGTTTTTTAAATAACACTCCAAAAATACAGGGGGAATGTAACAAATGAGCTTCCTTTGGGAAGGGCTGCTTGCGATTACCTGGCAGCAGGTCGTGATGTACATTGTGGGAGGCGTTCTGATCTATCTTGCCATCTGCAAGGATTTTGAGCCTGCACTGCTGATGCCTATGGGCTTTGGCGCGATTCTGGTTAATCTGCCGTTCAGTGGCGTGCTCGATCAGACGATGCAGGGCGTAGGAGAAACGCATGGTATTATCCAGTGGTTGTTCAATGTAGGAATTGAAACATCCGAAGCGTTACCAATCCTGCTGTTTATCGGCATCGGCGCAATGATTGATTTTGGCCCGCTGCTTTCCAATCCGAAAATGTTCCTCTTCGGCGCGGCAGCGCAGTTCGGCATTTTCTTTGCCATTGCTGCGGCTACGCTTCTGGGCTTTGACTTAAAGGATGCCGCCTCCATCGGTATCATCGGTGCGGCGGACGGCCCTACCTCCATCCTTGTTTCTCAGGTGCTCGGTTCCAAATACGTCGGTGCGATCGCTGTGGCGGCTTATTCCTACATGGCGCTGGTGCCCATTATTCAGCCCGTCGTCATCAAGGCGATCACCACAAAGAAGGAACGCCTCATTCGGATGCCGCACGTTAAGGCGAAAACGATTTCCAAGCGTACGCGCATCCTGTTCCCCATCCTAGTGACGCTCATCGCGGGCCTGGTGGCCCCCATGTCCGTGTCTCTGGTCGGCTTTTTGATGTTCGGCAACCTTCTGCGTGAGTGCGGTGTGCTCAAGCGCCTGTCTGAAACAGCGCAGAATGAGTTTGCTAATATTATCACCTTGTTGCTCGGCATTACAATCTCCTTCAGCATGCGCGCAGAACAGTTTGTTACGCTCAATACGCTGATGATTATTATTCTCGGCCTGTTTGCCTTTGTGTTCGATACCTTCGGCGGCGTTATGTTTGCAAAAATCCTCAATCTCTTCACGAAGAATAAAGTGAATCCAATGATCGGCGCGGCGGGCATTTCCGCTTTCCCGATGGCGGCGCGCGTGGTGCAGAAGATGGGCCTCGCGGAGGATAAGGAAAACCATCTGCTTATGGAGGCGGTCGGTGCGAACGTATCCGGCCAGATCGCATCCGTCGTGGCAGGCGGCGTAATCCTAGGCTTCTTTAAATAAGGGCAGGAAAGGGGAATAACGATGGCTGAATTCATGCTTTTATCGATCCCGTGGGCGGATCGGATGAATAATTTTATGACCTCGCTCGGCTTCATGGGCAAAGGGATGGGCGGTATTCTTGCTGTGATCCTGCTGATCACCCTCCTTGTGGTTCTGATTATGAAAGTGGAGCCGATGATCGCTCAAAAGGAGGAGGCACGCAGGGCAAAGAAGCTGGAAAAGCGTGCGCAGAAGGAAACCTCCGGGCAGTAAAAGAGATAGAACGAATCATTCATTCGCCCGCCGCCGGAGCAAAAGAGGACTCCGGCGGCGGATTTTTTGCATTTTTACACGCTTTTGTGTATACTCGGTATCAGATGTGTAAGAAAGGGTGACGGATGATGGATGCCTGCCGCATTTTGGTTGTGGAGGATGACTCCGATATCAATGCGCTGCTCTGCCGGATTCTATCCGGCGCAGGCTACCGGGTGGACAGTGCATTTTCCGGCACGGAGGCGCAGCTGCGCCTGCAAATGGAAGAGTATGCTCTTCTGCTCTTGGATTTAATGCTTCCAGGCCTTGCGGGGGAGGAGCTGATTGCCTGGCTGCGTGCGGAAAAGATGATGCCGGTGATCGTGCTGTCCGCCAAAGCGGGGCTCGATGCGCGCGTAAACGCGCTGCGGCTCGGTGCAGATGATTTTATCCAGAAGCCTTTTGAAAATGAAGAGGTGCTCGCCCGGGTGGAGGCGCAGCTCAGGCGGTGCAGGCTGTTTTCGCCTGCGCAGCAGTCTCACCGGCTGCATATCGGGCGGCTAATGTTGGATTCTGAAACGATGGAAGCGCAGGCAAACGGACGGAAGCTCGCGCTTACCGCGCGGGAGTTTGCCATTCTGGAGCTGATGATGCGTTATCCACGCCGTGTTTTCACGCGGGAGAATCTGTATGAGCAGATTTGGGGCGGGCCGTATTATGGGGAGGATAACACGGTAAACGTGCACATCTCCAACCTCCGTGCCAAGCTCCATAAGGCAGACCCGAAAGGGGAATATATCAAAACCGTTTGGGGGATTGGCTTTAAAATGGCGCAGGAGGATTGACGTAGCTCGCCCGCAATAGGGGCGGCAGAAGAACAGCTTTGATCTTTAAACTTTCTTTAAGCTTTTTTATGCCTTTCTTGTTTTGAGGGCGGTATGCTTTGTTTAGCCCCTGAGAGATGGGGCGCTTAGAATCAGGAAAGGTGATGAAGGAATATGGCGCAAACTTTATTGGCAACCCGCCAGATCACAAAGCGCTATGGCTCCTCGGTGGCGGTGGATGGGGTTAGCCTTACGCTGCAAGAGGGGCAGATTTATGGCCTGGTTGGCCAAAACGGCGCGGGTAAAACGACCCTGATGCGGATGATGACCGGCCAGACGCTCCCCTCCTCCGGGGAATTGGAGCTGTTTGGTGAAACCTCGCCCCAGGGGATTGACCGCATGCGCGCAAATCTGGGAGCAGTGGTGGAAACGCCGAGCTTCTTTCCATTCTTTACGGCGCGGGAGAACTTAGAATACTACCGCCGCCAGCGCGGCATAGTGGGCAGGGGCTGCATTGACGATGCGCTCCGGCAGGTGGAGCTGGGCGATACGGGCAGCAAAAAATTTAAGGATTTTTCGCTCGGCATGAAGCATGCTGCTCTACTACGCCGTGCCCCGGCGGGACACCAATCCCATCGCCCACGCCCTGATGGACCGCTTCGGGAGTCTGAACGCGGTGCTCTCTGCCCCGGTGGAGGAGCTGGAGCGGGTGCCGGGCATGGGCGCCAACGCCGCCCTGCTTTTGAAGCTGGTTCCCCAGGTTTACCGCCGGGCCAGGGCCTCCATCACCCAAAACGAGGTGATACTGGATACCACCGAGCGGATCGGGGAATTCTTTGTAGAGCAGTTTGTGGCCCAGACATCGGAGGTCATGTACCAGCTATGCCTGGATGCCAAGGGGCGGCTCCTCTCCTGCCGGAAGGTGTGCGAGGGAGACGCGGCCAGCGTAGGGCTCAACTTGCGGAAAATCGTGGAAAACGCCCTTTTGTGCAACGCGGTGCTGGTGGCCTTGGCCCACAACCATCCCAGCGGCGTGGCCCTGCCCTCCCACGAGGATAAAATCGCCACCTTACAGGTCAAAGAGGCCCTGGAGGCGGTGCATGTCCGCTTGGCGGACCACATCATCGTGGCAGACGACGACTATGTGTCCCTCCGGCAGGAGGGGTTGCTGTAGCCGGTGTTCGGGTGCTGATCGACGGGGGCTCCGCCCCCGCACCCTGGGTTCACTTTTGTACGCACAAAAGTGAACCGAAAAAGCGCCAAAACCAAGGTTTTGGATTCCTTTACCTAATCGGTCTGTATCAGATTTGATGCTGCGCTGCCACTGAACTCTGCTTTTTGGCATCTGATCTGCGGCGGGCTTCTCATCCAACTTCGGCTGACGCCCTGTTAAAGGGATAGAACCATCTATTTTCCTGCGACGAGTTGCCTGCGTCTATGGAAAGCACCCAGCCCCCCACCAGAAAATAGCAACGCCCCTCAGCACGAGGGCCGTCAGGCGAAGTGGGATACCCACCGCACCGATTACGAGGGGCCAGCGGCCCGGCAGAAATTCAGTGGCAATTAGGTTCTTTCCTTGCTGGCGTCCGATTGGGCAAAAAGGGGTCCAGGGTCTCCCTGGCACCTTTTTGGTGACTTTTTGTGTGTACAAAAAGTTACCCGTCGGAGACAAAACCAGCCTGAAGGGCTGAATCAAGAGCGATTCAGAGGCCCCATCCTCTGATAAGAAGTCCGGCAGCAGCCGGCAAGTAAGAAAGGAGGCCACCATGTACGAGGAGACCACCGGACGTACTTTGTTGCAAAAGATCCTGTTGATCCTGCTTCTGGCTATGGCCCTTTTATTCACTGTCCTTACTGCTGTTTTCCGCAGCCAGCCTCGGGTCCAGTGGGCCGACAGCCTGCTGCGTCCCGCCCAAACAGGAGATACATCGATTTACACCGGTGCCTCCCACGGACAGGACGTGGCCGTCCGGGTCTACCCAGACGGAAAGGACACCGTGGTGGACTTTGCCATCGGCAGCTTTCGGCACCATGTGGGCCGGGTGACCTGGCCGGAGGGAACCATTTCCCGGGAATACGGCGGTGCCGTGCCCCGGGTGAAGGTTTTTCTGGATGATGCCGTGGTCTTTTCCGGCGGCTATGATAAGTCATCCGGCCTTCTTTACCATAAGGACGGCTCCTGGGAACCGGGGTTCTCCATAAGCGCCAGCACCTCCTACTCCTCCTACTGGAGCAGTTATCAGCTGGATGCTTTTGATATCCTCTATTTTGCCCTGGAGCCGGAGACTGTCCATCGGGGCAGTTGGGCCATTTATTTCCTAGCGCTGTTTCTCAGTGCCATCACCGCCATTGACGTGGCATTCCCTAAGGCGCTTTTTTATCTCCAGCACTGCCTTTCCGTCCAGGATCCGGAGCCCACGGACCTGTATCTCGCCATGCAAAAGGTGAGCTGGGTCATTCTGGCGGCGGTGGTACTGGGTGTGTACATCTGGGGCCTCACTATGGTCTCATAATGATGAGGTAAACGAAATATGGCAAAGCATAAGGAAGAAAAAACCAACGTCATGCGGACGCTGGAGCAGAAAAAAATCCCCTATACCCCCCACACCTATGACCCCAACGGCCCCATTGACGGGGTGTCCGTGGCCCAGGCTCTGGGCCAGGACCCGGCCTGCGTCTTTAAGACTCTGGTGACCCGGGGAGCCAGCGGGGGCTACTATGTGTTCGACATCCCGGTGGCGGAGAATCTGGACCTGAAAAAGGCCGCAAGGGCCGTGGGGGAAAAGTCCGTGGCCATGCTGCCTCAGAAGGAGCTGCTGCCGCTGACGGGCTACGTCCACGGCGGATGCAGCCCTGTGGGCATGAAAAAGCAGTACCGCACCGTCTTTGACGAAAGTGTGCTGACCCAGCAGAAGGTCTATGTTTCCGGCGGGCGCATCGGTACGCAGGTGTGCTGTGCCCCGGCAGATCTGATCCGCGCTGCACGCGCCGACACCGCAAAGATCATTTTTTAAAAATCCGGCTTTCTATCTGGGATACATCAACACGGCCTTTACATAAAATATACCCGCTGCATAAGTCATACTTAAAAAGAAAAAGGATGGCGAAACTGCACAAAACTTTCGAAAGTTTTTTGACGGCATGGGAACACAAGGGAGAATTTGCCCAAACGCTCTTTGCAAAGCGGTTTTTTTGCCGTAAACTGTATCTAGTACAGGGACGATGCCCCAAAAAACGGGCTTGCATCGCCGCCTGAAAAACGCTTGCACAGGAAACTGCGGAGGGAAACTTCAATGATGCTGCTGGTGCCGGGTCGCATGGAATGGGGTCACATTCACTGCAATCAGGGGCATGGTGCAGCCTTGTGCAAAATGCGCGGACAGAAAAACTGGAAATAAAGGCCGTGGTACAGGTGTACCGCAGCCTTTTTTGTTTGTCGGTCTTGTTGGACATGAGAAAGAGAGGCTTTGGAAAATGGTTCGTAAAGTGGCAGTGATCATGGGTTCGGACAGCGATTGGCCGGTGGTCAAGGGTGCCTGCGCCCAGCTGAAGGCACTGGACATCCCCTTTGAGGCGCACATCCTTTCGGCACACCGCACCCCCGCCGAGGCAGCAGCTTTTGCAAAAAATGCAAAGGCCAACGGCTTTGGCGTTATCCTGTGCGCAGCAGGCATGGCAGCACACCTGGCAGGTGCTTTTGCCGCCAACACCACCCTGCCGGTCATCGGCATCCCCATGAAGGGCGGCGCGATGGATGGCTTGGACGCTCTGTTGGCTACCGTGCAGATGCCCAGCGGCATCCCGGTGGCAACGGTGGCGCTGAACGGTGCCAAGAACGCTGCATGGCTGGCTGCTGAAATCCTGGCGCTGAACGATGACGCACTGGCGGAAAAGCTGGAGGCTGAGCGCGTAGCCATGGCACAGCAGATCGCAGCCAAGGAAGAAAAGCTGCAGAACGAACTGAAAGAGTTGTAAGGAGAACCAATGTCTGATTTTGCATATCCGCTGCATGAGGAGTGCGGCGTTTTCGGCATCTACGACCGTGCCGGTACCGAGGATGTGGCCGCAGCGGCTTATTCGGCCCTGTATGCGCTGCAGCACCGCGGGCAGGAGAGCTGCGGTATTGCCGTCAACGATGACGGCGTGATCACCGGCCACCGGGATCTGGGCCTTGTAAACGAGGTGTTCACCCCGGAGGTGCTGGCAAGTCTGTCCACTACCACGGCACACATGGCCACCGGTCATGTGCGCTACGCCACTGCGGGCACCCGCGTCCGCGCCAACGCCCAGCCCATGATCGTCCGTCATGGCCGCGGCACCATGGCGCTGTGCCACAACGGCAACCTGACCAATGCCGTGGAGCTGCGCCGCCAGCTGGAAAACGAGGGCGCGATCTTCCACGGCTCCTCGGACACCGAGGTCATCTGCTACCTCATCACCCGCAACCGTCTGCGCATGGGCAGCATCGAGACTGCCATCAGCAAGACCATGGACGTGCTGGAAGGCGCATACAGCCTTGTGATCATGTCTGCCACCAAGCTCATCGCGGTGCGCGACCCCCGGGGCTACCGTCCCCTGTGCATCGGCACCCTGCCCGGCGGCGGCTACGTCTTTGCCAGCGAGAGCTGCGCACTGGATGCCACCGGTGCCGCCCTGCTGCGGGATGTGGAGCCCGGCGAGATCGTGGTGTTCGACGAGAGCGGCATGCGCAGCATCCGCACCCACTGCGGCCAGCCCAGCAGCATGTGTGTGTTCGAGTATGTTTACATCGCACGGCCGGATTCGGTGGTGGACGGCGCGTCCGTGCACCGGGCGCGCCGGCGCGCCGGCGCCTTTTTGGCGCTGGAGCACCCGGTGCAGGCCGACGTGGTGATCGGCGTGCCCGACTCCGGCCTGGACGCCGCCATGGGCTACGCCCAGGAGTCCGGCATCCCC
>ENA-OPDJ01001536-OPDJ01001536.1-human-gut-metagenome-genome-assembly--contig:-NODE-1536-length-12072-cov-2.142881_pt1 | contig 12072 bp, 13 predicted proteins | sample MGYA00241621_ERZ501505 | MGnify/ENA primary metagenome ERZ501505 (study PRJEB25962, sample SAMEA2042624) | human gut metagenome | biome: human gut; feature: human-associated habitat; material: faeces... | reverse complement strand
ACGGATTGGATTCCGGTTATGTGGACCGTGGATCCTTTGGACTGGCAGACAGACAATACGGAGGAAATTGTCAATAAAGTAGTGACGGAAACGGAGGAAAATGATATTATTTTATTACATGACTGTTATCTGTCTTCAGTAAAGGCGGCACTTCGCATTATCGATATCATGCAGGCGAAGGGATATGAATTTGTGACAGTCGATGAATTGCTGCTGGATTAAAGGAGAGGTTTTGATGGATTTATTTGATTATATGCGGGAGACGACAAAGGAGAAAGAATCGCCCCTTGCCTCCAGACTGCGTCCGACGACTCTGGATGAAGTGGTTGGACAGCAGCACATTATCGGAAAGGACAAGCTTTTATACCGTGCGATCAAGGCGGATAAACTGAGTTCTGTTATTTTTTACGGACCTCCGGGAACCGGAAAGACTACGCTTGCAAAGGTGATCGCCAATACTACAAGTGCAGAATTTACCCAGATCAATGCTACGGTTGCCGGAAAGAAGGATATGGAAGAAGTGGTGAATAAGGCGAAAGAACTGAAAGGGATGTACCAGAAAAGGACAATCCTTTTCATCGATGAGATTCACCGGTTTAATAAAGGACAGCAGGATTATCTGCTCCCGTTTGTGGAGGACGGTACGATCATTCTGATCGGTGCAACTACTGAAAATCCTTATTTCGAAGTAAATGGAGCTCTCCTTTCCCGCTCCATCATTTTTGAACTGAAACCTCTCAGTAATGAAAATATCCGCACGCTGATCCTCAGAGCCGTAAATGACTGCGATAAAGGCATGGGAAATTATGGCGCCGTAATTGATGACGATGCCCTGGAATTTCTGGCTGATATGGCAGGCGGTGATGCCCGCAGTGCCCTGAATGCGGTAGAACTTGGTATCCTTACTACCCCCAAAAGCGAAGATGGTTCTATTCATCTGACACTGGATGTTGCGTCTGAATGTATTCAGAAACGAGTCATCAAGTACGACAAAAAAGGCGACAATCACTACGATATCATATCCGCCTTTATCAAAAGTATGCGTGGTTCCGATCCTGATGCAGCAGTCTACTATCTTGCCAAGATGCTCTACGCCGGAGAAGATGTCAAATTCATCGCCCGACGTATCATGATCCTCGCCTCAGAGGATATCGGAAATGCAGATCCACAGGCATTGCAGGTCGCCGTTGCTGCCGCACAGGCTGTTGAACGTGTCGGCATGCCGGAATCACAGATCATCCTTTCTCAGGCAGTCACTTATATGGCCTGTGCTCCAAAGAGTAATGCCGCTGTCAATGCCATTTTTGCCGCCATGGATTCTGTGAAACACACACAGACAACTGTTCCGGTTCACCTGCAGGATGCTCACTACGGTGGTCATGAAAAACTCGGCAAGGGAATCGGCTACAAATATGCCCACGATTATCCAGGTCACTATGTCGAACAGCAATATCTTCCTTCAGAGATTGAAGGTTCTCATTTCTATGAACCAGGTGATCTTGGCTACGAAAAAACGATAAAAGAATATTTACAAAAGATAAAAGGGAGAACTGATTAAATCAGTTCTCCCATCAGCATTCCATAAATATCCTGTGATTTCTTAGCCCAGCTGTGGCACATCGCCTGTGCAGCTTCCCTGCTTGGTGCTGCCAGTGTCAGATCCAGCACTGTCGTATCTTTTTCAATGATCTGGCAGCGCACTGCATAATTTCCCTGTGGTGTCGTATAATAATCTGCCGGTGTCAGGATGCGTTCCTGCACCTGTCCGCCATGCGTCTGCAGATAATCTTTTACTTCGTTCTTAATCTCACCCGACAGTTCTTTTTCAAAATAAGAAAGTGTCTTTTTTCCCTCTTCCGTAATCTCATAATAGGAACTGTTGGAAATTGTTCGCTTTCTCAGAAGCTCTGTTTCTACCAGTTCAGAAAGTACTTTCTGAAGCTGAAAATAATCTGTGTAATCTCTGTCCAGTATAAATTCTGAAATCTGAGAATTTGTCAGTGTTTCTTTTGAATGTTTCGCCATATATAAAACGATCAGTTTATAAGTTGTAAATGGTTCTGCCATTTCAATCACCTCTTTCTCACACAAGTCAGGCTTCTCGCTTCTTATTGCAGCTGTTTGCCCTGCCAGCTGTTACGAACCTTCATTTCGTGATGAAGAAGATTCAGAACTTCCCGCTTCCGGCTTGCCCACAATGGTGCAATAAGCAGCTTCTCCGGTCCATCTCCCGTCATTCTGTGAATAACGATTGACGGATCCAGATATTCCAGACAATCTATCAGTAAATTCAGATATTCTTCTCTTTCGTAGACTCGGAATTTCCCGGCCAGGTAATCCTCTGCCAGATCGGTTCCCTTCAGCACATGCAGAAGCTGCAGTTTAATTCCCTGAATATCCTGTCCATTCAGATACTGCATTGTCTCCAGAATGTCTTTTTCTGATTCTCCCGGCAGTCCCAGTATCGTATGCACGATCACCTCAATCTGGCGCTTCCGTAAATTCTGTACTGCATCTTCAAAACAGGAAAGGGGATATCCTCGTCGAATATAGGCAGCGGTACGCTCATGCATCGTCTGAAGTCCAAGTTCTACCCATACCGGTTTCCTCTGGTTCAGTTCGTTCAGGAGATCCAGTACATCCTCACCAAGACAATCCGGTCTCGTTCCGATGGATAATGCGACCACTGACGGATGCGCAAGCGCTTCTGTAAAGATTTTCCGCAGGTATTCCACCGGTGCATACGTATTGGTATATGCCTGAAAATAAGCAATATATTTATGGATCGGCCGCTTTGCAGAAAGCAATGCGATCTGACTGTTGATCTGCTCTGTTACCGACAGCTCCGCATCTGCTGCAAAATCCCCACTTCCACCGGCACTGCAGAAAATACAGCCTCTGCTGCCAAGCTTACCATCCCGGTTGGGACAGGACATTCCTCCGTTCAGAGTCACCTTATAAACTTTTTCTCCGAACCTTTCCCTAAGCATATGATCCAGCGAATGATACGGCTTTCCATTCCAATTCTTCTGCTGTGTCACCGCATCTGTATTCATACTTCTGTGCCTTCGCTTTTCTGTTCTTCATTTTCTTCCTTCGGCATATAATGATCAAATATTTTTACAAGGAAGAAGGAATTACAGTACGCGATCACTCCGAATCCCATGACCAGAAACAGAACAAACAACGTGGACTGTATCTGATAAGAGTCTATAAATAACAACAGCAGCGGACAAAGTCCGATCAGTACCATGACAACTGTATACGGAAGATGGCGAATTGCCATGAACAGTGCATTTTTTATCGTATTACGGATCGTATTGTAAAACCTGGCAAGAATCGGATAAACATATAAAAACAGTACATAATATATGATCACAAATGCCATAAAGATCACATGAAAAATCTGACCGGCACTTCCAGGCATATTTTTGGCAACATTCAGATCCAGATAAAGAACCGCACCAACGGCGATCATGATCAGATTAATAATTGTCGCCTGTTTGAAATTATCTTTAAAAGATTTAAAAAAGCTCCGAACAATATAAGCTTCCTCATTCCGGACCATCTTCAGTGTCACATAATACATAGCCGTAATAGATGCTCCGACAGTAACGATCGGAATACAGCAGACCAGACAGATAATATTCAGGATACAAAGATCTGCCACCTTATTCATAAATGTAAAAAACTTATTGTCCATACTGAAAAAACGTCCCATATGCACAGCTCCTTTGTTTTCCGGTACTGATACCCCAGTAATCCTCTGTGTGTCAGCCTCTGTCTTACAGTATAACGAAAATCCCGCGAAAAAGCAATCAAAACCCAAACGGTTGTTTTCTTATGTGTTACTATGTGCAGCATTCTGTTCTGGATTTTATGGCAGGATCAGCTGATCTACTGTTACAAGTTCATATCCCTGATTTTTCAGTTCATCGACAACCTGCAGCGCCGCTTCAACAGAAGTATCATATTCATCATGCATCAGAATGATTGCGCCATCCTCTATCTGTTCCTGCACTGTACGAACGATTTTTTCTGTATTCTGCACCTTCCAGTCCAGTGTATCGATCGTCCAGAATACTGGAAGCATCTCCACACATAGTTCCAAATTTTTCTTCCAGGCACCAAACGGCGGGCGCAGGTACAGTGGATAAACACCTGTTGTCTCATAGATCAGATGATTTGTTTTCAGGATTTCTTCCCTTGCCTTCGTCTCATTCAGTTTATCCAGCTGTACATGATGATAGGTATGGTTTCCTACCAGATGCCCTTCTTTCTGCATCCGTTCTACAAGTTCCGGATACTGTTCAACCTTCTCTCCAAGAAGAAAAAAAGAAACTCTGACATTCCGCTCTTTCAGACCATCCAGAAGAAGTGGTGTATACCTGATATCCGGTCCGTCATCAAATGTCAGTGCCGCCTGCGGATACTTCCGTTCTTTCACAGCTATTTCCGTAACCGATGTTTTTCGTGCCCGGGCCTGCATGGATTGTTCAACCAACCGCAGCATCCCCGGACCTGCTATATTTTCAGCCAGGATTCTGCCTGAAATACGGTGCGAGTCCATACTTTTTATCCGCACCGCAGTTATGATCAGTACGATCACAAATATCACAATTCCTGCTTTTCTTTTTTTCATATTCCGGTTTCAAATCCCAGACACAACTATCCTTCTGTTCAGTATATGAAATGTGGCAGAAAAAAAGCACCAGGGCTCGCAAAAAGCCCTCAGTGCTCTGTAATGGTCCTGTATTTTATTTACCAAGCATGATCTTCAGCTGTGTTTCAATTGCATCCACACATTTGTCAAATCCGAGTTTTCCACTGTTCAGACAGAGATCATAATTCGTGGCATCACTCCACTGACCACCTGCAAATTTACGATAATAATCCTGTTTACGCTTATCATCTTTGAGAAGGAATTTCTCGACATCCTCTCTTGATCCGGAGATCTTCTGAGATGCCTGCTCTACACGGAACTCCCATGGTGCATGAATGAATACACGCAATGTATTCGGTCTGTCCTTGAAAACATAATTGACACATCGTCCGACAATTACATAGGATTCTTTCTCTGCAAGATCATTGACCACTTTTGCCTGATAGTTGAAAAGATTTTCGTCTGAAATGAATTCCTTACTTCCCGGCTGATGCAGATTTCCTTTGTAAATGCTTTCTTTATTTCCAAAAAGAGAACCCTTTACCTTATCTCCCTCTTCTACTTTACCGAAAAGTTTTACATCAATTCCGCTCTCATCAGACGCCATCTGGATAATCTGCTTATCATAAAAAGAGATTCCCAGACGCTCTGCCAGCATTTTACCAACGGTGCGACCACCACTTCCATACTGTCTTGCGATTGTGATTACAACCTGATCCATACCGATTTCCTCCTTATTCTCCCAGATATGCTTTCTGGACAGATTCATCATGAAGCAGATCATCTGCTTTGCCTTCCAGAGTGATGCTTCCTGTTTCAAGGACATACGCTCTGTCAGCAATAGAAAGGGCTTTCTTCGCATTCTGCTCAACAAGCAGAACCGTTGTTCCACTCTCACTTACTTCTTTGATAATATCAAAGATCTCATTTACAAAGATCGGTGACAGCCCCATCGAAGGCTCATCCATCAGAATGATCTTCGGTTTGCTCATCAGCGCACGTCCCATTGCGAGCATCTGCTGCTCTCCACCGGAGAGTTCCTCCGGGTAGCAGGAGGCCTTTGTCATCAGGCCCACCAGCCGAAGCACAAACGGCACGCGCTGCCGGATCTCCGCCGGGCGGGCGCCGATGACGCGCATGGCGAAAGCCACGTTATCATAAACCGTCATCTTGGGGATCAGGCGAAAATCCTGAAAAACCACGCCCATGGTGCGGCGCAGCAGCGGAATCTCCTTCTTTTTCATTGCGGCCAGATCAAACTTCCCCACGCGGATTGTGCCGCTGGTCGGCGTTTCCTCATGCATGATGAGCTTGAGGAAGGTGCTCTTGCCAGCGCCGGAAGCGCCGACGATAAACACAAATTCGCCTTTTTGAATTTGCAGGCTTACGTCTTTGAGTGCCATGGTGCCGTTTTCGTACGTTTTAGAAACGTTGTGGAACTCAATCACTGCACACAGTCCTTTCTTCACATAGGACGCCTTTTGATCAAACGCGCCGCAAAACATCGCAGCGTGAAAAAGCGCGGCCCTGCGCCCCATGGGCGTAGGCTGCGGGATGTGGCACAAAACCCGCAGGCTCTTTTTCGGGGCGCAGCTGCGCCCATTCCCCTCCATAGGGATGCACATGCCTGCTGAGAACAGCATCCGGCATATGCAAAAAACAAAAGGCACACCCTAAAGAACCAACCCCCGGCAGGGCCATCCGCCGGGGGTTGACAGCCGGTACCGGAATTAATACTTTACCGGGTTGGAATCCAAATATTTTTTCACCATCAGAGCCACTTTAAAGACGATCGCATCATCAAACTCGCGCAGGTCAAGGCCTGTGAGTTTCTTAATCTTTTCCAGGCGGTAGACCAATGTGTTGCGATGCACGAACAGCTTGCGGGATGTTTCGGAAACATTGAGGTTGTTCTCAAAGAAGCGCTGGATGGTAAACAGCGTTTCCTGATCGAGATTCTCAATCGAACCGCGCTTGAACACCTCGCGCAGGAACATATCGCACAGCGTTGTCGGCAGCTGATAGATCAGGCGGGCAATACCAAGGTTGTCGTAGCTGACGATGGTTTTTTCCGTGTCGAACACTTTGCCGACCTCCAGGGCAACTTGCGCCTCCTTGAAAGACCGCGCAAGCTCCTTGATGCCGCTGACCGTTGTGCCGATGCCAACCAGGGCGTGCGTATAAAATTCTGTGCCCAAAGAATCGGCGATAGAACGGGCGAGCTTTTCAAGATCCTTCGGCTCAATATTCGCGCGCACCTCTTTAACAAGCGCGATATCCGTTTCGTTGATATTGATCACGAAATCCTTGGTCTTATCCGGGAACAGGTTTTGAATAACGTCGTAAATGGATACGTCGTTGTGTTCCAGAATGCGGATGAGCAGCACGACGCGGGTGGCGTCGTTGTTAAAACGAAGCTCCCTCGACTTGAGGTAGATATCTCCCGGCAGGATATTGTCGAGGATCACGTTTTTGATGAAGTTGCTGCGATCGTACTTTTCATCATAATACTGCTTTATGCTGCTCAATGCAACGGCAATTATATCCACATAACGGCGGGCAATGTCATCCGTGCCTTCGACAAACACGGCGTATTCCGGATGCATATGGGTGCCAAATGCGCGATAGGTAAAGGAATCGATCGTGGTCACCTCGCCGCCAGTAAAAACATCAGAGAGGGAGGACTCCTGAACCTCACCGATCCGGCCGAGCTCGCTACAGGAAATAATGGTGCCCGTTTCATCCACCACGCCCACCGTGCGGTCAATGGCATCCTTCATCTGATGGATGACGCCTTGGAACAATCTGTTTGACATAAAATAGCCCCCAATGCTTCATTAATTTGGCTCTTCAATTTTTTATACATTATGCCCATGACTACGCTATACATTTTACACAATCCGCTGGGTCTTTGCAAGTTTTTTGACGAGAAAAGTTATGGAATTTCTTAAAAAAGGTATACCAAACCCATATATTCCCTTTTTTCTATTGACATGTCACAACATTCAAAAGGCATTCTTGGCTGTTTTTACAAAAGAATAAGTTTGTATAAATTCACGATAACTTTCCACCAAATCAAATTTGCTCTCTCTAATTTTACCTAAGGGTTCTATAAATCCATAGATAGCATCTAACAGCAACAAGGCCCGATTTTAACCAATCAACTCTGCTGTACGCAGAGGAACGATCCGGTCGACCGGGTAAAGGCATCGATTCAACGGGACCGTGCTGTATTTTGTGGCCGCTGATTCAAACAGGCAATAGGTATAGTCGCCGTCGGAATCAATCTCCTCGAGCATTGGAGGCAGGGTCAAAATGCGCGCGGCCTCGCCTAAAGCGATTTCGCCACTGTCCGCCGGTGCATCATAGGCAGGGTAATACACATGGAGGCGCGCATCATTTTTGCGGCCATAAGAGCAGCTGGCGAGCAGCGCCGTCTTGCCGCCCTCCTGCACAAAGGATACGCCTTGCGTCTGTGCCGGGAGCTCCATAAAGCGCACAGCCGTTGTCGCAGCGATGTCCCCGTTGATCTCCGCCTGATAGCCGTAGAGAATTCCGCTCTCCTTCTCCGCAAAGGTGCCCACCCAAAGCAGGCCGTCATAATAGGTGACGAGCGAGGCAGTTTTCAGCAGCTTGTCCGTCGAGATCTCATATTCCACCCGCACGCTATCCGCACCGGAGGCGACAGCCCGCTGCAAGGTTTCATAAGAAAAGCCTTTTAGCGTTTTATCGCTGCTCTGGGCAATCCAGATCAAGGAACCGTCAAAGGCGATACCGCCGGCATGGTTGCGGTTCGGCAGGACGAGCGTGGCCAAGTATTCTCCCCTGTTGCCTCCCGCATGGGAGAGCACATACACCACAGAGTTATGCGCTTCCTTTGCATCATAGGCTGTAATCAACAAATAGTCCCCCGCAATGCATAAGCCCTGCGGAACCATGTCCGTGCACACGGTTCCGTCAATATTTGTGTGCTTCAGCCCGGGCACCGCGGGCAGATAGGAGGGCTCATAACACGCTGCAAAATCCGCATACTTCCCCACGGCCTTTTCAAATCCAGCCTCGTAACGGTAGCCCGTGCTCGTAGGCGTGCCGTCGGGAGGCGGGGCAAGCAAGGAGAAGAGCGTGCAGAGCGCCACGCAAAGCAGCGTAATCAACGCAATGATCTTTTTCATCAACAATCCCGTTCCTTTCTCGATCCTTTTTAACCGCCGGGCGAACCACGCCGGCCAGCCCTTGGCGGATTTTTTCCAAATTGCTATCGTTCCATGATCAATGTGGGGATTGCGGCCAAGTCCTTTTCCACGAACGCACCGGTTTTACGCAGCCTTTCCTCTGATTGCTGCCCGTTTGGGAGCAATACGCAATGCGTGCCAAGCACCTGCGCAAGCTCATAATCGTGCACCATATCGCCTACGGAAAGCGTCCGCTCCGGTAGAGTGTGAAGCCGGTCAAGCAGGCTGCGCGCCCGCTCGATTTTACCTGCCGAGATATAATCCCCCGCTCCGCTAACTGCTTCAAAATAATCCGCTATGCCGAAACGGCGGAGATAGCCGTTGAGCGTTGCCTCATGGAAAGAGGAGACGATGATCTGCCGCACACCCATTTGACGCAGGCGCTCCAGCGTTTCCCGCGCGCCCCGCATCAGGCCGGCAGAACAGATATAACGGTCATACCCTTTCATAAAGCCGTCTGCCAGCTCGTCAAAGGGCGTCTGCTCAAAATCGAAGAGCTTGCAGTAATAGTTAATCACCGGAATATCAATCATTTCACGGTATTCCTCCCGGCTGGTCAGGGGCTTCCCATGGCGAGCCAAAAGATCGTTCATACTGGCTACCGCCACATCCACATCGTCGAGCAGCGTGCCGTTCCAATCCCACAGTATCGTATCAATTGGCAATGCGTTTCCTCCCGTCTGATTAAATTTTATACAGTTAAAAACCGACAGGGATGCCCATACGCCTCGAGCAGTCGGCACAGATCCTGAAAGCGTAGGAAAACGGTGGCGTGATTATCGTTCGGATGAAAGCCGGCCCGCTCCAATCCCTTCAAATCCCGGTCAAAAAGGACCTTCACGGCGCGTCCGCTTTCATGAATCAAACCAAGCGGCGTAACGGCGCCCTTTTTCAGCCCTAAACATTGCTCCAGCCGCTCCTCGGAGGCAAAGCACAGCCGTGAGGTCGGCAGCTGCCGGGGAATTGCCTTCAAATCCGCCCGTTTATCGCTGCGAATTACAAGGAGAAAAAGATGGCGGCCGCTGTGATCCTGCAAAAATAAATTTTTGGGGATCTCTCCATATTTCTGGATTCCCATTGCGGCAATTTCATCGATTGTCCCCGCAGCGGGATGACGGATCAGTTCATAGGGAATGTTGAGCTGGTCGAGCGCCCGGAGCGCTTGCTGCTGTGCTTCCCGATTTGCTTCCATCCCGATTCCTCCTGCCCGACCCATGGACGCTCCCTATTTACCTATGCGCCGTTTCATACGGCTGAATTATAGCACGATTTCGCCTTGGAGCCAACCTCAGTTGTGCAAAATAAATGAAAAATCCGCAAAAAGTATCCCTTTTGCGGATTTCAGTTCATAATGGTAGCTTTCCAAAAGAAATTCCGGCCTCCCGGCGAATTTGCTCCATCACGCGGCAGACACTGCTAGTCAGCTCCACCGCCCGCGCGGCGTCTAGCCAAAAGCGCCCCGGCTCTTGCGTAAAACGGCAAAATGCTTCCGTTTCCCCCCGCATGGCCTCCGCCTTGTTAAGCAATCCGCAGAGTGTTCGCCGCGTCCCATCCGGCAGGTGCAGCTCCATCCCTGCCAGCATTGAAATGGACTGGATGGTGATGCTGCCCTGATCGCCCAGGATTTCGGAGCCTGCATAGCCCTGCCCGATTTTTGACCACGAGAGCAGCACCTCCCGCTCCGGGTAAGAAAGGCACGCGCTGCCGAACCCATCCGCTCCGGTGCTGAGGAAGCCCGCCGACGCGCGCACGCGCTCCGGCTCGCCAAAGAGATCGATAGCCGGATACACACAGTAAACCCCCAAATCCATCAGGCTGCCTGCCGCCATAGCAGGGTTAAAAATATTGGGCACTTCACCCTTTAATAGGGCCGGATATCGGGAGGAGAGCTGCGAAAAATCAAAGCGCGCGGCGGAAATCCGCCCAATCTGCCCCATTGCCTTGTGCAGGATTTCCCGTGCAGGCAGGTAGCGCATCATAATCGCCTCCATATAGACGAGGCCTTTTTCCGCTGCAAATGCGCACAATTCATCAAACTGTTCCGGCGCTGTCACAATAGGCTTTTCACACAACACATGTTTTCCGCCGGCAAGCATCCGCTTGCTTTGCGAATAGTGAAAGGCATTCGGGCTGGCGATATACGCCGCGTCCACGGCCGTGCTCTCTGCCAACGCGTCAAGGGACGTATAGACAATGGGAATCTTCCATTCGCGCGCGAAAGCCTCCCCTGTTTCCAAGCTGCGGGAATAGACGGCGGCTATGTCAATGCCCCCTGCCAGGCGCGCGCCTTCCACGAAATGCCCGGCAATGGCGCTGGTGCCGATGATACCGATTCGCATGGAAAAATATACTCCTTTATGGCAAACCGAGCCCTGCGATGAATTGCGCAGGGCCTGGCTTTGCATGATACATTTATTGATTATTCTTATTCGGCGTATTTCCACTTTACACCCTGCGGCGTATCCTCCAAAATGATATTGCGCGCCTTCAGTTCATCGCGGATGCGATCCGCCTCCGCCCAATTTTTCGCCTTGCGCGCCGCATTGCGCTGCTCGATGAGCGCTTCAATCTCATCATCCAGGCTCTTCTCTTCCGCGCGGTTGTAGACGAGGCCCAGGATGCCGCACAGCGTGTCAAACAACTCAGAAGCCTGCTCGCACAGCCTGCGTGAGTGCACGCCCGCCGCCACATGCGTGTTGATATCACGCACAAGCTCATAAACGGCTGCGAGCGCGTCCGCCGTGTTCAGGTCGTCATCCATCGCCTCTTCGAATTGCTTTCTGCGCTCTGCCAGCTTTGCGAGCACTGCATCATCCTCTGCGCCGGGCTCTTCCACCGCGTTTTTCAGCGCAAAATCGAGGCTATCGCGGCAGCTGTAAAGCCGCGCCAAAGAGGCCTTGCATTGCTCGATGATATCGATGGCAATTGCTACAAGCCCTGGTACAAAGCCCTCGTCCGCATCCAGCTTTGGATCAAAAACAAATTCTATTGGGGCTTCCGGGCGCTCCGGCGCCTGCCGCCTCAAGGAAAGGAGGAACCGTAACATGCCCACCCCTCTTGTCACCATTGCGGTGCCCATCTACAACGTAAAAGAGTGTCTTCCGGCACTGTTCGCCTCCCTCGAGGCGCAAAGCTTTTCTAATTTCGAATGTATCCTGGTGGATGACGGCTCCTCAG
>ENA-OPDJ01001534-OPDJ01001534.1-human-gut-metagenome-genome-assembly--contig:-NODE-1534-length-12083-cov-2.499002_pt1 | contig 12083 bp, 7 predicted proteins | sample MGYA00241621_ERZ501505 | MGnify/ENA primary metagenome ERZ501505 (study PRJEB25962, sample SAMEA2042624) | human gut metagenome | biome: human gut; feature: human-associated habitat; material: faeces... | reverse complement strand
AAACCCTGTGTGGCTGCTATAATGTAAATCCGGCCTGTCCTCCGGAGAGCGGAACAGCAGAAGAGATGAAACAACGGGCACTACAGTATGAAAAGACGCTGGTGCTGCAGACCATGCAGGAAGACATGCATGATTCTGCACAGTACAAGAAGGACAAGTTACTGCAGAACAAAATGACTGAAGAACTTGCAGAGAAGATGAAAGCAGAGGGCAAAACAGATATCCTGATCATGAGTGCCGGACCGTACAAGCATAATTCCTGTATGTCTGCATATTGTGTAGATGCGCAGAAAATGGCAGATGCAGCCGGGATGCTCTGCTGGACAGATGACGGAATGGTGCGGTATTTTTCACAGATTCTGTTTCATGAATAAAAGAATTTTCAAAAAGATTTCACAGGTAATATTTTACTGTAAATCAAATTGTATTACGAATGCGGATGTGGTAAAATCAGTATCAGAAAATTTGATTTTATAAATCCAGGTGGAAAGCCTGGTGCAAACACATATGACAGGAGGCCTTTTATAATGGAAAGACATGCATTTGCAATGAAAGTAAAATCAGGCAAAATGAACGACTATCGTAAAAAACTTGGAGAAATCTGGCCGGATCTGACCACATTTCTTGATCGAAATAAAGTAAAAAATTTCAGTATCTGGAATGCAGAAGACCTGATCTTTGGCTATTATGAAAATGAAGATGGAGCAAAATTAAGCGCTGAAGAAGTGAGCGTAAAAGATGCAATCACTGCGAAGATCGATGACACATTTGACTGGATTTCCACACCGGGTGAAGATATGAGACTGATGTATCATAACTTTGGTATTGTAAGAGAAAATAAAGAATTGATCCGTCACAGAATGTTTATGACAAAACTGAAAGCAGGCTGTGAAGAGGAATACAAGAGACGCCATGACGGACTGATCGCACAGAGAGGTGACACTGTAGATCCGGGTCCGGACAGTAATTTCAGCATCTGGTGTGCCGGTGGCTATATTTTTGGATACGATGAGATCGATACTACAATGGAAGTAGAAGAGACTGTTGAATCCAGAGAGCAGACCGTTGAATGGGAAATGCGTCAGCTGGGAATCATGGACTGGATCACCAATGATGTAGACTGGATGACAGGTGATGTACATGCAGATGTAAAACGTCTGGCATGGCATAATTAAGATTACATAAAAAGAACCTTGCAGCTTCGGACAGAGATGAGTTTAAAATTTCTGTAAGAATCCGCAGGGTTCTTTTCTGTTATAATTATTTTTTCATATTCAGATAACCCTGTATGGTATTTTCAATCAGATGATAAGTCAGTCGCGCCACCTGTTCAGGAGACTCACTCTGTGGCGAAGACAGCCAGGTACGGATCAGTCCAACACATCCGTTAAGAATAAAGGCATATGGATATTTGATATCCGGATCATTCTTTGGAAATCTGTCCGGAAGTTGTTTCAGAAAAGTTTCTGCCAGAAGGTTTTCAATCTGTTCTACAAATGCCATATCACCGTGTGGTCCAAGAAGCGCCAGGCACAAATCACGGTCTTTATCCATGATGGAAAAGAACTGGACAATAAATGGCAGTACGGAATCCGGGTTACCTGGGTCAATCGGGTGGTTCTGCATAACTTCCGTAATATTCTGCATTGCTTCTTCTTCAATTTTGTGCAGCATCTGATAAATGTCTGTATAGTGCAGATAAAAGGTAGAACGATTGATATCGACCTCATCTACCAGTTCTTTTACGGAAATTTCCTTGATACTTTTCTTCTGCATGAGCCGGGCAAGTCCTTCCCGGAGCTGTGCTTTCGTTTTGCGGACACGTCGGTCCATTTTTTCTGCCATGTAAAAATCCCCCAATCTTTTTACCAAAAACAAACAGGTTTTATGTAAAATGTCAATTTTTGACATCTAATAGACATAATTTGTAAAAATGTTCATTAATATACAAAAAACAAAATGTTTGTCGGTTGTAACTGTTTCCTGTGTTTAGTATAATACGGATTGCAAAGAAAAGCAACATGATGTTGATTAATAGAGCTAAAGACTTTTACTAGAAAGAAAGGGGCACAATTATGATCAAAAATGAGTGGAAAAGCTTATGGAATAATAAGATTCTGATCATTGTCGTGATGGCGATCATTGTTATTCCGGTGATCTATGCGGGACTGTTCCTGAAATCCATGTGGGACCCATATGGAAATCTCGATAAACTCCCGGTAGCAGTAGTCAACAATGACAAATCAGTAGAATATAATGGAAAGACGTTAAGCGTCGGTTCAGATATGGTGGATGAACTGAAAGACAACGATTCACTGGATTTCCATTTTGTAGACAGCGACGAGGCAGAACAGGGACTGAAAAATGGAACCTATTATATGGTAATCACGATTCCGGAAGATTTTTCTTCTGATGCTTCTACACTGATGGATGACAATCCGAAGAAAATGGAACTGAAATATGAAACAAACCCTGGAACAAACTACATTGCTTCCAAAATGAGCGAAACAGCGCTGTCAAAGATTCGTGAGGCGGTTGCCTCCAAAGTAACAGAAACCTACACACAGACAGTATTTGATCAGATTGGTACAGTTGGAGACGGCATGCAGGAAGCTGCGGACGGCTCAACACAAATCAAAGATGGTCTGACAACAGCCTCTGATGGAAATAAAACCATTACAACCAATCTGAAAAAACTTGCAGACAGCACGCTGACTTTCAAAAGCGGTGCTGAGACTCTGACAGAAGGACTGAAAGAATACACAGATGGTGTATCACAGGTAGACAGTGGTGCAGCGCAGCTTGATGAAAGTGTTGGCACACTGACTGAAAAAGTGCCGACACTGACAAGCGGAGTAAATACCTTAAATGATGGAGTAAAGAGCTATACTGACGGAGTTGCAACACTGAATGCTAATTCCGCACAGATCACATCCGGAGTCAGCAGTCTGGCATCCGGAGCGCAGAGTCTGGAGACAGGACTTGATACATTAAAGAGCGGTACTACACAGTATGTCAGCGGAGCAAATACACTTGCAGATGGTGTGACACAGTATGTTGCGGGAGCAGAACAGCTTGCAGCAGGGGCGAAACAGTTATCCGCACTGGAAAATCTGGATCAGGTTTCTACAGGAATCTCACAGTTGAATGCAGCAGTTTCTGACGGAAACAGTTCTCTTACAAGTGGAACACAGCAGCTGGAAAGTGGACTGGGACAGCTTGCTTCTCAGTTAAAAACATTGTCAGACAGCACCACTGCGGACAGCATTAAACAGCTTGCAGCAGGTCTGAATACAGCAAAAGCCGGGATGGAAAACGCAGGCAAAGGAATGTCAAGCGCAGCGGATGGTATGAATCAGGCAGCTGCAGGGATGAGCACAGCAGCTGATACGATCAACGCAGCCAGTGCAGGGATTTCTCAGGCAGCAGCCGGACTGCAGAGCGCAGCACAGCCTGTTGCAGATGCAGTTAATGGTATGACTGGTATTGTTCAGCAGTGTGCACAGGATGCGAATAATCAGATCAGTGCGGCAAACGCACAGGTTGAGGCAGCAAACGGACAGACGGCAGCAGCGAATGCAACAATCGCAAATGCGGCAGCAGCATTAAGCGCACTGCAGGGTCAGGCTGATGAAAATGGCATGATTTCTGCCGAAAGTCTCAGCGCAGTGATTGGTTCACTTGCTCAGGCAGATGCAGGTGTATCTGGTGTCGATGGAATCAGTGCTGATACTTATACCGGTCAGGCACAGTCAGTTGCAGGAGCAGTTGCTGAACAGCTGTCATCCGCACAGACAACTCTGAATGATACAGCTTCTCAGTTAAATCAGGCAGCAGCCGGATTGAACAGCGGTGCAGGTACATTAAAATCCAAATCTTCTGATATGAGCAATGGCGCTTCACAGATGAGTGCAGGAGCTAAACAGATGGAAGCAGGAGTTTCTTCTATCCCGGAAGTACCTTCTGATCCGATCAATACCGTAACTGCAGCAGTCGATCAGCTTTATGCCGGAGCACAGAAAGTGAATGCCGGAGCAGGAAGTGTTTCGTCTGCACTTGGTACTCTGGAAGCGGGAACGAAAGATTTTCCGAAGGCAGCTGCCGGTGTGAAAGCTCTGAACGCAGGTTTTGAAACTCTTACAGCAAATGATGAAACTCTGACAACAGGAGCTGCAAGTCTGAAAGCAGCCGGAAGCAGTGTGACATCCGGTATCAGCCAGCTGAGTGTCGGTGGAAAGACACTTGCATCTGGTGTGACAACTCTCAGTAATGGACTGAAAACATATACAGATGGTGTAGCTACTCTTGCCGGCAATAACAAAGCATTGACAAGTGGAACACAGCAGCTTGCAGATGGAGCAAAGACACTCTCAGATGGAGCCGAACAGCTTGCATCCGGTACACAGACACTTCATGCAGGAACACAGAAACTGGTTTCCAATAACAGTAAGCTTAACAGTGGTGCTGACCAGCTTGCAGACGGAGCCGGACAGATTCAGGATGGTTCCTCCAAGCTTTATGACGGTTCCAAAGAACTGGGCGATGGTATCACAAAACTGGAAGATGGTTCTGATACACTTGCAACCAGTCTGAATGACGGTGCAAAAGAAGTAAAAGAAACAAATGCATCTGATGATACGATCAGCATGTTTGCAACACCGATCACAGATGAAGAAACAAAGATCACAACAGTAGAAAACAACGGTCACGCGATGGCACCTTATATGATGTCTGTAGGTCTCTGGGTAGGATGCCTGGCATTCTGCCTGATGTATCCGCTTACAGAGCATAAAGGAAAACTGAAATCCGGATTTGCATGGTGGGCAAGTAAAGCTTCTGTACTTTATCCGGTAGCAATCCTTCAGGGCGTACTTCTGATTCTTCTGCTTCATGTATTTGATGGATTTACTCCGGTAGAAATGACGAAGACAATCCTGTTTGCAGCACTGACTGGTGCATGCTTTACATCTATTATGTACTTCTTCAACATTACATTTGGTAAGGTAGGAAGTTTCCTGATGCTGATCTTCATGGTTGTTCAGCTTGCAGGATCTGCCGGAACTTATCCGGTTGAGATCTCACCGTCCTTTGTGGCGAAGATTCACTATTATCTGCCGTTTACTTATACAGTAAATGCATTCCGTAGCACGATATGCGGAGGAGAGAGCATCCGTCAGGCTGTAATCGTTCTGATCGGACTGACGATCATTTTCTCAATATTAACAATCCTTCAGTTCAACCATATGGCAAGAAGAAAGAAACAGGGCAAACTGGTTCTTCTCGACTGGCTGGAAGAAAAAGGGGTTGCATAAAGGCAGTCTTATATGCATAATAGAAGAGTGTTCTGATTATATAGAGTCACATCTGTAAAAGCGGATGTGGCTCTTTTTGGATAATGTTGCTTTTGGCGGAAGATGAAGTTTCCAGAATTAACAATTTCATCACATTTTTCCCACAAAGTAAACACAAATCATCCCTATACTCTTAAGCATAAAAGGAAAACAGAAACAGAGATAGCTATTCACGGGAAATGATTTATGAAGTGAACAGTAATGATCCTAAGGAGGGGATTTTGATGAGCGATAAAAATAACAACGTAATGATGAACAATGATATGAATAACAATATGAACAACGACAACGATCCAAAAGAAAGAATGAGAAAAAAAGTAAAGAAAGCAGCAGGTATTGCTCTTTGTGCAGTACTTGCCGGCGGACTTGCAGCAGGCTCCTTTGAAGGAATCAATACACTGACCGGATGGAACAGTAGCACAGTAGAAGCTGCATCCAATAAAGAAAATACAACACTTCTTCAGACAAAATCAAAGAAGAAGAGTTCTGATAAGAAATCAGATGACAAAGAGAAAAGCAAAGATGACTCTGAATCAAAGACAAAAGGAAGTCTGGATGTCTCTGATATCGCAGCAGAAGGAATGAAATCTGTTGTATCTATTACAACAAAATCTGTTCAGGATGTACAGAACTATCTTGGATATTATGGATTTGGCGGAAGCCAGGGATATACAACACAGCAGGAAGTTGAAGGAAGCGGTTCCGGTATCATTGTCGGAAAGAATGATGACAATCTTCTGATCGCTACCAACTATCATGTAGTAAGTGGTGCAGATACCGTATCTGTTACCTGCATTGATGGGGAAACCTATGCAGCAACCGTTAATGGCTATGATGAAGATAAAGACCTTGCAGTTGTTTCCGTACCGCTCTCTGATATTTCTGATGACACGATGGATCAGATCGAGGTAGCTACGATTGGAAGTTCTGATGATCTGAAAGTCGGTGAACAGGTTGTTGCAATTGGTAATGCACTTGGTTACGGACAGTCCGTAACAACCGGTATTGTCAGTGCAAAGAACCGTAAAATGAACGATCAGGGCATTGAGCAGGATGAAGATTCTGATGCAACAAATCTGATTCAGACAGATGCAGCAATTAACCCTGGTAACAGTGGCGGTGCTCTTCTGAATATGGATGGAGAAGTGGTTGGTATCAACTCTGCAAAACTTGCTTCCACAGAAGTTGAAGGTATGGGTTATGCGATTGCAATTTCAGATGTAACAGATACTCTGGAGCAGCTGATGAATGAAACACCTAGAGATAAAGTAGATAACCATGGTGTACTTGGTATCACAGGTATGTCTGTAAGTGATGAAGCTTCCCAGTATTATGGAGTTCCGGAAGGTGTTCTTGTATCTGAAGTAACAGATGGCGGAGCAGCAGACAAAGCCGGAATCAAAGAGAAATCTATCATCACAGAATTTGATGGTAAGAGAGTTCGCAGTATTGATGAACTGGTAAGCCGTCTTGAGTACTATGAACCAGGTGAAGAAGTAGAGGTAACTCTGGAAGTTGCAGATGGTGATTCTTATAAAGAGAAGAAAATTACAGTAACACTCGGTGAGAATCCGGATGCAGATTCCAGCGATTCAAAGGATACATCATCTAAAGATGATGCGCAGGCTGAGGATTCTCAGGACGATTCACAGGATCAGGAAGACCAGAGTACGGACAGCCTTCTGCAGGATTTTGAGAATCAGCAGGCGGATGGAACTGCTTACGAACAGTTCTTTGGATTCCTTAATTAACTGTCATTAAAAGAGGTTTCTTGCGGGAAAATTTGTTTCCGTAAAAATATAATATTATAAGCAGGAAAGACCGGTGCAGAGAATTGTACCGGTCTTTTTCTGCTTGTGTTGAAAGAAAAGAGTCTGTCTGTTATACTAGACAACAGAGTAAATCCAAAGTAACTGTTTAAATAAAAAGAAGGAAATACTGTATGAATTATATTGTTTTTGACCTGGAGTGGAATCAGAGTCCCGGTGGAAAAAAATATTCCAACAGTCGTCTGCCTTTTGAGATCATTGAGATCGGTGCTGTGAAAATGAATGAGCAGAGGGAAGTTGTGGATGTTTTTCAGAGACTTGTGAAGCCACAGGTATATAACTGGATTCATGACAGCATACATGAAGTGATCCATGTGGATTATAAGGATCTTGCTGATGGAGTGCCTTTCCAGCAGGCGGTCACGGAATTTTTGGAATGGTGTGGCGAAGAATATATTTTCTTTACCTGGGGAAATCAGGATGTTATGGAACTACAGCGAAATATGAAGTATTATGGAATGCTTTCGCTGCTTCCAGGACCGGTCACATATTATGATGTGCAGAAAATATACGGAATCTGTCATGAAGAGGCCGGCGGACGAAGGAGCCTGGAATTTGCCATTGACCAGATGGGAATCCCGAAGGCGCAGGATTTTCACAGGGCATTAACGGATGCCCGGTATACCGGGGATATTTTTAAAACACTGGAACCTGCAGCAGTCTGTGTGAATTCATCTATTGATGTTTATCAGAATCCAAAGAATAAAAAAGAAGAGATTTTTATTTCATATCCCACGTATGATCAGTATGTGTCACGTGAGTTTGCAGACAAAGAAAAGGTAATGAAAGACCGGGAGGTTGCAAGTACCCGCTGTCCGGTATGTCATATGCCGGCCAAGCGTAGGATCCGCTGGTTTATGAATAATTCTCGTGCATATGAGAGTGTATCACTTTGTCAGAAGCATGGATATATCAAAGGAAAGGTGCGAATCCGCCATACGGACGAGGATGCATATTATGCAATCAAGAAGTTAAAGAGGATAGAAGAAAAAGATGCGGAAGAAATCCGTGAAAAAAGGGATTCCCTCCGCAAGAAGAGACAGGCGAAACGTCAGTCAGAGAAGCTGGTCTGAAAGGAGTCTGGTCTGGTAATATCTGGCAGAGCCGACTACATGATCGTTATACGTATACGTAACGGTCAGAAGTGGGAGACCTGCCGGATTTTTTGTTATAGAGTAAGTTTTTTCCAGAGCATTGCTATCAACTCCGGATGGGAGAGATACGCTGGCGGTGCGTCTTGTTTCAAAGAGCATATCGTCTTTATAATCTTTTAAAATATATTTTTCAGCCGGAAGAAGATGTCTTGTTATTTTTGATGGAAGATCTTTTACCGCAGTTCTGGAAAAATTATTAAAACCATAATCCAGAAGAGCCTTTGTATCGGAGTAAGCACCGTTCACAGACTGCAAGACGACCGAAACCAGATAAGTATTGTCATTCTTTGCATAGGTAACAAGCGTATTTCCGGCAGCTTCGGTGTAACCGGTCTTTCCTCCTAAGACACCGTCATATGCGTAGGCCTGACTTTTCATCATCTTATGGTGATTAAGAAGATAACGGGTTTCTGCAAATTTGTTAGTCGGAGGAATTTCATAATACTGCGTGGATGCAAATTTGCGGAAGGTTGGATTAAACCAGGCCGCGCGGGCAATCTTAGCCATATCAGCAGCTGTCGTATAATGTGTTTCATCCGGAAGTCCGTTCGGGTTGTTAAAATGAGTGTTGGTGCAGCCAAGCTGGCGTGCCTTAAGGTTCATCTGTTCTACGAATTTCTTGGTGGATCCGGTGGTAAGTTCCGCAACTGCCAGTGTCATTTCATTGGCGGACTGAAGCATGACAGCCATTAATGCCTGTTCAATGGTGAATTCTTCTCCGGTGTCTGCATAAATACTGGAACTGTTAGAATCAGAGATTCCATAAGCCGCGGACTGTGACATGGTAAATTTCTGGCTTGGATCCAGGTTTTCACATCCAAGAAGCGCGGTCATGATCTTTGTAATGCTGGCTGGATACTGTGCCTTATCTGCATTTTTTGAGTAAAGAACTGCTCCGGTAAACATATCGACAAGGATAGCGGATTCTCCTTCAATCTGAGGACCTTTGGCCCAGTCCTTGATGGAGTCGGTATCTGCCGGCTGCTTATAATATGGAGTGTGCGGATCTGGTGTAGGAGTTGCCGTCACCAGAGGAGCACCGTATTCGTCTGTGGCGAAGACCGGGACTGCCTGTGTGATGATAACCGCAGAGCAGAGAACACCGGTCAGTAGCCGCCGCAGAAAATGTTTCTTTATATTCATGTGTGTACCTTTCTAATATTAAAATCCTGAAGCAGGTGCAGAAAGATATTAAGTAATGTTGGTTGATTTTATATAATGCATGAGAAATCTGATATCTGGGTCAATTCGAGAATTCAGAAATACCAGGAGTATATTCCTTTGCTAAAAGCGTATGAAAAAAAGCCAAACTCGCTACGCTCAGACAGTGTCTTTTTTTCATACAACGCAAAGATTTATACTCAGGTACTTCTACAAATTCTCTCAGGCGACCCAGAACCAGATATTCTCAGTCTCATCTACATTCAACAACATTCACAGTAAAAAAACTTCCCTGCACCAAAGGCTTCATATTGTTAATATTGATCAATCATTCGGCGGGGCGGGAAGGGTTTGAACTGTTCATGTGCTTACACACGCCCCGCGGCCCAGCCGTCGCCGACCATGAAGAAAATGATGGCGATGTAAGTATAGAGAAATCATACTAGTATTTTGGTGGTTCAGTAACTGACTTTCATGCATCATATTAGGAACACCAGCGAGGCTTTCGGAATTTTGGCTGTGCTAGAGATGGCTGCGTTGCACTGTTTGAGCGAAGCGAGTTTGCAAAAGCAGTCATCAATAGGCGCACAGCCAAAAAACGGAAACGTAAGCTCCGTGTTCTAAAATATGATGCATGAAATGTCAGTTACGTGAAAGTAAATACATTCGATACGGTTTCTCTATACTTAAATAGCATATTATTTTCTCCACTATACCATTATCATATAATTATACTGTAATCATTTTCTGCATACAAGGGTTAAATCCATGCAAAATCCTTATAAAACCCCGTGATTCTCATAAAAAGACCTTGACATATGGAAAAATATAACCTTATAATAAAACAGCACAAATAGATATAAGTAAAAACTTTGATGGAGACAGTAAATCGGAACCAAATCTGCAGAGAGCCGGGAGAAGGTGGAAGCCTGGTGAAAGTAATTTCGATGGAAGATCACTCCGGAGTTTCTTTCCTGAAATCTTAAGTAAGGAGAGACGGTGCTTCCGCCGTTAAAGGGAACATGTATCGGCATATATGATTATACTACCGGCCCGTACAATGTAACAGGTGGTGCGAATGTGGAAATTGCTTTCGTCCTTTTACAGGACGGAAGTTTTTTTTATTTCATTTGACTATTGATGAAAATTTTTCTGAAGAATTTAAAGGAGGAATCTGTTGTGTATCAGAAAGTAGATACGAACCTGAATTTCGTAGATCGTGAAAAACAGGTAGAAAAATTCTGGAAAGAAAACCATATCTTCGAAAAAAGTATGGAGGACCGTAAAGACGATCCTACTTATATGTTCTATGATGGACCGCCGACAGCAAACGGCAAACCGCATATCGGTCATGTACTGACCCGTGTTATCAAAGATATGATCCCGAGATACCGTACTATGAAAGGCTACATGGTACCTCGTAAAGCAGGATGGGATACCCACGGACTTCCGGTAGAGCTGGAAGTAGAGAAGAAACTTGGTCTGGACGGTAAAGAACAGATTGAGGAATATGGTATGGAGCCATTCATCCAGCAGTGTAAAGAGAGTGTCTGGAAATACAAAGGAATGTGGGAAGACTTTTCTTCAACAGTTGGTTTCTGGGCAGATATGGAGAATCCATATGTTACTTACCATGATGACTATATCGAGTCAGAATGGTGGGCTTTGAAAGAAATCTGGAATAAAAAACTTCTTTACAAAGGATTCAAGATCGTTCCTTACTGCCCGCGTTGTGGTACTCCGCTTTCTGCACAGGAAGTTTCCCAGGGATATAAAACAGTTAAAGAACGTTCCGCAATCGTTCGTTTTAAAGTTGTCGGAGAAGATGCATACTTCCTGGCATGGACCACAACACCGTGGACACTGCCATCCAACGTTGCACTCTGCGTAAACCCGACAGAAGTTTACTGCAAGGTAAAAGCAGCAGACGGCTATACTTATTATATGGCAGAAGCTCTGCTTGACAAAGTTCTCGGCAAACTTGGTTCCGAAGAGACACCGGCATACGAAGTTCTTGAGAAATATGTCGGAAAAGATCTGGAATACAAAGAATATGAGCCACTCTTCGCATGCGCAGGAGAAGCGGCAGCAAAACAGAAAAAGAAAGCTCATTTTGTTACAGCAGACAATTATGTAACTATGAGCGATGGTACCGGTATCGTTCATATCGCACCTGCATTCGGTGAAGACGACAGCCGTGTAGGACGCGATTATGACCTTCCGTTCGTACAGTTTGTAGACGGTAAAGGTGATATGACAGCAGAAACTCCATATGCGGGCGTTTTTGTCAAGAAAGCAGATCCGCTTGTACTTCAGGATCTGGATAAAGAAGGAAAACTTTTCGATGCTCCGAAATTCGAGCATGATTATCCGCACTGCTGGAGATGTGATACACCACTGATCTACTATGCACGTGAATCCTGGTTTATCAAGATGACAGCAGTTAAAGATGATCTGATCCGCAACAACAATACAATTAACTGGATTCCGGAGAGCATTGGTAAAGGACGTTTCGGTGACTGGCTGGAAAACGTTCAGGACTGGGGTATTTCCAGAAACCGTTACTGGGGAACTCCTCTGAACGTATG
>ENA-OPDJ01001533-OPDJ01001533.1-human-gut-metagenome-genome-assembly--contig:-NODE-1533-length-12096-cov-2.166930_pt1 | contig 12096 bp, 12 predicted proteins | sample MGYA00241621_ERZ501505 | MGnify/ENA primary metagenome ERZ501505 (study PRJEB25962, sample SAMEA2042624) | human gut metagenome | biome: human gut; feature: human-associated habitat; material: faeces... | reverse complement strand
GAACCAGAGCCATAGTTGTCGTCTCTCCGATATGGCCGCCGGATTCACAGCCTTCCGCCACCACAGCGTCCGCCCCGGCTCTCTGCATCAGTTTTGCCAAAGCCACGGAAGCTACTACCGGGATCACAATAATGCCTGCTTCCTTCCACTGTTTCATATACGGCCCGGGATTGCCCGCGCCGGTGGTTACCACCGGCACCTTTTCTTCCACTACCAGTCTGGCAATCTCCTCCGCATGGGGGCTGAGAAGCATAATGTTAACGCCAAAGGGCTTATCTGTCAGTTCCTTGGTTTTGCGGATCTCATCCCGCACCACTTCCACAGGTGCGTTGGCCGCGGCCACAATTCCCAGGCCGCCGGCATTGGAAACGGCGGCAGCCAGGTTATGTTCCGCCACCCAGGCCATGCCGCCCTGGATAATAGGGTATTCAATATGCAGCAATTCTGTCAGCGCGGTTTTCATTTATGCCTCCTCGATTCCCTTGCTCTTCAGGTAGTCCATAACTGCCTGCAGAGTTGTCAGCTTTTCCAGATCCTCGGTGGGGATCTCGATATCGTACTCGTCTTCCAGCGCTGTTACCAGCTCAAACAGATCCAGGGAATCCGCATGCAGGTCCTCCTTGAAATCAGAGTCCGGTTTGATTTCCTCCAGTTCCACATGAAGTTGCTCCGCGATAATTTCCATTAATTTTTCCATTGTCTTTTCTCCTTTTCCTTCTGTTTTGTCTTTGTACTTCCCTGTTTGGGATAAAGTATTGTTTTTAAAAAACGGGGCCGCTGATTACGCGGCACATTTTACATGCTTTCTGTGCAGCAGCAGAATAGCCCCGGTGAGCATGACGCTTCCGGCCGCGATGCCGGAAAAAATGGCAAGCCGTTTTTTTCCCTTTTCCTGCCTTCCGGCTTTGGCTGCCAGCTCAGGATTTTCCAGATCTCCATCCGGCACATCGCTCTCAATAGCGGAAATATCCACGTGGCTCAAAAGGTCGATCAGCCGAAATTCATTTAATGTCCTCATTTTTCCACCTCTTTCTCGTAGCTCTTTCTTATCTTAGTCCTCAGGCGGGACAGTTTGCTGCCCAGAGCATTTTCGGACATTCCCATGGCTGTGGAAATATGTCTGATACTCTGAAGATAATAGTAGCGGCGAAGCACCAGTTCTCTGTCCTTTTTTCTCAGCTTATTCAGAACCCTCTCCAGAGCCTCTACCTCTTCCCGGTGAACCATTTGATTTTCCACGTTCTGGCTGTAATCGATGTAATCAGACAACAGAGTGTCTTCCTCGCTCATATGTTCCATCTCCTCCTGGCGTTTCGCCCTGCGCAGACAGTTGAGAGCTGTGTTGCGCGCAATCGCTTTCAGATATGTTTTAAAGGACGCTTTCTCATAATCATATCCCTGCCCCTTCATCCATATCTTCAGATATACATCGTTAAGGCACTCTTCCACGGTCTCCTGGCGTTCCCCCAGGATCGACGCGATAATATAACGCAAAAGTTTTTCATACCGCTCCGCCACCAGTTCAATCGCTCTCTGGTCCCGCTGTGAAAGATATTCTATGATATCCCGGTCCACGCTTCACCCTCCCTTCGGATTTGCTGTTCTCTGGCATCGTATTAAGCCATCCTCTTACTTATACACATGAAATTCCAAAATCTTGCAAAAAAAAATTAATTTTTTTCTTTTTGAATGAAATCTAAAATTACCAGTATTATATGGATTAATAAAATCAGCGTCAAGACTCTCTGATTTCATACTAAAATACCGCCAGCCTATTAAAAGCTGGCGGTATAAAATCACTTTAAATTATATCATACAGATATTAGTTCTCAAGTTCCCACTGGCAGTCCAACATTTGCAAATTTCTAAATACAGCTGTAAAAGAAGAATCTCCCGGAGAACAAGCATAAACTCCAAAACGAATTTTCCCATTCCCGTGGAACATATGAAAAATTCTCATCTGAATAAATGTTTTCCCATCCTGCGAATATTCAATGCAATAGTCATCTTCCCTCCTGCTGAAACGATACCACATGGTCTTGACATCTGCTCCAATGGGTATCGTAACCCAATCTGAATATCCGTTATTGGTCACAACACTTCCGAGATACTGAAATTTTTCATTTTCGTATTCTATAGATCCTTTCACCCAGTTTTCGCTGTCAAGATACATAACAATGCCACATTGATCAAACCTATGACTGCTTTCTTCGAATTCTGTCTTTACTACAAAACTGAAATATTTTTCCTCTGTATCTATCTGCAAAACAGGGGCATTATCATTTCTGAAGTGATAATACGTCCTTTGCCACAAATCTGTGTGGGGTGCTGTTGTAATTTCAATCCTGTCTTCTTCTATTCTGTAACTTTGAGGTTCTCGTATCCACGTAAACTGTTTTAAATTCATAATAATTCGGCTCCTTTCTTCAAAACTCATATTTCGTGTTAACCTACACATTCCGCCGGCAATTCACAGGGATAATAATATCGCCACTGCCGCCGAATTTCATCCATTATTTCCAGAACCTCCAGAGTCGACTGATGCGTCATTTGCGGACATTCTGTTTGTTTATTAAGAATTGCCTCTATACATGCCATTACTTCATACTCATAGCCCGTAATCTGTTGCGGGATCTGCACAGTTTTGATCAATTGGCGTTGTAAATTATATATTTTTATCTCCTCACAGTTATTTATATTTACAACCTCTAAATATCCTTTATCACCATAAATCATTCCTCTCCGGTCTGTTTGTGACAGAGCGCTGGAATGCAGCACCGCAATACTTCCATCTTCCCAGGTAATCGTCACACTGTTTGAAACGTCTGCTCCCGCCTGATTAAACTGAGCTTTGGAAATAATTGTATCATAATTTTCACCGAACACCATCAAAGCAAAATTAATTGTATAGATCCCCACATCAAGCAAGGCTCCCCCACCCAGTGTCGGCTGCATTACACGTTCCACATCTGTAAGTACATACCCTAAATTAGCGGTAAGAGAAACCGGTGTCCCGATAATACCGCTCTCAATCACCTGATTTAGCAAAAACCTGGATGGCATATATCTTGTCCAGATTGCTTCTGTCAGCAGCACTCCTTTCTTTTCAGCCTCTTCCAGAACTTCTTTTGCTTGATGTGCATTCAAAGTAAATGCCTTTTCACACAATATATTTTTATTATATTTAAGACATAACTTAATATGTTGATAATGTTCCGAATGCGGTGTTGCAATATAAATCAGATCCAGGTCTCCATCTGAGACCAGGCCTTCATAGGAACCATACGCTTTTTTAACTCCATATTCCTCTGCAAATTTTCTCGCCTTTTCATAGTTTCTGGATCCAACTGCCGCAAGTTGAATCTGATCCATCTGCACCACTGTACGAGCCATCTTATGTGCAATTTTCCCTAGTCCTAAAATACCCATTCTCAGCATATTTTGCCCTCATAATTCTCATTTATTTCTTTTTTAAGTGCAGAAGTATATCCCCGTTTTCCAGATATTCAACTGCACGCTGAGTCATTTCGATCTCATTAATTGCTTTAAAGTATTCTTCCTTGCTTGTGAATACCGGTTTAAACTCTCTAATCACCTTTTTCCCCACGCAGGCTTCATCTGAAAGAAGCCTATAGGCAAGACATGTCATAAGTTTTGCCGGATTAACGCATGCGCGTTCTGGATCTGCAATACGATAATCCTGTCCATGCGGTTTACCTAACGCACCGGAGGCTTCCGGATGAATACTCGGAATTAAACTGGAAATATCCCCCATGTCTGTACTTCCATAAGACCATGGTAAATGCTGCAATGCCTCTGTCCCAAATAATTCTGTAATAAGTTCTGTACACTCCTCATATAAATTAGGATCACATGCAAGCGGCATATTACCAGGCTTGTCTTCTATTAAAAGGTTTCCTCCCAAAGAGGCTGCAGATGCTGCCAATGCCCTGTTAATTTTTTCATTTAACCGTTTCATTTCTTCAAACGAAGCTGCCCGGGTATACGCATCCATTTTTGCTACATCAGGAATAGCGTTAGCCGCAACTCCGGCATGTGTCATAATCGGATGAAATCTCATGGTTTCTGTGTCCACAAATGTCTCTCTGAGCGCATTGCAGGCTGTCATTCCTACATTTGCTTCATACAATGCATTTACGCCATCCCAGGGCGCTACGCCAGCATGCGCTGCTGTTCCTTCAAATTCAAAATGTTTATTAATACATCCGTTTCCGCCTTTAAACAAATGAAATAGATGTTCTTCGTCTACCATGGCATGAATCATTACAGCCATATCTACATCATCAAAATATCCTCGGTAAAGAAACTCTATTTTCCCTGCATTATAATGAATTTTCCCTTCTTTCATTAATTGTGCTCTGTACTCCAAATCTATTGTTTCTTCTGCAGGTACTCCCATAAAACGAATGGACCCACACATTTCGTCTGTTGCTCCAGGCTCTGCTAAAGCGGCAGCACATCCCAAAAGTGCTGTTGTCTGACAATGATGACCACAGGCATGCACTGCTTTGGTTACTGGATCTGCCTCTGGATGAGTCTCACACATCAGAGAATCTAATTCCCCTATAATAGCCAATTTAGGACCTGGTCTTCCTGTATCTAAATCAGCTATAAATCCGGTAATATCATTCGGTCTTGTAACCTCGTATCCCAGATCTTCAAATTTTTTTATCAGATATTCTGTAGTATTCCATTCTTTATATCCAATTTCTGGATGCTTCCAAATATATCTTTCTGTATCGAACATTAATTGCCTATGCTTTTCTACTAATAAAACTAATTTTTCATATGCTTTATTCAATTGAATTCCTCCTTTTGCGTATCATATAGATGGCACATAACTCTATGTCCTTTTCCCACCTTTTTCATAGCAGGACATTCTTTTTTACAAATATCTTTTGCATAAGAACATCTGGTGTGAAATACACATCCGTCCGGAGGTGATAAGGGAGATGGCAATTCTCCTTCAATCAGTTTACGTTCTCCCCGATCTTTTTCGAAATCGATCACCGGCACAGATGACAGCAAAGCCTGTGTATAGGGATGTAAGGGATTATGAAACAACTCATCAGTATCTGCCTCTTCAAAAAGATATCCAAGGTACATAACCCCTATTCGATCTGATATATATCGAACCACCCCGATATCATGCGCAATGAATAAATAAGATAGATGGTCCCGTTCCTTCAGATCCAACAGAAGATTAATAATCTGAGATTGAATGGATACATCCAATGCAGATACCGGTTCATCACATACAATAAATTCCGGATTCAAAATCAGAGCTCTTGCAATTCCTACTCGCTGACGTTGTCCTCCAGAAAATTCATGCGGATACCGGTAATAATGTTCTGGTCTCAGTCCGACTCGATCCAGAATTTCTAGAGATCTGTCCATTCTCTCTTTCGGCTTTTTTACTCCTTGAATTGCCAACACTTCTTCCAGTATTTTTCCAACATTTTTTCTTGGATTAAGTGAGGTATAGGGATCTTGAAAAATCATCTGCAAATTTTGTCTGTACCTGCGAAACTCTTTCTGTGGAATCGTTGTAATATCCTGACCTTTATACAGAATCTGTCCTGATGTGGCCTCCATTAAACGCAGCAATGTTCTTCCCAACGTACTTTTCCCGCACCCTGTTTCTCCTACTAATCCATAAACTTCGTTGCTATGAATAGTAATAGATACATCATTTACAGCCTTCACTTCTGCTTTCTGACCATTGATTTTTTTATCCACCGGGAAAAATTTTTTCAGATTTTTTGCTTCCAACAATAATTTATTTTCTGTCTGATTCATACGTGTCTCCCTGAGCCATAAAACATCTTACTCTATGACCATCTTTCAATTCCATCAGTTCTGGCATATTTTGTCTGCATTTCTCTGTAGCAAACTCACATCTGGGTGCAAATCGGCATCCTTTAGGTATCTGATTTAACAGTGGAACAGTTCCCTTAATCATATATAGCCGTTCTTTTTTTTCTTCTGCCATTACCGGTATAGACATCATCATTCCTCTTGTGTAAGGATGTGCCGGATTTTGAAACAGTTCCTGTACCGGAGCCTCTTCTACTATCTGTCCTAAGTACATTACGATTACACGGTCACAGGTTTCGGCTACTACTGCCAAATCATGAGTAATCAATAATACACTCATTCCCATTTTTTCTTTTAATTTCACTATCAGATTCATAATCTGAGCCTGAATGGTTACATCTAATGCAGTAGTAGGTTCATCCGCAATTAAGATCTGCGGCTGGCAAACCAAAGCAATCGCTATCATAATTCTCTGGCGCATACCGCCTGACATTTCATGATATGCCGGAATTCCAACCAGTTTTAGAATATTTAAAGTTTGTGCTTTTGCTTCTTCTTTTGAAATCCCCTTATGATGCAGCCGGATAACCTCCATAATCTGATCTCCAATCCGCATTACAGGATTTAAAGCACTTAATGCATCTTGAAAAACCATTGATATAGAGTATCCCCTTATCTTTTCCATCTGGTGTTCAGAAAATTTCAAAATATCTTCCCCATTTAACAGTACTTGGCCTTCTATTTTAGCCATATGTTTTTCATCATATAAACGAAGGATCGACTGACAGGTAACACTTTTTCCACATCCAGATTCTCCAACAATCCCCAGGATTTCATTTCTATTTGCGCTAAAATTTATCCCGTCGATTGCCTTCATCACGCCTCGTTCTGTTTTAAACGAAGTGGCAAGATTTTTCACCTCCAAAATTTTTTCTCCCAAGCTTATCCCTCCTGCTTAATTTGTCAAAGGATCAAAGAAATCTCTCAGTCCTTCTCCTAATAAATTTAATCCCAGCACAGATATAGCAATAAAAATTCCTGGATATACGATCATCCACCATGCTTGGAAAATCACAGTTTTTCCTTCATTGATAATATTTCCCCAACTGGGTTCAGGTACAGGAATTCCTACTCCCAAAAAACTTAAAGATGCTTCTGATATTACTGCTGTTGCGAAAATAAAGGAAACCTGCACCAAAACGGTAGAAATGACATTTGGCATAATATTCAACCAGATTATTCTGGTCGATCCTGCTCCAGAAGCTCGCAAAGCTTCAATATATGTCTGTTCTTTTACCTGTAATGTAATAGATCTGGCGACTCTGGCTATATCAGGTATGGAAATAATACTTAATGTTAAAATCACATTACGCATCCCCGCTCCCATAACACCAACCAAAGCAATAGCTAAAATAAGAGAAGGGATTGCCTTTAGGCCGTCACAAATTCTCATTAATACAGCCCCGAGCCGAGGATAATATCCCGAATAAAGCCCCATTAACAAGCCAATCACAAAAGCGCTGGCACTTACAATAATTCCGACCTGCATAGATATGGAAGTTCCATATAAAATTCTGCTTAAAACATCACGCCCAAACGTATCTGTTCCGAAAATGTATTCTGCGCAGGGTGGAGTAAGCCGTTTTGTCACATCTATTGCCTGCGGATCATAAGGGGCTATCAATTTGCAAAAAATTGCCAAAAAAATCATAATAAGAGTTACCACAGCTCCTATCATCACAGCTCTGTTTTTCATTAACTTTCGAATTTTCAGCCGACGATGCTCTCTGCGCATTTCTTCTTTAGCTTTTTGTAAATTCAAAAATCTCTGCCTCCTTATCTTTCAGTCCGAATTCTTGGATCGATAATCCCATAAAGAATATCAAGTATGAACATAATTAATACATTCATTACTGCAATTAAAAGTACTAATGCCTGAACCACCTCATAATCCCGCCGTCCAATTGAATCAATTACCAGTTTCCCAATACCTGGAATATTAAATATGGTCTCTGTCACCAGTGCTCCTGCCATCAGAGATACAAAACTCTGAGCTATAACTGTAATGATGGGAAGCAGTGCATTCCGCAGAGCATGCTTAAACATCAGGGAAAATGCTTTTACTCCCTTTGCCCTTGCCATTTTGATATAATCCTTATTCAGTACTTCCAGCATGGAGGATCGTGTCATCCTGCTTAATAATGCAGCATGCATCATTCCCAGCGATACTGCTGGTAATATCAGATAACGCAAATGGGTTCCCCATCCTGCATCTGCGATTTCCTGATATCCTGATGCCGGCAGCCAATGCAGTCTGACTGCGAAAAGTAGTACCAGCAGCAATCCAAGGAGAAAATTAGGAACGCTGACTCCCAGCATGGAAACCACCATCATCCCCTGGTCCATCACACGTCCCCTTCCCTTTGCAGCCAGAATACCTGTTGGAATAGCGATAATCACCGCAATTATCAGTGCAAAAAGAGTCAGTTCTACTGTAGGTTTCAATCTTTCCCCGATGATCTGAAGCATTGTCCCTTCCATAAAAATAGACGTTCCCAAATCACCTCTGCATACGTTCCCCAGCCATTCTATATACTGTACAGGAAGAGGCCGGTTCAGCCCCATCTGCTCACGCAGCGCCTCTACGGCCTCTTCTGATGCATCTGCTCCTAACATTACACGGGCAGGATCACCCGGTGTCAGATGTATGATAAAAAATGTCACAAAGGATACTATAAATAGAACCGTTAATACCTGTATTGTTTTCTTCAAAATATATTTTGCCATACACTGACCTCCGGTTTCACCTGCTTCTAAATTATTCTTTTACCGCAATGTTTCCAATGATAGGTCCGCTACAGAAAGATTCGAAATTTTCCACCTTATCCGTATATACTCCATAAAGGAAAACACTGCCCAATTTAGTTGCCGGCAGACTCTCCGTCCAACAGTATTCCTGCAGTTCTGACCAAAGCGCCTGGCCCTCTTCCAAATCTTTTGTCTGATTCATCTGCTCTACCATATCAAAAATCTTTTCATCCTGTGTAAATCCTGCCCAGGTAGGACTTAAAAACAGTTGAAGAGTCGGCACCGCCACAGGAATCAGACTGGCAAAGAATACATCATATTGACTTGGATCAGAACGATAAGAGGAATAGCTTGTCCAGTCAGGTGTGATCAGTTCCACTGTCATTCCGATGGCCTGAAGTTCTGCCTGCAGTGCCACTGCGGCATTTGATAAGTTAATGTCATTGGAAGCGCAGAGAATTCTGAAAGTTTCACCGTTATACCCCGCCTTCTCCAGATACTCTTTTGCAAGATCCGCATTTACCAGATGAGCATTCTCTTCTCCCGCTGTTGTATACCAGTCAGCAGTCTCTTCCGGCATAAAACTGGTTTCTACACGGAAAAAATCCGGATTACCATGTGCTGCGGTCAGAATCTCCATGGGATTCGCAATTGCATTAACAGCCTGTCGGATATTAATATCTTTCGTCAGTCCGTCCTCTTTGTTATATACGATAACCCATTCTCCATTAAGCTCTGTCCATGTATTTAAACCTTCTATAGACTGAAACATGGGATAGTCATCTGAGCTCATTTCATAGACAATATCAAATTCTCCTGTCTGAATACCAGTTGTTCTTGTAGCTGTATCAGGTACAATATCATAATATACTGTCTCTGTAGGCTGAGATTTATAACCATACCAGCCGCTGCTTTCACCTTCCGTTCCATAAGGCTGATAATCTTCAAACCGATCAAGACGAATGTAGCTGCCTTCTTTCCACTCTCCAAATTTGTAGGGTCCCGTACCCACATAAGATTTTACCGATCCGGTCTCTGGATCCAGGTCATCCAACACCGATTTAGGCATAATAACGGATCCTTGAGTCTGGGTAGCTATCAATTCATTTAAAAAAGCGGCCGGTTTTTCTAATGTGATTTTTACTGTATAATCGTCAACTTTTTCAAATCTGGAATCTCCGACCATCGTCTGCGCATTTCCGTAATGTTCTACCCACCGGTTCATAGAAGCTACTACATCATCCGCTGTCATCTCTTCTCCGTTATGGAACTTAACTCCCTGTCGGAGATACCAGGTGTATTCTGTAGCATCTTCATTTACTTCATAAGATTCACAAAGTTCTTCTCTGACTCTGAAATCAGCATCAAGAGTAACCAAAGCTTCATAGATACTGCCATACGCAATTACTCTGGCTGGTGCATCTCCTACCATCATAGTGTCCAACGTTGCAGGTTCTATTTTGTATCCGATGTGAATTTCATCCTTATATCCTGTTTCTTCTGCCATAAACGCAGAAGTACTTGAAAAAGATGAGAGTGCCATCAAACCTGCCAGTGCCAGTGCCATTGTTCTTTTTTTCATTCTTTTTCCCTCCTTGTTGTATTTTTCCGTACAATATTTATATTGTATGGAAAGTATACATCTTTCTTTTTGTGTACTCCACATAACTATAAAACAAAAAGAGAGACTTTTTTGTGCTCATTGCACATGTCTCTCTTTTGATGATTTTTCATTGCATATCTGACAAAATCAGACATAACTGAAGCTGGAAACAGTAGTCCGTATCGTCCAGATTATGCTGTAAAATTTCTTCACACTTTTTTATTCTGTACCGTACAGTATTTCTATGTAAATATAAGCGGTTTGCCGTCTCCATAATGCTACAGCGGCAATCCAGATAAGCCCGCAGCGTCTTTTTTAAATCTGAATTTGTTTCATCCTGTGGAAATGAAAGATCTTTCAGCATCTGTTTACATACTTCATCAATTTGATTACCAGATATTCCCTTCAAAAGTTCCATGATATTTTTTGGTTGATATGTATAAATATATTCTTCCTGTCCCTCAGGCAAATGATTAATTACATCCGCTGACTCCCAATATGAATGGACTATAGAAAGCACGTTATATACATTACTTCCGTAAGCAAAAATCATCTGATCTCCAAAGGCATTTTCGATCGCTTCCCTCAGCTCTTTCAGTTTTGGCCTCAATTTTGTTTCTTTCTGCTGTATCAAAAAAATATATCTCCAGTTATCAAAATCAGGAAACAGCAAAATATCATCCTGAAAACATGATTTTAATTTTCTGTCCAGATATTGAAATATAAGAATATATTTCTCTTCTTTACGCATAAAATGGGTTGCATTAAATTTCTGGGGTTCCTGTTTTCTGAAGCAACCCGCTAAAATCTGATAACTGGAACTCTGCTTCACTCCCATTTCTTTTCCTAAAGTTAAAATCTGCTTTGATGTCCATAGTTCACCTTGGTTTGTTTCTAATATTAATTTAATAAAATTTTCTCTTGATTGCATTTCGTTATAATCGTTATATAACTTTTTATAAAAATGCATACTTAAAATCATAACAATTTCTTCCATGACAAAGGAAGAAATTGCCGAATGTTTTTCTGTTTCAAAGACTATTAGAAAATGCGTTTTCCGACTGATGGATTTAATGGGGTACAATAACACAGATATTTCATTACTATTGTCATGACTGATAAAATTCTGACGCTCATTTTCTGCATTGTCTTTATCAATATTACGGATTAAGTCTATGGATATTTGCTCTTCCCACCCTGTCGTATGACAAGTTCCACATATTTCTCCAAAGCGGTCAATAATCAGAACATGTTTTCCGATTGTAGTTCCCAACATAAGCAACAGCCTTTTCAGAGAAATTCCATGTACAATCAAATCATAAAATTTTTTTCGTATATTCAAAACATGAAGGAGTTCTCTATTCTCTGTTTCCCAGATAACAGACAAAAGATCATGATATACGCTTCCCAGGGTTCTCTCCATAGGAATCCTGATCAGCGGAAAATGCAGTTCATCTGCTGTGTCAATTACACTTTGATCCAATTCATGAACAAACCGTCCCAGTTTTATACCCAAACCCGCGCATGGCATATCATTTAAATGGCGAATTAAATCGCATAACCTATCCTGATTATTTTGATAAACCATTGCAGTGGTAATCAAAAATGTATTTACAGAAACATACGAAATTACATCCGGCGTTTCTGTCTGCTCTATCGTTCCCACCTCACGCTCCAGGTCTGCACGACTGTTAATAACAGTCAAATCCCGAAGGACTTCCTTATTTAATAATTCTATCAATGTCATAGTCCCACCTCTTTCAGATAATATGCTGATATCCGTGGTACTTTCCTTATACCACAATTTCCCCATAAAAACTTAAGGTAACTTCTGGGAGCAGACCTGA
>ENA-OPDJ01001529-OPDJ01001529.1-human-gut-metagenome-genome-assembly--contig:-NODE-1529-length-12118-cov-2.768797_pt1 | contig 12118 bp, 7 predicted proteins | sample MGYA00241621_ERZ501505 | MGnify/ENA primary metagenome ERZ501505 (study PRJEB25962, sample SAMEA2042624) | human gut metagenome | biome: human gut; feature: human-associated habitat; material: faeces... | reverse complement strand
GGGCTTTACGGCCCTGGCAATCGCTGACCGGGTGGGACATGAAAGCATACCCACTTGCCGATTTTAATATTACACCGGACGTTGCAATTGTAGATCCGGATCTTGTCATGGGTCTCCCAGTAAAGCAGGTTGCTTACACAGGTATGGACGCGCTTACACATGCAATCGAGGCGTATGTATCTACTCTTCACGGACCGTTTACAGATCCGCTTGCACTGCAGGCAATCGAGATGGTTCTGGATTACCTTCCGGCATCTTACAAATGTGATATGGTAGCAAGAGAGCAGATGCATTATGCACAGTGTCTTGCAGGAATGGCATTTTCTAATGCACTTCTTGGAATCGTACATTCTATGGCACATAAGACAGGTGCGGCATTTTCAACCGGACACATTCCGCACGGATGCGCAAATGCAATTTACCTTCCATATGTAATTAAGTATAATGCAAAAGATCCGGTCGCTGCAAAACGTTATGCAGAAATCGCACGCAGAATGGGACTTCCGGGTACATCTGAGAAAGCGCTGATCAACAGCCTGTGTGCAAAGATCGATGCATTTAATGTAGAACTGAATATTCCGAAGACACTGAAAGATTTCGGTATTGACGAAGCAGAATTCAAAGAAAAAATTGCAAAGATTTCAGAACTTGCAGTTGGTGATGCATGTACAGGATCCAACCCACGTCCGATCGATCCGGCAGCTATGGAAAAACTTTTCAACTGTACATATTATGGAACAGAAGTAGATTTTTAAAAAAGAGAATACAGTTCTTACAGAGACAGACGGCCTCGATACTGACCGTCTGTCTCATTTTATATCCGGTCAGCAGGTACAAATTCGTGCCGGCACAAGATTTAATACGGTTGAAAAATTTGGTAATCGGAAGAATTTTGGCAGATTTATAGAAGAAATATTAGTACTTATAGATAAAAAAGATAGTTATATTTATGACATAAATAATTTTTTAACAAATTAAAAAGAAATACTTGCTATTTACTTTGCAATAATTTATCATAAAGAGAGTAAATATTTTAGGAGGCAATGCAATGTACAAGATAAGAAAAGCTGAAAAACTGGCTGATAAGATTTATCTTATGGATGTAGAAGCACCACGTGTGGCAAAGCACTGTGAGCCAGGACAGTTCGTAATTGTCAAGATGGATGACAAGGGGGAAAGAATTCCGCTGACAATCTGCGATTATGACAGAGAAGAAGGAACAATTACCATCGTATTCCAGACAGTAGGAGCATCTACTGAGAAGATGGCACAATTAAAAGCAGGAGACTCTTTCAGAGATTTCACAGGACCGCTCGGATGCCCATCTGAATTGATTTCAGAAGATATTGAGAGTCTGAAGAATAAAAAGATCTTATTTGTAGCCGGTGGTGTTGGTGCAGCCCCTGTATACCCGCAGGTTAAATGGATGCACGCACATGGGATCGATGTAGATGTTATCGTTGGTTCTAAGACAAAAGATATGCTGATTCTCGAAAAAGAGATGGAAGCAGTTGCAGGAAATTATTACCCATGTACAGATGACGGTACATACGGACATGCAGGTATGGTAACAACAAAGATCGAAGCACTTGTTGCAGAAGGTAACAAGTATGATGTCTGTGTTGCAATCGGACCTATGATTATGATGAAATTCACATGTCTGCTCACGAAGAAGCTTGAGATTCCTACAATTGTTTCAATGAACCCAATCATGGTTGATGGAACAGGTATGTGTGGAGCATGCCGTCTGATCGTGGACGGAAAGGTTAAGTTCGCATGTGTTGACGGACCTGAGTTCGACGGACATCTTGTTGATTTCGATCAGGCTATGAAGAGACAGCAGCAATATAAGACTGAGGAAGGCAGAGCTAAGCTTGCCTATGAAGAGGGCGCAACACATCACGGTGGCTGCGGAAACTGCGGAGGTGACAAATAATGGAAGTCGATGTATTAAAGAGAGTACCTGTCAGAGAGCAGGATCCTAAGGTTCGTGCCACAAACTTTGAAGAGGTTTGCTACGGCTACAATAAAGAAGAGGCAATGGCAGAGGCAAGCAGATGCTTAAACTGTAAAAATGCACAGTGTATGAAGGGCTGCCCTGTTTCTATCAATATTCCTGCATTTGTTGAGAAGGTTAAAAATGGTGATTTCACAAAGGCTTATGAGATTATTTCAGAGTCATCAGCACTTCCTGCTGTATGTGGACGTGTATGCCCACAGGAGAGCCAGTGCGAGGGCAAGTGTATCAGAGGCTTCAAGGGTGATCCTGTCTCAATCGGAAAGCTTGAGAGATTTGTTGCTGATACAGCAAGAGAGAATGGCATCAAGCCAAAGACAGCCGCAGAGAAAAACGGCAAAAAGGTTGCTGTTATCGGTTCAGGTCCTGCAGGACTTACATGTGCCGGAGACCTTGCAAAGCTTGGCTATGATGTAACTATTTTTGAGGCACTTCACGCTGCCGGCGGAGTATTAAGCTACGGAATACCGGAGTTTCGTCTTCCGAAGGACAAGGTTGTTGCGGCAGAAGTAGAGAATGTCAAGGCACTTGGTGTTAAAATCGAGACAAATGTAGTTATCGGAAAGTCAGTTAAGATTGATGAACTCATGGAGGAAGAAGGCTTTGAGGCTGTATTTATCGGTTCGGGAGCAGGACTTCCAAGATTTATGGGAATCCCTGGAGAGCAGGCCAACGGTGTATTTTCTGCTAATGAGTTCCTTACAAGAAATAACCTCATGAAAGCTTTTAAAGATGGTTATGAGACTCCTATCTCAAAAGGTAAAAAGGTTGTAGTTGTCGGTGGTGGAAACGTAGCCATGGACGCAGCCAGAACAGCTCTTCGTCTCGGTGCAGAGACACACATTGTATACAGACGTAGTGAGGCAGAGCTTCCTGCACGTAAAGAGGAAGTACATCATGCTAAGGAAGAGGGAGTTATCTTTGATCTCCTTGAGAACCCTACAGAGATTCTTGTTGATGAGAATGGCTGGGTTAAGGGTGTTAAGCTTATCAAGATGGAGCTTGGAGAGCCTGATGCATCAGGACGTAGAAGTCCTGTTGAGATTGCCGGCTCTGAGTATGAGATGGAGTGCGATACAGTGATTATGTCACTTGGTACATCACCAAATCCACTTATTTCCTCTACAACAATAGGTCTCGATACAAATAAGAGAAAGTGTATTGTAGCAACTGAGGATACAGGTGCAACCTCAAAAGAGGGTGTATTCGCAGGTGGAGATGCCGTAACAGGTGCTGCAACGGTTATTCTTGCCATGGGTGCAGGAAAAGCAGCAGCAAAGGGTATTGATGAGTTCTTATCTGCAAAATAATATAGACCTTAAAGCATATTCTATGTTTTGCTTTATAAAAAAAGCCTCCGGCTGGATTAAATCCTTCCGGAGGCTTTTTGGTTATATGTTATGTTTATATAAAGGCATTTAGCATCATTGTGTAAGGCAATTAATAAGCCTTGTGTTGTCCTCTGGCTTCATTATACAAAATCGTATGAAGTGCTCCTCGAGTCCGGGAAATGTAGAGCAGTCCCTTATCATCATGCCCTGCCTTATGGCGCGCTCAAATAGCATATGTGCATCCACACCTTCATCAAGTATCTTAAGCAGATAGAAGTTGCTGTAGGATGGATAAAGCTTGAATTTGTGTGATTCTTCAATCAATTGCCTGCATCTGATTTTCTCCGAAAGTATCAAGCTTCTTGTTTTATCTATATATTCTTCATCCAAAAACATGGTTTCGCCTGCAACAACGGCGAGAGAGTTAATCATCCACGGATTTTTGTTTGTGTTTATGTCTGTAAGAATTTGTGAATTTGATGTGATGGCATAGCCCAGACGAAGTCCCGGAGTGGCAAAAAACTTGGATGTGCCGCGTAAAATAATCACATTGTCAAACAATTCAGTCAGAGGTATTGCTGAAAGCTCATTAACATCCGGCACAAACTCTATATATGTCTCGTCTATCATCACATAAGTATTTGTCTCTTTACAGTGGGTTAAAATTGTTTTGAGCTTATCCGGTGCGATAAGACTGCCGGTCGGATTGTTGGGATTACAGATGATGACAAGGTCGGTATCAGCTGTGATTGCAGAGATGAATTCATCTGAATTAATCTTAAAATCATCCTTTTCCTTAAGAAAATAGTAGGAGATATCACTGCCGTTTATCCTTAAATCACGCTCGTACTCAGAGTAAGTCGGACCAAGCAGAAGTGTTTTTTTAGGAGCTGTAATCTGAATGAAAAGTGAGATGAGCTCCGTGCATCCGTTTCCGACTGTTATGTGATTGTAATCGCACTTGCAGTAGCTGCCGATAGCCTTTCTGAGAGAAGTATACTCCCTGTCGGGGTATTTTGTGATTGCATCAATGCGCTCAGACAACGCAGTCTTTAGTTTACCGGATTCACCGAGGGGGTTGACATTCGCTGCAAAGCTCACAATATTTTCTTTCTTTATACCGTATATTTTTTCTATTTTTTCAAGGTCACTGCCGTGAAAATGCTCCTTTTGTTCTATCATTAGCTGTAATTTCCTTTCTATTTGCATTGCAACAGCATTGCAAATCGTATATAATTTACATTATATAATATGTATATAAAAAATCAACATTTAACGTAAACGGGGTAACAATTGTGCGAGCACGTATAGGGCAGATAGCTGCCGGCAGATTTAATGGCACGAAACCGATTTTGGCGTTTTCAGAGGAGACAATAGACCTTTCGGTCATTGAGGGAAGAAGCGAAGCGGGAAGCTTTGTAATAGAAAGTACGAATCAGATAAAAATCTGTGGCATAGTTTATTCGACTAATCCAAGGATGGAGTGTCTGAATCCGCACTTCGAGGGCGAGAAAGTCAGGATTCGTTATCAATTTAACAGTAAGGGCCTTACGGAGGGCGATACCTGCGAGGGCAAATTTGTGATTGTATGCAATCAGATAGAGTACAGTCTTTCTTTTTGTGCAAGAATCACAAGGCTCTATGCGGAAGCATCCACCGGAGCTGTAAAGAGCCTTGATGATTTTACAAGGCTTGCGGCATCCAATTGGGATGAGGCTTATCATCTGTTTTATAATCGCAATTTTTTAAACACAATTCCTTATGACAATGTATATGAGAGGCTGACCTATGAGGGCTTTGCCTGCGCCAGACCATCCGGTCAGAATATGGAGGAGTTTCTGATTGGCGTAAACAAAAAACAGCCTGTTTCCATTAGTGTAGACAAGTCAGAGGAGATTTTTATGGCTTCTAAAGAGCCACAGAGTGGATGCTTTACTATAACAAAGGATAACTGGGGATATACCGAGATACGCCTGCGCACGGATTGTGAATTCATAAAGCTGTCTAAGCCTGTTTTAACGCTTGATGATTTTATAGGTAAAACATATCTGTATGAGTATATCATCGATGCATCTGCGATGCATGCCGGACGTAATTTTGGCCGCATATATATTGATGGTGTATATCAGAGCTTTACAATAGATATCACGGCCGGTGTAAGAGATGATGATGGCAGTATAAGTGATATAGCTGTGACAAAGGACATAAAGGAATGCATGGTCGGAATCATGGAGCTTTATACCAGTTTCAGGCTGAAGCGGATAGTGACCGGGGTATGGGCAAACGAGACTATAAGCATATTAAACCACCTGCATGCACTCATGCCGGATGAGCATATGTATGAGCTGATGAAGGCTCAGGCATTTATTATCAACAGGCAAAGGCAGGAAGCTAAGTGGATTCTTGATGATTTCAAGCACAGTAATCCTGATAAGAAAGCTCCAATCTGGGGCTATTATCTGTATCTGATGACGCTGTTAGAGAGAGAGCCTTCATACGTTGACAATATGACACACGAAGTGGAGCTGATTTTTTATGAAAATCCTGACTCTGTGCTTTTGTTCTGGGTACTTTTATTTTTGAGGGATCAGTATTTTGATGACAGTGCCGGTAAGCTTAAAGATATAAAATACTGGGTACTGCGAGGCTGTTCGTCTCCGTATTTGTATATTGAAGCTTATTATCTTATATCACAGGATCCTTATCTAATAAAGGAGCTGTCGGTATTTGAGCTTCGCATCCTAAGCTGGGCCGTAAAGGAAAAGGCTCTGACAAAGGAGCTTGCCGGAGCAATTTTTGAGGCGGTTGATCTGGCAGGCGGGTTCGATAACAGAGTATATGAGCTTCTTACAGCAGCCTATGAGATATGTCCGGAGGCAGAGTATGTCGGCATCATATGCAGCTACCTGATTAAGGGACACAAAAATGATACCTGTTTTCATAAATGGTTTGAGCTGGGTATCGAGAATAAGCTGCGTCTGACAGGCTTGTATGAGTCGTATCTCATTACGATGGATGACAGGCAGATTTCCCCTGTGCCAAAGATTATCCAGATGTATTTCAGCTTTGATAATAAGCTGCCATACCGAAAGCTTGCAGTGCTTTACAACAATATAATTGCTGCCAAGGAAACAGAGCCTGAGGTCTACCACAAGTACAGGAAAGCTATGGGCAGGTTTGCCATGGACCAGGCACAGCTTAGGCATATTGATGACAATCTGGCTGTTTTATACGAGGATATGCTTGAGTTGGGATTTATCAATGAAGAGCTGTCGGCAGCTTTTTCAGATATTATATATACCCACAAGCTTATTGTATTTGATAAGCGCATAGTGAGAGCTATCATATATCAGAATGAAATGAAGGAGCCTCAGATAGTTCCGGTTACAGACCAGTGTGCTTATTTTGAACTGTTTTCAAACGACTATGTTATACTTTTTGAGGACTCAAGGGGCTATAGATATGTTAAAAGCATCTCATACAGACTGCAGAGGCTGATGGATGCCGAGAAATACCTTGACAGGTGTATAAGCCTCTCGCCTGACAGACCACAGTATATAGTGTCACATTTTAAGCATGTAAGGGATTATTCTGATTTTACAAAGGATGATTTGAAGCTGTTTAAACCTGTATTTTATAGTAAATCCTTTTCTGATTCCTACAAAGCTGTTATGGGATACAGAATTTTAAAATATTGTCAGCTTCACGATTATGAGGATTACGTCAGGCCGTTTTTGCAAAGCATTAATTTTGATACCCTGCAAAAGGATGCAAGAAAATATCTTATTGACATGCTTGTATCAAACCGCCTCTATGAAAAGGCATATGATATGGCCATGGAGTATGGAATAGACATGCTTGCTGCCGCATCAAAGGTGGTTTTGTGTGAGAATGCGCTTAAGGTGCAGCATGCAGATGATGATTTTATGGTGCAGCTTGCCATATCTGCCTTTAAAACAGGCAAATACAGTGACCTGGTGCTTAAATACCTGTGTGAAAACTATACCGGGCCTACAGATGAGCTGATTAATCTGTGGCATGCTGCTGATAAGTTTTCAATATCTTCCATGAAGCTTGATGAGCGTATTCTCGAACAGGGTATTTATACGCAGATTGAGCCTGAAAAGATATCGGATATCTTTATGGAATACTATAAAAGAGCCGGAAATGAAAAGCTGATTTTAGCTTATATATCTCTTGTGGCACATGGATATCTGCATAGTGGCGGGTGCAAGGCTGATTTTATTTTTGATATTATCGAAAAGCGATTTATTGGAAACAGAACATTAAATGATGCCTGCCAGTTAGCCCTATTGAAGCATTTTGCTGAGAAAACAGATATCACTCAGGCTGAACTTGAGATTGAAGATACATTGCTTAAATATTATATATATAACAATATGTATTTTGATTTTTTTGCGAGGCTTGATTACAGACTGCTGGAGAAGTATTTCCTCTATGACAAGGCATTTTTACAGTATGAGAGTACTCCGGGGACTCATGTTGTGCTGCATTACAGCCGAGACGAGGATGGCGAAGAGTTTAATTCAGAGGATATGGTTGAGATGTACGACGGCATATACGTAAAGACATTTGTCATATTTTTCGGTGAGTTGATCAGGTATTATATTACTGAGGAGCATGACAACAGCATAGAGGTGAAAGAGAGCAATCGTCTTACGTGCAACAATATACCGGGTGACAATGATCACAGCCGCTATAATCTGATTAATGAGATGATAATTTCAGATACACTGTCTGATGAGACAACCTTAAAGAGCAATATAGACGAATATAAAAGGCTGGATGCTGCGACTAAGCAGCTGTTTAAGCTGATTTAAGAGGATTTATAATGGGACATAATGGCAATTCATACTATATAGGCATAGATTTAAATGACAGCTATGCTATGGTTAGTTTTTTTCAACAGAATATGAAAGAGCCGGAGACTGTCAGCACTGTTGCGGGCAGTGAGGAGTTTCAGATTCCTCTTGTACTTGCACGCCGTAAGAGCATTGGCAAATGGTATTATGGTGATGAGGCAAGAAGACTCTCTAAAAGCGGTGAGATGGTGTGTATTGACCAGCTGCTTAAGAGAGCACTGAATAGTGAAAAAATAGTCATTGATGATGATTCATTTATGGCAGAGGAGCTTTTGGCCTTGTTTCTTAAAAAGGTTATGGAACTGCCATCCAAGCTTGGTAATCCTTCATCCTTTGACAGGCTTGTTATATGTGTTGACAGGCTGACAAAGGAGAACGTGAGCATGTTTTATGGCATGGCGGTCAGGCTTGGCATAAATTCCAGACAGCTTACGGTCATAGACCGAAAGGAGAGCTTTTATTATTTTGCACTGAACCAGGACAAGTCACTGTGGCTTCATGATGTGGTGATGTTTATGCAGGAAAAGGAAAGTATATTTTTTTATTCCCTAAAGAGGGATCTTCGCACAACGCCACAGGTAGTATCTATAGATGAAAGCATAAGCTATACTCTGGATAAAAATGATAAGGACAAAAGCTTTTTGGATATAATAAATGAGAGCTTTAAGAATCAGATTATCTCAACGGTCTTTCTCGTGGGAGATACGTTTGCTGAGGGCTGGATGAAACAGTCTGTTGCACTTTTGTGCAAGGGAAGACGAGTGTTCATGGGCAATAACCTCTTTACTAAGGGGGCATGCTATGCGGCAGCCACGAGGGATAAGGAAGCAGAATGGCCTTTTGTATATATGGGCGAGAATGAGATGAAGTTCAATCTGAGCCTTAAGGTACATGATAAGGGAGAACTGTCGTTTTATAATCTTATCAGTGCCGGAAGCAACTGGTTTGAATCCAAGGGGCAGTGTGAGGTTATAATTTCAGGCTCTTATGAGGTGGATTTCTGGAAGCAGCTTCCTAAAAGCAGGGAGGCAAAGATTGAGACACTAAGACTTACGGATATGCCGCCCAGGCCGGATAGGGCTACACGCATCAGAATTACGGCGACACCTGTATCTGATGATAGGATAGATATAGAGATTAAGGATTTAGGCTTTGGCGAAATATTTATGAGCTCGGGCAAAGTCTGGCACTATGAGATGACTATGTAGGAGGGCATATGGGAGAATTATTACTGTGTAATGAAGCTATAGCAGCCATGCCCTATTACATAGAGGGTGTGTCTATAAATGTTTACTCGATAGAGGAGCTTAATTATTATATAATCAACAATACATATCTTTTGGATGATGACTTTATGAGTCTTGAGCTGTGCACCTGGATTGAAAACCATGCACATCTGCCAAAGCTTGCCATGCATCTTAGAACCATTATATCCACAAACGGCAGACTGTCTGCTTTTGTGACTGAGCTGCTTGAGTACAGCGGCTACTGCACTAAGGAGGAGCTTAAGAACACACATGATGCACTTAAGGAGCTCGAGGAAAAGAGCGAGTTTGAGTGCTTGAAAATCAGGGCAGACAGACTGATGGAGAAGAAAAAGTACACTGCAGCAATTTTTGAATACAAAAAGCTGCTGTCATGTGAGGATGCAAAGCATACTGAGCGTGAATTGTACGGAAACATATATCATAATCTGGCTACAGCCTATGTGCAGCTGTTTTTGTTTGATATAGCAGCGGATTTATATCTTGAGGCTTTCAGGCAAAATGGGGACAGAAAATCGCTGTGGTCTTGTCTATATGCCTATAAGCTTGATAATAACGACATAGGATATGCGCGTATTGTCAGGGAATATAGTGTTACAGAGCAGGAAATAAATAATCTGGACAGCGTATTAAAGGGCGTATATGCAGAAGCTTCAGATGGTTGCGATGAGGGCAGATCAAAAGAAACAATTTTGAAATACAAAGAGGATTACAGGGCGCATGTTATTTAAACGCAAAAAAAAGACCGATGATACACAATTACATATTGAGAGTATACCGGATGAGAGTACTAAAGGGTTCAATGTAGTTGAAATATGTGAACAGATGGTTGATGCCGCCAGAGAACTCGAGGATAACAGAACAGAGTATGCACTTGTCACAAATTATCTGACTGACATAGAAAGGATGGAAAATATGTCAGAGACAGATAAAAAGACCATGAATGATGCGGCTGCAAACATATTGACACTCGAAAAGACCAGAAGTGATTTTTTAAAGACCAAAAACCGCATATCAGACAGCCAGTATGCGCAGATGCAGCAGCTGGAGGATGAGATTCCGCGGGCAATAAAGCGTCTTGAAAAAAACGAAAGCAGTCTGGATGTAATAAATAAAGACCTGAGGTATCTCGAAAAAGTGCAGTTCGATATAGATGGTGAATATGCCAAAAGCAGACAGCGGGCATTTAGGGTGTACGCAGTGCTTTTAGTGGTATTTTTTGCTGTAGTGGTAGCTGTATGCACGCTGATGCAGATTGTATATGGAGCCGATACCACTATCTTTATGCTTATCGGGGCACTTCTTTCAACGGTTGCAGGCTCGTTTGTGCTTTTGACATATCAAAGCTATTCAGATGAAGTAAAAAGCGCTGCAGCATCCAAAAATAAAGCAGTAGCTCTTGAAAACAGAGTGAAGATCAAGTATGTAAGTATAAAAAATGCTGTTGACTACACATACGAGAAGTATCATGTGAAGAATTCAAAGGAATTTGTATACAACTATGAGCAGTATCTTCTCGCTGTAAAAGACAAGGAGCGCTTCAGAAGGACAAACGAGGATCTGGAATACAACAGCAAAAAGCTTGTTTCGGTGCTTAGTAAAAATGACTTCTACGATGCCAGAGTATGGCTCAACTACACAAACGCTATTGTGGATCACAAGGAGATGGTTGAGCAGAAGCATGAACTTATAGTCAGGAGACAAAAATTAAGGGGCAGGATGTCCTGCAATGTGGAGACTATAACCAGGCTAAGACGCGAGATTTTATCACACAGGAACGAGCTTGGTGACAGAATCCACGAGGTAAACAGAATTTTAAATAAAATCGCAGAGCTTGATATGGAAGTTCAATCTGAGGATTGATAAAATTTCCATATTGTTATATAATTTCAAATTGAAAAATGACTAAAAAATATTAATATAGAGGAGCACATTTTAAAATGAGTAAGATTAGAACAAGATTTGCACCAAGCCCGACAGGAAGAATGCATGTAGGAAATTTAAGAACAGCACTGTATGCTTACCTGATTGCAAAGCATGAGGGCGGTGATTTCATTCTCCGTATAGAGGATACAGATCAGGTACGCCAGGTGGAGGGTGCTGTTGATATTATAAACAGGACACTCGAAGAGACTGGACTTTTCCATGATGAGGGACCTGACAAGGATGGCGGATGCGGTCCATATGTGCAGAGTGAGCGTGTGGCACAGGGTATCTACATGAAGTATGCAAAGGAACTTATTGACAAGGGAGAGGCATATTACTGCTTCTGTGACAAGGAGCGTCTTGACAGTCTTAAAACAACTGTTGCAGGAAAGGAAATCTCTATATATGACAAGCACTGCTTGCACCTGTCAAAGGAGGAGATTGAGGCAAATCTCGCGGCCGGCAAGCCATATGTTATCAGACAGAACAACCCTACAGAGGGCACAACCACATTTGAGGATGAGATTTACGGAGATATCACAGTAGATAATGCAGAGCTTGATGATATGATTCTTATCAAATCTGACGGATATCCTACATACAATTTTGCAAACGTAGTAGATGACCATCTGATGCAGATTACACACGTTGTAAGAGGTAATGAGTATCTTTCTTCTGCACCAAAATATACTCGTC
>ENA-OPDJ01001522-OPDJ01001522.1-human-gut-metagenome-genome-assembly--contig:-NODE-1522-length-12187-cov-3.987718_pt1 | contig 12187 bp, 10 predicted proteins | sample MGYA00241621_ERZ501505 | MGnify/ENA primary metagenome ERZ501505 (study PRJEB25962, sample SAMEA2042624) | human gut metagenome | biome: human gut; feature: human-associated habitat; material: faeces... | reverse complement strand
GAAGAAATGACGATGGAATTTGGCCGTTTCATAGGGGACACCCGCGAGCTGGCCGCTGCCGGGGCAAAGCCGGATGTGTTCTTTGGCTTCCGCGACACCCCCTACTGCATGGAGGAGTACCGCAGCATCGCAAACCTCGTCAAGGTGTCCACCGACACCGGTGCGGTGGGCTTCCACGGCTTTGTCACCCAGCTGTACGACCCCGCCGATTACGACGTGGTGCTGGTGTGCGGCCCCACCGTGATGATGAAGAACGCCGCCCGCCTGTGTGCGGAAAAAGGCACCCCCTGCTTTGTGAGTATGGAAAAGAAGATGGCCTGCGGCATTGGTGCCTGCCTTGGCTGCACCTGCGAGACCAAGGGCGGCGAGGGCAAGAGCGTGTGCAAGAACGGCCCTGTATTTGACGCAACGGAGGTGTTCTTCTGATGGCAGACCTGAAAACCAACCTGCTGGGCTTTGTGATGAACAGCCCGGTCATCGGCGCATCCGGCACCGTGGGCTACGGTGTGGAGTACGAGGAACTGGCCGATTTTGCTAAAATCGGCGGCATCTCCGGCAAGGGCCTTACCCTGCACGGCCAGTACGGCAACAAGGGCGAGCGCCTGTGGGAGACCCCCTCCGGCCTCATCAACAGCATCGGCCTGCAGAACCCCGGCGTGCAGCACTTTATTGACGTGGAGCTGCCCGAGATGCTGGAACTGAAGCAGAAGTACGGCACGGTGGCCATTGCAAACCTTGGCGGCCACAGCGAGGAAGAATATGTGGAAGGCGCTGCGATGCTGAGCGAAAGCGCAGTGGACATCGTGGAGCTGAACATCTCCTGCCCCAACGTCAAGGTGGGCGGCATGGCCTACGGCGTGAAGGCCGAGGCTGCCGGTGAGGTGGTGCGGATGGTCCGCGCGGCCTGCAAAAAGCCCCTGATGGTCAAGCTGAGCCCGCAGGCTGAGAGCATCCCCGAGATGTGCAAGGCTGTGGAGGCTGCCGGTGCGGACGCCATCAGCCTGACCAACACCTTCCAGGCCTGCGCCATTGATCTGGAAAAGCGCCGCCCGGTGTTCAACAACATCTTTGCCGGTCTGTCCGGCCCGGCGGTGCGCCCCATCGCCCTGCGCATGGTATGGCAGGTAGCTAAGGCCGTAAACATTCCGGTAGTAGGTCTGGGTGGTATCATGAACTGGAAGGATGCCGTAGAATTCCTGCTGGCAGGTGCTACTGCCATCCAGATTGGTACAGCCAACTTCATAGATCCGGCCGTCACCGTGAAAGTGGCCGAAGGCATCAACGACTATCTGGAGCGTCACGGATATAGTTCCGTACGCGACATCATCGGTGCACTGGAAGTCTGAAAAAAGGCTTTTTAAGGCCCGAAAACAGGCATAAAAAAACGTCCTTGCGTTCGTCACAAAACGCAAGGACGTTTTCTTTTAAACGCAAGTGCGTTTTACCTAAAACGTAAAGGCGTTTTAAATGAAACGCACTTGCGTTTGAGAGTAAGCGTCTTTACATTTAAAATCAAAGATACAGCTCACATGCTTTTCGTTCAGTACATGCCTTTTTCAGCATCATGTTCACGACAGCAAGAAGCAACCGGTTCACTTTTCTCGCCTGATGAGGACACACGGAGACGCAGCGCATGCATGAAATACAAACTTTTTTGTTCACTTTTGCCGGGTTGCTTGGGTCGATGGCTCCGACAGGGCATCTGGAAACACACAGACCGCATCGGGTACACGCCTTCGTAGGCTTGGGAACGACACCTGCCTCTCCAGCCTTCCTGTATGGTCTGTTGCCAGGTATTGCAGGAGTAGTAAAATCATTTCGCTTTAGTTTATCACCAATTTTGTCTGCAAACCCTTTCAGTTGTTCGTAGTCTTTTTCGTCCGGTCTGTTCGTGGCATATCGATGAGCAATTGAATGTTCTGCAATGGCTGCCACTGCCGATACGACTGAAAATCCAGCCTGTTGCACAAGGTCCTGAAGTTCCACCAAGGTATCCTCATAGGCGCGGTTTCCATATACACACACGATGATGGCTTTTGCTCCATTGCCCTGAATCTTCGAAATACGTTCTGCGGCAGTAAAAGGTACGCGTCCGCTATACGATGGAACAGCCACTATGGCTAAATCCTCCTTTGTCAATGAGAATCTATGAAAATCCTCCTTACCGTTTGACAAGTCAACATTTGTAATTTCCCAACTCAATTCATTTGCCAGAAAATCGGCAACTTTCTTTGTCCCGCCTGTCGGGCTGAAGCTTATTTCATAAATATTCATACCTTGTTTCTCCTTTTTATTGTTGTTTTTTATACTATTTTACTCTACATACCAAGAAGATAATATCACGCAGAAATGGCAACCGTTGGCCCGATATTACATTTGAATAACCACCTTGCCATTGAATTTTCCATCAGCCATCAGCATAAGAGCTTCATTGACTTGAAACAGAGAGAATTTTCTTGAATCAATATCAGGCATGATATGGTATTTTTCTACAATCTCCGTCACTCGTTTCAGCTGCTTCCCGTCGGACCGGACAAACATGAAACGATACTCTTTACCTTGTTTACGAGCTGCTGAATCGAATTTGCTGCCGGCAAGCGTAAACAAAATTCTCTTAAACCATGAAAGACCGTTTCGTTTCGCAAACATCCCGTTAGGAGCCGTCCTTAGGCTGAGTAACCGTCCTCCTTTTTTTAAGACAGACAATTCATGTTCAAATTCATTTGCCCCCAAAGTGTCAATGACATAATCAATATCAGTCAGAACTTCCCAGTAATTTTCTTTCTTATAATCTATATATTGGTCGGCTCCCATTCTTATAAATTTCTCTCTGGACCGTGTATTCCCGGTCACAATCACCCGAAGCCCCATTGATTTTGCTATGGGTACAGCTATTTGTCCAAAGCTGCCAGATGCACCAGTAATCAGCAGTGTCTTTCCTGGTTGTACTTCAAGCTCTTCCGTAAGTCCCTGATAAGCTGTCAAACCAGCCAATGGTATTGCGGCAGCAGTCGCAAACTCATATCCCGACGGCATTTTGGCCAAAGCTTCATGGTCAACGGTCACATACTCGGCAAAAGCCCCGATTTTCTTTATGGGAAGCCGTGTATAAACCCGGTCACCCACACAGAAGCCTTTTACGTTCTTTCCTAACTTTTCCACTACACCGGCACATTCATTTCCTAATGTAAGAGGCATCTTGTAATCCTGTATCAGTTTCACATTCCCTGTCAGTTGAAGCATCTCCAAAGGATTTACCGCGGCAGCCATAACCTTCATAAGAATCTCATTCTCCTCTGGCTCCGGTATAGGAATTTCATTGATAGAGACGTTAATTTCATTTGAATATTTCTTGATTTGCGCAGCTTTCATTTTCAGAATCTCATTAAATATCAAAACTATTATTCATCAACGGAAGTAGATTTTTTACGGTCACGCATTATCTCATCCATGTTATCGACAGACCATTGGAGCAACGAATCAAGGATTGGCTTCAGCGATTTTGCTCTTTCTGTAAGCGTATATTCCACTCTTGGTGGTATCTCCGGAAATACGGTTCTTGTCACATATCCGTCTTCCTCCAAGGTACGAAGGGTCATTGTCAGCATCCTTTGTGATATATCCGGCATTTGTTGTTTCAGCTCCATAAAACGCATACTTTCTTTTCCCGACCTATCTAGAATATACATAACAAGTAATGCCCATTTGTCACATAATCTTGCCAGGATATTCCTCACAGGACAACCGGGAAACATAGCATCCTGTATTGTTGACCTTTTCATAATCTATAATAAAATTGTCTGTTTCTACTAAATTTATTGGGTATCAATTTCAGGCACGAAGATAAATAATATAATTTAATTACCAAGTATATTTTTTACACTAATTGATTTATAAACATTTTTATACGATTAAAAATTCGTACGATTACCATCACACATGCCAACGGACAATGACAAGCGGCTCAGGAGACATCTCAAGACGCCCCCACATAATGATTACAGAAAAAACAATTATTGATATAGGAATGTGGGCAAGAGCAACCTCTACCGCAACCAACTCCACCTGCATACAAGCCTTTTGGGATATGAAATTGCCCACTGGCACTTCATTTCCCAAAAGGCCTGACAAAAAAAGATATGATTTATTTCCCTTCCAGCAAATCCGGCCGCAAACGCTGGGTCCGTTCAAGCGACTGCTGGAACTCCCATTCACGAATCTTCGCTTCATGACCGGACAACAAGATGTCGGGCACCTTCCAGCCGTTGTATTCTGCCGGACGCGTGTACACCGGAGGAGCCAGCAGGTTGTCCTGGAACGAATCGGACAAAGCCGACTGCTCATCGGAAATCACTCCCGGAATGATGCGGACAATCGAATCGGCAATCACCGCTGCCGCCAGCTCGCCGCCCGTCAGCACATAGTCGCCAATGCTGATTTCCTTCGTGATGAAATGCTCGCGGATGCGGTAGTCGATGCCCTTGAAGTGTCCGCACAGAATAATCAGGTTCTGCGACAGCGACAGCGTGTTGGCCATCTTCTGGTTGAACTGCTCGCCGTCGGGCGTCGTGAAAATCACCTCATCGTAATGACGTTCCGCCTTCAGTGCGGAGATACACCGGTCAATCGGCTCAATCTTCATCACCATGCCGGCACATCCCCCGAACGGATAATCGTCCACCTTACGGTAACGGTCGTACGCGTAATCGCGCAGGTTATGGATGTGAATCTCGGCAATTCCTTTCTTCTGAGCACGGCTCATGATGGAGTAATTGAAGAATCCTTCAATCATTTCCGGCAATACGGTTATAATGTCTATTCTCATTTGTCTGCGATTGTTTTTTGCAAAAGTACGAATATTTTTGCTACTTTTGCATGAAACATTACGCTTTAATGTCATGACAGAAATAGAAAGAATCGACCAGCTGCGTGAAGAGTTACACACGCATAATCATAACTACTACATTCTCAATGCACCAACCATCAGCGACCAGGAATTCGACCGGCTCATGCGCGAGCTGCAGGATTTGGAAGCGAAACACCCCGAACACTACGACGAGAACTCGCCGAGCGTGCGCGTGGGCAGCGACCTGAACAAGGAGTTCCGTCAGGTGGAACACAAATATCCCATGCTCTCACTGGGCAACACGTATTCCGAGACAGAGGTGCGGGAGTTCTACGAACGTGTGCGGAAAGCACTGAACGAGGACTTCGAAATCTGCTGTGAGCTGAAGTTTGATGGTACATCCATCTCGCTGACTTACGAAGACGGACGACTGGTGCAGGCGGTGACACGTGGTGACGGTGTACGGGGCGACGACGTAACGGACAACGTGAAGACCATCCGTTCCATTCCGCTGCGCCTGTCGGGCGATGGTTATCCCCGCCGGTTTGAAATCCGTGGTGAGATTCTGATGCCGTGGACGGTGTTCGAGGAACTGAATCGTGAACGTGAGCAGCGTGAGGAACCGCTTTTTGCCAACCCACGCAATGCGGCTTCGGGTACGCTCAAGTCGCAGAACTCGGCAGTAGTGGCTTCGCGCAAGCTGGATGCCTACCTATATTATTTGTTGGGCGAGGAACTGCCGCACGACGGGCATTATGAGAACTTGCAGGAAGCGGCACGCTGGGGTTTCAAGGTGTCGTCGCACATGCGCAAGGCCCGTACGCTAGAAGAAGTATTCGACTTTATCAACTACTGGGACTTGGAGCGCAAAAACCTGCCGGTAGCTACCGACGGCATTGTGCTGAAGGTAAACTCACAGCGCCAGCAGCGCAACCTGGGCTTCACGGCCAAGTCGCCGCGCTGGGCCATCGCTTATAAATTTCAAGCAGAACAGGCTTGCACCAAACTGCTGAAGGTGACGTATCAGGTGGGACGTACGGGAGCGGTAACCCCCGTAGCCAATCTGGAACCGGTTCAGCTTTCGGGTACGGTGGTGAAACGTGCTTCTCTCCACAATGCCGACATCATCGAGTCGCTCGACCTGCATCTGGGCGATATGGTGTACGTGGAAAAGGGCGGCGAAATCATTCCGAAGATTACAGGAGTGGACAAGGACGCACGTCCGGAAGGAAGCGAAAAGGTGACTTTCATCACACACTGTCCGGAATGCGGCAGCCGACTGGTACGATACGAGGACGAAGCTGCACATTACTGCACGAACGAAGACGGTTGTCCCACACAGATAAAGGGCCGCATCGAGCATTTCATCAGCCGCCGTGCCATGAACATCGAAGGGCTGGGACCGGAAACCGTCGACCAGTTCTATCAAGAGGGACTGATTCACGACGTGGCCGACCTCTACACACTGCAAGCTGCAGACATCTGCCGCCTGAACCGCATGGGAGAGAAATCGGCCGAGAACATCATACAGGGAGTAGAGAAATCGAAGACCGTTCCCTACGAACGTGTCATCTTTGCACTGGGCATCCGCTTTGTGGGCGAAACCGTGGCCAAGAAAGTGGCACGTGCGTTCCGCTCCATCGACGACCTGAAATCGGCTACGCTGGACGATTTGATTCACGTGGACGAAATCGGCGAAAAGATTGCACAGAGTATCCTGCGTTATTTCCATAGCGAAAAGAATCTCCAGCTCATCGAACGTCTGCATGAAGCCGGAGTACAGATGGCCATCAGCGAGGAAGAGACAGCCGGGCAGACCGACAAGCTGCAAGGCCAGTCCATCGTCATCAGCGGCGTATTTGCCCGCCATTCGCGTGACGAATACAAGGCACTTATCGAAAAGCATGGCGGAAAGAACGTGGGCAGCATCTCCAAGAAAACGAGCTTCATCCTGGCCGGAGAGAATATGGGCCCCAGCAAGCTGGAAAAAGCAGAAAAACTGGGCATCCGCATCGTAAATGAAGAGGAGTTTCTCGGAATGATTGGCGAATAAAGTGCCAGTCCTTTACAAATTATTTATAAAAGGCAAAAAAACGATTAAATCTATAGGTTAAATTGAAAATATTCGTACTTTTGTACACTTGTTAAAGTGATTATATTTCATTTATGATAGTAAGAAGACTGAAAGGAATGGGGGTAGCTCTGATTACTCCCTTCAAGAGCGACGGTAGCGTGGATTATAACGCGCTGGTACGACTCGTTGAATATCAGGTACAAAATGGGGTGGATTTTCTCTGTGTATTAGGTACCACTGCGGAAACACCGACACTGACTGAGGAAGAAAAAAGACAAATCAAGAAAGTGGTGATAGAACGCGTCAACGGTCGTGTGCCAATTTTGCTGGGCATCAGCAGCAACTGCACGCAGACGGTGCTCAACACGCTGAAAAATGAAGACTTCACAGGAGTGGATGCCGTACTGGTGGCCGTTCCTTATTATAATAAACCTTCGCAGGAAGGCATTTACCAGCACTATAAAGCCATTGCCGAAGCTACAGATCTTCCGGTAGTGCTCTACAATGTACCGGGACGTACCGGTGTGAACATGACGGCCGAAACGACCTTGCGTCTGGCACGCGACTTCAAGAACATCGTGGCTATCAAGGAAGCATCAGGCAACATTACACAGATGGATGATATCATCAAGAACAAACCGGAGAACTTCGATGTAATCTCGGGCGACGACGGTATTACCTTCCCGCTGATTACCTTGGGAGCCGTGGGTGTTATCTCCGTTATCGGAAATGCCTTTCCGCGTGAATTCAGCCGCATGACGCGTCTGGCACTGGCCGGCGACTACAACAATGCGCTGACCATCCATCACCAGTTTACGGAGTTGTTCAAGCTGCTGTTCGTCGACGGCAACCCTGCCGGAGTGAAAGCCATGCTCAGCATGATGGGAATGATTGAAAACCGTCTGCGCCTGCCGCTGGTTCCTACCCGCATCACTACTTACGAGCAGATGCGCCGCATACTGGATGAGCTGAAAATTAAATGCTAAAGAAATCACGGCAGAGTCCTGCCGTGACCGCATAAAAAAAGAGATTTCAAATCTGTACAGAACCTGTCTGATTTGAAATCTCTTTGCTTTTTGTTGTATCCAAAGTCATCTTCTTCAAAGGGCGGGCATCAATTTTCTGCCTGATGCAGAAGCGATGCCAGTTCGGAGGGAGTTACATTCTTTGCCACAATGGCTCCACAGTCGTTCACCAGGTAATTGATGAATCCGTGCTTCAGGTCGTACGACTTGAATATCTCCGAATTTTCACCTTCCATTTCCTGATAGACGTTATCGCTGATACCGTCCTGACGAACCGCAGCGTTGAATACCGACTGGTAGCGGTCGAATGAAATGGAAATCATCTCAACACGGGCGTCGTCCGATACCACATTGTGCAGTCTGGCATTGCGTGTACGCGATGCGGCGTCGTAACTGGCCCAAAAACTCAGCAGAATGTAATTGCCTTTAGCGGCTTGCAGGCTGAGCAGCTGCTTTTCTTTTCCGAGTACTAACTCCGGAGCCTGCGCCCCAAGCGGAAGTTTCTCGGTGGGAGTCTTTCTCTTGTCAAATGACAGAGAAATGAAGGAACTGAATACTAATACAACAAAAAACCACTTTACATTTTTGAGCATGTAATTTGATTTTAGTTAATACTATCCGGTACTGTGTCCTTACAGTGATTTCCTGCCCGGAACATTACTTCTGTGGCCGGAACAGCAGGACTGCCCGGCCACGTGAATCTGGGAAATCCGTTGCAAATATACGGTTTATTTCCCTAAAAAGTTCAGAAAAGTCTAATATTTTATGTTTTTAAGCATAATTTTTAAGTTTCATCTGAAGCATCTCCCCATTTTCTGCCACGTAAACGTACTTGTCGGTACCCCGGTCTTCTACCTCTACACGGTAGTAATTCCCTGTTGCTGTTTCAAAGAAATCCACGTCATCAATTACCATTCCGCTTCCTGACAATTCAGTAAAAACCTGCTGTACACTCTCGGGGAGGGTGGTGAATTCACGCCGTTCCACTTCGTACATGGTGTGTACCCATGAAAGGGTTCCGTTGTTCAGTGCGTAATATACTTCCTTCTGACGGTTACCGTCACGGATTTCCACTTCAATACCTCCTTTTTCTTCTTCAATGTCCAGAATCACAGCCTGAGGGTATTTAGCCTTTACCAAATCTCTCACTTCCGAAGTCTGTCCGGGAGCTATCGGAGTATGTTCACCCCATTCAGTATCTTCACGAATCAGTGTACCGTCTTCCAGATAAGTAAGCTCGTATTCCTTTTCGCCCGATTCTACTTCTATCACGTAAGTCACACTGCCGTCGGTTTTCTCAATCTTATCCACATCATCCACTTTCCACGAAGCGTATGCACCCGCCTTGAAAGCATCTTGTACAGCTTGCGGTAATTGTGTGAAACGTAAGTCATATTCCGTCATTACCCATGCGCCGTCGGGAGTAAACCATGCCTTGTTCTCATATCCGTTATCCACGAATTCAGCTTCATAGAACTGACCTTTCTGTTCCCAGTCCACTCTCGATACATTCGGGTATCGGGTATCAAAAGCTTCTTGGAGGTTTGCCGATACTTGCAAACGATCGTCATCATCTTTATCACAGCTCTGCAGGCTGACAACACCCAGTGTCATCATAGCCCAAAATACAATTTTCTTCATAAATCAATGTTCTTTTTTTCTTTTGGTTGTGACAAAGGTCTGACACGATTCTGAAAAGATTTTGAAATAATCCGTGAAGTTGGAAAAAAAATGAGATTTCGCGTGCCCAGTCTATTTTTATCACTATATTTGGGGTACAACAACTTAGATAATTTATATATGAGATATATCCACCACATTTTTGTAGTTCTTTTTTGTCTGTTTTTCTCCACCGTGTCGGCCCAGAAAGTGGGACTGGTGCTCAGTGGGGGCGGAGCCAAGGGGCTTACGCATATCGGTATCATCCGTGCATTGGAGGAGAACAACATCCCCATCGACTATATCACAGGAACTTCCATGGGAGCCATCATCGGCTCGCTCTATGCTATGGGCTATTCGCCGGACGACATGGAAAAGCTTATCAAATCGGAAGATTTTAAACGATGGTATTCCGGAGGGATACAGGAAAAATACATCTATTATTTTAAACGGAATCCGCCCACACCGGAGTTTATCAATATCCGTGTGTCATTGAAAAACCCACTACATAAGGTAAAGACACAGTTTCTGCCTTCCAGCGTGGTCGACCCGCTACAGATGAACTTAGCGTTCGTGGAGCTGTTCGGGCAGGCTACGGCGCTCTGCCGAGGGAATTTTGACAGGCTGTTCGTGCCGTTCCGCTGCGTAGCTTCTGATGTGTATAACAAGCGTCCGATTATTTTCAAGGAAGGTGATTTGGGAGATGCCGTGCGTGCTTCCATGAGTTTTCCGGGAATGTTCAAGCCCATTGAAATTGATTCCGTGCTGGCGTATGACGGAGGGATATACAACAATTTCCCGGTCAATGTAATGACGGAGAACTTTCATCCGGACATTATTATCGGTAGCGTGGTAAGTTCCAATCCCGGAAAACCGCAGGAGGGGGACATTATCGGGCAGCTGGAAAGCATGATCATGCAGAAAACGGACTATTCCGTGCCTGATTCTACAGGTATTCTCATGACCTTTAAATACGATGATGTGAGCCTGATGGACTTCAATCGTTTTGATGAACTTCACGACATCGGCTATGAGCGTACCATGGAACTGATGGATTCCATCAAGAACCGGATTCCCCGTCGTATGGACTATCGTCTGCTAGAAAAGGAACGCATGGCTTTCAAAAAGAAAATGCCTGAATTCCGTTTCCGCAATATCATCATACACGGAGCAAACGACCAGCAGAAAAAATACATCCGCAAGGAGTTTCACAGCGAAGAAGACGGGACATTCTCCCTGGAAGAGCTTCGGAAGGGATATTTCCGCCTGATGTCATCCGACAACATGATTTCCGAAATTATTCCTCATGCAGTCTACAATCCTTACGAAAACGATTTTAACCTAGATTTGAAGGTACGTATGAAGGATGACCTCTCACTGAGAGTAGGAGGTAACGTAGGCTCAAACGGAGCAAATCAAGTGTATGTAGGAGCTACTTATCACAACCTGAACAACTTCTCCAAGGAATTCTCGCTGGACGGACAGTTAGGACAAATCTACAATAACCTGCAACTTGCGGGACGCATTGATTTGCCAACCCGTCTGCCAACCTCATACCGGCTGGTGGCTTCCTTGTCTACGTTCGACTACCTGAAGCAGGAAAAACTCTTGAGCAAAGGAAATACTCCCATTTTCAACAAGCAAAAAGAAGAGTTTGTGAAGCTATTTGTCTCCATGCCTTTCCTGAGCCGCCAGAAAGCCGAATTTGGCATAGGGGTAGGCCAGCTGGAGGACCAGTATTTCCAGACCAACGTCATCGATTTTACTTCAGATGTACGTGATGTCAGCAAATATTCCATTTTCGGAGGTTCTGTCGCATTAGACGGGAATACACTCAACAGCCGGCAGTTTGCCACCTCTGGACGCCGCGAACGACTTGCCGCACACATCTACACAGGTGTAGAACGATACTATCCCGGAAATGAAGACCCGGCTTACACCGAAAACTACAAATACATCCAGTCATGGCTGCAAATCGCCTATGAACTGGAGAAATATCATATACTGAGTCCGCATTTCTCATTGGGTACCTACCTGAAGGCCTATTATTCCTCGCGCAACTTCAGCCACAATTATCGGGCTACCATGATGCAGGCCGGAGAATTTGCGCCTACGGCTCACAGCAGAATTACCTACAACGAGGCATTTCGGGCCAACCAGTTTGTGGGAGCAGGTGTATGTCCGATTTACATGTTCAACAGTGTGCTGCAAGTAAGATTGGGTATGTATGGATTCGCACCGATTTTCCCCATTCGCGAAGAAAGTAACAAGGCAAGCTACGGAAAAGTGTTTTCCCAGTTCGAATATATGGGAGAATTAGACCTGGTTGTCAAACTTCCTTTCGGCTCGATATGTGCCTACCTAAATCATTATAGTTCACCGAGTAAGAACTGGAATTTGGGCCTCACATTGGGCTGGCAGATATTTGGAAGCCGGTTTATGGAATAATTTTTATTGAAAAAAATCGCAGAAATATTTGGAAGTTTCACACAAACTCCATACCTTTGCACCCGTCAAACAAAAAGGACATGGCCGCGTAGCTCAACTGAATAGAGTAGCTGACTACGGATCAGCCGGTTACAG
>ENA-OPDJ01001521-OPDJ01001521.1-human-gut-metagenome-genome-assembly--contig:-NODE-1521-length-12189-cov-3.933410_pt1 | contig 12189 bp, 18 predicted proteins | sample MGYA00241621_ERZ501505 | MGnify/ENA primary metagenome ERZ501505 (study PRJEB25962, sample SAMEA2042624) | human gut metagenome | biome: human gut; feature: human-associated habitat; material: faeces... | reverse complement strand
ATGTCTCCGGGTATACTCCGATGTGCGACGCCTCGCACTCCATGATCTTATCCTTGTCGGTCGATGTCCGCCCGCAAAGGCAACAGGTATAATATTTTTTCGTGGTGATCCCCATTATTCTTCCTCCTTTAATTTTCCACGACTGCAAAAATCGTCTCTATTTTTCCGCTCTGGCCTATTTCCCCGCCTGCACAAAAGTACCCCCTCTGTAAAAACGGGAACCCCGCAATATCCGCACTCCCAGCAATAACACCCACCAGCGGCATGTACGGGGTCGATGGTTGGGGCATCCTCGATCGCCTTGGCCAGGTCTCGCTTTTTCCAGGTGTGATACTGCGGGTGCCGCAATATGCGGTCGGAACAAATCAGCTTATCCATCATCGCACCTCCAAATATTCTGCAAGTCCCCTCTCCGGGTTCAGCAGGCGGTCGTGGTATTTGCCGTAGTAGTCAATCGCTTTCATCGCTTGGCCTCCTCAAACCTGCGCAGCGTAACCGGATATTTTCTGATTATCTCTTTTTTACAGTTTCCCATAGCGAAAGGCACCGAATGTCCCCTGATAATGTCGCATATTTTATGAAAAAAACGGCAAGCGCGCGCAACGCTTCTGCCAGGAAATACCGGACAAGGTACATACTCATCAACTTCGTCATACGCGGGCTATTCATCTGTACCGTGACGGAATGTCGCGATCCCTGCTCTCTGAATTACCGTAAGCTGTGTGGATTAAAGTGACTTTATGCCCAAATAATGTTGCGAGCTTGAATAAAAAACTGTATACTAAAAACAAACATAGAATATTTGATCAAAATCTAAAATCACGGAGATGATTAAGTGAAAAATCAGAAAAAGTATCCTTTTGACACAAAAGAGGACTTTGCTAAAGGTTTTTATCTTGTAGCTGAACATGTAACCCGGTATCTGTATCGATATCGAGATTTGCTAATTAGTTTTCAGGATGATGTCATCAGCAATGCAAAAGAAGTACTTGTCGATACTATGCTTAAAACAAGTACAATTATTGAGGGCGATTTCGACACCATGCTGGTTGAATTACGAAAAGATAAGCATAAAACACTAGTTCAATCAGCAAGCCTTAATCTGAACTTGCGGCATAGCAAATTCAAGGACTATGAAGAACGGCTAAATTTTAATTATGGAGTCTTATTGAATACTTTTGGCGATTCAGCAGGCGCATCATATAGACGATTGAGAGACGAATACAGCAGAAAAAAAGGAATACTCAACCTACCGCAATTACAAGATGACAAGCTTGTGAGTGAGGCATTGAACTCTTGCCTAAAAAGCCGGAACTACGTACATCATTTTTCTGAACCAAAGCTCCTCTCATGGCGACGATTTCGTGAAGAACAAATCAAACTGTGCCCAACTGTAGTTTGGCCCCCTGCTGATATAGAGATAACACGTTGCGATATTACAAATATTGTTTCTTTACTAGAAACCTTCAATTTTTATAACCACTATTTTGATCTATTCCGTGTTTTGCAGTTTATGATCAGAAACGACTACTGCATATTAGCAACAGGAATTGGTTGCAAAGGAGTGGTGAAATTTAATGTTTTAGATGAAGTTGAAGACTATTCTTCCATTGTAATTTCAGAGAAAGGAAGCACTTTGTATTCTGAATAATGCAATTATTATCCCAAGAATATTCACACCTTGCTGTTACAAGGAATTCGTGATTATCCTCGGGATAACTATTTTTTCAGCATAATCCTGGCACGGGCTCCCGAATGCGATAACGTCGACCGGCTCTATCCGGTCCCCATGAATCTGCGTGATATCTCCTAAGTGTTTCATTTCCGCCTCCAATCCCGGAGGCTACCGGTAGCCATCCGCCCGGTTAGCTACGCCGGGCGTCCAATATTATTTCCACATTAATTGATCCTTGACGGCCTCAAGCCTTTCTTCTGCTTTTTGATAATACTCTGCATCTATCTCAAATCCTATGTACTCGAACCCCATGTTATGGAAGGCGATTAAACTCGACGCGCTACCGGCATGCGTGTCAAGTATGCGGTCGCCCGGCTGGGCGTAATTCTGCAAAAGCCATTCATAAAGGCGAACGGGCTTTTGCGTCGGGTGTATCGTGTCGCCGTCGCTCCGCAACGCGCCCCGGTTGATGACGACAACCCGTGTCGGGCAATCAAAAGACGTGTACGCAAGTTCACAATCGCTCATTGAAAGCCCGTGTTGCCCTTTGTCCCAAACCACCCAGCCCTTTGTGCCGCGGTTCAGCATGGTGACGAAATAGTTTCCGCCCCATATAATTTGATTGACGGAAACCCGCTCCAACTCTCTGAAATACTCCGGCGGCGGCGGTTCCTTGTCCCAGCCCTTGCGGGCGTGATACTTTCGGTTGTGCTTTGCGTTCACACAAACGCACTTGCGCTGTCCGTCGTGTCCGATTCCGTAAGGCGGGTCGCATATAGCAAGCTGAAAGAAATTGTCCGGGAATTCCCTCATTCCATCCATGCAGTCCATATTGTAAAGGCGGTTCAGCTCAAGCATCTTTATTCCTCCGTGATCCCGATCTCCGTCCGGGGATTCTCCCGGTCGTACTCTCCACGCAGCTCCAGCGTGATGTGCCCGAAGCTGTCGTCCACGATGATCCCCGCCGCCGTCAGGCCATCCAGAATCATCTTCCCGCTGTAGTTGTCCGGATCGTGCCGTGCCCTCGTCCGGAAAAAATAGGTCAGCTGCACCACGGCTTTTTCAATGGGCTTCTGCGGCCTCGGACGGCAGAATATGGCGATCATCTCCGCCCACTCGCGCTTCGCCCTCTGGTACTCCCGGAAGTTCGTCCGCCCGATGTACCGGTTGTTGCTTGGAGGGATTTGGGGGATGGTATATTTCATCTCGCGTATTCCTCCATTTTCCGGTACTCTTCCGGGGCGAGCTGTACGGACAGCGCCTTTTTGACGCTCCCCGTTGATCGGTACAGCATGTCTCCGATCTGCTTGATGCTCATCCCCTCCCGGTGCCACTTCTGGCAGAGGTACGCGGTGTCCACGGTGTGTTCCCGGTCCCGGTCATTATCTGTGAGCGCCTCCCTGCACGCTCGGCACAAAACCGTCGAGCGGCTTCTTGCGATAAACTGATTACCGCATTGAAGGCATATCTTTTGGGTTCTCGGATGCGTAGTCGTCCATCTTCGCTTTCGACAACGGTCGCCGCAGTAAATCCGCGTGCTTCCCTCCGCCATAAACGGCTGCCCGCAGACCGGGCATGTTTTTATCATCCGTTTCCATACCTCGTTTCGCATTCACAGAACCGCTGATATTCGCCCTGAAAGTTCAGTGCGATTGCTCCGGTCATCCCCTCCTTGTTCTTGGCGATGATCAGCTTCCGGTCCGAATCTCCTCCCCCGGCGTCCCGGTCCAGCACATTGCGCCCCATCTCATGCAGCAGCAGAATCACGTCGGCGTCCTGCTCGATCTGTCCGGATTCCCGCAGGCTGGACATGTCCGGCTCGTCCTTTCCCGCCCGGTTGAGCTGGGAGAGCGCGACCACCGCGATTTTGTTCGCCTGTGCCAGCGTGTGCAGCTCCATGGAGATGTTGGTTACACGTTCATAGAGGCTTTTGCCCTCGCTGCGGATCAGCGACAGGTAGTCGATGATGATGACCTCCGCCCGAAGCTGCACCGCCTTGGATTTGATCTGCTGGACCGTCCACCCCGCCGCGTCCACCACATGGAATTTCAGTCCGCTGATGACGTCGTACGCCTCCGCCACCCTGCCGGGGTCCTCGACCTTCCCCTGCTTGATCTGGGAAAGCGGCGTCCGCGTCACATTGGCGACCATCCGGTCGGTGAGCTTCGCGCCGGACGTTTCGAGGGAGAAATACACCACGTTGTGTTCCCGCGCCATGTAAAGCATGAGCTGGAGGGTCAGCGCCGTCTTCCCGGCGGATGGCCGCGCGCCTACGATGATATAGTCCCCCCGTTCAATGAAGGTGTATTTGTCCAGCTTGGCGATTCCCGTCCGTATGTACTCCCTCGGAGCCGTGCGGGACAGATAGAACTGCGTCATGCACTCCCGCGCCGACATCACGCGTTCGGCCTTCACTTCAGACAGGGATTTGCAGAGGTTTGCGGCGGCCTCCCCGCACTCTTCCAGCGGGTCCCCGCCGTCCAGCGCCGTGGAGAGGCAGACCGCTTCTCCGAAGGCTCTCGCCCGTCTCGCCGTCTCTCCCACGATCCGAATGTAGTCGCGGTAATGCGCAATCGTCGGGGCCGCCGCCACCGCCTCGGCAACGAGAGGCTTGTATGCCGGTTCAAGCACCGAAAGCACCGTCAGGGTGTCTATGGGGCGGTCGGCGCGATAGAGTTCCGCGCAGGCGGCGAAGATGTTCCGGTATTCGGGGATTAGGAAGTCGGCTTCCGACAGGCTCCCCATCGCCACGGGAAGCACCTCGCCCGGTTCCGCCACCATCGCGCCGATAACCGCCTGTTCCGCGTCCCGGTTCGGTTTAATCAAGGTCCCGATACCTCCTTTGCGGCTTCCCGTCCCGCCTCCACCAGTTGCGCAGGGCGGCGCGCCAGTCCTTCATGGGGTTTTTGCCGACACGCCAGCCGTTGGCCTCGTAGTAGTCGCAGAACTGCCGCGCGTCCACCCGGATACGGCATTCAAGGCAGTATGCCTCCACCTCGTCGACCGTCGGCTTATGGAACTTGTCGCGTGGCGCTTTTGCGCCCTCCCCATCTGGTTTACTATCTGGTTTACTATCTGGTATTGGTGCGCCCGTTTGGGCAGATGTCATTTGACCATTTGGGCAGATGTCATCTGACCGTTTGGGCAAATCGATACTGCCCTTTTGATACACTGCGTTGATCTCGTCCGACAGGGCGTACCACTGGGTTCTGTCGAAGGGAAGATCATTGTAATTCCCCACCAGCAGAGCGCCGCAGTCCTCCAGCTTCCGGATCATCCGCCGTATCTGCTTTTCCGTCCAGAATGGGAACAGCTCGGCAAACGCCTTCATGCTGTTGTAGGTCCAGCTCCTGCCGTCGTGGTAGTGCCTCCCGTTGGCTTCATTCTTCGCGATCCACCAGTAGAGGTTGTGGATGAATACCGCCTCGTCCACCCCGTAGAGGCGGGCGATCTCGCCGTTAAAACTGTAATCCAAGGTTCCACCTCACTTTTTCCAGCCCAATTTCTCGCACATTTCCTCAGTCAGCCGAATCCATGTGATGTGATGCAGCTCGTCGAACGTCTGCTGCCCCATGTCGTGCGCCTCGCCGTGACACGCACGGCAAAGCGGCTGAACCCTCTGCCCCGCGTGATGGATGGTATCCCGGTCGCGTCCCATGCCCACCCGGTCCCACTCGTGAATATCGGCGGGTTTCCCGCAGACCGCGCAGGTCCGGTGCATCACGCAGGCATAGAGATACCGCGTGACGTCTTCGCAGCGGTTGAGCAGCGTATCCGCGCAGGGTACGCCGCATGTGATGCAGAGTTCGACCAGCCAGTCGATGAAATCCCCGGCAATGCTCTTGCTCACCGCGTCGGGTGACCGCTCCGACAGGCTGAACAGGTCGACGCCGCACAACTGGCAGTAATGATATGTCAGGCGCTCCCGCACCGCCTCGTGATCCGACGTATCGATCAGATAGGAGAGCTGCAAGGCGCACAGCACCTCGCGCTGTCTCCGCTTATCCCCGCGCCGCACTCCGCTCGCATAGTCCGCAATATCGGACACCAATGCGAATATTTTGTTGCGCTGCTGCGGTGTGATCTTATCTGGGTCCGGCACAATCAGGCGCACGGTTTTGGCCTGCCGCTCCACAAGCTCCCTGACTGCGGCAGGCGGGGCCTCCAGCACGATCCGCCCGCCGCCAAATGATTTGACGCCCGCCGCGTATTCCATCGTCAGAAGGGCAGGTCGGGGGAATCGTTGTCCATTGGCCCGAAGTCGCCATCCTTGGGCGCGGCCTTCGCCGCAAGGAGCTGTTCATAGGTCAGCGATTTTTTGATCTTGTCCTGGATAAACTGAGGGAACGTTTCGATCATCGAAAGGTCGGTGTCTTTGTCGAGCGAGAAATAAACAAGGTCTCCGCTGGGGCTTGGAGGCGTCGTTTCCTTCGAAATCGGCACAATCCCGGCAATATCCGCATACGTCTTTCCGGTCTTACTTGTGTTGTGAACGACCGTAATCTGGCAGGGCTTCCCGAGAATGTTTTGCAGGTCGAAACCCACGACGTAGATGTCGTCATCGGAAAAGCTCTGCCCGCGCCACGATTCCAAATCCCGGCGGAGCGTCGCCTTGTCACTGAGGGACAGGGTGTATTCCTTGCTGATGATTCGGGGCTTTTCCTCCCCCTTTACCGTGATCGTCTCTCCGGGAGTTTCCCATGTAATCCGCACCTTGCGCTGCCTGTTCCCAAAGCGTTCATTATACTGGTCTCCGAGGTCGATGACGGATGTGCAGACCGCGGTATGTAACCCCTCGCTGACGGGTTCAAAATCCCCGCCGGATTTTCCTGTTGCGATAATCGGCATTTTTATTCCTCCTTGAATTTGAGCGGGCACCGCTGCCCGATTTCGTTTGACGGGTCGAGTATCCATTCATTCGTAAGGCGGCAGGAATACCGCTTGAAGGCGTCCTCATGGCGCAGGAACAGGTGACACCACCGGCAGACAACATCGTCTTCGGGGAAGTGGATGGTCACCCGCGCTTCCCCATCCGTGTAGAACCGCACGCCGCCGCTACGCATAATGGCCCAAGGATTCCAGGGCGGATTCCTTTTCCAGCAGCTCGTCCAAATAGCCGCTGCGCTTTTCCGCCAGTGCCTTCTGCGCGATCATCAGCGACTTGATTTCGCTGTTCGTACTCGCGATTGAAGCCTTGAGGTCCGCAATGTCGCCCAGCAGGTCGTCTATCCGTGGGTCCTGCGGCGAAGGATATCCCCACCGCATGATTGCCTGTACCGTGTAATCGTCCGGGCATTCCATCTTGACACCGCCTCCAATCCGTGTTACTTTGTAATTGAGATATTTTTCTCGTGCGCCTTGTTGGGACTGCCATCCCGCAGGGCGCTATCTTTTTTCTCGGCTCGCGCGTCCAGCTTGTCCGCTCTGTATCTGCCGATTGCGAGCACGAGCAGCCACCCGATGATGTACGGGCACCACATGAGATATGCTGTGCACAGCTCTGCAAACTTCGTTTTCGCTCCCTCCTCTCGTAGATGTCGGCGCAGATTGCCAGCCACTGCGCAAGCGTCAGCCCGTCCGCCTCGCATTGCTCGTGGATGCGGCTTGCAAGGCGCTCTGTGACGCGTGACGTGATCTTCCGGATACCCGTTCCTCTTCCCGCCTTGCGCTTGTCCTTGCGCGTCATAGGGCATGTGAGGCGATAGTTCCATTCGTCCGGGGTAAGCAGCTTGTCCACCGTCACGCCGTAGTGGCCGCAGATCGCGCGCATCTGGCCGGGCGTCGGGTTGCTCCTTCCGCACTCGTACCGCGAAAGGTCCGGGACCGTTATGTCGGTCGCCCTCGCCACCTGCGGCTGCGTTTCGGCCCCTCGGGCTTTTCTCAGGTTGTTCATGAGGCACCTCCTATCCCGTCCACCGGAATGGACCTCCCTGTGTGTACCACAGGTAAAAAGTGGCCGTTGGAATTTTAAACGCCCTGTTTCCGCGAACATCCTTTTTCCACCCAAGGCCGAACGGGCATCCCCCGTGTTCGATTGACGCGCGGAGGCCGTCGGCATTCATGCCGAGGAACAGGGCCGCTTCTGTCAGGGGTATGTACGAAGGATTCCTTTCGATCAACTCGTTAAGCTCGTTCAGCTTGTCTTCGACCGGGCGAGGAATCGCCAAAATATTCTGCATGGTTTTCGCCTCTCTTTACTTGTTGTGCTGGGAAGGTATTAGATGAGTTTCCCGAGTTGAGCGAGGATAGTGGCGAACCGGGCGAGGATGAGGCTGAACTCGGAGAGAATATTGAAAAGCCTTGAATATAAGAAGATTTGCAATATGATAAGCCCGGTTTGCAGAAGGCTGACACATGATAGGATTTTTATCGTCCGTTCCAATTGATCACCTCTCTTCTGCTATCCGGGGCGGCTTTTGTTGTTGCTTGTCCTCCCTCTCCGTGGTAATATTTAGGAAAGGAGGGAATGTCAGTGATAAAGAATAAAAAACTAGCCATTTCCGGGATTGTAATCATAATCTTGGGGATAGTTGGGCCGCTTTTCCAAGGAGAGTGGCAATCGGCGCTTTTATTTTTGGCTGTCGGTGCTTTACTTCTCTGGATGTCGAGAAAATCTCCAAAGCAAAAGAATAAGAAAAACGTCGAGGTGTTTTCCTTCCCAGAGATGGATGACACCGGGCACCGGAAACTCGCAAACGTAACCTATGCACTAACCGGAATAACGCATGAACATTTTGGCTCTGCCCCCCAGAACAGCATCCCTCACACAAACGAAGGGGACCAAGTACTTCTGCACGCTGACCTGGATAACCTTCACGATAAACACGCCGTATGGGTTTCCGACACTTCCGGAAAGTTTCTGGGATGGATACCTTCCGAAAGCAATGAAGAACTATTTGATCGCATTAACAGGGGCGAAACCTTGTTTGCACGCGTTAAGAAAAAATACTATGTAGGCGTTCCCGATGAAACAGAGGCAAGCGTGGAAGAGCTCATGGACACCTCGATCGGGTGCATCGTAGAAATTGCCCGGTACTCAAAAGCTGTTGTAACCAAATAAATTATTGATGCCGCCCTTCGGGGCTGTTACTTTTACGCATCGCCCGGTCCCAAGTCATGGGGTGCGGGCATTCTTTTTTTATCTTTATTTTAGTTCACTTAGTGAACATCGTGCCAAAAAAAAGCGGCACAATAATATCCTGTGGAATTTTCATCCTTTCAACCATAGCCTTGATATCCTGAAGGCTGGGGGTTTGCTTCCCATTTAATATTCGCTCAGCTTTGCTCCGATTCCAGCCCATACTTCGCGCAAATTCGGAACAAGAGCCATATTGCGACAGGGCTATCCCCTTGAGGTTTAGTAGTTCCATGGCATCACCTCCCGTCTAGTTCGCTTTGTGAACCATCTTTATTATATCAGTCTTTTTGTAAAAGTCAATCACTCAGTGAACATTTTTCTTGATTTTTTTCACTAAGTGTGCGAGAATATGAGCAAAGGTATTGAGGGAGTGTGCTTTATGTCCGATGAACTCTTTTCCCCTGACAGATTAAGAGAAGCCATGAACGGAATGAGTAATATTGAACTGGCCGAGAAACTAGGGTGCGCTCGTTCAAATATTACCATGTACTTAGCTGGGCAAAGAACTCCATCTAAGATGACAATACAGCTTATGGCAATATGCCTTGGAGTAAGCCCGGTATGGTTAATGGGTCTTGATGTACCAAAGTATATTGAAAAGCCTGCCGCCGAAACCAGCGACAGGCTAGCGCAAGCTCTAAACTCCCGGCCCTTACTCCGGGAACTTTTCAATGTTTTGTCTCAGCTCGATGATGAACATCTCAAGGCGTTTGCGATAACTGTTGGAGCTCCAATTCTCGATAAGCCAACAAAAGAAGACGCTTGAGTTCGTCATCCGATTTTTCGATAGCCCATAAAACGATGTGCTCTATGTATTGCTGATGCTTTTTGATAGAGCTAATGTCCCGCGGCCCGTAGGTCGCGTCTTCTACAGCTTTGGCACTTCGGGGAGAAGTTATGACGTTTATACGATCAGCAGGCGCAAGGCTGCACACTTTGTTGTTATGTATACATATATCACTACCCTGACCGTTCATTTTGGTACCGCCTCCTTTTGTGCCAAAGGGACCGGGGCTCCGTCAATCCCGTCGTTGTTGTTTTGTCTCGCCTCATAATTTTACCATATTCAACAAATATTTTCATTGGTAATTTTTGTTTTGTGGTGATATTACATAAAAACATATGTTCTTTGTGGACTTTCATTTTATCACAACCTTTTGTAGTAATCAAGCGGCAATGAATACAAATATGCCTAGTTCTTTTTGGCTTGTTTATGCTGCTAATAGATATAGCGCGTCACCCGTGAAATGATATTATCATTTTTACTGTCCAACTAAATGGACATACAGCTAAAAGACCTGTGTAAAATGCAACCAACAAGAGCGCAACAGCAAGGAGATGATATCGTGCCGCGCCCTAAGAAAGAACTGCCCAACCATGCGGGCGGGCTGTATGAAGTGAAGATCACCACCGGGAAGACGATCGACGGAAAGCTAATTCGCAAGAGCTTCTATTCCTCGATCTCCAAAGAGGACGCGCGGCGGCAGGCCGACCAGTGGAAGATCGCACGCGAGGTCTCCAATCAAACTGGAGTTAGTTTCGTGGAAAAAGACATTACCTTCGGAGAGTGGGCGCTGAAATGGGCCGAAGTATACAAGAGGCCAAATGTCGACAGCGCCACATACATTACCACGTATTTAAATACCATTACAAAGCATTTAAACCCATACTTTGGACAAGCGGCGCTGAAAGATATCAAGCAGGTTGATATTGTCAATTTTTACTCAAGCAAGAAAGACTACTCGGAATCAATGCTGGACAAGATGCAAATGTGCCTAAAGTCAATATTTGATGCCGCAATAGATAATGACCTTTGTTATAAAAACCCCGCCAAACGAGTCTCCCCCACTTCAGCCAGAGAAAAAAATATAAAAAAAGTGTACACCGATGATCAAATCGATTTTGTCGAGCAGTACGCCAAAGGCACCATGCCAGAAGTCATCCTCCTCATAGAGACGGGCGTGCGGCGCGGAGAATTAATTGGCATGGAGTGGGACGACATTGATCTTGAGGCCGAGACGAACTCTGTCAACCGGTCGGTGGCCGACAAAAAAGGCGGCGGAGTAAAGATTAATCCTCCAAAGCACAAAAGCTACCGCACAAACCCACTTACAGACCGGGCATTAGACGTGCTGAAATCTTTGCCTCGCACGAGCAGATATGTATTTCCATCTAAAAGCGGGGGGCCGCAGAGCCCTAATTCGTGGTCTAGAAAGCTTGACCGGTTTATGCGGAAACTGGCAAGAGATAATCCCGCGATACCCATGCTGACCGCGCACGAGCTGCGGCACACTTGCGGGACACGGATGAGGAGAAACGGAACTGACATTTATAGCATCCAGAAGTTTATGGGGCATAAAGATGTTAATGTAACCGCAGAAATATATGTTCATAATGAGATCGAACCATTGAGGAAAGCCATCAAAGAGCGGCTTTAATTTGTGTTTTTACTACGACACTTATACGACATAAAGGCGGGTTTAACTGATGCTTTATAGAACTTTACATCGCTAAAGAACCAGCATTGTACGGGACTTTATCGCATTTTATGGGCGTTATAACTTTGACATTTTTTAGCCTCCGACTCTAAAGGCCGTGCGTTCGAATCGCATCGGGCGTACCACAAAAAACAGCCAGTCATTTGACTGGCTGTTTTTTGTAGTACCGCCTGCGGATGTCCTTCCCCTTCCGCGGGCGGCCGTGTTATGATACTATTATATAAAGTATCCCGCGCCCCAGAAAATTGACGGAGGTTTTACCCGATGAAAAAGGTGAAGATTACGGTGCTCAAAACGACCCTTGACAGGGAGCTCGCCGCCGAATACGGCGTCGAGGGACTGTCGGCCTGCCCGATGATGCGGGAGGGCCAGGTCTTCTACGCGGACTACGCAAAGCCGGAGGGCATGTGCGACGAGGCGTGGAAGGCGGTCTACCAGTATGCCTTCGCGCTGGCGCACGGTGCCGGGGAGGGGCTCTTCTACTACGGAGACTGGATCCGCAAGCCGGGCGTCGCCATCTGCAGCTGCAACGACGGCCTGCGCCCCGTCATTTTCAAAGTCGAACGGACCGACGAAGAAGCGGCCATCAACTACACCCCGAATCACGATTAGAGCGAGAAGAAATTGGGGAGGGGGAGGAGAACCTTTCTGAAGAAAGGCTTCTCCTCCCCCTCCCCACCCCCCACCCTCTCCTCTCCCAAGACTTTCATCAAATGGGGAGGCCACGCCACAGAAGTTCGTTCCGGCGGGAGATTGTGGGAACAGCGGGCAAGGTGACGGTACCACCGGAGAAAAGGGCACGGGCCGCATTGTGAGAGGCAGGGTTTTCCTGCTATGACAGGGAAAAGCAAAGAGCCGATGGAGGCCGCATGAAAAAG
>ENA-OPDJ01001514-OPDJ01001514.1-human-gut-metagenome-genome-assembly--contig:-NODE-1514-length-12254-cov-3.281335_pt1 | contig 12254 bp, 13 predicted proteins | sample MGYA00241621_ERZ501505 | MGnify/ENA primary metagenome ERZ501505 (study PRJEB25962, sample SAMEA2042624) | human gut metagenome | biome: human gut; feature: human-associated habitat; material: faeces... | reverse complement strand
TCAAAATAGCACTTGACAAAACGCTTCATGGGGGAACCAGAAGGATATAGCGCCTTTCATTGATCCGGTCTTTGAGAACAATATCCTCCTGACGCAGACAGAGCGGCTCACCATGAACAGCCGTCCGAAGCTGCCAAAGTATGCCAGGAATAAAAACGTGATCGTGATCGGCGGCTCCGGTTCCGGCAAGACCAGATTTTATGTGAAGCCAAATTTAATGCAGATGACACCAAATGTTTCCTATGTAGTCACTGACCCGAAAGGCACGATCCTGGTGGAATGCGGGAAGATGCTGCAGAGAGGTTCCCCGAAGATGAAGGATGGGAAGCCGGAGCGTGATAAAAACGGGAAGATTGTGTATGAACCGTATAGGATCAAGGTACTGAATACCATCAATTTCAAGAAAAGTATGCACTACAATCCTTTTATGTATATCCGCAGTGAGAAGGATATTTTAAAACTGGTAAACACCATCATTGCGAATACCAAAGGAGAAGGAGAGAAATCTTCTGAAGATTTCTGGGTGAAAGCCGAGCGGCTTTTGTATTGCGCACTGATTGGCTATATCTACTATGAAGCACCGGAGGAAGAACAGAACTTCTCCACGCTTTTAGAGCTGATCAATGCGTCCGAAGCCAGGGAAGATGATGAAGAATTTAAAAATGCCGTGGACGAGCTGTTTGAGGAATTGGAACGGGAGAAGCCGGAGCATTTCGCTGTGCGACAGTATAAGAAATATAAGCTGGCGGCGGGAAAGACAGCAAAATCCATCCTTATTTCCTGCGGGGCCAGGCTTGCCCCCTTTGATATAGCGGAGCTTAGGGAGCTGACAAGCTATGACGAGATGGAACTGGATATGCTGGGGGATCAGAGGACAGCCATGTTTGTGATTATCTCTGACACGGATGATACTTTTAACTTTATCGTGGCGATCATGTATACCCAGCTTTTCAACCTGCTTTGCGACAGGGCGGATGATGTGCATGGAGGACGGCTCCCTTATCATGTAAGGCTCCTGCTGGATGAATTTGCGAATATCGGGCAGATTCCAAAATTTGATAAGCTGATTGCAACCATCCGGAGCCGGGAAATCTCGGCTTCGATTATTCTGCAGTCCCAGAGCCAGTTAAAGACCATTTATAAGGATGCCGCAGAAACTATTCTCGGCAACTGCGATACCATGCTGTTCCTGGGAGGCAAAGAGGGCACCACGTTAAAAGAAATCTCAGAGACGCTGGGGAAAGAGACGATTGATCTTTATAACACCTCGGATACCCGTGGGCAGAGCCGGTCTTACGGCCTAAATTATCAGAAAACCGGAAAAGAACTGATGAGCCGGGATGAACTTGCTGTGATGGACGGGAATAAGTGTATCCTGCAGCTTCGTGGAGTACGCCCGTTTTTCAGCGACAAATTCGATATTACCCGGCACAAGAGATATAAGTTGTTGTCGGACTATGACAAAAAGAACAGCTTTGATGTGGAGGCATATATGAAACATTCGTTAAAGCTACGGATGAAAGAAGAATTTGACCTCTTTGAAGTAGAGGGGAAGGAAAGTGAATGAGTGATTTATTTAAAGAAATGCAGGCAAAAATCGGCTGTCAGTATCTTTCAGATCTCCCTTATTATAAGCGGGCGGTCTGGTATGAACTGCGCCGGATGCCCCTGGGGGAATATGGCCAGGAACAGTTGGAGAATTTCGCCCGGTATGTATTTGGCGTGAGATATTCCGTTTTAAAAGAAGTCATGGATCGATTGGAGGCAGAGCCGGACTTTGCGACACCATGACGCAAAGTTTGCAGCATCAGAACTTTACGACACAATGTCGCAAAGTTGGAAAGGGGAGTTTATGGATTTTTTTACAGAGGCGGTTGATGTTCTGGCGGCTATTGTCCGTGCGCTTTCCCGGCCGGATTCTCCAGAAGATTATTTTGGAGGATGTTGGGAAATGCGCCTGGTGAAGTCAAGGAAGACTGTTCTGCCGCTGGTAAAAATCATACACTTATGGCCGCCGATCCGGGCGGAGCCGGGAAAAGATAGCGGCAGGCAGAGACAGATTATAAATGAAACAGCAAAATAAAAGAGAAAGGATAAGGGAACCGGATGCCCGGAAGATTTGAGCGGCTATGGAAAGATGGCGGCTCTTTTTTTGTCTCTGCCGGTAAGACAGAAAGGAATCCGGTTTCCAGGTAGCATATGGCATTTTTTAGCTCGGCAATTTCTATTTTGCAGACACTTGTGGTGGCTATTGGAGCCGGCCTTGCAGTATGGGGCGTTATTAACTTGCTGGAGGGATACGGAAATGACAATCCAGGGGCTAAGTCACAGGGAATTAAGCAGCTCATGGCCGGAGGTGGGGTTGTCCTCATTGGAACACAGTTGATCCCCTTGCTTGGAGGGCTATTCTGACGTAGAAAGGGGACTCATGTATGTTCGATGGCATTTTTGAGGCAATCGAGAACTGGATGAGGGATCTCCTGACCGGGATGGTGACGTCCAACCTGACGACAATGTTTACCGATGTCAATGATAAGACCGGGGAGATTGCGTCCCAGGTTGGACAGACGCCCCAGGGGTGGAACAGCAGTATTTTCAGCCTGATACAGAACCTTTCTAACTCGGTGATCATTCCCATTGCGGGGATGATTATTACTTTTGTCCTGTGTTATGAGCTGATTACCATGCTGACGGAAAAGAATAACATGCACGAGATTGACACCTGGATGTTTTTTAAGTATTTCTTCAAGATGTGGGTAGCGGTCTGGATGGTATCCAATACGTTTACGATCACTATGGCTGTCTTTGACGTGGGCCAGTATGTGGTCAATGCGGCGGGAGGCGTGATCAGTTCTGATACGGCGATCAATGTGGAAACCATGCTGGAAGCTATGGAAACGGCGATGGAATCTATGAACATCGGGGAGCTGGTAGTGCTTGCCCTGGAAAGTATGCTGGTGAGCCTGTGCATGAAGATTTTATCTGTCCTGATCACGGTCATTTTGTATGGCCGTATGATTGAAATCTACCTTTACACCTCGGTTGCGCCGATCCCGTTTGCCACCCTTTCCAACCGGGAATGGGGGCAGGTGGGAAACAACTATTTCCGTGGGCTTTTAGCCTTGGGATTCCAGGGATTTTTTATGATGGTGTGTGTCGGCATTTATGCGGTGCTGGTATCTACCATTGAAATCTCCGACAACATGCACTCAGCCCTTTTCGGAATAGCGGCTTATACGGTAATTCTCTGTTTCAGCCTGATGAAAACGGCAAGTTTAAGCCGCTCGATCTTCAATGCGCATTAGGAGGCGACGGGATGGAACAGAAGAAATACAACATTATTTATGCCGATCCGCCATGGCGATATGAGATGAAAAAAGGGCAGGGAGTTGCGGAGAATCATTACTCTACAATGGGGATAGAAGAAATCTGCAGTCTGCCGGTACAGGAAATCTGCGATAAGGATTGTGCGCTGTTTTTGTGGGTGACATTCCCTCAATTACCAGAAGCGTTTAAAGTAATCAAAGCATGGGGATTTTGCTACAAGACAGTTGCCTTTGTCTGGATCAAGCAGAATAAATCAGGAAAAGGGTATTTCTTTGGTTTAGGATACTGGACTCGATCCAATGCGGAAATCTGTCTTTTGGCAGTAAGAGGAAAGCCCAAAAGAATATCAAAAAAAGTATTCCAGCTTATTGTCAGCCCTTTGCAGGAGCATAGCAAGAAACCGGAAGAAGCCAGGAAGCGTATTGTAGAACTGATGGGGGATCTTCCCCGGATTGAACTGTTTGCAAGGCGGCAGTCCGTTGGATGGGATGTATGGGGAAATGAAGTAGAAAGTTCCCTGGATATGGAAAATTTGCAGGAAAACAGTGGAAAGGAGCAGCCGGAGAAATGTGCAGCCTGCAGCGGATAAGTTTCTCCGGCATGTGATTTTATGGCGTTTGTCAGCGTACCAAAAGACCTGACGAAAGTAAAAAATAAAGTAGTCTTGAACCTGACAAAAAGACAGCTTATCTGTCTGTCAGCAGCGGCGGCCATTGGGCTGCCTTTTTATTTTCTCACACGGGAGTTGATCGGAACAACCAACGCCGCCACTGGCATGGTGCTTCTCATGCTTCCGGCATTTATGTTTGCCATGTATGAGAGAGACGGTCTTCCCCTGGAGAAAATCCTGTGGAATATCGTGACGGTGAAATTCTTAAAGCCTGCGATCCGCAGGTATGAGGTGGAGAACTTTTATGAAATGGAGTCGCCGGAGACTGTCCGGAAAGACAGGGAAGGAGGGGATCATCTTGGGAAGAAGAGAAGAAATCGCAGTCGATAAGCGGAGAAAGAGGAAGTACCGCAGGCTGTCCCGCTATGAGAAAAAAGCGAAGAAAACAGCAAAAAAGCAGGCGGCGAGGGAGGAAAAGGCCCGGAGGAAAGCAGAAAAAAGAGAGAAACGCAAGTCTGCGCAGAGTCAGAAAAGTGCATCCGTAGAACGGGGTGCCCAAAGAGCGGGAAAGCTCTATCCGAAACATGCTGCCCGCCAGAAAGCTGTGAGTAGTAACGTGAACGGGGCAAAGAAGAAAGCAGATAAAAAGGCAGAGGAGAAGCGTCTGTCCGCCCAGAAGTCCATTCCCTACCGGGAAATGGCAAGGGATGGGATCTGTCGGGTACAGGATAAATATTATTCCAAAACCATCCGCTTTTACGACATCAATTATCAGTTGGCACAGAATGAGGACAAAAATGCTATTTTTGAAAACTGGTGTGATTTCCTCAATTACTTTGACAGCAGTATCCATTTTCAGCTGAGCTTTATCAACCATAAGAGCAGCATGAAGGAGTTTGAGCAGGTCATCCGGATCCGACCACAGGAGGATGCTTTTGATGATGTCCGTATGGAATACGCAAAGATGTTGAAACAGCAGCTGGCAAAAGGAAACAACGGTCTGGTGAAGTCAAAATATATCACCTTTTCCATCGAAGCAGATAATATCCGGGAAGCAAAGCCAAAGCTGGAACGTATTGAGTCAGATATTCTGAATAATTTCAAGATCCTTGGAGTTCCGGCCTATCCATTGAATGGAGTGGAAAGACTGCAGATTTTATATGAGACTTTCAATCCGGATATCATGACAGACTTCCAGTTTGATTATGGTTCCATGATCCGTACTGGACTCAATACCAAAGATTATGTGGCACCGACCAGTTTTGTATTCAAGGACAGAAATACATTCCGTATGGGAAATACCATCGGAGCAGTCTCTTATTTGCAGATCCTGGCACCGGAGCTTACAGATAAAATGCTTGCAGAATTTCTGGATATTGATAAGAACCTCATCGTCAATCTGCATGTCCAGTCTGTGGATCAGATGAAGGCAATCAAGCTGGTAAAAAGCAAAGTGACGGATATCAACCGTATGAAAATCGAAGAACAGAAAAAAGCAGTCCGGGCCGGATACGATATGGATATCATCCCATCGGATCTGAATACTTATGGCGGAGAAGCCAAACGTCTTTTGGAAGACCTGCAGTCACGAAATGAGCGTATGTTCCTTGTAACAGCGCTCTTTTTAAATACTGCAAAGACAAAACAGGCACTGGATAATGCCATCTTCCAGACGGCCGGTATTGCACAGAAATATAACTGTGTGCTGAAACGTCTGGATTATCAGCAGGAAGAAGGATTGATGAGCAGTGTTCCGTTGGGAGTAAATCATATCCCAATCAAGCGGGCTCTTACGACTACCAGTACAGCAATCTTTGTTCCGTTTACGACACAGGAACTTTTTATGGCAGGAGAATCCTTATATTACGGATTGAATGCACTCAGTAACAACATGATCATGGTGGATCGTAAAAAGCTGAAAAACCCGAATGGATTGATCCTTGGTACGCCTGGATCCGGTAAATCCTTTGCAGCAAAAAGAGAAATCACCAACGCTTTCTTTGTTACGAAGGATGACATTATCATCGGAGATCCGGAGGGAGAGTATTATCCACTGGTCCATGCACTTGGCGGACAGGTAGTACACATTTCACCGACCAGTAAGGATTATATCAATCCGATGGATATCAATATGGATTATTCCGATGATGACAATCCACTTGGTGTAAAATCCGATTTTGTCCTGTCCTTATGTGAGCTGATCATGGGAAGCAGGGATGGTATTGAAGCAGAGGAAAAATCAGTGATCGACCGTTGTCTTCCACTGGTGTATCAGAAGTACTTTGCAGATCCAAAACCGGAAAATATGCCGGTCCTTGGTGACCTGTATGATTGCCTCAGAAAGCAGAAAGAACCCCAGGCCCAGAGAATTGCAACAGCACTGGAAATCTATGTAAATGGATCACTGAAAGTATTCAACCATAGAACCAATGTGGAACTGAATAACCGTATTGTCTGCTTTGATATTAAGGAACTTGGAAAGCAGCTGAAGAAAATCGGAATGCTCATCGTCCAGGATCAGGTATGGAACAGAGTTACGATCAACCGTGGCATCAAATCTACCAGGTACTATATCGATGAATTCCACCTTCTGCTCAAAGAAGAACAGACAGCAGCTTATTCCGTAGAAATCTGGAAGAGATTCAGAAAATGGGGAGGCGTACCGACTGGAATCACACAGAATATCAAAGATCTTCTTGCCAGCAGGGAAATTGAAAATATCTTTGAGAACAGTGATTTTATCCTGATGCTGAACCAGGCTGCAGGTGACAGACAGATCCTTGCAAAACAGCTGAATATTTCCCCATATCAGTTGTCTTATGTGACGAATTCCGGGGAAGGAGAAGGACTTCTTTTCTATGGAACAACAATTATTCCATTTAAGGACAAGTTCGATAAGAACTTGAAGCTGTACAGTTTGATGACTACAAAACCGGAAGAAGTTGAAAAACGAGAGAAAGAAATGGAGGCGGAAAAGCATGAAGGAAATCGATAAGATCCGAATCAGGCAGTGGAACCAGGATAATCCTTACATTCAGATGAAAAATCTGGAAAATGCACAGCCTGGATACCGTGTTCATACAGTCAATGATGATCATCATCTGTATGAACTTCCGCTGGAAACACAGAACATTATCCTTGACTGGGTATTCTGGAATTTCTATCCGGCACAAAAGATCTACCCACATCTTACCAGTGATGATCTGAAAGAAGTTCTGTATAAACGTACCCAGATCCATCTGCACAACAATCAGTTCAAGGAGGCTATGCTGATCAATGGTTTCTGGCCGAGAGATCCGAGTGAATTGAACTGGGTATTTCATATCCAGGCGAGCTCTCCAGCAATCAGGACACAGGCAGATGGTTATCCTGGTATCCCGATTATAGGACGCCAGGAACTGAATGAGTACAGAAAGAAAAGTTGTGCCAGGAGGTGATGACCTATAGCTGGAAAAGAATTTAAAGGCAAAGATAAAAAGGTCGCAAAGATGACCAGGGATGGTCTGACAGAAGAAAATCTTCGTGATGGTAGTGTAAAAGATATCAGTCACAGGAGTCGAGGACGACCGGAAAATAAGGAAGAATTTGTTCCTGAACGGGAACGGAAAAAGGCTGAGAATGAAGATTCAAAATCAGGAAAAGGAAAACGACTGCAGATGGAAAAGATCCGGAAATCTTCTGTCCGGCAGGAAGCTGTTGAGGATACAGTTGAAGTTACACCGGAAGAAAAAGTATCCGGATATCGAAAGAAACTGCATCGTCATGAAAAAATCCCGGATGATGATAATAATCTGAACAGCCAAAAGAAATCCATTCGGAAGAAGCAGCTGCAAAAACAGATGACCAAAGAACAGGCAAAAGCCGGAAGATTATCCTTTGATGATGAAGGAAATCAGATGGTGAAAGGTGCTGGCATGAAACCGGGAGGGACAGCCGGGAAATACATTGCTACACAAGCTGTTATATCTGGCATGAAAGCAGTCACTTCCGAAGAGGAAGAAACAGATGAAAATGCAGGTGTGGAAAGTGCCAGACTTGCAGAGCGTGAAACAGAAGCTGCGTTACGTGGCCTACGTCATGCTCAGATCCGCAGCAAACGAACGGATGTGAAAACCCATCGCAGAGGTTATCGTGAGGCTACTGTAGAAAAGAAACTGAAATTTGGTTCTGCAGAAAGTATGGAAGGAGTCAAACATGCAGAATCGGTAAAGAACGCTGAGCAAAAGAGACATTTCTATAACCGCTTCTTTCAGAAAAAACGATATAAGGATGCATACCGGGCAGCCAGAGCCGGAAAATCCGCTGGCAGTCTAGGTGGAGCGACAACCATTACCGGTGTCGAGAACATGACGGTGAAAGCAAAGATTGCCTTGAAAGAGATCATAAAGCGTAATCGTGCCATGTTCGCAGGCATCGGTATTTTTGCGCTTCTTTTTCTTGTCATAGCAGTATCTCTGGGGAGCTGCAGTGCCTCTATTGAGGGTGCTGGATCTGTGATCGGTATTACAACGTATCCAAGTTCAGACGAGGATATCTATGCTGCCGAAAACAGATATGCCGCTTTGGAAAGTGCCTTGAATCAGCAGATCAATGAGATGGAACGAAGACATCCAAATTATGACGAGTATCAGTACAACATTGCTGAGATTGGTCATAATCCATACCATCTTATCTCGTATCTTACCGCAAAATATGGGGACTGGACGTACTCAGATGTTGAAAACGAGCTGCAATCTCTTTTTGAAGCACAATATCATCTGAATACAGAAGGTCGAACAAAAACGGTGACAGAAACCAGAAATGTTCGAGTCGGAGAATCATTAGGACAGGTAGTGACCAGCGGATATTGTAACTGTCGAATCTGTTGTGGTGTATGGTCCGGAGGTCCAACTGCCAGTGGTGCATATCCAACAGCAAACCATACCATTGCTGTAGATGCTTCCAATCCATTTGTGCCGATTGGCACTAAGGTAGTAATGAATGGTGTGGAATACACAGTTGAGGATACCGGAGCCTTTGCACGATATGGTGTGCAGTTTGACGTTTACTATGATAACCATGCTGCAGCCTCTGCTCATGGACACCAGACCTGGGAAGCTTATATCGCAGATGACAATGGCAGTCAGGAAGTAACCGTTACCAGTACAAGCACCAAGAAGATTCTGTATGTGACACTGACAAATGGAAGCTTTGATGCTGTGGCAAGAGCCAATCTGAATGCCGAGCAGCTGATTATTTACAATGCATTAAATACGACCTATGGAAACAGAAATTATCTGTGGGATGTAAACAATGTGACCAGTGGATCAGGCGGTAATGGAATGAGCTATGAGATTCCACCGGAAGCACTGCAGGATGAAGAATTTGCCCGGATGATCCGAGAAGCGGAAAAATATCTGGGAGTACCTTATGTATGGGGTGGTTACTCTCCGTCCGGATTTGACTGCTCAGGTTTCGTATCCTATGTCATTAACCACTGTGATAATGGATGGAACTATGGACGATTGACCGCGGATGGATTAAGAGGCGTATGTACTTATGTATCACCGGGAGAAGCAAAACCAGGAGATCTGATCTTCTTCCAGGGAACGTATAACACATCCGGTGCAAGCCATGTGGGTATCTATGTCGGTAACAATATGATGATCCATTGCGGGGATCCGATCCATTACTCAAATATCAGCACATCCTACTGGCAGCAACATTTCATGTGCTTTGGAAGACTGCCATAAAGGGGTGAACGAAGGGAGGTGAAAGTTTGAATAAAAAGATTAAAAAATATCTGGATGAGATTGCCAAGACAGAGAAAAAGATCGCGGATCTGCAGCAATATCTTAGGGGTGTCCAGGCTGCATTAAAGCAGGAAGAGGACAATGAGATGATCAGGTGCATCCGTGGTATGAAGATGGAGAATGGTCAGTTGTATGATCTTTTGGATGGTATCCAGAATGGAACAGTTAAATTTCAGGTAAGCAGGGAGTCTGACGATGAAGGTTCAGGCTCCTTTGTATTCACAGAAGAAAATAAGGAGGAATATCAGAATGGTGAAATGGAAGAAAATGAATAAGAAAATGGCAGGACTGCTGTTGGGAGTCATGATGCTTTTTACAGCATCAACCACAGCATTTGCCTATGTGGATGAATCAGCAGAGGCATCCAAAGTAGAGACAACTCAGACGGAACAGTCAACAGACAAAGAAGAGAAAAAGGACGAGGCGACAAACACAAACGAGGTGCTGCCGGAAGATGGAACAGACAAGGGAACTGCATTTACGACACCTGGCAATGGTGAAGTCAAGGATGACATTACCGATGATTCCACAAAGGAATTTCTTACGGTTACAACGAAGAATAATAACACTTTCTATATCGTGATCGACCGCAGTGCCACATCCCAGAATGTCTATATGTTATCCCAGATTGATGAGAATGATCTGTCCGAATTTCTGGATAAAGACAGCACTGCTACTGTCGTAACACCACAGCCAGATAAATCAAAGGTAGTGATGGATGAAACAAATAATGAGGATGTAGACAAGGAAGCTACCATTGATCCGGAGAAAACAGCATCTGCAAAAACCAATATGGGTGCAATGGCAACAATCCTGATTTTGGCTCTCGGCGGTGTGGCAGCTTACTACTACTTCAAGATCTATAAACCTAAAAAAGAGGAAGATGAGGATGATCAGCCGGAAGGTTTGGAAACAGGTGGACTGGAAGAAGTTCCGGATGAGGAAGAGTCTGAAGACGAAGATTTTGAAGAAAATGAAAAATAAATAAACTTTTTTAGCGGAGGGGGCTGTAAAACATGCTCTCTCCGTTTCGTTATATGAAGGAGGTAATACATCATGTATTTAGTAATTGCAGAAAAACCAAGTGTATCAAGAGCAATCGCAGAAGTGATTGGAGCACAGGAACGAGAAGACGGATATTTACAAGGAACCGACTGTATGGTCAGCTGGTGCTTCGGACATCTGGCCGAATATGTTTCACCGGATGCTTACGATGAGAAATTTAACCAGTGGAGATATGAAGATCTCCCGATCATCCCGAAAGACTGGAAAGTTACAGTCTCAGAAGATAAGAAAGATCAGTTCTATATCTTAAAAAGACTGCTCAACAGTCCGGAAATTGAATACGTCGTAAATGCCTGTGATGCCGGACGTGAAGGAGAATTAATCTTCAAACATGTCTATGACTTATCCGGAAGTAAAAAGCCGGTGAAACGATTATGGATCAGTTCTCTGGAAGATTCAGCAATCCTTGATGGAATGCAGCATCTGAGATCCGCAGAGGAATACCGACATCTGGCCGAAGCTGCTGTATGCCGTTCTCAGGCTGACTGGCTGGTAGGAATGAATGCAACCAGAGCTTACACCACAAAGTACTTCAAAAAGCTGACCGTTGGAAGGGTTCAGACACCGACACTTGCCATGTTGGTGGAACGTGCCGGACAGATCAGCAATTTCCAGAAAGAAAAGTATTTCAATGTGGAACTGGATTGTGACGGAATTCCGGCAGTAAAGCCAAAGATCTTTGATCCGGATGAGGCGGAACAGTTAAGAAGCAGATGCCAGGGAGGTGAAGCTATTGTCACTGCAGTAAAAGAAACGGAAAAGAAAGTAAAAGCACCAAAGCTTTATGACCTGACCACGCTGCAGAGAGAAGCAAACCGTATCTATGGAATGACAGCCAAACAGACACTGGATACCGCTCAGAGCCTGTACGAAAAGAAACTGATCACTTATCCAAGAACAGACAGCCAGTATCTGACAGAAGATATGGAACAGACCGCAAAAAATGTGATCCGGATTATCCATGAAAAATATCAGCTCATAGGTCCTTTCGATAAACCCGGAAAGCCGGAACTGACCCGGATCATCGCACGCTGCGTTGATATTAAGCGGATTGTAGTAGAACATGACCAGTTTGATACCGGTGAACGGATGTTGTTGAACTTTGGTCATACACTGGCTCATACGATCGAGCAGTATTATAATTATGAAAGAGAAAGCCATGGGGAGGCAGTCGGAATCGGTATGTATCAGATTACCCGGCTTGCTGAAGAAAAGGGACTGACAACCACAGGTTGTGCCGATGCCATCAAAAAGGCTCTGGATATCTACTGGCTTCCAGATCATTGTGATCTGCCAATGTCGTCTCTTACAGATGCTATTGCTTTAGACAAAAAGAATTTAAATAATCATCTGAATCTGGTTCTTCTCCATACGATCGGTGACAGTTATGTCCGCCCTGACAGTCTTGCATTCTTTGATGGAGCAGGACAGATTTAGACTATGAAAAACCGGATGAATGG
>ENA-OPDJ01001509-OPDJ01001509.1-human-gut-metagenome-genome-assembly--contig:-NODE-1509-length-12290-cov-3.876829_pt1 | contig 12290 bp, 8 predicted proteins | sample MGYA00241621_ERZ501505 | MGnify/ENA primary metagenome ERZ501505 (study PRJEB25962, sample SAMEA2042624) | human gut metagenome | biome: human gut; feature: human-associated habitat; material: faeces... | reverse complement strand
CGGTCCGTCGCGCCGGTCTGGAAGGAGGCCCGCAGCCAGGTCGAGTCCCTCGACGAGCGCATCCGCGCGCTGCTGGAGGCGAACGCGCCCGCGCTGCTCGGCATCGAGGGCTGCGGCACGACGACCGCCGCCGCCCTGGTCGTGGCCGCCGGCGACAACCCCGGCAGGCTGAAGGGCGAGGCGGCGTTCTCGATGCTGTGCGGCGTCTCCCCGATCCCCGCGTCGAGCGGGAAGACGGAGCGGCACAGGCTCAACCGCGGCGGCAACCGGCAGGCGAACTGGGCGCTCTACGAGATCGCGATCAAGCGCATGGCATACGACGAGAGGACGAAGAGGTACGTGGCGAAGCGAACCTCCGAGGGGAAGTCCCGGAGGGAGGCGATCCGCTGCCTGAAGCGCTACATAGCGCGGGAGGTGTACCGCGTGCTCATGGACCCGAATCCCGACGGCGCCGCGCCGGAAGGCCCCGAGCTCGCGAAGATGCGCAAGGCGATGCGGGTGACCCAGAAGCAGGCCGCCGCGGGGCTCGGCATGTCCGCGGCCTCACTCGGTCACCTGGAACATGGGAGACGGCGGTCGACGAAACTGGAGAGGAGGTATTACGAGCTCCTGTGCGAATTGAAGGGAGCGCTCCCGCAAACTGCCTATTGACAACTTATAGGAGCGTCGGTTTTATTGAGTATTTGTTGCGATGTGCTCGGCATATCCAAATAAGTCTACTCACTTGCATCTAAGACGCACCAGATAGGCAAAAACCGCCGCAAAAAGGGGGCCGGTTCCCTTCGCGGCAGCCGTTAATACGCCGAGCTTGTTATCGTAAAAGCCAATCACGCGCCGAAACCACACTACAGTCTTTCGACTCATACGTTGAGTCCACGCGGGCCACAACATAGCGCGCATCTTTTGCAATGTCGATCTCATCGCATACAGTCTGTAGATGGCGGGCGTACTTATCGTGATACGTTCTGGATGATTTTATTTCGATAGCCTTGGGACTCCCTGAGTTTGTACAGTCGAGCAAATCGATTTCACGCTTGCTGTCGTCCCTATAGAAATACAGCTCGGGATTCTCGCCCACGTTGAGATGGCTCTTCGCCGTTTCGGAAACGATGAGGTTTTCGAAAACGGCCCCCAGATAAGGGCTCTCCAATAGTTGCTCCAGTGATCCAATTTTGAGCAAGTAGCAGAGCAGCCCCGTGTCGTAAAAATAGAGCTTGGGCGTTTTAGTTAGACGCTTCTTGGCATTTGCATAATAGGGCTGCAGCGAAAACGTCAGGTAGCTCTGCTCCAGAATGGACAACCAGCTTTTAATGGTCGATACGCTCACGCCCGTATCTCGAGAAAGCGAGGATATATTGATGAGGGCACCGACGCTCTGAGCAATTATGGACAGAAACTTATGAAACTCCGCCTTATTGCGCACATCAAGCAAGCCCACAACATCGCGCTCAACATAGGTATCGATATAGCTGGGAAAATAAACCGAGGACGGCATTCCGGCGGAACGCAGGCGAGGGTATCCCCCTTCGAGCGCGAACAAATCCACTTCCAGCTGCCCCTGCTGGCCCCTCTCCGCTTCTCGAAACGATAATGGCAGCAATTTTAAGATCCCGACTCGCCCGGCAAGAGACTGCCCGATGCTTTTCATCATCAAAAAGTTTTGCGAGCCTGTAAGGATGTATTGACCGGCGTCTCCCCGCTCATCCGAAACAACCTGGATCATTGAAAACAAATCCGGGGCGTATTGCGCCTCATCGATGATGAGTCCGCCCTTTCGGTTGCGGATAAAACTCACCGGATCCTCCAAGGCCGCGCGCCTCGTTTGAGGGTCCTCAAGCGTGACGTAGGAATAGTCGGGAAAGGCATGCCGAACCAGCGTAGACTTACCACTCTGCCTAGGCCCTGTCAACGACACAACAGGAAACCAGCCTGCCATGCGAATGAGCAACTCATGCAAATCCCTGTTAATGAACTCAGCCATATCAACGCCCCTTATTACGCTGTTACCATAATCGAATAGTTTCATTCTCCATAATCTTATAGTAGCGTTTACCATAATCTTATAGTAACCCAGTTCAAAAGCATTATTTATAGAGCCGAAATCTCAGACCCTAAATAACAAAAGCCACCACAATGGGGGCTGTCCCCATTGTGGTGGCTTGCAGGCGAGTTAACTTGTTCGACTATCGTACGCCAGCCATGTCCGAGCCTAGAGCGTGGCAAGGCGCTTGGACTCGTGCGCGGCGAGCGCAATGGAGATGATGCCAGTAATGGCATCGGCCACCACCAGGGCGATCCACACGCCCTCGACACCCATCATGTTGCCGAGGAGGTACATAAGCGGCACCGAGCAGATCACATAGCGAAGCAGGCCCGTAAACGTGGCGACACCCACCTTCTCGACCGCCTGGAAATACATCGACATGGTCATGGCAAGATAGCCCAGGGCAACAGCCAGGATGACAGTACGCGTGGCGTTGGCGGCAACCTCAACGAGCGCAGGATCGCTGCCGGCAAAGAAGGCGCACACCGGGGTGGCGGCAAGCCAGAGCGCGACGGTGACCAGCGCCAGCGTCACAACCTGGTACTTAAGCGTGCAGGAGAGCGTCTCCTTAAGGCGTGCCCAAGCCTTTGCGCCGGCGTTGAAGGCAGCGATGGGCTGCAGACCGTAGGAGAAGCACTGGGCAACCATCATGGTAATGTAGAGGATGTAGCCGTTGATCACGCCAAAGGCTGCGATGTAGAGCGAGCCCATGTCGCCGCCGAGCGAACCCAAAAGCGAGTTGGCAACGGTATTAAAGATAAAGGTCGCACCCTGGACCAGGAAGAACGGGAAGCCGATCTTGAAGATCTGGCCGCAGATGGCGAGGTCGAGCTTAAGGTCGGCCAGGCTAATCTGGAGCTGGGACTTTTTGCCCCCGATGAACCAGAAGATACCGATGGCCCAGATACCGATGGAAAGCCCGTAGTACACGCCGGCGCCCATAACGCCAAACTTGAGCACAAACGTGGAAAGCGCGAGCCAACAGATGGCGACGATGGCCGAAACGGTCATGAGGTTGGCCTGGATCTGAACCTTCTCGTCCACACGCATCACAGCGGTGATCATCTGGCCAATGACCGTGAGCGGCAGCAGCACGGCGAAGGTGCGCACGCCGGCAACGGTATCGGCCATGATGTCGGGCGTGGCGCCAAAGAATGTGCAGATGGGCTCGGTAAACACTGCCATCACCACAGCAAGCAGCACACTCACGATCGTGGTGAGCCAAAAGCCCTGGCTAAAAGCCTTGCTTGCGCCCTTGATGTCGCCGGCACCCAAAAGGTTGCCCACCACAGCGGGCACGCCGGTGCCAAACAGGTTGCCAAAGGCCAGGTTGATGTACTCGACCGACATAATGATCGAGACACATGCCAGGCCGTGGGCACCTAGGCCCCAACCCATCACGAGGCCCTCAAGGACCACCATGATGATCTGGGCGAGCATGCCCTGGCCGGTGACGATGGTGTACTTACGCACCAGACCGGGAATCGGTTGGGAGGCGAGCTCGCGCTCCTCCTCCACGGCAGCGGTTACTTCTTCTGCCATTGTTCTCCCCTTTCCTTGAGAGAGTAGTGCTGAATGGATGTCAGGCGGCTGACAACTGGCACCAAGCCGCCCAATCAAACGATGGCGCTATGCCTCAAAGACCACCTTGCCGGCGATCATCGTGAGGGCTGCGGTAGCCTCGAGCACCTCGGCCGGCTCGCAATCAAAGAGATTGCGGTCGAGCACGCAGATATCTGCCTGTTTGCCGCACGCGAGCGTGCCGATGCGGTCCTCGGCATGCATGGCGTAGGCGCTGCCATAGGTGTAGGCGCGCAGAGCCTCGGCCATGGTAATGCGCTCCTGGGGGAACCAGCCCTCAGGGTTGGAACCGTCCTCGAGCATGCGGAAGACCGCGCCGTACACCTCCTCCATGGGCTCCAAGCCCACAACGGGGAAGTCACTGCCCAGGTGCACCACGGCTCCGCTGGCAAGCAGGCTATGCAGGGGCCACGAAAGCGCGGCACGCTCGGGACCCACGGCTTCGTCCTTGGCAAGGTCAGCCATATCGAGCAGCATGTGCCACGGCTGCATGCCGGGGCAGACGCCGAGCTCGGCATAACGCGGCATATCCTCGGGTTGAACCGTCTCGTTGTGCTCCATGGAGTGGCGACAATCCCGCTTGCCATGCAAGCGCTCGCCCTCCTCAAAGCAATCGAGCACAAAACGCACCGAGCGATCGCCGATTGCATGGATGCGCGTGTCAACGCCCCATTCCTGCGCCCTCAGGATGGCAGCACGGATGCGCTCCGGCTCCTCCGCGGGCTCACCACAGGTGTCGGGTGCGTTGCTATAGGGTTCAAGCATCCAGGCGGTATGGTCGGAGCACACACCATCAAGGAACTGCTTAAAGCCGTGCCACTCCACCTGCGTACCCGGGAAGGCGTATTTCTCCTTGATCTGCTCGAGCGTCAAGGACTCGTTTTCGAACAGGTCGGTGTACAGGAACACGCGCAGCGGCAAGTCGCCCTTGGCATTAAGACCTGCCAACACCGCATACGGGTTTTCCATGCTCACAAACGTAGGATTGACCATGCCGACCGTAGTGATTCCCAGGGCATTGGCGCGCCGGGCGGTTTTTGCAAACGACGCGTCAACAACCTCGGGCGCTGGGTCGTAGACCTCGTCCATAAAGAAGGCGCCGGCGTTGTTGGAAAACACGCCCGTCAGATTGCCGTCGGCATCCTTAAGGATCTTGCCGCCTGCGGGATCGGGCGTCTGCGAAGTTACTCCCACCTTGTTGATGGCGCAGGTATTGGCACTAAAGGTATGCAAGTCAACCTGCTGCAGAAATACCGGGCGGTCGGAGATGTACTCATCGATCATCGCGGCCGTGGGCATCTCGGGGACATCCCACTGGAACTGGATAATCTGGCAGCCCAGAATCCACTCGTTATCGGGATGGTCGGCCGCAAATGCCACGACACGTTCCATCGCCATCTCAAAACTGGTGCAGTCGATGAGGTTGACGGCAAAATCGGGGTCGGTCATAAACGCGCCCTGGGCAAAATGCGTGTGCGAGTCGATCAGGCCGGGCATGACGAGCTGGTCGCCAAAGTCGCGCACCTCGGTATCGGGACCGATAAACGGTGCCAGGTGAGCATCGTCACCGCAGGCAACGATTTTATCGCCCCGCACGGCAACGCCGCCCTTAAACGGCTCGAGCCCATCGCCGGTAAAGACGGCGTCGCTCTTGATAACTACATCAGCCTTGTCCATGCGAGCCTCCTCAGGCATCTTTGGTTGTAACGCGGACGCACCGCCCGCGTGGGCACTCGGTTGGGAGCGTAGCGCTCCCGCATCGGCGCGTGCCTACAAGCCGTGCTCGGACGTCTGTCCCACGTCCGCGGCTTCGCGCTACACCCATTGATACACAGGGGCAAATCCGTGCCAAGGCCAGGGACCGCAAACGGTCAGTTTAAGCAGGTTTACACGCTTTACCTGCAGGTTTATTGTCTGAGATTATTACCGCTTCATTACGCCCAACGGTGTGGCCGCCCACACAGCAAGACCCGCATGCGAGGAAGAATGAGGCTAGGAACGCCAAAAGGTATCTATAAGGTCATCTCGGTTGGAGACGCCGCTTTTAACGTAGATGCGATGCAAGTGTGCCTTGACCGTGCCAGGGCTGATGACCAACTCGCTGGCGATGTTTTGGGCGTCGTTGCCCTTCAGCACCAGCGTGAGCACCTCCTGCTCGCGCCGTGACAGCTTATGGGCGTCGGCATAAATCACCACACGCGATGCGAGATCGTCCTCAGAGCTTGCGCTCTCGGCTGCCACGTCCTCATCGGCACGCGGATGACGGGCATACACACGCAGGATATGGCTAAACTGGCAAAAAAGCTGAGCCGCGCATACCACGAGCAGCACGTTTTCGGAGATATTGCGCTCGGACAGATACCACAAAAAGAGGCCGATGACGGGGTTTTGGGAGTCGGGGCGGCAGAACAAGATCATGTAGGTGTCCTCGGCGATCACGCAAAACACAAGAACGAAGGCCACCTTCCAAAAGAGCTTTGAGCGGTCGAGGTCGAGTTTCTCAACACGCGTTGCTCTGTACCGGTAATGCCAGGCGGCATAGGCAAGACATCCTACATTACCCAGGTCACGCGTGAGCCAAAAGAGATACTGCTGCACCTCTCCGGCAGCGCCGCTGCGAGGCACCAGCAGCAATTGCAAGATTGAAAACGGCACGATAGCGAGTCCGAGCATGCGCGACGTCGGTCTTTTGCGCAAGCGCGCAAACATCCATAGCACCACGCAGGCATAGATGGCAATACCAAGCACGCAGCGCAGCAAGGGGTGCTGCAGCGGCTCGCTAAAGGTAACGGCGTAGTCGTATTTGAGCCGATTGTACTCGTCAAAAAAGATGACCGACATATCGAGCATATAGAGCAAAAAACCCGCCGCGGCCACGAGGCTGTCGCGACGGCGCGTCATGAGCCAAACCACCAATGCCACGGCACTGGTCACCAGAGCCACACCCATGATAATCGTGGTGTAGATATAGAACGCGAAACTCATGCCCGCCTCCCCTGTCTAGATGCTGTGAGGATGTTGACAGATTCTTTGCCGCAAGATTAGACTCACCGATTAAACGTACTGTATCGTTTAGATAAACAAGCTGTGTCTCACCGATGAAAGGAGATGCCATGACACCGATCGCTCCGCTCAAGATGCTCGTCGCGCCCGCCGCCAAGGCCATCACCCGACTCGGTTCTTCCATGACCTACGACAATGTCCCCTGCGCCGTTGAGGCGCGTTCGGACAGCTGCCCCTACCTGGGCCACGTCCCCTACTTTGCACCCAAGCTCGCATCTGATCCCGAGCAGCGTGAGCAGTAATCCAAGATGCATCTAGCACCGCACAACTCGCGGCGCTACTGTTTTGGTGCAAAGCGACCTGTCCCCCTTGCGCCAACGCCGGGATTGTCGATGCTGCGGCCGCGGCGCGATATGAGGCGCGAAACCTCGCCCAGCAACACGCCGATCACCACACCCATGAGGATCGGCAACTTTGACATCTCGGCGGGCGAGCTGTTAAGCGGCACGATTGTCGCAACAATCGAAAGCACGAGTTCTACCACCGGCACCGCAAGCGCTACCGCAAGCACCTTGCCCTCGAAGGGCGCGCGAAACACGCGCGGGCGGTCGTCGTATTTACGCAGGCGCCAAAACGCCGGGAACATCGGGATATAGCTCATGAGCAGAAAGACGACGTTCATCGAGAAGAAGACCCAAAAGACGTCGGAACCCTCGCCCAGCGGAATCTGAAGTAGCAGCACCAAGCTGGCAAAACAACCGTTAATGAGCGCCGAGCCGTCGGGCATGCCGGTCTTCTTGGACAACAGCGCAAAGGGACGCGGCATGTTGCCATGGCGCGCGGCATAGCTCGCCACGTTGTTGACGCCAAAGCTCCAACAGATCATGTTGGCAAACAGCGTTACCAGAAAGGCCACGCCCACGACCATCGTCAGCGGGTGGGTGCGCCCCACCATGGCGGCAACCGCGTCCACAATGCCCGAATCGAGTGAAAGCTGCTCGGTGGGAACCGCGGCTCCAATACCGATGCCACAGATAATGTAGATCGCCGCGATGGCAACGCCACCGGCGATAACCGCCTTGGGGATATCGCGCGATGGGTTCTTCATCGTGCTGGCAAAGGTCGCGACCACTTCGAAGCCCATAAAGTTGAATAGGATGATCGATAGGAACGTCAACGAATTGGTGTCGCCCAAGTCTGGAATGAAGGTCTCGAACGACATGTCGTTGGCGAAGCCGTTGTTGCAGGCAAACCAGATGCCGACGATTCCCACCACGGCGGTGATGAGCACCTTGATGACGGCGCCGCCATCCATGACCCAATCGGCCTCGGCCACCGGCTGCATTGCCATGACCGTGACGCCCCACACAAAGGCAAGCTCGATGGCAATTCGGACCCCAAGCGAAAATTCGATGCCCCATACCGCATTGATGACACTGGGGAACATGCAGGCGATACTTGCCACCCACAGTGGAAAGTTGACCCAATAGCACCAGGAGCAGCGTGCACCCCAACGGTCTCCCAAGCCCAGGCGAACCCAGTCGTACAGGCCGCCCTCGGAATCGAACGCCGTACCGAGCTCGGCCACCACCAGGCCATAGGGAAGCAAAAACGTAATGATAAGGAAGATCCACCAGAAGAACTGCACGTTACCCATGGCAGATGCCGGAGCAGCCGCCTCGATGGTAAAGACAACGCAGATAACCGAGAGGATGACCTCGAACAGGGAGAACTTTTTACCTGCCATGGCACGCTTCCCCTACAGCAAAAAGGATGGCATCTGTACCGAAGGCGCAGCCCAAGGTAGGGTTGCAGGCCGCGTCACCGGTGCAGGTGCCATCCCAAAGAGAAGAGAGGATGCAATTGTTGGACCAACGCTCGCGGAACAGGCGCGTGTAGATAACGATACACTGGTACATAGATACTCCGATCAAAACGGCCGCGATTGCGACCGGAATCTTTTGGCAATTGAAGACGCGTCTGACCTGGGATATTCAAGCGAACAATTGGCCTAACCCGCAATAAATCCCAGATCAGACGCGTACTCAATCAAAGAGGCGGGCACTCCGAAGTGGAGGCAACGGAGTGCCCAAAGAAAAACCCAGCCGACCAAGACATCGAATAAACCGACCATCAATGCCCCGAGATGGTCACGGTGCGATTCACCGACTGTCCGATTGATCGGCTGGGTTTCTGAGGTGCGGCAGATTGCCCTGAAAGAGGAGGGCATAGACCTTAAGGGTCATGCCCGACGATTGAAGGGCAAGGTGCCGTGCCTCGGGAAGACAGACAATTACGCGGACGGCTCCTGCTGAGTAATGCAGTGGATGTTGCCACCACCGAAGACGACCTGCTCGGACTGGACGCCCACGCACTTGTAGACGCCCTCGCCCCAGACCTCGTCGTAGATCTCCTGGAGCGTGTCGACGGCCAGCTGGTCGTTCTCGTCGCCGTACTGCGGGACGATGACGCCGTGGTTGGTGACCAGGTAGTTCATGTAGGAGGCGATCAGCGGCTCATCGGGCACGCGCGGCTCGGCGTTCTCGTCGGCGTCGATGGTGTCGCAGGAGGCCTGGTCCATGAACAGCGGGTTCACGGGCATGCAGAGCTTGTAGACCTTAATCTTGCGGCCCTTGGCGTCGACCGCGTTGGAGAGGGTCTCGTAGGCGGCGTGGCACTGGTCGTAGAACGGGTACTCGGGGTCGTCGGTCCAGATGCAGGCCATGACGCCCGGGGCGATGAAGGTCGCCACGTCGTCGATGTGGCCGTTGGTCTCGCAGGGGTCGATGCCCTCCTTGACCCAGATGACCTTCTCGACGCCCAGGTAGTCCTTGAGGTGCTCGTCCATGTAGGCGCGGAGCTCCTCGCTCCAGGGCTCAAACTTCTTGCGGTACTTGGGCCAGATGGACTCGGGGTCCTCTTCCTCCTCCAGAACCGCAGAGCAGGTGCGGCCCGGGGAAAGCAGGCACTGGTCGGTCACGACGAGGGTGCCCTCGCCGTCGACGGTGATGGAGCCGCCCTCGAGGATCATGTCATCGGGACGATAGCGGTCGCAGCGGGCGAACTCGGCCATCTTGAGGGCGATCTGCTCGTCCTTGTCCCAGGGGAAGTACAGGCCGTCGACGAGGCCGCCGTAGGCGTTGAAGTGCCAGTGGTTGGCGCGCTTCCCGCCCTTGCCGTCGATCACGAACGTGGCGCCGGTGTCGCGGAACCAGGCGTCGTCGGTGGTCATCTCGAGCACGATGATGTTGTCGCGGTTCTCGTACTTCTCGTCCTCGAAGACGGCCTTGCAGTTGGCGTAGTCAGCCTGGTTGACGCACATGACGACCGTGGTGAACTCGGCGATGGCGTTGGCGATGTCGGCGTACTGCGACTGGGCCGGCTTGGCGCCGTGGGCCCAGGTGTCGGTGCGGTGGGGCCAGCCCATCCACACGCGGTCCTGCGGGGCGAACTCGGCGGGCATGAAGTAGCCGTCGGCCCTCGGGGTGGATTCGGACTCGGTGATCGTACGCATGATGAAAACCTCCACTTTCATACGATCGGTACGGGAAACCTCGGTACGGCGACGAGGACAGGTTGAGGTCGCCGGGCCGGATAGCTGTATGCGATCCGCTCATGGGAGCGGTGCGAGCGCGGCAGCCGACCTGTCCTTTGCCGCCGCGCTCGCGTAACGCGGCTCGTTACGCGCGCTGTGCGCGCATGCCCGCCGGGGCTACTTCTCCTCGGCCTCCTCGGCCAGGCGCTTGGCGGCGAGCTCGGGGGTGAGGCCCTTGTACTCCTCCTTGCGGTCGCGGGCGCTCCACACGCGCACGACCTCGCCCAGAAGCAGGATCACGATGAAGATGATCAGCATCGGGACCTTGTCGGCGATCTCGGCCTCGGAGAGGGGGACGACCGTCGCGACGATGGTGAGCACGAGCTCGATGCAGGGCACCGCGATGGCGACCTTCATGAGCGTGCCCTTGAACGGGAAGGTGAACACACGCTTGCGGTTCGGGTCGTTCTTGCGCAGGTTGAGGAAGGCCGGGAACATCGGGATGTAGGTGAGCAGCAGGAAGACGACGGAGGTGCCGAACAGCATCCAGAAGATGCCGTCGGAAATCGCGTCGATCGGCACGAGCTGCAGGGCCAGGACGAGTGAGGCGACGACGGCGTTCACGAGGTTCGCGCCGTTGGGCATGTCGTCCTTGGAGATCATGGAGGCGAAGACCTTGGGCATGTTGCCGTGCTCGGCGGCGTAGCGCGCCACGGAGTTCACGCCGAAGGACCAAGCGGCCATGTTGGCGAACAGGGTGATCAGGAAGGCGATGCAGATGATCTTGAAGATCGCGGAGTCGCCCACCATGGTCTGGACGGCGTAGATCATGCCGTAGTCCGGGTCGATGTCGGCCGCGGGGATGGCGGCGCCGATGCCGAAGCCGGCGAACAGGTAGATGATCGCGATGGCGAGACCGCCCATGATGATGGCCTTGGGGATGTCGCGCTCGGGGTTGGCCATGTCGTCGGTCATGGTGCAGATGACCTCGAAGCCCATGAAGTTGAAGATGATGATGGACAGGTAGCCGAGAGCGTTGGTGTTGGTGAGCTCGGGCAGGAAGGTGGCGGGGCTCATGTCGGAGGCGAAGCCGTTCTCCATGGCGTACCAGATGCCCAGCGCGCCCACGATCACGGCGACGGCGACCTTGATGATGGCGCCGCCGTTCAGGACCCACTCGGAGTCGGCGGCCTTGGAGCGGCCCATGAGGTAGACGATCCACACAAAGGCAAGATCGATACCCATCTTGGCGATCAAGTTGAACTCGACGCCAAAGACCATGCCCAAAATGTCGGGGAACATGGTAGCCAGCGAGGCGATCCACAGCGGGTAGTTGACCCAGTAGTAGTACGAGATGCGGGCGCCCCATTTGTCGCCCAGGCCATCGCGTACCCAGTCGTAAATGCCGCCCTCGCCGTCATAGGTGGTACCGAGCTCGGCGACAACCATGCCGTAGGGAAGCAGGAAGGTGAGGATCAGGAAGATCCACCAGAAGAACTGCTGGTTGCCGATGGCCGCGGCGGGAGCGGCGGCCTCGCACACGAACACGACGCAGATAACCGTTGAGATGACGGTCAGGAATGAAAGCTTCTTAGCTTTTTCTGCCATGGTAGTAATCCTTTGCTCAGTCGTTGGGGCCGGCACCCCGGGACGCACCCTGAGCTCAGCGAAATGGGAGCGACCCGGGGTACCGGCCAGGTCGGCGGGAGGCAGGAGACGAGCATCCACCGCCCGCAGGCGGGGCGCCCGGCGCCGCTGCGGCACCGAGCGTCCCGGGGAAAGGGCTCGATTAGGCCTGCAGGGCCTCGATCTTGGCGAGCGCGGCGTGCAGCTCCTCCTTGCCCACGTAGTCGACGTCATCGTCGTTCAGCGGGGTGCGGGCGCCCAGCGTGGCGAGCAGCGCGCGGATGGAGTGCTTGCGGTTCTCAGCCTCGACCCAGCACAGCGAGCGCTCGGGGTCGTCCATGACCTCGTCCACGACCTCCTCGCCGCGGGTGGCGGGCAGGCAGTGCATGAACTTGGAGTTCGGGCCGGCGAAGTTCATCATGTCCATGGTGACCTGGTACTTGGGGTAGAACACGTCCATGTAGTTCTCGCCCGAGACCTCCTCGTCGTACAGGCCGTACC
>ENA-OPDJ01001502-OPDJ01001502.1-human-gut-metagenome-genome-assembly--contig:-NODE-1502-length-12326-cov-3.146524_pt1 | contig 12326 bp, 10 predicted proteins | sample MGYA00241621_ERZ501505 | MGnify/ENA primary metagenome ERZ501505 (study PRJEB25962, sample SAMEA2042624) | human gut metagenome | biome: human gut; feature: human-associated habitat; material: faeces... | reverse complement strand
TTACTTCAATTATGATTAATGATATCATAAAATGTTTTGCTTTATATTTGTTCTCTTCATTTTGTGTTCCGAAAGGAAATTTTCTACTCATACTATATATCGTAAAAAATTCCGGATGGTAACAAAAACTTTAAAATTCTTTTAAAGTAAAAAAAGAAGTCCACTATTCAGACAATGGACTTTTTACGTTGATGATTTGTCAAATATATATTACAGGAGAGATCAGCATATTATAAGGATTTATCGGCATGTTGGACATGAAAATAGAAGAAAAGTAAAGATGGTAAGTGCACTCAAAAAATGATGCAACAACAAGATGTGGTGTTTCATTTACTGTTTTTTATTGACGAATACAATATGTTGTGTTACCATATAAATGGATTGTTTTTTATGCATGGTTTGCCACGCAGTAAAGTTTTTGTTCCGGATATGCTGTTCCGGGAGCAACATTTAGGCGAAGGCCTTTTATCAATAGGAAGACATCAAAAATCAAAAGAAGATTTTTGGTGTCTTTTTTTGTTGTCCAAAAACGAAATGTGAAGTGTGCAAAAAAACAGGAAGGGAGGAAATGTAAAATAATCCACAAAAGATGAACAGGAAAATCAAAAAAGGAGGCAGAATATGGGACAGGATATATGCAGTCGAAAAGATGAAAAACCATTGGGATATGACTGGGAATGTGGACATGAGGAATTATATGTCAGAGTGAATATGTACTACAACGGATCCCTGTATGTCGGATTATGGCAAAAGCAAAAGGAATGTGAGAAAAAGCTGGAATTATTCGGAGATCTTACAATTGGAGTTATGGGATTCCTAAGGCCAGGGCAGGCAATAATCTCGGATTGCGGAGCAAAAGCAAAGGTTGCGTTTATTGAAAAGTATAAACTCGGAAAAGTTATAGGTAAGAGGAAAATCAATTATGGCAGCTATTATGTCGTAGAGTTTAATCTTGCACGACTTGCACAGCTCGATCCAGAAGGTACGGAAAGATATCTGCTCGAAAATGGTCTTGATCAAAAAGAACTTAAAGCAGATTAGGGTAAAGAGGTACATTTGAAAACCAGGCAATAAAGGTGGTGCGGCATGAAAGACGACGAATATAAGGGATATTACTGTCTGCTGATTGCAATCCTGTGCAATTTGAATGCAGCGGAAGCCAGCACAATGTACGAATACGGACCAGATCATCCGCTTTGCCGGAAAATACTGAAAAAGAAAGTTCGGAAACCGTCCATAAGAAAGCTCAAGGAAACAGAACAGGCAGCGGCTATGAAGGCTCTTCTTGATCAGGGGTACAGCCAGGATGCAGTATCGGAAGCATTTCAGTGTTTTCCATCTACGGTCAGGCGCAGAGTAAGAAAATTAACAGAAAGGAAGGAAACGAATGACAGATCAGAAATTGATTGCAGGAATATTTAATGATTTTTTGGGACTTTATACGGGTAAAATTCAGACCGGTATCCGTCCTTTGATTGAAAAATATAAAAACCATCCCATGCTGATGGGGCTCCTTTCCAATTTGGATGAAGCGGCAAAGATTCAGGCACCGAAAGCCATGAAAGAAATCTATTCTTTCTATAAAGAATATCGTGGCAGGGATCTGGAAGATGCTGACTGGAAGGAACTGACGGAAAAAGCCCGTCAGATCTGTGCAGGATGGGAGGAAAATGAATGGGTTCGCCGTATTGTACTGGAAATGATCAGCCTTTTGGATTCTGATGATGCTGAGAGACGCAGGATTGCATTGGAAGTAGAAAAAGAAATGGAAGCGGCTGAACAGAAAATGAATGCGGCATAAAAAGCAGGCAGAGGTAGGAGATTTTTTCTTCTGCCTCATGTTTTTATCAGGAAAGAAGGGACCGATTATGTTAAATGAGATCATAAAAACTGCAGAAGAATTAAATACAGCAGCATTGTATTACCGCCAGAGCGGGAATATGGATGGTGTGCGGGAACTTGCCAAAGCACATGCAGTTTCCAAAAAACAGACAGAGGAATTTATTCAGGGCAGGCGCTACCGGCTGGTTGATATACCGATTGAGGAAAGAAAGTTTGCGAATGCGTCTGAAAAACTGCGTGCAGAAATGTTTGCCTTAAAGGATGCAGGCTTTGCAGACATCATAGGACAGTATCTTGTAAATCTTGCCAAAACGGATTCTGCTTTAGATGCACAGGTGTTAAAAAAACATAAGATGCTTCAGAGATGTTTGGATTACGTGACGCAAAAAGCCTATAACATTGCACTGGAGGAAGCGAAAAAAAAGGGAGAGAACGGCATTCGGGCCAATACTGGCCTGGCACTCTCCGACGACCAGGTTTTTCCCTGGGTACTTGAATATTATGCGAAAGATGATGAAAAAGAAATAGCAGAAAAAGAGCAGGAAGAAAAGAAAAAGATTCAAAAGGAATGGGATTCGGTAAATAAGAGAACGAAAACAATACCGAAAAACCAGGGGACAAAAAAAGATTCCGAGGTGCATCCCAAAGAAGCAGCGGAGCAGGAAGAAAAGCATATCAGCAAGAAAAAATCAAAAGATTCCGGGCAGATGTCCTTGTTTGACATGATGCAGCCGAAAGAGAGTTAAAGGAGAAGGATATGATCGCATATAAAGGATTTCAAAAGGATTTGAAATGTCGGGGCTTTCAGTTTCAGGAGTATGGCATAAATGAAACGGAAAAAGCAAACTGTAGACAAAATGGATTTCATTGTGCAGAAAACCCACTGGATTGTCTCTGCTATTATCCGAATTGGAAAAATTCCGCGTATTACATAGTAGATGCATCAGGGGATTTGGATGAAGATGGAGAAGATTCAAAAATCTCCTGCACAAAGATGCGCCTGTTAAAGAAAATTGAATTGAGAAGCCTGTTATTACATGGAGCTGCTTACATGGCGAAATATCCAAACCGGAAATGGAACTCCCATGTTGCAAAAGAAAGCGGGACCAGTTGCAACGGATTTTGTATTGTACGTGGAAAAGCCCCCAAAGCCAAAGGACAAAAGGGCGATTTACTGTTACTTTTAAAGGAGCAGCCTGGCAACAGCCAGATCCTGGAAATTGGGGTCATCTGTATCGATGGTCAGAAATATCCGGAGGAAGCATGGATTGATGTGACTGGAAAGCTGGTGGAGTTATGAGAAAAAAGAGATTGATGGAATTAAAACCATTAAAAGTGATGAACAGACATATCGCCGATGCAAAGAAAACTGAAATATCTTTGAGTCCATTGGAGAAACAAAGGGGTGAACCCGGAAAATATCGGATGTATTGTCGAGCAGCAGTAGAAAAAGGAATTTTAAAAGTGTATTTGTTTGCCGTAATGGATATTGAGGAGAATATAAACTTTCCAAGGTACCGTCTGTTTATCAGCAGAAAAGAGAGACGGTTTATAACCTATGATGAAAAATTAAAAAAATGGAGAAAGGCACTTCTTGAAAGTATCTTATGGGATGTAAGGATTAATCTTGGCAACATCTATGTAAATGACTGTGATACAAAGATCATCCAAAAATATTTAAAGACAATGCAGCCTGCAATCCGGGCACTGGAAGAGTTTCAGGCGAATATCCGTAAAGAACAAAGGATACGTCATGATAAAAAACTTACAGATTCATGGGACCAGACGATGAAAACTATATCTGGACTGCCTAAGAACTGGATCGGATGGGTTTCAAAATATGGAATTACGGAACACTATATCTTCTACAAGTATCAGAAAAATGGTGCTACAGAAGGATACTGTACATATTGCAAAAAACATGTTCCTATCCGCTCACCCAAATATAACCAGAAAGGACAGTGCAATGTGTGTGGACAACCGATTACTTTTCGTTCTGTGGGAAAGTCTGGAAGATTTTGTACAAAGTGGTACAGAGTCTATCTTATCCAGAGGAGACGCAAGACTTCTGGTTTTGTGCTCCGGATCTTTCATGCCAGAACGTGGTATAAAAGGGGCGGCTATACAGATTGCGAAACTACCTGCCATGAAGAGCAGAGAAGAATCTTCTCTGCAAATGGAAAGGAAATTTCCAATTTCGTTTATGATCTGTTCAAACAACGGGAAATGCGTTGGATTTCGTGTAGAAGTTCTTGGTATTATACTTGCTGTGACAGTCAATATAAAGGAATGGTTTATCCATATACCCTGTCGGATCTGTCCAGGCATGAATTAAAAGAAACAGGTCTGCGTGAGTACGCTCTTGGTCAGAAAAAGATAGATCCTGGAAAATATCTTTACCTGTGGAAGACATACCCGGTACTGGAACAGATTGTAAAAGCGGGGCTTTTCCAGTTAGTTGATGATGTACTGGACCACAGGGCAGCAGATGCAATAAAAAGGAAAGGCAGAAAACCAACAGAATTCCTGTCCGTAGATAAGAAAGAGTTTCGAAGACTCCGAGATATGAATGGCGGGGTAAAAGAACTTAAATGGCTGCAACTTGAAAAGAGTACAGGAAAAACAATCGGGGATGAAGAAATATGCTGGATGGTAAAAGAAGGATTTGAACCAAACGACCTGAAGTTTGTTCTGGACCAGATGAGCATCTGCCAGATTCGACATTATCTTGTGAAACAATCAGAAAAATCCGGGGATGATATCAGCCATGTGCTGCAGGTGTGGAACGATTATCTTTCTATGGCAAAAAGACTGGGAATGGATATACATGATTCCATTATTTACCGTACCAGAGATCTTCAACTGCGCCATAAAGAGGCGGTTTTGAAGATAGAAGAAATGAAACGCGGAATCCGACGCAGAGAGCTGGAAGAAAAGTATGTCGGATTTCAGAAACATCTCATTGATTTGAAAGAAAAATATGAGTTCAGTGACGGTGAATATCAGGTTATTGCGCCAAAGAGTATCGATGACATCCTATATGAAGGTGATACGCTTCATCACTGTGTAAATAAGACGGATACTTATTTTGACCGGATCGTTTCAAAGGAAAGCTATATCCTGTTTTTGCGGGAAAAAGAGAATCCGAAAGTACCGTTTTATACACTGGAAGTTGAACCAGATGGAACCATCCGGCAAAAACGTGCGGAATTTAACCGTCAAAATAAGGACATTGATAAGGTGACTTCTTTTTTAACATTGTGGCAGAAGGAAATTCAGAAACGATTAACCAAAAAAGATCGTAAGAGCACAGAAGAAAGCAGGAAGCTCAGGCAGCAGAACTATCAGGAGATACGTGATAAGCATGTAGTTGTCCATGGCGGAGCATTTGCTGGGGAACTTCTGGCTGATCTTTTAGAGAAAGACTTAATGGACCTACCAGTGGAATCGGCAGAAAACGGAGAAAGCCCTACTGAAATAGCGGCGTAAATAAAAGGATAAAGTGGATGCGGCAGGGAGTTCCCCTGCTGCATTTGAGCAGAAAAGATAAAATGACATTATATGCAGCAGAAAATGAAGGAGAGGACGGAAATGAATAAAAAGGAATTACGTAACATGAAATTGCTGGAAGCTACGGATGAACTGATAAAACTTGCAAAAGAAGATGTGCCGGTAAGAGATGAAGGATACTATACGGAGCAGCTGATTTATCAGAGGGGGCTATATTTACGTGCAGAAGTAGAAAACAATATTTTAAAAGTAGCATTTTATCTGGCAGAATATCTTTCCATGGACTGTCGGAAACCTGTATATACATTATATATTGATAAAAAGAACGATGTTTTTAAAGGGTATGATTACCGGACAAAGAAATGGTCAGAAAGTATGCTGGATAAGACCATTTTTTCAAAATGGTTATATCAGGAAAATTCTTATATGAAAGAGGCGGATACAACGTTGATCCAAAAGTATCTTGAAAGTGAATATGACGATGCTTTTTATGCACTGTATGTATATCAATGTGACCAGAGACACCGGAGGCTGGGAATGAAATATGAAAAAATTCTGACAAACTGGGATCAGTGTATGGATAGACTCCCAGAAGTTCCGAAAGACTGGCTGAGATGGCAGAAAAAAGTTGGGCTTACCCAGAATTTTATCTTTTATCATTACAGCCGCAGGAAAGACCAGACAGGATATTGTAGTTGGTGTGAAAGCGAAGTTCCAATCAGCCATCCTCACCATAATGCAGTGGGGCATTGCCAAAAATGCAGACATCAGATTCAATATAAAGCATTAGGCAGGGCCAAAAGCATAAAAACAAAAAAAGAGACGGCATATCTGCTTCAGACCTGTGGAAAGAATGTGTTTGTTTTGAGAGAATTCCAGCTTCAGATGCTCATAGTAAGCAGTTCATACAAAAAACCAGTGTATTCTTTCTTTGAACGCCGTAGAATCCTGTATGATGAAAAGTTGAATACGGAAGAATATTATTTCGGCCGTCATCATTGGACAAAAGAAAGCCGATGGATCCAGGGTAAATTACAGGTTCCACTGTATCCAGGTTACGGTGGCTATATGACATATGAAAAATATAATATGGGAAATATTTATGGAAAATCACTGTATGGCATTAAAAACAAGACATTCCGTAGGACAGGATTCTACGAATATGCAAAAGTCAAAAGGTTTTTAGATCCGGTAAGTTTTTTTGAAATGGTTAAAGAAAGACCTTATCTGGAACGGCTCATTAAAGCAGGACTTTATCATCTGGCAGAGGACATTATGGATAATAAAGCACAGATCTATTGTGAAGATTCCGGAGAACTTGGAAAAGCACTGGGAATTGACAGGTTCCGCTTGAAAAGGTTACGTACAAACAATGGGGGAGAGATTTTTCTTCAATGGCTATTACTTGAAAAAGCCCAAAACAAATTGATCCGTGACGATGTGATTTCGTGGATGTGCCGGGAAAAGCTTAAACCAGCGGATCTTATGTTCATTATGGACCGTATGGCTCCTTTACAGATCAAAAATTATCTGGAAAAGCAGGCAGCAGAAAGTGGGGAATCCGTGAAAAACCTGATCAAAACATGGAAGGATTATCTCAATATGGCAATTCGGGTCGGAGTGAATGTGCAGGATTCTGTTATTTACCGTGCACGAAAGCTCATGCAGAGACATAATGAAATGATAAAAGAGATAGAAGCAAAAGATTTGATTTTAAGAGCCGGAGAGCTGGAAAAGAAGTATCCGGGTCTGAATCGTATATGCAGGGATTTGAAAAAATATGAATATGCGGACAAAGAGTATCAGATCGTTGTGCCGGAAAAAGTGGATGACATTTTGTATGAAGCAAAACTGATGCATCACTGCGTAAATAATACAGAAACCTATTATGAACGAATGAGCCAGCAGGAATCCTATATCCTGTTTTTGAGAAAGGCAGAACAACCAACGGAGGCGTACTATACGCTTGAAGTGGAACCGGATGGGACCATAAGGCAGACACGTACTTTTTATAACCAGCAGAATGAAGATATTGAGCTTGCAAGGGATTTTCTTATAAAATGGCAGAAACAATTAAAAAAGAAACTGGCAAAAGAAGATTATAAACTGGCTGTAAAAAGTCAGAGTCTCAGGAAAAAAGAGATTGACGAGCTCCGCAACAAAGGCGTTCGTGTAAACGGTATTGGGTATTGCAACAAATTGCTTGCTGAAATTCTGGAGGAAGATTTAATGGAGGCTGGGAATCGAGAACTGGAAGAACAGGCCGCATAATAGCAGATTGATATATCACAAAAGTAACTTTAACAATAAAATGAAATTCCTGTGAAAATTTGGGGATATTTACAGAAACAGCTCTGAAATTCTCTTTTATTTAAGTATAAGGGATTTTATGGAATTCCTTAAATATACTCGAAACGGAGGATGAGATTTGGAGGAAAAATTAAAGTTGCTTTGGCTGATATTGATCTTTGTTGATTTTGGGCTCATGTTTGTTTCATTTCCAATCTTGATTTATGTGATTTTTTGTATGACATGAATACAAAAAGTCTTCTGTAAGTGCCCTTTTCCGGTGAAAAGACCGGAGGGGCATTTACATGTATGCAACAGTTTATGTATGTATTCGCAGGAATACGAGTAAAATACTACGCAGCTGCTACTGTTTAAAGCCTGTAGTGAAATTGACATTAAATATCTGGAATGATACGATAAAATTGAACATTTTGCAAGGCAGATTGCATAAAATTTTATTCTGATACGAGGTCAGAATTTTATACTTTATACCGCGTCTGCGGATCAACCGATAAAGACACAAAAAGAGTAAAATGGACTCTTGGAGTGTCTTTTTTTGTTTGGCAAAATGTTTTGACATGTATCAGATCCAATCACGATAAAAGGAGGAAAGAAGTTTTTATGCCACGTAAAATCAGATCAAATTACATGGAGAAATTCAAATTTGTGTACAATGGCAGAACTTTTGAAAGTAAGCATAAATGCTGTAATTTTTATGGAATATGTTACCGTAGTGTAATGGCGTATCAGAATCAATATAAATGTAGAACTGAAGAAGCGATTACACATTTTATTGAATTGAAAAAAAGTAAAGAGATCATATTCCGAAATCGAAAATGGGCTAGCATTAAGACCTGCTGCGAATTTTATGATTTAAACGAAGATTCTGTCAAGACCGATATGTGGAATCGAAAATGCACACCACAGGAAGCGATTGAACGGGCAATAGAATGGAAAAAGGCACATGAAATCACATATCATGGTGTGAAATACCCATCACTGCCTCAATGTTGTGAAGACCTGGGAATAAATCCTATATCCGTACGTTTGTATATGGAAAAAAATGGGGTTTCTTCTACACGTGCGATTACACATTATATCAAATCTAAAGAGAAAAGAGCCTTTGAATTCCGTGGAAAAGAATACAAAAATTTTACGGAATGTTGTCTTGCGTATGGATTAAAGCCAAAGTCAGTAAGTTCAGCAGTATTTAAAGCGAAACGTCCTCACGCGGATGTTATGGAAGAAATTATCTCTCATATGGAAGGTTGTATGCCAAAAGAAGTAACGAAAAAAGAAGAAATTCCTGAAAATCAGGTGATGTCTAAAGAAAGGCATCGTGCGAAAGAGGCTTTTTTTTATGAGGGAAATAAATATATCTCACTTGGACAATGTTGTGAATTCTATGGAATTAATGAATCTAGTGTACGCAGTAGAACTTGGCGAAAAAAGTGTACATGGGAAGAAGCTGTGAAATATTATATTCAAAAAAAGGAAACAGAAACACCGAAAATGCAATTCTTTTATAAAGGGAAAAGGTATAAAAGTGTTTCAGCATGTTGTGCTGAATACGGAGTTAATGCTTCCAGTGTGCGTAACCGTGCCAAAACAACAGAATGCAGCATTGAAGAATCTTTGGATCATTTCATAAAGAAAGCCAGAATGGAAACACAGCCGTCGGTATTTATTTTTAGAGACAAAACCTATAGGTCTTTGGAAGAATGCTGTCTGGAATATGGAGTCAACGCTGACAGTGTATCTTCAAGAAAATATAGATTGAATTGTACTATGGAAGAATCATTGGAGCATTTTATTGAAAATAAAGATATGATTGCCGAAAGAATACAAAAATTCACATTTAAAGGAATAGAATATCGAAGTCTCCGGGCATGTTGTCAAAAATATGGTATTGATGATATATGTGTGAGACAAAGAGCACGAGATAAGAATTGTTCTCTTGAAGAATCGTTTACACATTTTATGACGAGAAAAAGGAAAAAAATGTTAAGTAACCCGGAATTTGAATATCATGGAACTGTTTATCCATCGCTTAAAGTATGCTGTGAGGAATTAGGAATAAATAAAAGCAGTGTAATAAGTCGAAGCCATAGGGCAGGATGCAGTTTACAGGAAGCAGTGGAGTATTATGTCAGCCAACAGGAACGTAGAACATTGGATTAATCTATAAGGCCAGCAGGCAGCCTTTTTTAGAATTTATATAATAGTAGAGAGGAGGAACGGTCAATATCATCTGCCTGCAGATATTGACCGGTTATATATGTTGCGAAAAAAAACACAGCCGGAAGCAAACAACGATAAAATTCTTATATCCGTTAAAGAAGCCTGTGAGCTTACAGGACTTTCTGAGAAAACAATGAGATCATTGATGAATGAAAACTGTTTCATGGTACGGATTGGGCGCAGAACACTGATTGATAAGAAAAAATTTCAAAAATGGATAGATCGGCAGTCTTGAAAGCTTTTTTTTGTTGTGCTAAAATATATATCCAGTGCCATGCATTATCATCAGAAAGGATGGTGGTGTTATGGGCAAAAACTTAAAGGGTAAAGAATTAGGAAAAGGATTATATCAAAGAAAAGATGGACGATATGAGGCCAGAATTTTCGTTCGCGGTACAGGAAAAACGTTTTCAATTTATGGTACAAATTTACAACATCTAAAAAAAGAAAGAAATGCCTACCTTGCTAATGTTTCCCCCGGAATTGCAGGATATGATCCTAGAATTTCTGTTTCAAAGTGGTATGAAAAATGGATGCTTATTTATGTGGTGCATTCTGTTAAAGCAACCACTTTAAGTAACTATGTAAATGGTTTTGAGCGAGTAAGAGAATATATTGGTTACATGAGGTTAATAGAGGTCCGTCCAACACATATTCTTGACATGATAAAGGGACTCGAAGAAGAAGGATATGCACGTACAACGGTAATACAATCATTAAGTGTAGTCCGTCAGCTTTTCAAAAAGGCATATGGTGGAAAAATGATACCCATAGATCCCGTAGCCGATATTAAACTGCCTAAAGAAGAACCGGGTGAAATACCTGATGAGAAGATAATGCAGGAACAAGAAGATGAAAAATGTCTTAGTATATATGACACTCATCGTTTCCTTGAGAGCTGCAAGAATACCCGGTATTATGAACTCTTTTTTATTCTTCTTCATACAGGATTACGTATAGGGGAAGCACTTGCCCTAGAATGGTGTGATCTTGACTTTAAGCATGAAAAGCTTCGTGTATATAAAACCTTAAACAGAGTTACAAAATATTATGATTCGAAAGGAAATGAACTTCCTGAAAGGTATTCTACTATTCAGATTACAACACCAAAGAAAAGTGCCAGCAATAGAAAGGTTCCATTAACGGATGCAGTGATTGCTGCTTTTATGAGCTGGAAGGAAAAACAGGATCGTGATAAAGAAAAACTGGGGAAAAACTGGGGAAAATCAAATATACTTTTAAAAAAATATCCCGGTCTGATTTTTACAACATCTTCAGGAAGAAGTTATCTTCCATCATCAGCTCAAACAGAATGCAGGCGGATTGTTGGGATTGTTAATAAACATGAAATTGCTCTGGCAGAAAAAGAGAACAGAGATCCGAATTTAATGGATGTTCATCCTCATATTTTCCGTCATACTTTTGTAACAAGATGCATTCAATCGGGAATGGATGCCGCTACAGTAAAGAAAATAGCTGGACACTCTGATGAAAAAATGACTAATTATTATACACACATTGAAGAAGAACATATAGATGACGAATACGAACTGTATATTCAAAAATACGGAACAGAAACCTGATTTTGCAAATGGAGATAAAATTTTAAAGAGAGGTTTAAATACTTGAGTATAGACAAAAACACTAACGAGGGAAAAAACTATCGTAATAATGTGGTCAAATCAACATCTGGGACTTCTAAAAGCCGCATAAATACTGGGTTTCCGGAGGATATTAGTGTATTATCACCGATGATGAGGGAATATTGTAAAACAAAAGAAAGTTACAAGGACTGCATCCTGTTCTATCGACTTGGCGACTTTTATGAGATGTTTTTTGATGATGCAATCCTTGTATCCAAAGAACTGGAACTGACGCTTACCGGTAAGGACTGCGGATTGGAAGAACGTGCCCCGATGTGCGGAATTCCATTTCATGCAGCCGAGACATATATCAAACGACTGATCGAGAAAGGCCACAAAGTGGCAATCTGTGAGCAGGTGGAAGATCCCAAGGAAGCCAAGGGAATGGTCAAGCGGGAGGTCGTTCGCATTGTGACTCCCGGCACCAACATCGACAATATGGCGCTGGACGAGACGAAAAATAATTACATTATGAGCATCGCCTTTGTGGACGACAAGTATGGCATTGCTGTGGCAGACGTGACAACGGCGGATTTTCTGGTCACCGAGCTGGATTCCAAAAAACTCCTGGACGAGATCTACAAGTACAATCCCTCGGAGATCGTCTGCAACGAAGCCTTTCTGGTCAGCGGTTTCCCGCTGGATGAGATCAGAGAACGGCTTCATCTGGTGGTCTCCTCCCTGGACGCGGTCTATTTTGACGATAAACTGTCCACGGATCTGCTCTTAAAGCACTTTAAGACCAACAGCCTGGAAAGCCTCGGGCTCCGGGAGTTCGAGATCGGCACCATCGCGGCGGGG
>ENA-OPDJ01001492-OPDJ01001492.1-human-gut-metagenome-genome-assembly--contig:-NODE-1492-length-12392-cov-3.057064_pt1 | contig 12392 bp, 7 predicted proteins | sample MGYA00241621_ERZ501505 | MGnify/ENA primary metagenome ERZ501505 (study PRJEB25962, sample SAMEA2042624) | human gut metagenome | biome: human gut; feature: human-associated habitat; material: faeces... | reverse complement strand
AAGGCCATGTGATCCATACTGAGGGAAGCGATCACTTCCATTACCGGCGTCTTAATAATATTGGTAGCGTCCAGGGCTCCTCCAAGACCTGTCTCCAAAACCACCAGATCACATTTTTTCTCCTGGAAATACAGGAAAGAAAGAGCGGTTTCTATTTCAAAAGGCGTGGGATTTGTAAGATGATGTTCCTCCATATCCCGGATAGCTTCTGCAATGGCTGTCACATGTTTCGCCAAGGCTTCTTTTCCGATCCGCTCTCTGTAGGAAAATAAAGTAGGGGAAATATCCCGTCCTACCCGGTATCCCGCCTCTGTCAGTATGGTAGAAAGATAAGCCAGGACAGAGCCCTTTCCGTTGGTTCCTGAAATATGGATAAACTTCAGATTATCCTGGGGATTTCCCAGACGCTCCATCAGATGGCGCATATTGTCTAAGCCAAGTACACTTCCGTATTTAGAGGCCTCCTCCAAATATACTCTTGCTTCTTCGTAATTCATGATTTCTCCTATCCGGGGCCTGCAGGCCCCTCTGTAATTCGGAAATTATTATAGCTCTTTTTCCATTTGTCTACAATCATAATCTTCTGTTCTTCCCTATTCCACAGTATTTTTTTATTGAGGAAACGGTTCAGTTAAATACTACAGCCAGAAATGAAGAAATTAATTTTATTTATGATATATTGAATATAATTCAAGTCAATAAGAGAGGAGAATTGATTTGGAAACATGGTCAAGATAAACGGCACATACACGCCGCCGTTGACAGCCCCTCCCCGCACTATTATCAGAGAAGGGGAATCAAGAAATTTTTGTTTCTTCTGAGCCTTTTTTCCAAAGAAATAAAGAGCTATCAGAGCAGCGATCAGAACGACCAGGATCACAAGAAGGACGATGGTAAGTGTACTCATAGATACCCTCCTCAATATGTAATTTACAAACTTATGTCATGCGAATTATATTCTAACATCATTTATTACAAAAGGCAAACAAATTCATAAAATTCCATAAAGAACAGGAAAAGTTATAGCAAAGGTACAGAGAAACAGGTATAATAAATTTACGGTTTTTAGAAAATCTGAAAGATAAATTTATTTGTGGGTACACTAAGAATTACAGAACAAAGGCCCTGGAGAGTTAGTATGGAGAAGAAAAACGACAGAAATAAAAATACCAGTCAGAATAAACTGTATTCAGATGAAATAAAAGAAATGGAACGTTTGTCAGAAGAGCAGGAAAAGGCACTTCGCGAGAGACGCCAGGCAAGAAAACACCGCATAAAAAAGCAGGAACGAAGAAAAAAAATGATCGTATTGGGAAGCATGGCCGTTGTTACCGTAGTGGTAGCAGTGAGTGCAGTCACCGGAATCGTCAGTTTTGTGACCAGAGAAAGCAGGCAAAGTCAGGTTTCATCAAAAAAATCAGCAGAAAAGGACTCATCGGAGCCGACTTTGACAGATACGGTGAAACAGAGTCGTTCAGATCTGGAAGTGGATGAGAGAACCCCGGAGGAAATTCTGGCAGATGCGAAGCTTCTCGCAGTACAATATGATTATGACAAGGCAATCAGCCTGCTTCAGAAATACAGCGGCTATAAAGAGAATACAGAAATGCAGGATGCGGTAAAACAATACGAAGAAATAAAAGCTTCCTGTAAGTCCTGGCCACTGGAAGAAGTTACACATGTTTTTTATCATACACTGATCAAAGATCCATCTAAAGCATTTGATGGAGACTATAAAGAAGCTGATTACAATCAAGTTATGACAACGATCGATGAATTCAACAAGATTACAGAGACTATGTATGAGAAAGGCTATGTCATGGTCAGTATCTATGATATGGCTAAGGCAGATGCTGATGGCAATATAACAGAAGGAGAGATCCTTCTCCCGGAAGGGAAGATTCCGTTTGTTCTTTCACAGGACGATGTCTGTTATTATCATTATATGGATGGTGATGGATATGCATCGAAGCTGGTTGTTGATGAGAATGGAAAAATCCGGAACGAATATATAGAGGATGATGGAAGCGTTTCTGTCGGAGATTATGATATGGTTCCGCTGATCGACCGTTTTGTGGAGCAGCATCCGGATTTTTCCTACCGTGGTGCCAAGGGAATCGTGGCACTCACCGGATATAACGGAATCCTGGGATACCGTACAGATGAGAGTTATGAAACCCGCCCGGCAGATCTGGACGAAAATAAAGTACAATGGCTCGATGCACATCCGGATTTCAGCCTGGAAAAGGAACGGGAAGGGGCGAAGAAGGTTGCCGATGCCATGAAAGCAGAAGGCTGGGAATTTGCAAGCCATACCTGGGGACATCAGAATGTAGGTCAGATCTCTCTGGAGAAACTTCAGGAAGATACCGAAAAATTCAAAAAAAATGTAGATCCGCTGATCGGGGGAACGGATATCATTATTTTTGCTTTTGGAACAGATATAACAACAGAACCAGAGTATTCCGGTGATAAATTCGAATATCTGAAGGGACAGGGATACAATTATTTTTGTAATGTGGATTCCAGCCAGTATTATGTACAGATCCGGGACCGCTATTTCCGTCAGGGAAGACGAAACCTGGACGGATACCGGATGTATTATAATCCGGAACTTCTGGAAGATCTTTTTAACGCAAAAGATGTTTTTGACCCGGCAAGACCAACGCCGGTACCACCGATGGGATGATCGGATTTTGAAAGATACGAGGGGACTTAAAAGAAAGGGGCTAGTTATTTTATGAAGAAAAAAATTGCAGGGGTCCTGACAACAGTACTTGCAGCATCACTTTTTGTCAGTGGAAACGCACCAGTTACTGTTCAGCAGGATAATATGACCGCACAGTCGCAGGACAACGAGGATACGCAGTCAGATGAGGCAGATGCGGAAGATACACAGTCGGATGAGGCAGACGCAGAGGATACACAGACTGAAGTGGAGGAAGAAGGGGCTAAGGTAGCAGCAGATCCGGAAGACCAGCCGGCAGCAACCGAGACACCGGAAGAAGAGAAAGAGGCTGAAAAAGAAACACAGAAACGTGAGAAGTCAGAGGACACTTCCGGCAGTACTTCCTCCAATGAAAAGGCACTTCTCGCAAAGGCAAAGAAACTGGCTCAGCAGTATGATTATACAGGAGCGATTTCTGTTCTGAAGAACAACTGGAAATTTGCCACCAGTGATAAAATGCAGAAGGCAGCTGCTTCCTATATGAAAAAAAGAGATGCCTGTGTAGAGTATCCTCTTGAGCAGGTGACACATGTGTTTTTCCATTCCCTTATCGTAGACACCTCTCTGGCTTTTGACGGGGATTCTGATGAGGCAGGATATAATCAGATGATGACGACAGTCAGTGAGTTCAAAAAAATGATCCAGATTATGTATGATAAGGGATATGTTCTGGTAAGCCCTCACGACATGGCGGTAGTGAATGATGACGGAACCATGAGCAGAGGCAAGATCATGCTTCCGGAGGGCAAGATTCCTTTCGTACTTTCTGAAGATGATGTCAGCTATTATCATTACATGGATGGAGATGGATTTGCCACAAAACTGGTGATCGATGATAATGGAGACATTAAATGTGAATATAAAAAGGCTGACGGAACGGTTGTGACCGGCGATTACGATGTTGTGCCGATCCTGGATTCTTTTATTAAGGAACATCCTGATTTTTCCTACCATGGAAGAAAGGGGATCCTGGCAATGACCGGTTATGACGGAGTGCTGGGATACCGTACAGATGGTGCATATAAGTCAAAAAAGAACCTTCAGGACGACCAGAAAGCTTTTCTCAAGGCTAACCCGGATTTTGACTATAATAAAGAAGTAAAAGCAGCCAAAAAAGTGGCAAAAGCCATGAAAAAAGACGGCTGGGAATTTGCAAGCCATACCTGGGGCCACAGAAATGCAACTTCTTCTACTGCGGCTGAACTGAAAACAGATAACAAGAAATGGGAGAAATATGTAGCACCGATCCTTGGAAAAACCGACATGATCATTTTTGCCTTTGGCGCAGATATCGGCGACTGGGAAGGATATACCTCTGATAATGCCAAGTATGAATATTATAAGAGTCGTGGCTACCGCTATTTCTGCAATGTAGATTCCAGTCAGTATTTTGTGCAGATCACAAGTGAGTATTTCCGACAGGGAAGACGGAACCTGGATGGTTATCGTATGTATTATAATCCGGATATGCTCAGCGACCTGTTTGATGTATCTGAAGTCTGGGACGATTCCAGACCGACACCGGTTCCAGAAATGTAAGGAAATAGATTTTACAAAAGTATACAGAAAATGTTTATAATCTATTATGGTTAGAATATATGTGTATTTTCAGATGATTTTGATATGAAGGGAGTAAGATATGAAGAAAAAAACATATCTCGTTGTGCTTGCATTGTGTACAGCGCTGGCGATAACAGCCTGCGGCACATCTGCAGACAATAAAGGGGAAACAAAATCTACAGCAGAAACACAGGATACAGCCGATAAAACAGATTCAGCAGAATCAGGATCGGATTCAGATAAAAACAGCAAAGATACAGCTTCCGGAGATACAAGACTTGTTTCTGTGGATGATGTGAGCAAATATATAACGATCGGACAGTATAAAGGCCTGACACTTGATAATTCTGTAGAAGCTGTGACCGATGACATGGTTGATGGAAGGGTTCAGGAAGAACTTCAGAATAAGGCAGAGGAAGTAACAGAAGGTACGGTTCAGAACGGTGACATTGTTACGATCAATTACGTAGGAACCAAAGACGGAGTAGCTTTTGACGGAGGTACAGCCAACAATTATGAGCTGACGATCGGTTCCGGAACTTTTATTGATGGTTTTGAAGATGGAATCATCGGAATGAAAAAAGGCCAGACAAAAGATCTCGACCTTACATTTCCGGAAGAATATTCATCCGAAGAACTGGCAGGCCAGGAGGTTGTGTTTAAAGTTACATTGCAGAGCTTCAAACGTGCTCCCGAACTGACCGATGACTGGGCAGCCAAGAATACTGACTGTAAGACTGCGGAAGACTACAAAAAAGAAATCCGCAAGACACTGGAAGAAGAAGCAAAAACAAGCGCCCAGAATACTCTTCGTGAGACAGCATGGAACACAGTGCTCTCTGCTTCCGAAGTAAAAGAATACCCACAGGATGATCTGGATACGGCAAAAACAGAATTTAAGACTCTGTACGAAAATTATGCAAAACAGGGTGATATGACCCTGGAGGATTTTGTAAAGGCACAGGGCATTTCCATGGATGATTTTGAAGAGCAGAGCAGCCAGTATGCGGAATATAAGGTGAAACAGAACCTGATAGTGCAGGGAATCATGGATGCGGAAAATATGACACTTGAGGATGAAAAATCTCTTGGTATCCAGAACGAACTGATCAAATCATATAATGTAAAAGATATCGCGGCACTGGTAGATAAGTATGGCCAGGCAGCTGTGGATGAATCTATCGGACTGCTCCGTGTGGAGGACTTTATCATAGATAACGCAACCGTTGAAGAAAAAGTAACTGCCGGTGACACACAAGGTGTGGACGGAGATGATCCGTCTGTAGATGGAAGCAGTGCTGAGGGAACTGTTGACGAAGAGCTGGAAACGGCAGAAGCGACAGATATGGTTCCTGAGGAAGAACCGACAGAAGAGGCAGACAGCGCATCAGATGCATCAGCAGAATAACAAAAAATCACACGCATTATGTGATGCGTACAAAAAAGTGCGGGGCCCGGGAGAATTTCCGGGAACCGCTTTTTTGACAGTAACACATAAAAAGAAAATTAAGAGATTCTTTCGGGAATTACCATTGTATTTGAACATTAAATGCGGTATGATTAAGTTCAGACATTAAGGAAAGTTATAAATATATAGACGGGGATATAATCAAATGGACAAAAGAGTTTTGCGCGAGAGAATGCGCAGAAAGCAGCAGCAAATAAGACGGCGGCGGATGATGAAGCGGATAACCTGTGTGGTTGCGGCGATTCTTCTGCTGGTTTTTGTTGTTCGAGGAGTAATTTTACCAATCGTCAACCGTGTAGGCGGAGGAAGCAGTAAGGGTACGGAGACTGTGAATGTACAGGCGAATACAGCAGGAACTTCCTCAGATGGAAGTACGGAGGATGCATCTGCATCGGCTGATTCGGCTACATCGGATTCATCCGGTGACAGCAGTACAGATGCTGTGGTGATGCCGATAAAGGGCAGTACAGCAGGAGACAGACTTTCTGTTATGACACCGGGATGGCATGAAGACTCCACAGGAAAGTGGTATCAGAATCCGGATGGTACATATTATATCAATGGTTTTGCCGAAATCGACGGAACTACATACAGTTTTGATGAGAATGGTTATATGCAGACAGGATGGGTTGAGAAAGGTGTGAAGGATTATTACTTTAATGAAGATGGTTCTTATGATCCTTCCAAGAAACGTCCGATGATCGCACTGACCTTTGATGATGGACCGGGAGAGTATACAGAGACTCTTCTTGATACAGTTGAGAAATATAATATTCATGTTACCTTCTTTATGCTGGGACAGAATGTTGAGGGACGGGAATCTACTGTACAGAGAATGTTACAGCTTGGATGTGAGATTGGTAACCATACTTGGGATCATCCGGAGCAGACTCTTCCGAATATGGATCTGGATTCTGTTGTACAGGAATTCCAGAAAACAGATGACGAGCTGGTGAAAGCCTGCGGACAGGCTGCAACCGTGTGCCGTGCACCGTATGGAGCAATCACAGAAGAACAGATGGCAGCAGTAGGCAAACCGTTTTTCATGTGGTCCACAGACTCCCTGGACTGGAAACTGATGGATGCGGATGCGGATTACAATGAGATCATGAACAGCGATCTGAGTGATGGTTCTATCATTCTGATGCATGATATCCATGAGCCATCTGTAAAATGTGCTACTGAGAAGTTGATTCCGGAACTGGTCAATGAGGGATATAAGCTGGTGACAGTCAGTGAACTTGCAGCAGCTAAAGATGTTACTTTACAGAGTGCTTCCTATTCTGACTTCTGGGACAGCTCCCTTCAGGCAGGACGTGTTGCAGGATATGCAGGAAATTCCAGTGATTCAACAGACAGCAGTGATTCTTCTGACGGAAGTATAACTTCTGATGACAGCGCTTCTGCAGACAGTACCTCCGCAGATAGTACAGACGTCAGTGATGGTTCCACAGACAGTACAGTCAGTGACGGATCGGACGGTTCTTCTGATGGAAGTGGTGATGGATCAGATGGTTCCACAGACGGAAGCAGTGACGGATCGGATGGTTCTTCCGACGGAAACTATGATGATGGAAGCTACGATGACGGAAGCTATGATGATGGCTCCTATGACGATGGTTCCTATGATGACGGAAGTGAAGAATACTAAAGAATAATACCAGGAGACCTGAGTGACAAAATGTGTGTCATTCAGGTCTCTTTTTTGACTTTATACGACACTGTCGGATAATAGACACATATTATATGGGAGGGTTTTTCCTTGACTGAAAATAGGGGGATTGGTATAATTATAGAATAAAAAACTCCACTTAAAATTGGGGAATGGACGGTGGCAGAACTATAAAGGGAGGTACCTGAAAATGGGAAAGAAATTACAATTTACGGAGCTTGACCAGTATCTGTTCGGTCAGGGCACGAATTATGATATTTACAGGAAGCTGGGAGCACATCCGGACACGCAGAACCGGAAAAAAGGAGTTTATTTTGCAGTGTGGGCACCTAATGCACAGGCGGTTTCTGTTGTAGGTGAGTTCAATGAATGGGACACAAAGAAGAATCCCATGAAAAAAGTTGGACCCATTGGTGTTTATGAGACATTTGTACCGGGAGCGAAGATTGGACAACTGTATAAATTTTACATTACAGGTGCACATGGCGAGGAACTTTACAAGGCAGATCCCTATGCCAACGCTGCTGAGATGCGTCCTGGAACAGCCTCCCGTGTTACCGACATCACCAATTATAAATGGAAAGATGATACCTGGATGAAGAACCGTGAGGCCTTTGATCCGGATACAAGTGCCATGTCTATTTATGAGGTGCATCCGGGTTCATGGATGAAACATCCGCAGACTGCGGAAGACGAGGATGGTTTCTATTCCTACAGAGAGCTGGCCCCGAAGCTTGCCGGGTATGTCAAGAAAATGGGTTACACACATGTTGAGTTTATGGGCATCGCAGAGCATCCTTTTGACGGTTCCTGGGGTTATCAGGTTACCGGCTATTATGCACCGACCTCCCGTTACGGAACACCACAGGATTTCAAATATATGGTTGATTATCTCCATCGCCAGAAGATTGGTATTATCCTTGACTGGGTACCGGCGCACTTCCCGAAGGATGCACACGGACTTGCCAACTTTGACGGAACTGCAGTATACGAGCATGCAGATCCGAGACAGGGCGAGCATCCGGACTGGGGAACCAAGATCTACAATTACGGACGTCCGGAAGTAAAGAATTTCCTGATCGCCAATGCCCTTTACTGGGTAGAAGAATGCCACGTTGACGGTCTCCGTGTAGACGCGGTTGCATCCATGCTCTATCTGGATTACGGTAAAAAAGACGGTGAGTGGGTTGCCAATAAATACGGTGGAAACAAGAACCTGGAAGCCATTGAATTCTTCAAGCATCTGAATACGGTTGTTCTCGGAAGAAATCATGGAACTGTCATGATTGCGGAGGAATCTACCGCATGGCCGATGGTAACCGGCAAGGCAGAAGATGACGGCCTGGGATTCTCCCTGAAATGGAATATGGGATGGATGAACGATTTCCTGGAATATATGAAGCTGGATCCGTATTTCCGTAAATTTAATCATAATAAGATGACATTTTCCATGACTTATGCATACAGTGAGAAGTATGTTCTGGTTCTTTCCCACGATGAGGTAGTACATCTGAAGTGCTCCATGCTGGAAAAAATGCCAGGTGAACTGGATGATAAATTCAAGAACCTGAAGGCTGGCTATACCTTCATGTTCGGACATCCTGGTAAGAAACTTCTGTTTATGGGACAGGATTTTGGACAGCTCCGGGAGTGGAGTGAGGCCAGAGAGCTTGACTGGTATCTTCTTGGAGAGGAGAATCATCAGAAACTGCAGCAGTATGTCAGTGATCTTCTTCATATTTACAGGAAATATCCGGCACTTTATGGTGCGGACAATGATCCGTCTGCATTTGAGTGGATCAATGCCAACGATGGCGACAGAAGCATCTTTAGTTTTGTGAGAAAATCCCCCACAAGACGTAACAACATTCTGGTTGTATGCAACTTCACGCCGGTAGCACGTCCGGATTACCGTGTAGGTGTACCGAAGAAGAAACAGTACAAACTGATTATGAATGAGCAGGGACTTCTTCCGAAAGGCAAGGCATTCAAGGCAGAGAAGAAGAACTGCGACAACCGGGAATTTTCTTTTGCATATCCGCTGGAAGCTTATGGAGTCGGCGTATTTACATACTGATATTCCGGGTTGACAAATGTCTTTTTGGACAGTATAGTAAGCCATATAAAGGGGAGTAGCTGGTACGTCAGTGTTCATGATGTCGTCAATCTCGATGGGTGAATGCCTGTCCGTATCGTGATGAAACAGCGAGACTTTTATTGCATGTTTTTTGTGCAATAAAAGTCTCTTTTTTTACGATTCTGCCCATACTGTTAACAGGGATTTTGCTGAGGATCTGTAAAGGAGGAATGGTATCTGTGAAAGCTTATTACAATGAAACGGTAGAAACTGTACGCAGAGATCTGAATGGGGAACAGGATTTTCTGACGAATGAGGAAGTAAAAAGAAGGCAGGAAAAATTCGGATTCAATGAACTTGCGGAAGGTAAGAAAAAAAGCGGCCTGCAGATTTTTCTGGAGCAGTATAAAGATTTTCTGGTGCTGATCCTGATCGCATCGGCAGTGATATCCGGTATGCTTGGAGATGTGGAAAGTGCAGCAGTTATCGTGATCGTTATTACGATCAATGCGATTTTGGGAACTGTGCAGACAGTAAAGGCTGAGCAGTCCCTGCAGAGCTTAAAGAAGCTTTCCGGACCGGAGGCAAAGGTATTACGTGATGGTGTGGCGGTACAGCTCCCGGCAAGAGAACTGGTTGTAGGAGATGTGATCCTTCTTGAAGCAGGTGATATGATCCCGGCCGATGGAAGACTGATTGAAAATGCAAGTCTTAAGGTCGATGAAAGTGCCCTTACCGGGGAAAGTCTTGCAGTTGAAAAGAGTATGGACACTATTTTGGAGGAAGCACCGCTTGGTGATCGGACAAATATGCTGTTTTCCGGAAGCTTTGTCACATATGGGCGTGGCAGAGCGGTTGTAACGAATGTAGGAATGCAGACAGAGGTTGGAAAGATTGCGGGACTTCTGAAATCGACTTCGGAAAAACAGACGCCACTTCAGGCGAATCTGGATGATTTTGGAAAGAAGCTTTCCATTCTGATCCTGATATTTTGCGGAATTCTGTTTGCGATCAGTGTATTCCGCGGTGAGAAGATCAGCAGTGCATTTATGTTTGCAGTAGCACTTGCAGTCGCAGCGATTCCGGAAGCTTTAAGCTCCATCGTGACGATCGTCCTTTCTTTCGGAACACAGAAGATGGCAAAGGAGCACGCGATCATTCGTAAGCTTCAGGCTGTGGAAGGTCTTGGAAGCGTATCTGTTATCTGTTCGGATAAGACCGGAACACTCACACAGAATAAAATGACAGTAGAAGATTATTATATTGATGGAAAAAGAATCACAGCAGATGCAATTGATGTAGCAGATCCGGCGCAGAGATGTCTTTTGGACTACAGCATTTTATGTAATGATTCAACAAACGAAAATGGAGTGGAGATCGGAGATCCGACGGAAACGGCATTGATCAATCTGGGCAGCCGGTACGGAATCGAGGCTGCTGGTGTAAGAAAGCTTTATCCAAGGGAAGGAGAGCTTCCCTTTGACAGTGACCGTAAGATGATGTCAACACTTCACAGAATTGATGATGAAAACCGGATGATCGTAAAAGGTGCGGTTGACCGGCTTCTGGAGCTGACAGACAGGATCTGGATAAAGGACGGAGTTCGGGAAATCACAGAAGCAGATAAAGAAAAGATCCGGCGCCAGAATCAGGAATTTTCAATGGAAGGGTTACGGGTACTGGCATTTACCTATCGTGAAATTCCGGAGAAGCATGTATTGACGATAGAAGATGAGAACCATCTGGTATTTCTTGGCCTGATCGCTATGATGGATCCGCCGAGGGAAGAATCAAAGGCTGCAGTTGCAGAATGCATAAAAGCGGGGATTCGGCCGGTCATGATCACGGGAGATCATAAGATCACAGCAGCGGCAATCGCAAAAAGGATCGGGATCCTACATGATCTGTCAGAGGCCTGCGAAGGTGCTGATATTGAAAATATGAGTGATGAGCAGCTGAAGGAGTTTGTCCCGAATATTTCTGTGTATGCAAGAGTGTCACCGGAGCACAAGATCCGTATTGTCCGTGCATGGCAGGAGAAGGGGATGATCGTGGCAATGACCGGAGACGGTGTGAATGATGCTCCGGCATTGAAGCAGGCAGACATTGGTGTTGCAATGGGAGTGACCGGAACCGAGGTCGCAAAGGATGCCGCAGCAATGGTGCTTACAGATGATAATTTTGCAACAATTGTAAAAGCAGTGGAAAACGGACGAAATTTATATCAGAATATCAAGTATGCGATCCAGTTTCTTCTGTCAGGAAACTTTGGTGCGATCCTGGCAGTTCTTTGTGCATCCCTTGCAGGACTTCCGGTTCCTTTTGCACCGGTACATCTGCTGTTTATCAATCTTTTGACAGACAGTCTTCCGGCGATCGCGTTAGGCGTGGAGCCGCACAGCAGTGAGGTGATGAATGAGAAACCAAGATCAGCAGACGAGTCAATACTGACAAAGGATTTTCTTGGTAAAATCGGTCTGGAAGGACTGGTGATCGGTATGATGACGATGATCGGATTTTTGACAGGATATCATCAGAATGGTGCACTGCTTGGCAGTACTTATGCCTTCGGAACACTTTGTCTGGCACGTCTGTTCCATGGATTCAACTGCAAATCGGATCATCCGGTTATCTTTACAAAACGTTTCTTTAATAATAAATGGCTTCAGGGAGCATTTGTACTAGGGGCAGTACTCATTACCGTTGTACTGACGGTTCCAGGATTTCATCTCCTGTTTAAAGTAGAGACGTTGGATCTGATGCAGCTTGGCTATGTATATCTGTATGCGTTTGCAAGTCTTCCGATCATTCAGCTGCTTAAATGGATACGCATGAAATTAGGAAAAAGAGGAGAACGATAGTGGATATAAGTAAAATATCTGTAAAA
>ENA-OPDJ01001489-OPDJ01001489.1-human-gut-metagenome-genome-assembly--contig:-NODE-1489-length-12412-cov-2.708748_pt1 | contig 12412 bp, 9 predicted proteins | sample MGYA00241621_ERZ501505 | MGnify/ENA primary metagenome ERZ501505 (study PRJEB25962, sample SAMEA2042624) | human gut metagenome | biome: human gut; feature: human-associated habitat; material: faeces... | reverse complement strand
CATCCCAAATAAAGGAGCTTATGTTACCGGTATTTCCGATAAGGATGTACATGATATTTATATGATTCGTTCCATGCTGGAAGGATTATGCGTCCGTTGGGCAACAGAACATATTACACAGGAGCAGCTGGAAGAACTGGATGAGATCATTCTTTTATCCGAGTATCATATGGATAAAGGACATTCCGATCAGCTGACAGAGCTGGATGGAAGATTCCATCAGATTCTGTATGAGGCATCAAAGAGCAGGATTCTGGATCATGTGCTTTCAGATTTTCACAAATATGTACAGCTTGCAAGAAGGACTTCCGTTAAGACAGAAGAGCGTGCGATCAAGTCGATTGGTGAGCATAACGAGATCCTGAATGCCATCAAGGCGAAGGATGCGGAAAAAGCCGGCAATCTGGCAATGATCCATATTATGCATGTTATGGAGAACCTGCATATCGAAGAAAAATAGCCAAAAAGGAGACGAAGTTATGAGTAAAATTCAGATGACGACACCGATTGTTGAGATGGACGGAGATGAGATGACCAGAATTCTCTGGAAGATGATAAAAGATGATCTTCTTCTGCCGTATATCGATCTTAAGACAGATTATTATGATCTTGGATTGGAACACCGCAATGAGACAGATGACCAAGTTACAGTTGATTCGGCTAATGCGACAAAGAAGTACAAAGTAGCAGTCAAATGTGCGACCATTACACCGAATGCGGCAAGAGTAAAAGAATATGAACTCAAAGAGATGTGGAAGAGTCCGAACGGAACCATCCGAGCGATTCTCGACGGCACCGTTTTTCGCGCGCCGATCATCGTAAAGGGCATCGAGCCGAGTGTAAAGAACTGGAAGAAGCCGATCACGATTGCCCGTCATGCTTATGGGGATGTATATAAAGGAACCGAGATGAAGATTCCGGGACCTGGAAAGGCAGAGCTGGTCTACACGGCACCTGACGGAACAGAGACAAGAGAGCTGATCCATAATTTCGATGGAGCAGGTATTATCCAGGGAATGCACAATATCAATGCATCGATTGAAAGTTTTGCAAGAAGCTGTTTTACATATGCATTAGACACAAAACAGGATCTGTGGTTTGCAACAAAAGACACGATCTCTAAGAAATACGATCACACATTCAAAGACATCTTCCAGGAGATCTTTGATGCAGAATACAAAGAGAAATTTGATGCAGCAGGAATCGAATATTTCTACACACTGATCGACGATGCAGTAGCCCGTGTTATGAAATCAGAAGGTGGATTTATCTGGGCATGCAAGAACTATGACGGAGATGTTATGAGTGATATGATCTCATCTGCATTCGGATCATTAGCAATGATGACATCTGTATTAGTATCACCACACGGATACTATGAATACGAAGCAGCTCATGGAACAGTACAGCGTCATTATTACAAACATCTGAAAGGTGAAGAGACATCTACAAACTCTGTAGCAACAATCTTCGCATGGACAGGAGCACTCAGAAAAAGAGGAGAGCTTGACAAGATTCCGGCACTTTCTGAGTTTGCAGACAAGCTTGAGGCAGCCTGCATAAAGACTATTGAGAGCGGAAAGATGACAAAGGATCTCGCACTCATCACAACAATTGAAAATCCTACTGTTTTAAACAGCGAAGGCTTCATCAAGGCAATCAGAGAGGAGCTTGAGAAGACAATTTAATCTGAAATTTGGTTTTTAGCCTTAGAATAAGATATAACCCGGGGATAATTATGAATTTTTGAATGTTAAATTCTTAACACATTGACAGATGACCTTCAAAAAATTATAATTAATCTTGGGTTTTTGTCTTTAAAAGAGAAATGATATCCTGATGATTGGAGGAATAAGACTTGAGTAAAGAAATATCACAGGCGGTTATCAGAAGACTGCCACGATACTATAGATATCTCGGAGAGCTTTTGGATGAGGGAGTGGAGCGTATTTCATCAAATGATCTGAGTCACAGAATGAAAGTGACAGCTTCACAAATCAGACAGGATCTCAATAATTTCGGTGGCTTTGGACAGCAGGGATACGGATACAATGTTCAGTTTCTCTACGAGGAAATCGGAAAGATAATGGGACTTAATACAGAGCATAGAATAATTATCATCGGTGCAGGCAATCTGGGCCAGGCACTCGCCAATTATGTAAAGTTTGAAAAGCTTGGCTTTGTCATAACAGCGCTTTTTGACGTAAATCCTGAGCTTTCAGGAAAGAGTGTGCGAGGTATTCCAATCCTTATGCTAAGTGAGCTGGATGAGTATTGCAGAACACACAGGGTGGATATTGCGGCGCTCACCATGCCAAAGTCAAAGGCTGACTCTATTGCGTCAAAGCTTGTGGATTTAGGAATAAGGGCTATATGGAATTTTGCACATGTTGATCTTGAAATTCCAAATAAAGATGTGGTTGTGGAGAGTGTTCATCTGTCTGACAGCCTTATGCAGCTCAGCTATAATATTGTTAAAAACTCCAAAAATAAATAGAGGGTGAGTCTTATGAATGATAAAAAAGATTTTGAGGCTGCATTAAAAGGAAAAAAGGTGCCTTTACTGGTTTTAGACCAGAAGTGGCACAGACTTTTTGCCATTCATGGTAAGACTGACGAAATATCAGCCACGGAAAAAGAACTGGATGAGCTGTTAAAGCTGCAGGGAAAGTACAACAATGAGCTTAAGAATTTAAAAAAGCTTAAGTCGAAAATTATGTCTAATATTGTTGCCAACATGGGAGATGACGGCGATGAAAATCGTGACAAGGATAAGCAGCTTATAGATGAGATAAATGAGAAAGCTGACAACATTGAGGGAGAGCTTATTGAAATCCAGAAGAATATAAAAGCTGTAAATGACAGGCTGATGCTTTTATCGATGGATTATTTCAGTGAAAAGATCGAGAAAAATAAACTGGAATCAAAAGAAATTGACGACTGGATTGCAAATATAAGAGTTGAACTTAAGAAAAATGTAATCAGAAAACAGAACAGAGATATTAACAACAGGGAGATTTATTCGTATCTTCATGATATTTTTGGCGCTGAGGTTTTAGATCTTTTTGATATTGAATATGACGATCCTATGGTTTTCAATGCCAATAATGCAAATACTGATAATGCAAACAATGAGAATAAGGGGAATTGATATTGGAATATATTGTTACAGGTAATGAAATGAAGCTTCTGGACGATACAACATCACAGGTCTTTTTGGTTCCTTCGGTGGTGCTGATGGAGCAGGCTGCGGCCGGTGTTGTCCGGGAGCTTGTTGCATGTTTTGATAAATCAAAGGAGTTTGCCGTGATATGTGGCAGAGGCAATAATGCAGGAGACGGTATCGCGATAGCAAGACTTTTAAATCAGGCCGGATACAGATGCATGGTGTACTATGCTTTTGGCACAGATGAGGCAGGAAGCGAGCTCTTTGAGCTGCAGAAAAATATATACGCAAGGTATGGCTTTAAGGTAGTCTCTGATATTGAGTGTGTGTGTAAAAGTGACGTAATAATAGATGCACTGTTTGGCACAGGGCTTAAGCGAGCCATAGAAGGCTCTTTAGCAGATGTGATTTCAGCCGTTAACAAGGCAAATGCTTACAGGGTGGCGGTCGACGTGCCGTCGGGAGTGGATTCTGATAAAGGACATGTGATGGGATGCACTTTTAAAGCAGATTTCACATATACTTTTTCTTATAAGAAGAATGGCCTTCTCCTGTGGCCGGGCTGTGATTATTGCGGTCTGGTTAAGGTGGTGCCTATAGGCATAGATGACCACAGCTTTTGTGGTAATCTGCCATCAGTAAGGGCTCTTGATGAGTCTGATTTAAAGAAGCTTGATAACAGACCGGCACACTCCAACAAGGGAACTTTCGGAAAACTGTTAGTTATAGCAGGAAGCCGTAATATGGCCGGTGCGGCGGTACTTTCGGCAAAGGCTGCATACAAAAGCGGAGCAGGGCTTGTGAAAATTATAACGCCGGAGTGCAACCGCTCAATAATCCAATGTGCTTTGCCGGAAGCACTGCTTTGTACTGATATCGCGTCAGCTAAAGCACTTGAGACAGAGCTTGATTGGGCAGATGCAGTGGTGATAGGTCCAGGTCTTTCAAAGTCTGATAATGCCAAAATGTTAGTTGAAACAGTACTAAAAACAGCAGAGATACCTCTTGTGATTGATGCGGATGCGCTTAATATCATATCAGACAACATGACTTTACTTAATGAGCATAAAATGCCTGTCATCGTGACTCCGCACATGGGCGAGATGTCCAGACTTATGAAAAAGAGCATTGCTAATATACAGGAGGATATCATCGGTATGGCAGGAGAGTTTGCATGCTTGTACAATGTGACTTGTGTGCTTAAGGATTTTCGTACGATTATCGCAGCGGCTGATGGCGAAAAGTTTATCAATCTGTCCGGCAACTGCGGTATGGCAACAGCCGGAAGCGGAGATGTGCTAAGCGGTATCGTGGGAGGTCTTCTGGTACAGTGGCGTGACACCAAAAAGGCCGCGGCATACGGTGCATTTATTCATGGACTTGCCGGTGATATGGTATTTGACAATACCGGCTCTTATGGTATGATAGCAAGTGATATTATTGATGGATTAGATAAAGTTTGGATTAAGGTGGAAAAAAATGGCAATTAACAGAATCAGAGCAGATATAGATCTGGATGCAATTTTATATAATATGGAGTCGATGCACAATAAGCTAAAGCCGGGGACAATGATGGCAGCAGTCGTAAAGGCTGATGGTTACGGTCACGGTGCTGAGGCTGTTTCAGAGGTACTGGAGCCGCTTCCGTATCTGTGGGGCTATGCCGTTGCTACAAGCAACGAGGCAATGGAGCTTATTGCGGCAGGCAGGAAAAAGCCGATACTTATTTTAGGACTCAGCTTCCCGGAGCAGTTTGAGGAGATAGTGGACAACGATGTGCGCCCGGCGGTATGTACATATGAGACAGCTAAGGAGCTATCGCGTATCGCTGTCGCTAAGAATAAAACCTGTAAGATACATATCAAGATAGATACCGGTATGTGCCGTATAGGCTTTCAGGTGACAGAGGAAAGTGCAGATATTATTGCACAGATTGCTAAGCTGCCGAATATTATGATAGAGGGAATATTCACTCACTTTGCAAGGGCAGATGAGCTGTCAAAGGAGCCTGCCTTTGAGCAGTTTGATCTTTTTAAGAGGATGATAGCTCTTGTTGAGGCAAGAGGAGTCGAGATCCCAATTAAGCACTGCTCAAACAGTGCGGGAATAGTAGAAATCCCTGAGTGCAATATGGATATGGTAAGAGCAGGCATCACACTCTATGGTCTGTGGCCGTCAGATGAGGTAGACAAGAGTAAAATCTCCCTAAAGCCTGTTATGTCACTGCACAGCAGGGTTGCTTATGTAAAGGAGCTTGAGCCGGGCAGGCATATAAGCTACGGCGGCACATTTACGGTAGAGCATCATATGAGGATAGCAACTGTCCCGGTGGGATATGGTGATGGATATTCAAGAGGACTTTCAAACAAGGGCTGGGTTCTCATAAAAGGAAAAAAAGCACCTATATGCGGCAGAGTCTGCATGGATCAGTTTATGGTTGATGTGACAGACATACCTGACGTGAAAATAGGCGATGCAGTTACTCTGCTCGGTAAAGACGGGGATGAGACAATCACTATGGAGCAGTTAGGTGAGCTTTCAGGCAGATTCAACTATGAGTTTGCGTGTCTTATCACACCGCGTGTTCCAAGAATCTACCACAAAAACTAAAAAAGTGTAACTTTTAAGAATACACTCGAAAAATCTGGAGATACTTTTTGTATACCATAATATGGAGTGTATTCGTGTATGATTATTCAAAGAGGAGATATTTATTACGCTGATTTAAGACCTGTTGTAGGCTCAGAGCAGGGCGGGATAAGACCTGTTCTTATAATACAAAATGATGTCGGAAACAGACACAGCCCGACGGTAATCTGCGCAGCAATAACCTCGCAGATGCATAAAGCAAAGCTGCCCACCCATGTGGAGCTTGCCTGCAAGGAGTATGCGCTTGCAAAGGATTCGGTTGTGCTTTTAGAACAGCTTCGCACAATCGACAAAAAAAGGCTTAAGGATAAGGTGTGCCATCTTGATGAGGATACATTGCTTAAAATAGACAGGGCGCTTGAAATCAGCTTAGAACTTATTACATAGGATAATAAAACATTATGTTATATGCAATTATAATTTTATCGATACTTGTAGTGATACTTCTTTTGTGTATTGGAGTATTGCTTTATGGAATGAAAAACAACAAAAAGACTCTCGATGGAATACTGGGAAATGATGATGTCACAGAGGAAGAAATTATTTCCATGGTCAGGGAGGGACATGAGCAGGGAACAATCCTTGCGTCTGAGGCAGAACTGATACACAATGTGTTTGAGTTTGATGATAAGGAAGTAAAGGATATCATGACTCACCGCAAGAATATCGTAAGCCTCGACGGCAATATGTCCTTTATTGATGCCATCGAATTTATCATAGATACAGGCAAATCACGCTTTCCGGTCTATGAAAACGATGTTGACAGTATCATCGGAGTCTTACATATCAAGGATGCTTTTACATTTTTTGAAAAAAATGAGGTTTACCGCAGCAGTATCAAGGACATAGACGGGCTTATCAGGCCGGTGGACTTCATACCCGAGACGGTAAATATCAACGATCTGTTTAAAAAGATGCAGTCTAAAAAGAGTCATCTTGCGATGGTTGTGGATGAGTACGGACAGATATCGGGACTTATCGCGATGGAGGATATACTCGAGGAGCTTGTCGGAAATATCGAGGATGAGCACGATGAGGAAGAAAACTACATCAGAAAGAATGATGACGAGACATTTATAATGGACGGCTGAGTTTTCCGATGTGAAGGAGGCGCTGTCACTGCCTGTTGATGATGATGCCTACGAGACGCTTAACGGTTTTATCATATCGCTTTCGGATAAGATTCCGGAGGAGGGGGATAAGACTGTGATTAGCGCATATGGCTACAGATTTTCTGTTATGAGCGTCGAGGATAAGGTGATTAAGCAGGTAATGATTAAGAAACTTGCGCCGGAAGAGAAAAAATGATATTATAAGGTATGGATTATTTTTAAAAGTAGAAAAGAGGATACAAATTATGTCAGGACATTCTAAATTTGCGAATATCAAGCATAAGAAAGAGAAAAATGATGCTGCAAAGGGCAAAATCTTTACAATGATCGGTAGAGAGCTCGCAGTTGCAGTTAAAGAGGGAGGCCCGGATCCTGCCAATAACTTCAAGCTTGCACAGGTAGTTGCCAAGGCAAAGGCCAACAATATGCCAAACGATACAATCGAAAGAGGTATCAAAAAGGCAGCAGGAGACGGCAACAGTGTAAACTATGAGACAGCTACATATGAGGGCTATGGACCATCAGGCACAGCTATTATCGTAAAGTGTCTTACAGACAATAAGAACCGTACAGCGGCCAATGTCCGTAATGCCTTTACAAAGGGACAGGGAAGCATCGGTACACAGGGCTGTGTATCATACATGTTTGACGAGAAGGGTCAGATCATCATCGACAAGGAAGAGTGCGATATGGATGCAGATGACCTTATGATGCAGGCACTCGATGCAGGCGCTGAGGATTTCGCCGATGAGGATGACAGCTACGAAATCACAACTGCACCTGCTGATTTTGATGCAGTCAGGGCTGCTCTTGAGGAGGCAGGCATCACAATGGCTTCGGCAGAGGTTACAATGATTCCACAGACATATGTCACACTGACAGATGAAGCTGACATCACAAATATCGGCCGTATCTTAGACCTTCTTGACGATGATGACGACGTCCAGGAAGTATACCACAATTGGGAAGAGTAAACTAAATATTATATATCACGGGTTTTAGCGGGAGGAGAATATGAAAAAGATTCTATTTGTAGCTTCAGAGTGTGTACCATTTATAAAAACAGGAGGTCTTGCAGATGTGTGCGGTGCACTTCCTAAAGAGTTTGACAAGAACTATTGGGATGTAAGGGTTGTAATACCTGATTATAGCTGTATACCGGAGCAGTATCGCAATAATTTTGAGTATGTTACCCATTTTTACATGAGCTCAGGTCCATATGTGCAGGACAAGTATGTCGGAGTGCTCAAATATGAGCAGGACGGCATTACATATTACTTTATTGACAATCAGGAGTTTTTTACAGGATTTTCTCCATATACTTCTGACACTAAGTTTGAGATTGAGAAGTATACATTCTTTGACAAGGCTGTACTTTCAATGCTCCCGCTTATTGATTTTAAGCCGGATATTATACACTGTCATGACTGGCAGACAGGTCTTCTGCCTGTATACTTAAAGAATGAGTTTGCTGCAAATCCATTCTTCTGGGGTATCAAGACAATTATCACTATCCACAATCTTAAGTTCCAGGGAATATGGGACAGGGAGTGGGTACAGGGTGTTTCTGGTCTTACAGACAATCTGTTCACACCGGACAAGCTTGAGTTCAAGAAGGACGCAAATATGCTTAAGGGTGGTCTTGTATATGCTGACTATATCACCACTGTCAGTGATACATATGCAAACGAGATTCAGACGGAGTACTATGGTGAGGGATTGAACGGACTCTTAAGTGCCAGACATTTTGACATGCAGGGTATCGTAAACGGTATTGATTACAATGCTTATGACCCACAGACTGATGGCAGAATCTATTGCAATTACAATGCTTCCGATTTCAGAAAGAAGAAGTTCAACAACAAGACAAAGCTTCAGCAGGATCTTGGCCTTGCGGTTGACAAGAAGAAGTATATGATAGGTCTCATTTCAAGACTTACAGACCAGAAAGGTCTTGACCTTATCAATCATGTGATTGAAGGTATCGTGGACGATTTCACACAGCTTGTTGTTATCGGTACAGGAGATCCTCAGTACGAGAATATGTTCAGACACTATGCATGGAAATACCCTGACAGAGTTTCGGCAAATATATGTTACTCTGATGATCTGGCTCACAAGCTCTATGCGGCTGCTGATGCATTCTTGATGCCGTCCAGGTTTGAGCCTTGCGGTCTGACACAGCTTATTTCATTCCGCTACGGTACCGTTCCGATTGTTCGTGAGACAGGAGGTCTCAAGGATACGGTTAAGCCTTACAATGAGTATGAGAATTCAGGAGATGGCTTCTCGTTCTCAAACTACAATGCCGATGAGATGCTTGCAGTCATCAATTATTCTAAGCACATCTTCTTCGATAAGAAGCGTGAGTGGAACCAGATTGTGGACAGGGGCATGGCTAATGATTTCTCTTGGAATGCTTCGAAATTCAAATATGAGGGATTATACAATTACCTTATTGGTGAATAAAATATTTTGGTGAAATTGTGGTTTTTGCATAACATTTTGCCCCGCCATTCATGGCGGGGTATTTTGCACCTCATTTATGATTAATCAGATTACTACATGCTACGCATTCCCGTAATCTGACTCCACCTCGAATCCGCTAATTTGCTGCGTCCCCGCAGCAAATTGCTACTTTCTCGGTGTAGTGCGGGTCAATAAGGTATACATTGAATTGCATTCAAGCATGCATCGATGATACCTTTTGACCCTTTAATCACAAAATCGAAAAATTACTTTAGAAAATTTACACAGAACAGAAGAAATATGTTATTATATACTCTGTAAATCAAAACACGGAGGTTAGTTACATGGCAACGAGGAAGAAATCCTCAGCAAAAAGACAGACAAAAAAGGAGAGAATGGCTCAGATAGAGAGGCAGCAGGCCTTTAAAAAGGAAATATTTCTCTGGATAGTAGTAGCTGTTTCAATCCTTTTATTTATAAGCAATTTTGGAATAGGCGGTCATTTGGGAAACGCAGTAAGCGGTTTCCTTTTTGGTGTATTTGGAATGGTGGCATATATTTTTCCGCTTGTGCTTCTGGTGGGCAGCTTTTTTGCTGTGTCCAATAAGGGCAATTCATATGCTATCATGAAGCTTGTTATGACCATAGTTTTCATATGGTTTATATGTGTGTTTATGTACCTGGCAGTGTATGGTGAATTCGCGGTTTCGCCGGTGCAGTCATACATTGACAGTGTTGAAAGGCATTCAGGTGGTGGATTTATAGGTGCTCTTATAGGCTGCATTTTAGTTCCGGCGGTAGGAATTATAGGTGCATACGTGGTGACAATAGTTGTGATGATTATCTGTCTTGTGCTCATTACCGGTAAATCATTTATGAAGGGTATGAGAAACGGCGGACGAAAGGTATACGAGTCAGCGCGTGAGAATAATGAGAGATATCAGGAGTATCGGCAGTATAAGTCAAGAGAGCGTCAGACAAGAGAGGGTTTAGCTTCAGATGATACAGACAGTGACATAAAGGAGGCTGCAAAAGGTGGCAGAAGGAGTAAGCGTGCCGGCCGAAGGATGGACAATAAGATAACAGGCGTGTCACTTGATACAAAAATTGATGGCAGTGAAAACGTGCTGGATTCAGGCATGGCAGGGAGTGATACAGCGCATGTGGGGATATTTGGACAAGGTGCAGCTGCTACAGATGCGCTTGGTGAGATAACTATAGAGAATTATCCGAGTTCACCTGCAATAAAGGAGAAAAAGACGACAAGCCTTACATCAGGGGATGCAGGGGAAATAGTGCAGACACCGGACTTTGGTGTGGCATCGGAGCCTGTTTCGGTTTTGGGTGGCACAGCCGATAGTGATAGTGCAGATGAGCTTGGAAGAAAGACCCTGCAGCAGATTAATGGCATGAAACCGGACGGCTCGGGTGCAGCAGCTGCAAGCCATGTGTCGCAGATACCTATATCGGGCTGCGTGGAGCCTGATATATCTGATGATTTTGACATACAAAAAGATAATGAGCTGCAATCAAAATTATCAGCTCCGGCTGCAGATGCGGTAATGACAAAACCACCTGCAGCAGAGCCAGGTAAGAAAAATGTCAAATCAGACAAAGATGAGCTCGCCAAAGAGGTTGAAAAAGTCAGCGAGCAGATAGCGGTAAATGACGCAGAAAATGCAATCCAGCAGAAGCCGTATGTATTTCCGACTGTTGATCTGCTTAAGGCTCCTGACAGGGGTAAAACCGGTGATTCGCAGGCTCATCTGCGTGAGACGGCGGCAAAGCTTGAACAGACTCTTAATGTGTTTGGGGTGAATGCGAAGGTGAATAATATAAGCTGCGGTCCTGCTGTTACAAGGTTTGAAATCACACCGGAGCTTGGAGTGAAGGTATCAAAGATTGTGAATCTGGCAGATGATATAAAGCTTAATCTGGCAGCCGCGGATATACGAATCGAGGCTCCTATTCCGGGAAAAGCCGCTGTGGGCATCGAAGTGCCAAACAGCCAGAGTGTTGCTGTTTCCTTCAGGGAGCTTGTGGAGTCTGAAGAATTTAAAAATGCCAAATCAAAGATTACTTTTGCAGTGGGAAAAGATATTGCAGGCAAGGTTAAGGTTACGGATATCGCAAAAATGCCACATCTTTTAATTGCAGGTGCTACCGGCTCAGGTAAGTCAGTTTGTATCAATACAATTATCATGAGTATACTATACAAGGCAAAGCCGGATGAGGTAAAGCTGATTATGATTGACCCGAAGGTGGTTGAGCTTAGTGTATACAATGGCATACCTCATCTGATGATTCCGGTTGTTACAGATCCTAAAAAAGCTGCAGGAGCATTAAACTGGGCGGTTTCAGAGATGACAGACCGATACGAGAAGTTTGCAAACAGCGGTGTCAGGGAAATAAACGGTTACAATGCCATGATTGATGCAATGGATGGCAAGGATACAGAAAAACCGCCAAAGATGCCACAGATTGTCATTATAGTGGACGAGCTTGCAGATCTTATGATGGTGGCTCCTGGAGAAGTAGAAGATGCTATTGTAAGATTATCACAGCTTGCAAGAGCAGCAGGAATTCATCTGGTTATTGCAACACAACGTCCATCGGTTAATGTTATCACGGGGCTTATTAAGGCAAATGTACCATCAAGAATTGCATTCTCTGTTTCTTCTGGTGTAGATAGCCGTACAATTATTGATATGAATGGAGCCGAAAAGCTTCTTGGTAAGGGAGATATGCTCTTTTATCCGGCAGGATACTCTAAACCGGTGCGTGTGCAGGGGGCTTTTATTTCCGATAGTGAGATTAGCGATGTGGTTACATTTTTAAAAGAAAATGAAGATGTGGCAGTATACGATACAGAAGTAACTGAAAAAATTGAAAATAAATTAAAGAGCAGTGCGGTTTCTCAGGAAAGAGATGAATATTTTGAAGCAGCAGCCCGCTTTGTTATTGAAAAAGACAAGGCTTCCATTGGAATGCTGCAGCGAATGTTTAAGATTGGATT
>ENA-OPDJ01001488-OPDJ01001488.1-human-gut-metagenome-genome-assembly--contig:-NODE-1488-length-12420-cov-3.682572_pt1 | contig 12420 bp, 12 predicted proteins | sample MGYA00241621_ERZ501505 | MGnify/ENA primary metagenome ERZ501505 (study PRJEB25962, sample SAMEA2042624) | human gut metagenome | biome: human gut; feature: human-associated habitat; material: faeces... | reverse complement strand
TTCCAGAAGCCGCCGTTCTTTCCGCCATCCATAAAACCAGATCCCTGCTGCCAGAATAAACATTCCTGTACCGATTACTATCATTTCCATATCACTGTGCCGCCCAGGTATAGCCGATCCCGTATACGGTTTTAATATATCTGGGATTCTTACTATCTTCTTCGATCTTGTCCCGCAGCCGCTTGATAGCCACTGTCAGGGCATGTTCCTCTACAAATTCTGTATCTCCGCTCCACACTTCGTCAATAAGATAGGTTCTCTTTAAAGTAGCCCCTCTGTTCTCCAGCAATTTTTGCAGAAGCCTCTGTTCTGTCTTGCTAAATTCCACTTCCCGGCCTCGCACCTGAAAGACCAGCCGCTGAAAATCAAAGGAAAAAGGGCCTTCCCGATACAGTGTCTGCCCGGACATATCCTGCTGTCTTAACTGTACCCCTGCCCTGGCTCTTAAAACCATCAGGCTGAAAGGCTTGGTAATATAATCATTGGCCCCCATCTCCAGCCCCATAACAATATCTGTTTCCATATTATTGGCAGTAATGATGATCACCGGCACGGCGCTCTTTGCCCGGATCTCCTGAAGAAAATCCAGACCGTTTCCGTCCGGAAGCATAATGTCCAGGATAAGAAGATCCGGCAGCTGTTCTTCAAGCTGATGACAGGCTTCGGCGGCTGTCTGTGCAGTGCGGACATCGTAGCCACGGCGCCGCAGCATCCGGCAGTTGGTATTCAGCACCTGTTCTTCATCCTCGACCATAAGGATAAGTGATTTCTTTTCATTCATTTATGATTCCTCCTCCGGAAGTGAGAAGAACACCTGAGTTCCCTCGCCTTCTTTACTTTTCAGCCATATTTTGCCGCCATGGGCAGTGATGATCTGATGACAGACATAGAGGCCTATGCCGTGCCGCCAGTAATCCTTATCAGCGGAAACATAACCCTTGAGTGCGTTTTTTCGCATTTCTTCTGACATGCCGGTTCCGGTGTCGGAGACGCAGATGGTCTGCCAGCCCGGTTCGCCGGTAAGAGAAATGGTGATGGTTCCGTTTTGGGTGTGACGCTCTGCATTGGAGATCAGATTGGTGACAACCTGGATCAGTCGTTCCGGGTCTGCAGAGATTTCCGGGAGGTTGGGCTGTATCGTAAGGACCAGCTGGTTATTCCCGGAACTTGGATGACTGCTGAAATCTTTTTCTACAGAATGTAAAAGTGCTCCCAGATCTGATGGTACAAGGGAAAGGGCAAGCCGTCCCTGCTCAATGGAAACGGTATCCATAAGATCCAGCACAATCCGGTCGATCCGCATTACCGACTGTTCGATCGTGCGGAGATTTTGCTGCATAAGCGAGAAATCCAGAGGTTCTTCCTCAAGGAGCTCGGATGTGTCGCGGGCGTGGAGGGAGATGGAACTCAGAGGATTTTTAATCTCGTGGGCAACGGTGGTCAGAAAGGTAGACTTGGCATTGTCAAGGGAGAGTAGCCGCCGGTTCTGTTCCTCCTGAAGGAGCTGCTGCTGGTTGTATTCCTTCAGATGAAAATAGAGAACAATGCCGCAGACAATACTTACAGAGACAAATGCCAGGAGTACATCTGCCAGCCGGTCTTTTTCCGTTGCAAAAGGAGTCACACTGTCCGGAAAATGGTACGCAACCAGACACAGTCCCATATATAGGACAATCTCCAGAAGAGAAACGATCAGAGCACGCCATTTTTCCAGCATCAGCACAGTGAAGATAATGGCAAACACGAAGAATGCCGGCATGCCGCCATGATATCCGCCGCTGGTAAAAAACATGATCGGAAAAACAATGAGAAAGATCAGGACAATGGTGATCAGGTAACAGCGCTGATATTTCCCACTATAATAGGAATAAAGAAAAAGTCCTCCGGATATGACAACCAGTGCGAAGTTGATCAGCACATTTCCCCAGGAGCCGGTCCCGAAACTGAGAAAAGCCATGATCAGACTGATAATGGTGCCACCGGAGGCGAGGATGTTGAACAGCCGGACACGGAAATCCAGGGTGGGGCTGAATAATGAGTGGAAAATATCTCGGAGTTTCAGATTTATATGGATAGAGATCACCTCCTGATAAAATTAGAAACGGTTATTCGATGCAGAGTTATGTAGCGAATGCGGATTGCAGATATCCGCCTGATCCGGATCTGAGATTCTATAAGTATAATTTCATTGTACCATGTCAGCCCTTTCTTTTGTATCAAAAAAAATGCAATTAATCCATATTTCCTATTGACATACTATGAATACTAGGTTAATATAAGTGTCAACAAAAGAAAGGGAAGAGGCTATGAACGAATACGGCTTTAATACAGGGCTGCTCCACGGCACCAATGAGAAATATCCGCAGGGTGCCACACAGGTTCCAATCTATCAGAGCAGCGCATTCCGACATGACAGTGCGGAAGACCTGGAGAAAATTTTTGACAATAAAAAAATGGGCTTCTCCTATACAAGGATCAACAATCCTACGGTAGAGTCCTTTGAGAAAAGAGTGACTATGCTGGAGGATGGAATCGGCAGTGTGGCATGTGCTTCCGGAATGGCGGCGCTGACCAATGCGTTTCTGAACATTCTGCAGGCAGGAGACGAGATCGTGGCAGCCTGCGGACTGTACGGCGGAACTGTGGAACTGTTCGATGATCTGAAGCCTTTCGGGATCTCCGTAAAGTACGTAAGTGAGAATAAGCCGGAAGCTTTTGAGGCAGAGATCACAGAGAAAACGAGACTTATTTTTGCGGAGACGATCGGAAACCCCAAGCTGGACGTTACCGATATCCAGGCAGTTGCAGAAGTGGCACATAAGCATGACGTACCATTGATCGTAGACAATACGGTAGCAACCCCGTATCTGATCCAGCCACTGAAGCTTGGAGCTGACATCGTGGTTCATTCTTCTTCCAAGTATATCAATGGAAGCAGCGATGCGATCAGCGGCATTCTTGTCTGTGGTAAGGGCCTGAAATGGGACCCTGACCGATATCCGGGACTTGCTCCATACCGGAAATTCGGACCATTTGCATACATCGCCAAACTTCGAAACGGACTTTTCCGGAACACTGGCGCGTGTCTTGCTCCGCAGAATGCTTTCCTTAATAATCTGGGACTGGAAACCCTGGGACTTCGAATGCAGAGACAGTGTGACAACGCACTGGAACTTGCCAGATTTTTACAGAGCCTGGGTGGTGACATTGAAGTAAATTATCCGGGACTGGAAGAGAGCCCTTATCACGAAATTGCGAAAAAGCAGTTCAGGAATGGTTACGGAGCTATCGTAACCGTAAGAACCGGAAGCAAGGAGAAAGCTTTTTCCATTATCAATTCCCTGAAGATCCCGCTGATCATCTCCAACATCGGAGATACGAAGACACTGGTGATCCATCCGGAATCCACCATCGCGGCACACATCTCCGATGAGGAGAAACAGCAGTCCGGAGTGTTCGAAGACCTGATCCGGATCAGCGTGGGAATTGAAGACATTGAAGATTTAAAAGAAGATTTCAAACAAGCGATAGAGAGTAACAGATAAAATCGATAGCTGCACCAGCAGAGAAATGGAGAGTTCGCTATGGCAAAAGTAGATTACGCTACATTAAAAAAAGGTGGTTTCATGAGACAGAAGCAGAAAAATAATTTTTCTCTTCGTCTTGCCTGTGTAGGCGGTACGCTTACCGCAGAAAACCTTAAGAAGATTGCAGAAGTAGCTGAGAAATACGGTGACGGATATGTACATCTTACTTCCAGACAGGGAGTTGAGATCCCGTTCATTAAATTAGATGATATTGATGATGTAAAAGATGATCTTGCGAAAGGCGGATGCAAACCTGGTGTCTGCGGACCGAGAGTCCGTACAGTTACAGCCTGCCAGGGTAACGCAGTCTGTCCAAGCGGAAACATCAACAGCTATGACATTGCGGTGAAATTAAATGAGAGATATTTTGGAAGAGAGCTTCCTCATAAATTCAAATTCGGTGTTACCGGATGTCAGAACAACTGTCTGAAAGCAGAGGAGAACGATGTAGGAATCAAAGGAGCAGCACAGGTCAGCTGGAAAGAAGATACATGTATCCACTGTGGAGTCTGTGAAAAAGCCTGCAGAGAAAACGCCATCTCCTTTAAAGATGACAAGCTGGTGATCGATACAGAGAAATGTAACTACTGTGGCAGATGTGCAAAATCCTGTCCGGTGGATGCATGGGATGTAAACGAAGCATATATCGTTTCCTTTGGAGGAACGTTTGGAAATCACATCAGCAAGGGACAGGAATTCCTTCCGCTGATCACCTCTGAAGAACAGCTTTTCAGAGTGACCGATGCAGCAATCCAGTTCTTTGATGACTATGCAAATCCGGGAGAGCGTTTTAAATTTACCATCGACCGGGTAGGCGCTGAAAAACTTCAGGAAGTTTTGAAAGGAGCATACAATGGCTGATATTAAAATTGATGATACAGTAGATATTACCGATGTAGTTTGCCCGGTAACTTTTGTAAAAGCAAAAGTAGCACTTGAGGAGCTAGACGACGGACAGATCTTGGCGATCAAAATGAACGATGGCGAGCCAGTACAGAATGTACCGAGAAGCGTAAAAGAAGAAGGACATCAGATCCTGAAACTTGAAGATAATGAAGATGGAACTTATACACTGATCGTAAGAAAAGTTGAAGAATAGGAGAACAGAGAAATGACAATCACAGTTGCAGGAAATAAAAAAGAATACGAAGACGGACTGAAACTTACAGAGCTTATTGAGAAAGAGGATATCGAAAGTCCTGAGTATGTAACCGTAACCATCAACGATGAATTCATCAGCAAAGAAGACGTTCCGAACACAGTTGTAAAAGACGGTGATGTTGTTGAGTTCCTGTACTACATGGGAGGAGGCGCAAGATAATGGCTTTTACAAATGAGCAGCTTGAGCGTTACTCCCGCCACATCATCCTGAAAGAGGTGGGAGTAAAAGGCCAGAAAAAGCTTCTGAATGCCAAGGTTCTTATCATCGGAGCCGGCGGACTTGGAGCACCGGCAGCCCTTTACCTTGCAGCAGCAGGTGTGGGAACAATCGGAATCGTAGATGCAGATGAGGTAGATCTTTCCAATCTTCAGAGACAGGTCATCCACACAACTGCAGATGTTGGCAAACTGAAAGTAGAGTCTGCGGCTGAGACTATGAAAGCCATCAACCCGGACGTTACCGTAAATACATATCATACATTTGTAGATTCCAGCAACATTATGGATCTGATCAAAGATTACGATTTCATTCTGGATGGAACGGACAACTTCCCTGCAAAATTCCTTATCAACGATGCCTGTGTAATGGCTGAGAAACCGTTTTCACATGCAGGTATCATCCGTTTCCAGGGACAGCTGATGACTTACGTTCCGGGACAGGGACCATGCTACAGATGTGCATTCCAGAGCCCGCCACCAAAGGATGCCGTACCGACCTGTAAGCAGGCTGGTGTTATCGGAGCCATGGGCGGCGTGATCGGAAGCCTTCAGGCAATGGAAGCCATCAAGTACATCATCGGACAGGGTGACCTTCTTACAGGAAGACTTCTTACCTACGATGCGCTGAAGATGACATTCCGTACCGTAAAACTTCCGAAGAACCATCACTGCCCGGTATGCGGCGACAATCCGACCATCACAGAGCTGATCGATTACGAGCAGGCTGTGTGCGAGCTGAAACACTGATCATATAGAAGTCAAAAGTGTCTGCTGGTGCAGGCAGTATAAATAAGTATAGAAACCCATTGGAGGCTGCGAAGATAATGCTGAAATTAAAAAAAGAAGATTACGAAAAAATATTAGACCATTGCAGAAAGGGACTTCCCAATGAGTCCTGCGGCCTTCTGGGCGGGACCATTGAGGGCGATGTAAAAACCATCGAGAAGGTGTATTTACTGACAAATATCGACGAGAGTAACGAGCACTTTTCCATGGACCCGAAAGAACAGCTGAGCGCGATCAAAGATATCCGTCAGAACGGATATCAGATGATCGGAAACTTTCATTCTCATCCGGAGTCTCCGTCAAGGCCTTCCGAAGAAGACAAACGACTTGCTTTTGACCCGAACATCGAATATCTGATCCTCTCCCTTATGGATGCAGAAAACCCGGTGCTGAAGGCCTTCGGCGTAGACAAAGAAAAAAATGTAACTGTACATGAGATTCAGATAACAGAGTGATGAGTATGAAAAACAGATTAAACACAAAAGAAATTACAACGGATGTGCTGATCATAGGCGGAGGTACCGCAGGCTGCTATGCGGCGCTGGTTCTCTCAGAACAGAAAGCCGGCAGGGTACTGATCGCAGAAAAAGCAAATATCAAGCGAAGCGGCTGTCTGGCAGCTGGTGTCAACGCCATCAATGCCTACATTGTAAAAGGCCGCAAGCCTCAGGACTATGTAGATTACGCCACAAAAGATGCCGCCGGGATCGTAAGACAGGACCTTCTTCTTACAGCAGCGGAGAACTTCAACGAAGTTACCGCAAAAATGGAAAAACTTGGACTTGTGATCCTGAAGGATGAAAATGGCGATTATGTAGCCAGAGGAAACCGTAACATCAAGATCAACGGCGAGAATTTCAAACCACTTCTTGCGGATGCAGTTCATGAAGCTGAGAATGTAGATGTTCTGAATTATGTAAATATCACAGACCTTCTTGTAAAAGACGGTCAGGTTTACGGAGCCGTTGGTTTTTCTATTATGGAAGAAACCGCTTACGTTATCCGGGCAAAAGCAGTTCTTGTTGCAACCGGCGGAGCGGCTGGACTTTATAAACCGAACAATCCTGGATTTTCCAGACATAAGATGTGGTATCCGCCATTTAACACAGGTGCCGGATACGCAATGGGAATCCTGGCAGGCGCGGAGATGACATCTTTTGAGATGCGTTTTATTGCTCTTCGCTGCAAGGACACCATCGCTCCTACAGGAACCATCGCACAGGGTGTCGGCGCAAAACAGATCAATGCGGCAGGCGAGATCTACGAGACAAAATACGGTCTGACCACAAGCGAGCGAGTTTACGGAACAGTCCGGGAAAATCAGCTTGGCCATGGCCCGTGTTACCTGAAGACTACAGGGATCACGAAAGAGCAGGATGAAGATCTTCTGAAAGCTTATCTGAACATGGCACCAAGCCAGACTCTGAAATGGATCGAAAGTGGAAAAAACCCAAGTGAGCAGGATGTGGAGATCCAGGGAACAGAGCCCTATATCGTAGGCGGCCATACAGCCAGCGGCTACTGGGTAAACACAGGCCGTGAGACTACTGTGAAAGGTCTTTATGCAGCAGGTGATGTTGCAGGCGGATGTCCCCAGAAATATGTAACAGGGGCACTTGCAGAAGGAAAACTTGCAGCACTGGATATGGTGAAACAGTTTTCCGCAGGATCTCTGAAAGAAGCGGATATTACCACAGAAGCGGAGATCAAAGTTCAGGAAGAAAAAATCCTTTCTCAGTACGAAAAGTTCCGTAATGAGGATGCACCGGCATTTTCCGTTGAGGAGCTTGAGGAAGCCATGCAGAAAGTCATGGATGAGTATGCGGGAGGAATTGCTTCCAATTATCAGTTCAATGAGAAACAGCTTGACCTTGCAGATGAAAAAATCCTCAAGCTTCAGGCCCTTGCCGAAAAAACAGCGGCAGCAGATATGCATGAGCTGATGTTTGCATACGAACTTCGTGAGCGTCTCATTGTGTGCCGTTCACTGATCGCTCATCTGAAAAACCGAAAAGAGACCAGATGGCATTCTTTCAACGAAAATCTGGATCATCCGGAAACCGATGAGAAATTTTATAAATATGTAAATTCGAAACTGGAAAACGGCGAGATCAAGATCATTTTCCGTGACATTGTAAAGGAGGACACATATGAGCATACGAATTGATCAGAAAAAATGTGTTGGCTGTAGAAAGTGCAGTGAAGTATGTCCGGGAACCCTGATCGTCATGGAAAACAAAAAAGCCGTGATGAAATATCCGAAAAACTGCTGGGGCTGCGTTTCCTGCGTAAAGGAATGTAAAGCCGGTGCCATTGACTTTTTCCTTGGTGCGGATATCGGCGGTAACGGAAGTATCATGAATGTAAAAAGCGAAGGTGATATCCTTCACTGGATCATTACAAAAACAGACGGTTCCACATCCGTGATCGATGTGGACCGACGAAATTCGAATAAATACTAGAAAACAGGTGCTGCCGGTTTTGGCGGCCGGAACAGGAGGATGAGATCAGATATGAGTGGATTATCACATTTGGATGAGCTGGAAGCGGAGGCAATTTACATCATCCGTGAAGTTGCAGCAGAGTGCGAAAAGCCGGTAATGCTTTATTCTATAGGAAAAGACAGTTCTGTAATGCTTCATCTTGCGATGAAAGCTTTTTACCCGGAGAAACCGCCATTCCCGTTTCTTCATGTAAATACAACCTGGAAATTTAAAGAGATGATCGAGTTCCGTGACAAGACTGCAAAAGATCTCGGGATCGAAATGCTTGAGTACATTAACCAGGACGGTGTGAAACAGGGAATCAATCCTTTTGACAGCGGTTCCGCATATACAGATATCATGAAAACACAGGCCCTGAAACTGGCTCTTAAGAAATATGGTTTCACAGCTGCATTTGGCGGCGGCCGTCGTGATGAGGAGAAAAGCCGTGCAAAAGAGCGTATTTTCTCCTTCCGTAACGCAGAGCAGGCCTGGGATCCGAAGAACCAGCGTCCGGAGATGTGGAAGCTTTACAATACTGAGATCAACAAAGGTGAAAGCATCCGTGTTTTCCCAATCTCCAACTGGACTGAGACTGATATCTGGCAGTACATTAAGAGAGAAAATATCCCGATCGTTCCGCTGTATTTTGCAAAAGAGCGTCCGGTTGTATACAGAGACGGCAACATCATTATGGTGGATGACAACAGAATGCGTCTGAACCCGGGTGAGGAGCCGCAGATGAAAAAAGTTCGTTTCCGTACTCTTGGATGCTATCCTCTGACAGGTGGTATCGAGTCTGACGCGGAGACACTGGACGAGATCATTGACGAGACTTTAAGCTCTGTGGAATCTGAGAGAACTACACGTGTTATCGATTCTGACGGCGGAGCTGCCAGCATGGAAAAAAGAAAGAGAGAGGGGTACTTCTAGGATGAGCGGATTACTGAAATTTATCACTTGCGGAAGTGTGGATGATGGAAAGTCTACACTGATCGGCCATATTCTTTATGATTCCAAGCTTTTATATGCAGACCAGGAAAAAGCCCTTCTTCTGGACAGCAAGGTAGGTTCCAGAGGTGGTGCCATTGATTATTCTCTTCTTCTGGATGGTCTGATGGCTGAGCGTGAGCAGGGTATCACCATTGATGTTGCTTACCGTTATTTTACAACGGATAAGAGAAGTTTTATTGTTGCGGATACTCCTGGTCATGAGGAGTATACAAGAAACATGGCAGTTGGTGCTTCTTTTGCCCAGCTTTCCATTATTCTTGTGGATGCAAAACAGGGTGTTCTGGTGCAGACAAGACGTCATGCGCGTATCTGCGCTCTGATGGGTATCCATCATTTTGTATTTGCTGTTAATAAGATGGATCTTGTTGATTACAGTGAGAGCCGTTTTAACGAGATCGTGAAGGATATTAATGAGCTTTCAAAGACTCTGGGTCTTCAGGATGTTGTGATCATTCCTGTCAGTGCTACAGAGGGTGATAACGTTACGAAGAAGTCTCCGAATATGCCATGGTATACGGGCAAAGCTCTTCTGGATCATCTTGAAACTGTGGATGTTTCCGAGGCTGAGAATGTCAGCGAGTTTTATATGCCTGTTCAGCGTGTTTCCCGTCCAAACCATGAATTCCGTGGTTTCCAGGGCCAGATCGAGAGTGGCCGGGTTCATGTAGGCGATACCATCACTACGCTTCCAAGCAACGAGACAGCGGCTGTTAAGACGATCCTGGTGGGCAGCGACAACCGTGAGGAGGCTGTTGCAGGCCAGGCTGTTACCATTCAGTTGGATAAAGAGGTGGATGTCAGCCGTGGCTGTGTTCTTACCAATAATAATGAGATTCCTGTGGCAAAAGGTTTCGAGGCTACTCTTCTCTGGATGGATGATTCCAGACTTGAAGTGGGCAAGGAATATCTTGTGAAGCTTGGTACCAAGAAGATCGCAGGTGTGGTTAAGAGTATTGAGTTTAAGACGGATGTAAATACTGGAGAGCAGCTTCATGCAGATACCATTGAGAAGAATGAGATCGCTTTGTGTAAGATTGGTCTTTCTGACAAAGTAGTTCTGGATGAGTTTAAGAAGAACAAGACTCTTGGTGAGCTGATCCTGATCGATCGTGTGAGTCATATGACTTCTGCGTGTGGTGTTGTGGAGTCTGTTGATACTGAGGGTGAGAAGCCTTATTTCCAGAAGGATGATGTGAAGGTTGGCGGTTATGTCTTTGAAGAGTTTTACTTTAACCTTGAGAATGCGCTGCTTTCTAAGGCGGATAAAGAGGTTAAGACTTATCATGTAGGGGATGCTGTACCTACAGAAGGTGATAGCTTCGAGTATCCGGGTTATTTTGATATTGTATCCCTGGAGGACAATGCAGCTGTTCTTATTCGTGATAAGAAGGTGCTGGATATTATTCCGCTGGATAAGTATGCCTTTATGGGGCTTCCTGTTGTGGACGAGAGAGGTTTTGCCCTGGAGATCCGCAGTAATGATGATTATCAGCAGTTCCTGAAGGAGTTTAAGACGGCTGATAATAAGTCGGAGTTTCATAATAAGTGGTTTAAGTTTGAGACTTACAGGAAGATTGTCTGCACGGATAATTTCTGGATGATCTAACGAAAAACTGTATCAATAACATTAAGAGGCTGCATGGGTGTGCAGTCTCTTTTTTGTTGAATTTGAAGGTTGTTGAGCCATCAGCGCTGCGCTGGATGGCTGAGAGGGTGGGCTTCTGCGGGAGGTTGTTGGTGATTGGACGGTTTGGTGGCTGACGGGACGCCGAGGCTCAGGATACTGTCCGGTCTGCGGCTTCGTCGGGGGCTGGCTTCTAAGATGCCGGGAATCTGCTAAAACCGCTGAAAAAAATCCAGAACTCACTCCTGCGTCGCTCAAACAGCTGGATTTTTTCCAGCAACGCAGATTCCCGCCATCTAAGAAGCACACCCCTCCTGCAGAAGCAGAGCCAGCCAGTATCCTGAGCCTCGGCTGTGCATTCAGACCGGAAAGAAGAAAAGAAGCCAGCAGAGGGACGGAGGCGGGCGCTATGGCGCCCTGTCCTGGTTGTGGGGAGTTTCTTAAAGCGTATAGGGATTAAATTGGTGAAGGGGAGTATTTTGAATAGAGTGGCATATAGAACGCCGGATAGGCAAAGGGAAGCATTTTGAAATAGAGTGGCATATAGAAAACTAGATCGGCAAAGAGAACCATTTTGAATATCGTGGCATACAGAAGATTGGATCGGCAAAGAGCTACATCCTGAATACCGAAGAATACAGACAAGAGTCAACTGTGTTACACATCGAAGATGTAACACTGGTTTCCGTGCCCAAGAGGGTGGGGGTGCAGGGGGAGGGCCCTTCGGGCTTACGGAACTCTGAGATGGCCTTCCCCCTGCGTATTCCCGCATTACAATGCGACCCGCATAGCCATATGCAATAAGGCAATAAACAACAGTATATACCCGTTGTTATCCCCCATCTATCGCAATACAATAAAATTAATGTAAAAAAATAAAAAAAGGTGTTGACAAAGCATATCGCCTTCCGCTATAATTAAACCTGCGTTTCGGATGAAAACACAGAAGAAATGCACTCCAATTTAATAAGAAATTATGAGTTCGGAGTCTGGAGAAGTACTCAAGAGGCCGAAGAGGTGCCCCTGCTAAGGGTATAGGTCGCTAACGCGGCGCGAGGGTTCAAATCCCTCCTTCTCCGTTATTTTTTTGAAAAAAATAAACTTTTCAAAAAAATAAAAAAACTTGTTGACAAACGCTTGCAAACATGATAAAGTAAACAAGCTGTCAGCGAGACAGAGATTCATCAAAAAAGAATTTGAAAAAAGTTGAAAAAGTACTTGACAAATGATTTGAGATGAGATAAAATAAACGAGCTGTCTGAGAGACAGAACGAAAAACCTTGATAACTAAACAGTGAAACACATACGATTCTCGAAAATTTCTTTACATTTAAAGAACGGTTTAAACAAACCAAAAGCAGTAAAAACGAGAGATAGCCAAACGGTTGTCTTGAGTGATCGAATCAAACACTTCTTAAGCCTCTGGCTTAATCAGTGTGAACCGCAATCAAGTTGATGCGAGCATCACTGGATTGCTGACACATTTTATCAGAGAGTTTGATCCTGGCTCAGGATGAACGCTGGCGGCGTGCTTAACACATGCAAG
>ENA-OPDJ01001487-OPDJ01001487.1-human-gut-metagenome-genome-assembly--contig:-NODE-1487-length-12421-cov-3.584749_pt1 | contig 12421 bp, 8 predicted proteins | sample MGYA00241621_ERZ501505 | MGnify/ENA primary metagenome ERZ501505 (study PRJEB25962, sample SAMEA2042624) | human gut metagenome | biome: human gut; feature: human-associated habitat; material: faeces... | reverse complement strand
CCGAGGCCGGCGGCCTGCCGCTTCGCTGCATTGCCAACGGCGAGTGCTCCACCGAGAACGCTCCCGACTCCGGCACCACGTCCGGCTCGCGTCAGACGGTCGTGACCGGCGAGGCCGTGCGCGGTGCCGCCTTCCTGTTGCGCGATGCCATGGTTGGCATCGAGGCCGGCAAGCCCGCACCCGATGCTCCCGTGAGCGCGCATGGCGACGGCGTCAAGATTGAGTACGACGACGGTCGCGCCTATCAGCTGCGCACGCAGGAACTCGTCGCCGGCCAGGGCATGCATCCTCAGGACCCCGCGACCGCCATCAAGGCGCTCGAGGGATGCGAGTTTGGCTACGTGTACCTGGAGCCGACCGACAAGCTGGGCGCCGACGTGCCCAACCCCAAGAGCCACATCTGCTACGGTTTTGCCACGCATGTGGTTATTCTGGATGATGACGGTCGCGTGAGCGAGGTCTATGCCGCGCACGATTCCGGCAAGGTGGTCAACCCCATCTCCATCCAGGGTCAGATCGAAGGCGGCGTGCTCATGGGGATGGGCTATGCGCTTACCGAGGACTGGCCGCTCAAGGACTGCGTGCCCCAGGCAAGGTACGGCACGCTCGGACTGTTCCGTGCGCCCGAGATTCCGGATATCCACGCCATCTACGTGGAGAAGGACGAGCTGCTGCCCGTGGCATCCGGCGGCAAGGGCATCGGCGAGATCGCAACGATCCCCACGGCGCCCGCCGTACAGAATGCCTACCGCGCGTTTGACGGCAAGCTGCGTCCGGATCTGCCCATGGTGGATACGCCGTACAGCCGCGCCCGTCACCGTGGGTAGGGTAGGGCGCAGACGGCATTGCTGATGGGCTGTTCGCGCACAACACCAACTGTATATGCTGCACCTTTGGCCCCGGCTCCATCGCGAGCCGGGGCCTTTTGTTTGGAGCGGAAACTGTGTCCCGGAATTGCCACTCAGAACGGGACGCGCTTTCCGGTAGAGCCTCTGGCGGAAACAGCGTCCCAGAATCGATGCTCAGAATGGGATTCACTTTCCGGATCGGCCCTCAACCGGAAGCTGTGTCCCGGAATCATGCCTCAGAATGGGATGCGTTTTCCGCTGGCCGGTCGTTTGGAAAGCGCATCCCAGTTTGAGTGTTTATTCCGGGATGCGGTTTCCGCTGAAGGACTCAACCGGAAAGCACGACCCGTTCCGAGACCTGATTCCGGGACACGGTTTCCGCTAGGCATACCATCTGGAAAGCGCATCCCGTTTTGAGCGCTCAATCTGGGACACGGTTTCCGCGGGTGCTGCCAACCGGAAAGTGTGTCCCAGTTTGGTGGACAGGCGGGCATAAACTTAGCAGCCCCTACAGCTCAATATCGTTGAGCCATGTCGGCAGCGCGGTCTGCCGGATGCCTGCCGTCTGCAGCTTTTTGGCGAGCATTCCTGCCGAGCGGACCTCGCTGATGGTAAAGCGCAGCAGAGGGTGACCGTAGAGCGATAGGTGCGCCTCGCGCTGTCGTTCGGCAACGAGCGCTTCGGCGGTGGTACGTCCGGCCAGCATGGTCTGGTCGGTATATTTGATGAGCCCGTCGAGCTCGCCCAGCGTGAGTTCCCGCGCCTGGCGCTCCCAGGCAAAGTCCGTTCGTATGGGCTTGGCCGAATCGAAGGGGTCCGTCAGCTCGTATTGAAGCCAGTCGGGCGCAAAGCCCGTCTCGATCATGACGGCTCGGGCGACCGATTCCCCGCCGCTCTCGGCGCGGGCGTCGGCATATCGAAGCGTTGTGAGGGCGGTACGAATCGCGCGACCATTGCGGGCAGTCGCTCGTTGCTCAACGGCCTCCATCAGCTGTTCCGGCGCAAGGCCGAGCTTTGAGATCGCCGAATCGGCAATGGACATGCCGTCGGCAAAACCAGTTTGCAGCAGGCAATCTGTGGCCGTTTGGATGGGCGGCGTTACCGATATGCCGGACAGACGGATTGCTCCGACCGGCTCGATCTGATGCCGCTGAATATGCGCGCCCGGGCGAGCCGACGGCTTGGTGGCACAACTGCAGACATGCACGACATTCAGGTGTCGCCACGAGCCCTCGAGCCCCAGCAGGCAGGCGGCCGAAAACGAGCAGAACGTCCAATCAGGGTGGATGATCGCAAGGGCGCGAATAATCTCGCAATGACGCTGCGCCCGGTTGAGCTCATCCCAGCGCATTCTGCGCGCGAACAGTCCCGGCATGGGGGAGACGACCGCGCTGTCGGTGCGCCGAAGGAGCGCTTTTCGGATCGCCGTGCTCGGGGGAATCAGACAGCGCCCTTCTTGTTCGGCTTGAGTGAGCAGTTGGTCGATGAGCTGGTCATTGCAATGGGTCATGAGCTACCGCCTCCTTTTGGGTAGCAAAAACGTATCAGCTGGAACTTGCCGCTCAGCTGACCAAAAGCTGACCAAAATCTAACCATGCAGGTAGATGACCTGCTTTTGGCGACATATTTCTTGTTTGAATCGGTGGGCGGTAATCGGCGACCGTGAACGGTAGCTGGATATGAAGTCTTGGTAAGTTTCGGGACGTGTACTTTTTGAAAAAGAGCATTCTATCTGCTGTTGTGTGTTTCTGGATCGCATATTTGAAGGCATGTGATAAGGGCGGCGGACTGTCGCCTTGTACCTGCGGAAACTGTGACCCGGAATGAGCGCTCGGAATGGGATGCATTTTCCGGTAGAAGCTTCAGCGGAAAGTGCATCCCAGAATTCAGGCTCAGAACGGGACACGCTTTCCGGATGGCATGCTTGGCGGAAACTACGGCCCAGTTTTTGGCTCCAGAACGGGATACATTTTCCGGAACGGTCCACGTGCGGCGGTGTATCGCCCCTTTTCGTGCGCCGCTTGTCGAATTACGTTATAGCTAGCTATATTATAGTAAGGTATAATATGGCTAGCTATAACGTAAAGGAAGGATGGCCCTATGTTTATCGGAAGAACAGCGGAAATGTCCGAGCTCAATCGACTGTATGGCACGGGCTCCTTTGAGATGCCTGTGATTTACGGCCGCCGTCGCGTAGGTAAAACGCGCCTTATCACAGAGTTCATTCAAGGCAAGAAGGCTATTTACTTTCAAGCTCGTCGTACCAATGCAGAGGCAAACCTGCATGGCTTTAGCCAGGCGATACTTGCGGGCTCCGTTGGTGCTGCGGGCGTGTCGTTTCGTAGCTTTGACGAGGCGTTCGATGCATTGGCCACCATGGCTCGCACGGAACGTTTGATTGTCGTGATTGACGAGTATCCCTATCTCGCCCAATCGAATCCCGAGATCAGCTCGTTGCTGCAAGATAAGATTGATCACCTGTACAAAGAGACCAGGCTCATGCTTATCCTGTGCGGGTCGTCGCTTTCGTTCATGGAAGAGCAGGTGCTGGGCTACGAGAGTCCGCTATACGGTAGGCGTACGGCCCAGTTTAAGATCATGCCGCTCGATTTTACGACGACCCTCGACCTGTGGCAGAGCATGGGTCGCGAAGACGCTGCAGTTTGCTATGGCATGACGGGCGGCATTCCTGCATATATCGAGAAAGTCGATCCTACCGTATCGCTTAAGGACAACATCAAACGTCTTTTTCTTACTCCTACGGGCCATCTCTTTGAGGAGCCGAGTAACCTGCTGTTGCAAGAGTGCCGCAATCCCGAGCAATATGATGCGATCGTGCAGGCAATTGCCCAGGGGCGCTCGAAGATCTCGGAGATTGCGAGCTCTACGGGAATCCCTGCGAGCAACGTAAAGAGCTATGTGGATAAGCTGGCGTCGCTTGGGATTGTCGAGCGCGAGCTGCCCCTAAACGAGACGAGCAATAAGCGAGCCGTGTATCTGCTGAGCGACCAGATGTTTAGGTTCTGGTACAAGTTTGTGCCGCAGAACATTGGGCTGATTCAAAACGATATGGCCGAGATGGCGTATAAGCGCATTGAGCCGCACGTATCGGATTACATGGGTACGGTCTTTGAGCTTATATGCAGACAATACGTGTACGAACTCGCGCGCGCGGGCCAGCTCGATGTGGTTCCGGCGAGCGTCGGGCGCTGGTGGGGGGCGGATAATCGCACGCATACGCAGGAAGAAATCGACTTGATTGTTGACGATGGCGAGGGCACTGCGCTGTTTGCGGAGTGCAAATGGCGCAATGAACCGGTAGGCGAGGATGTTCTGGAAAAGCTCGTGTACCGAAGCGAGCTCTTTAGACGGCAACGAAAAAGCTATGCGCTTTTCTCAAAAAGCGGCTTTACGCAGGGATGTCGGGATGCCGCAGAGAGTAGGGGAGACGTCAAGCTGATCTCGTTTGCCGAGATGTGAGGGCGGGGATAATGAAGCGCGTCCTGATTTGATGCCGGGAATGGGATGTGCTTTCCTTTTGCGACCTTTGGCGGAAAGTGCGTTCCAGATTTCGGCTTCAGAATGGGATGCCGTTTCCGATAGAGGCATGGGGCGGAAAGTGCGTCCCAGAATCCGGCGCAACGCCGCTGGAGTAGAGGGACGAGCTCCGGACTTCGTAACCGAAAATCCATTTGTTAAACCTGGCACCCGTGGGTAGAATAAGGTCGACGGCAGCCCAAGGGTGATAGCTGGGCAGCGCCGTTACTTCGATTAAGGGGTCAATGCCTTAGAGGCGTCGACCCCTCTTTTTCTGCTTCGTACGCTGCTTAAGTGCCTCGGAAAGTCCGATAAGCGCCGTGAGGAGCGAGACCAAAGCGGTCAGGAGCTTCACGAAATCAATCAGATCGGTCATGGGCATCACCTCCCGTCGCATGGAGGGCGCTGCCCGGCACATGGAACTGCCGTCAACAACTGCCATTCTATCAAAGCGCGGTCATAAATACGAATATATGTTCGATAATAACAGTGACATGATTCTCTCAAAGTGTGGCTTTACGCAAGGATGCCGGAAAGCCGTGCTGTGCGATTTCATGTCCGCACGGGTTCCTATCCTTACGGCAATGTAGCCGCCTATGTAGCAAGCGGCAGGCAACGGAGAAAGGCCCTAACCGTGTCAGTTGAAAAAGACGCCGGGTATCTCGGCTATCGATACGACGAACTTTGCGCGCCAGATTGTGCTGGACTTTGAGTTTGCGCCGGTGCCAAAGCAGCGCCAGCGCCGTGGACTGCGCAATGAGATTATCGAGGTCGGCGCCGTCAAGCTCGATTACCACGGCAACGTTATGGGCGAGTTCTCGCAGTTTGTGCAGACGGAATTTACCGAAGGCGTTGCGTTTCCCGTCCGCGAGCTCACAGGTATATCGGCCGTGGACACCGCGATGGCCGACCCGCTCTACATGGTGATCAAAAGGCTCAGCGATTGGATCGGCCGCTACTCCGCCCAGATAGTTTGCTGGAGCGGGACGGACCGTCGACAGCTTATGACCGAGTGCCAGGCAAAGCAAATCGACCTTGCCGCATTTCCTACGGACTGGGCCGATCTGCAGGCGTTTTACACCTCGATCATGGACGTGGGCAGCCACGAGTGCGTCTCTTTGAATGACGCGGCGACGTGGTTTGGCATCGAGTTTGACGAGTCGACGGGTCACGCCCACAGTGCCCTAGCCGACGCGCGCGTGACCGCCAAGTTGCTCAAGCAGGTGATGGACGGGGACTATCGCGTGAGTCCGCGTGCTCAGGAGATCCGCCAGCGGTGGAGGATGGGCGATCGAGCCCAGATGCGCCTTTCCAACAAGTGCCCCGAGCTGGGCGACCTGCTGCTGAAGCTGAAGGCGGAGGGGAGGTAGGCGGGGCTCCGGGAATGACCTCTGACTCAAGTCAACGGGGCTCATTTTGCTTTCTTTGGAGCTTTCTCACGGGGCTGACTTTACTTCGTCTCATTTAGTATAAAGCGGCTGCTAGATTGCATAGTGATGATAAAACTAATCAACTCAACATCAATAGCTGTCGCTTTGCGCAATGAGGGGTTCCGAGACGTATGAACGAGTCTGACACACGGCTTAAACTCATTGATCCTGCGATTATGAAGTCGTGGGATCGCAATACCCAAGTCTTCACTGAGTATTTCTTTACCAGTGGCGAGATTGTTGTGCGCGGAAGTATGGTCACCCGTAAAGACAAGAAGAAGGCTGACTACCTTCTGATGTATGCTCCGGGCATCCCTATCGCAATCGTCGAGGCTAAGGATACGGAGCACACCGTTGATGCCGGTCTCCAACAGGGGATGGGATATGCCCAGCTGCTCGATATTCCGTTTGCGTACAGCTCAAACGGAAAGGGTTTTGTTGAGCACGATTTTCTTACCGGGAAAGAGCGCGCTCTTGCCATGGACGAGTTTCCCACTCCGGCGGAACTTTGGACACGATACTCAAAAGCTAAGGGGCTTGAACATCCGTATAGCCAGGAGATTGTGACCGCTCCGTATTACCAGGAGCACGGCGGCAATCATCCTCGCTACTATCAGTGCATCGCCATCAATCGTACGCTTGAAGCTATTGCGCGAGGTAAGAATCGCATCTTGCTCGTTATGGCAACGGGAACGGGAAAGACTTTTACGGCTTTTCAAATCGTTCATCGCTTGCGACAGACTACCGAGGTTCGTAAGGTTCTCTATCTGGCGGACCGCAATATTCTCGTCGATCAGACCATAGACGGCGATTTCAAGCCTCTCAAGAGGGTTACAACCAAGGTCGTAGGTCGAAAGCTCGATTCTGCTTACGAGGTCTATTTCTCGCTCTACCAACAGCTTGTTGGAGAAAACGGTGAAGAAATATTCCGCGAGTTCGACTCGGAATTCTTCGATTTGATTATCGTCGACGAGTGCCATCGCGGAAGCGCCGCGGCGGACTCCGCATGGCGTAAGGTACTTGAGTATTTCAATTGTGCAATTCAAATCGGTATGACGGCTACGCCAAAGGAGACTGAAGAGGTTTCAAACATTACCTACTTCGGCGAACCTGTCTACACCTACTCCCTTAAACAGGGAATCGAGGATGGCTTTCTCGCCCCGTATAAAGTTATTCGTCCTAAGCTGAACGTCGACATTTACGGATACCGTACTGAGGAAGGCACCATAGATGATCGCGGCGAAGCTCTGCCCAAACGTGTTTTCGAGAAGCAAGACTTCGACAGCGAGATTGTCATCAAAGAGCGCTACGAGGAAGTTGCCAAGCGGATAACTCAATTTCTAAAGGAGACGGATCGTTACTCCAAGACCATAGTCTTTTGCGTTGACATCGAGCATGCCGAAAATATGCGACGTGCCCTTGTAAACGAGAACGCCGACATCGTAAGAGATCACCCCACCTACATCATGAAGATTACGGGTGACGACAGGGAAGGTAAGGCTCAGTTAGATAACTTCATCGACCCCGACGAGAAATACCCGACCATCGTTACGACTTCGAAGCTTCTCACCACTGGTGTTAATTGCAAGACGTGTAAGGTAGTCGTGCTCGACAACAAGTTCGGTGAGCACGGAATGACGGAGTTCAAGCAGATTATCGGCCGCGGAACCCGTATCTGTGAGGACTACGACAAACTCTATTTCACCATCCTCGATTTTCGTGACGCATCGCGTTTGTTTGCAGATCCCGAGTTTGATGGCGAACCTGTTGTTGTGTTTGAGCCTAATCCGGGTGACCCCATTGCGGATCCGGGTCCCGGCGGCAATGGCGGCAGTCCCGTTCCGCCTCCGTCTCCGATCGTAGACCCACCCGTATTGCCGCCGGACGATCCGTCCTCCCATGTGAAATATCACGTTCATGGGGCCGACGTCTATGTAGTGTCGGAGATGGTGCAGTATTACTCCTCCGATGGCCTTCTTGTAACTGAGAGCCTTAAGGACTATACGCGAAAAAACATTCTCGGCGAATACGACACTCTTGACCACTTCCTAGCGGCGTGGAACTCTGAACATAAGAAACAAGCGATTATCGATGAGCTGCGCGCGCGTGGCGTATTCCTGTATGAGCTGCGGCTCGAGACTGGACAGGAGCAAATGAGCGACTTTGACCTCATTTGCCACATTGCTTACGACCAGAGACCTCTTACGCGCAGCGAGAGAGCCAATAGTGTCAAGAAAAAGGGCGTGCTCTATGAGTATGCCGGCGTCGCGCGTGAGGTCCTTGAAGCGCTTCTCGACAAATATGCGACGTCGAACCTCGTAGACTTGGACGACACCCACGTCCTCGACCTCGAGGAATTCCGTCGGTTTGGCAGCCCAATGAAGATCGTCGCCGCATTCGGCGGCAAACAACAGTACATTCAGGCAGCGCAGATGCTCGAGGACGAGCTCTACATCGCATAGAGAAAGGTAACGATAGCAAATGGCACTGGGATCTCTCGTAAAGACCCTGCAGAACATCATGCGCAAAGACGCCGGCATCAATGGCGATGCGCAGCGCATTGAGCAGATGACTTGGCTTTTCTTCCTCAAGATTTACGATGCCAAGGAGCAGGAGTGGGAGTTTCACGATGACTCCTATCAGTCCATCATCCCCGAGCGCCTGCGCTGGTATAGCTGGGCGCACGATGCGAAAGACGGCAAGGCGCTTACTGGCGATGAGCTTCTCGACTTTGTGAACAATGATCTATTCAAGACTCTTGAGAGTCTTGAGCTTGCACCTGATGCGCCTTTGCGACACGTCGTCGTCAAGGCTGCTTTTACTGACGCCAACAACTACATGAAGGATGGGATTCTACTTCGTCAAGTCATCAACGAGATTGACGAGTCGGTTGATTTTACCGAGTACAAAGAGCGCCACGCCTTCGGTGAAATTTACGAGACCATCCTGAAAGACTTACAGTCCGCGGGTAATGCCGGCGAGTTTTACACGCCCCGAGCGGTGACTGACTTTATGGCCCAGGCACTTGCGCCCAAGCTCGGCGAGACTGTGGCTGACTTCGCGTGTGGCACGGGCGGCTTTTTGACGAGCGCCCTCAAGATTCTCGACTCCCAGGTTCAGACTCCAGCTGATCGTGAACTCTATGCAAGATCGGTCTACGGCATCGAGAAGAAGCGGCTCCCTTACCTGCTGTGCGTGACCAACATGCTGTTGCACGATATCGATAATCCTGAAGTCTTTCACGATAACTCTCTCGAGAAGGATGTTCGCGAGTGGAAGCACAAGCCTGACGGCCAGTTTGACGTCGTACTTATGAACCCGCCCTATGGCGGGTCCGAGAGTGCATCGGTGCAAAACAACTTCCCTGTTGCACTCCGTAGCTCCGAGACCGCAGATCTATTCCTTGGACTCATTCTTTATCGTCTTAAGCGAGGCGGCCGCGCTGCTGTTATCATTCCGGATGGTTTTCTCTTTGGCCAGGATAGTGCAAAGACGGAGATCAAGCGTCGCCTGCTTGAGGACATGAACTTGCATACTGTCTTGCGCCTTCCACAGAGTGTTTTCGCTCCGTACACGAGCATCACTACTAACGTTCTGTTCTTCGATAATACGGGGGCCTCTGAGGGCGTTTGGTTCTATCGCATGGACATGCCCGAGGGGTATAAACACTTCTCTAAGACCAAGCCCATTAGGATCGAACATTTTGCACCTGTAAAGGAATGGTGGGAGAACCGTCGGGATATCGAGGAAGACGGCAATCCCAAGGCCAAGTACATTACGGTTGACGAGTTGCGAGACGGCGGTTTTAACTTTGACGTGTGCGGCTATCCTCACGAGGAAGAGGAGATCTTACCGCCTGACGAACTGATCAGGAACTACAAAGAAGAGCGCGCTAAGCTCGATGCCGAGATTGACCAGAAGCTTGCTCGTATTTGCGAGATTCTTGGGATTGAGGCGTAGATGAAGGCAAAAGACCTGAAGAACTCAATCCTGCAAATGGCGATTGAGGGAAAGCTCGTTCCACAAGACCCGAGTGATGAGCCTGCAAGCGTCCTGCTTGAGCGTATTCGTGAAGAGAAGCATAAGCTTATTGCTGAGGGTAAGGCTAAATTCCCGAAGGGCGGGGAGAGCATTATCTATATCGGTTCCGATGGCTCCCCCTATGAGAAGCACGTGGACACTAAGGGACGCGTTCTGAGCGACAAGTGCATCGCGGACGAGGTTCCGTTTGGGATTCCGGAAAGCTGGGCCTGGGCGAGATTTAGTGAAGTCATTGGAATTGCAGCGCGTTTGGTCGACCCGTTGAAATATCAGGACTTTCCTCATATCGCGCCTGACAACATCCAAAAAGGCACCGGAAAGCTCTTGTTCTGTCATAGTGTTAAGGCCGACGAGGTTAAGAGCGCCAATCACCTGTTCTCTGCAGGACAGATTCTCTATTCGAAGATTCGTCCAGCTCTTCGAAAGGCGGTTATCGCCCCTTTTGATGGGCTGTGTAGTGCGGATATGTATCCGCTCAACACCAAGCTGCAACCTGAATATGTCCTCACGGTTCTCCTCAGCAATTTCTTCACTGAGGAGACGCTTAAGGGTGATACGCGTGTCAAAATGCCAAAGACTAATCAGAAGTCATTGAACGTCATTCTGGTCCCAGTTCCGCCTCTCGCCGAGCAGCGCCGCATCGTCGAGCGGGTGAACGAGCTCATGCCCCTGGTCGAGGAGTACGGTGAGCTCGAGGACGCCCGCGAGGAGCTCGACGCCGCGCTGCCCGGCCGCCTGCGCAAGTCGGTGCTGCAGCTGGCGGTTCAGGGAGGGCTCGTGCCGCAGGACCCCGCAGACGAGCCCGCCGGCGTTCTGCTGGAGCGCATCCGCGGGCAGCGCCGGCAGCTCGTGGCCGAGGGGGAGATGAAGGCCCCGAAGGGCGGTGAGTCGATCATCTTCGCCGGTTCCGATGGCCGCCGCTATGAGAAGAGGGTGGACGCCAGGGGCCGCGAGTCCGAGCCCGTCTGCATCGAGGACGAGATCCCGTTCGAGATACCCGAGAGCTGGGAGTGGCGTCGTTTAGGGTCTCTTGTCTTGAATCGCGGGCAGAAGAGGCCTGAGGCGCGTTTTGCCTATATCGACATCTCGTCGATTGACAATGTGAACCAAAAGCTCGGACAAGAAACTGTTATAAATGCAGCTGACGCGCCCTCACGAGCAAGAAAGCTAGTCGCAAAGAATGATGTGCTCTATGCGACCGTCCGCCCTTATTTGCATAATGCCTGTATCGTAGATAAGGATTTTAATATTAAGCCCATCGCAAGTACTGGGTTTGCTGTCCTTTCATGTCTTGACGGATTCCTTCCTAGTTTTCTTCTCTACTTTTTGGTTTCTCCTAGCTTTGACTCTTATGCAAATGCCAATGAGAACGCGAAGGGGGTTGCCTATCCGGCAATCAATGACAACAGGCTGTATCGCGCTCTAGTTCCTGTTCCCCCGGCCAGCGAGCAGAAACGAATTGTTTCTAGAGTCACCGAAGTATTTGCTCTTACCAATTGACTGCTTCATCAACCGCGGCGCGCTGTTCATCGGCAGTGCGCCGCAGATAGATTCGCGTTGTCTCAATGCTTTCGTGTCCCATAAGATCAGCAAGCAGTGAAATATCTGGGTTGCGGTTGATAAAGTTTTTTGCGAACAAGTGCCGAAATGAATGCGGGTATACGACGTCTTGGTCGACGCCATAGCGCAGTGCGGCACGCTTCAACCCTACGGATATGCCGCGCGAAGTAATCGCGTTGTCGTTTTTGCCTGGAAATAGAAGGCCATTCATTGGCTTGGCTTTCCATGTAAGACTTTCTTCACGCAAAGAGTCAGGTATCCAAATTCTCCTGAGCTTCTGGCCTTTTGAAACAATGTCCATATATCCAGCGGTAACGTGTTCTACTTTGAACTGTCTTAACTCACTTACTCTCGCACCCGTACAACCAAGAAAGCGAACGATGAAATACCAAAACCAATCACCGTCTTGCTTCAGGCCGCTGATTAACTGCATGTATTGTTCATTGCTGATGACATTGTCGAGAAACGGCTTCTGTTGAATTCGCACTCCTTTGAGTCGGATTCCATCGAAAGCGATGAAATCAAGGTAGGTGTTAATTGCGCCGATGCGGTTGTTAACCGTTTTCGGAGCGAATGAAGAAACCAGCCACTCTTTGTGCGCAAGAAGTGACTGGTTTGTTAGAGACTGAGTTTTATCGATAAGCTGGCATATTGCAAAGGAATAAGAATCAACAGTGTTTTCCGCATAACCCTTTTCCTGCAAGTATTGTACAAACATTCTCATGACATCTTCCTTTCGACGAGGTCATGAAAACAGTTAGACAAGTATTTTGAAAAGCCAGTCAACTTCATAAACGATGCGACGCTGCTCGGCGAGGGGCGGAACTGGGATTAGGTAGTTTCTGACCGTCTCCTGCGCAAGGTCTTTCTGCTTCGTGCTGCCGCTTGCCTGGTCTTCAATTTCAGACTGGACTGACGGCCCCGCGAAATAGGCGAAGGCAAACCGGTGATCAAGCCAATCTTCCCGCGTCCTGATCACCGTCACGTGGCTGTCGGCGACGGCCC
>ENA-OPDJ01001482-OPDJ01001482.1-human-gut-metagenome-genome-assembly--contig:-NODE-1482-length-12447-cov-3.306569_pt1 | contig 12447 bp, 10 predicted proteins | sample MGYA00241621_ERZ501505 | MGnify/ENA primary metagenome ERZ501505 (study PRJEB25962, sample SAMEA2042624) | human gut metagenome | biome: human gut; feature: human-associated habitat; material: faeces... | reverse complement strand
GGATCCCTGCCTGTGGAGGCCGGTCTGCTGGTTCCGCGCGGGAGGTGCAACCGACAGAACGCTTTACAGACTGAGCGGACTGGAGGATGCCGAGGTCATGCCGCGCTGGCTGGAATCCATGCACAGCGCCATGCCTATTGTTCTCACGGATACAACTGAAATCATGGAATCCAATCCGGCAGAATTTGCATTGTATGAACGCCTGGATGCAAGAGCCATCCTGGCATCCCCGTTCTCTCCGGCACCGACCGGCTTTCTTGTCATCCGCAATCCGTCGAGATATCTGGAGCGGCCGGAAGCGCTGTACATCTTCGCCTATGTCCTTCACCGCGCGCTTGCCCAGCAGAATGTCATGGAACGTGAGAAGATCATCGAGGCCATGAACCCGATGGAGCCGACCTATGACGTCTATATCAGTTTCTTCCGCGACCTGGAAATCCGCACGGCAGGCGGTACGCTGACCGAGCAGATCATCAATGCACCGAAAACCATTCAGCTTGTGGCCTATCTGTTGCTGAAGCCAGAACGCGCCCACTCACCGAGAGAAATCTTTGAGCATCTGAATCCCGGAGAAGATTTTGACGGCAATACGAATGCGATTCGCGGCAGCATATATCGGTTTTCCAATATGTACGCAAAGCGCACCGGACAATCCGCAAGACTGATTATCCGCGAAGGCAGCGGGTACAGGAGAAATCCGAATCTAAAGATTACGACCGACATCGAACAGTTTGACCTGCACCTGAAAGCAGCCGAAGCGGTATCCGGAAGTGCTGAAAGAATTGAGGAGCTTCGCAAGGCGGTAGAGCTTTACAAAGGCCCGGTTTTCATGTGCGGCAGAGACCAGCTGTGGCTGAATGATATTGTCAGTCAGTATGAGGTTCGCTACATCAAGGCCGCAGATGCCCTGATGCGCGAGCTTGCAAAGCAGAAAGACTATGCGGGCGTCATGCAGTACGCCGCCAGAGCGCATGAGCTGTTCCCCGGCAACGGCCTGATCTGTTACTGGCTCATCATGGCAACATACAGTCTGTCCGGTGCCGATATGGCGAAGAAAGAATATTTCCGGCTCAAAGACGATATGACACAGGAGGAAATCAACGTGGTGACGGAACACCTGAAAAAGAACAGCCTGATTCGATATGAGGAGCTGTTCGGCGTGTAACACATCCGGCGCACAGAGAAAACACCCGATTTTTTCCATAACACAGAGGGCGCACAAATCAGAGATAAAATAGAATAGAACGAACAGCCGTGACACGTCAGCTGCACAGCTGAGGAATCCCCGTAAGTTAGCCTTTTAGCGCAAAAGCTAAACGACAACTTACGGGGGTTTTCTTATGTCTCCGGCACAATTTCATCATAGAGAGGCTTTTGTTCCGGCAGACAAAGACCTCTCTATTTTTTATGTCCAAAAGCGCAGACCGCGCTGCCGTTCTCCTCCTCCGGTTTCTGAATTCCAAACAAAATTCAGAAATTCGGAGGATAAGACAATGGCATACAACAAGGCCAGTGAAGAAAGAAAATGGCGGCTCTGGAAAGAGGCCGAAGAAAAACAGCTGCGTGAGCTTGGCGTCAGCGAGGACAGGATTGCGCAGCTTCGTACTTACGATTGGGAAGTTTTCAATTCTGACCGGCGGTATTACGAACATCATGCGGATGGCGGCGATTATCTCGAACAGCTTGCGGCAGATGAGGAGAAACCGGATGTAAAAACCGTTTCGGATTTTCTGGACGGCATCGACAGCCCTGTGCTGTTCAGCCTGCTTTCTGAAACCGACCCGACAACCGTTCTGATTGCGCTGAGAAGATCTCAGGGAAAATCATTTTCCGAGATTTCTCTGGAAGTGGGGTTATCCGAAAACACCGCGCACCGGCGCTGGACACGCCTGAAAGAAAAAATCAAAAAATCTCTTTGAGCCTGTCCGAAAATAAGCTTTCCCACCGGCTAAAGGGTGAGAGGAGCAAATGGGTCTGTTTGATAAAAGCACGACTCGCGCTCTGCTTGCTGAACCTTGAAAATTTCATACACATTCATCAGGTACGTTCCTGTGCGGGAGAGATTCTCCAGCTGTATGATGGTGCGCCATGACACGCCTGCCCGATCCGGGTGATTACGGAAAGCAAGGCGGTGAGCGATTCCGGACCAATCAGAAATATCCGGCTGCAACGGATAAGGCGATGAAACGCACAAGGGATAATGATACTTCCGTAATTCGCGGCCCGGCCACAATGAAGGCGGGGAGGTTAGATTCCTATGAGGCAGCTTCGCAGACTGCCGCCTGGTGAGTTCCCCGCCTCCGGGGGTCGTGGACGAATGGGAGGCAGTATATAAAATCTGAGGTTTGGGAGGTGAAGCCATTGCGGAAAAACTGGGAGTACCGGCGCGGAGACATCTATCTGGCGAACCTCGATCCGGTCGTGGGTGCAGAGATCGGCGGTATCCGCCCGGTATTGATTCTTCAGAACAACACGGGCAACTTTTTCAGTCCCACGCTGATTGCCGCGCCGCTCCCCTCCAACGTTGATAAAAAGCCAAATCAGCCGACACATTTCCTGCTGGAACAGGTACGCGGGCTGAACCGGCCTTCCATGGTGATCCTGGAGCAGCTGAAAACGCTGGATAAGCGCCGGATCATCAGATACATGGGACGGGTGGACAGCAGTATTCTGTACAGCCCGGAATTCTGTAAGTGCCTTGCGGTGAGCCTGGCGCTTTATTTGTAATATGCAGGCACTCAGAGTGAGTGCGGAAAGGAGCAGACCATGACACTGGATGAAATGAGAAAAGTGGACATCCGGACGGTTGACCCGGCAACGCTTCATGACCGCCGGGATGTGCGCATCGACAGCCGTCAGCCGAGAGAAAAACGCATTGCGTCCTACCTGAAGCAGATCGGCAATCCCTACTGTTACGTTGACGACGGTGTTGTCGTCAAGATCGGGTTTATGAACACCCGCGAAACGATTGATGACCGGCTGGAAGGCTATGCCCGCAGTCAGGTCAGCAAGGGATGAAACAAATATCGACATCATCGACTGTCCCGGATGATTTCAATACAATGATAGCGGAGGTGATAAAAATGCCAGACAGAATCTGGAACGCAGCAGAATATACCCGTCTTTCCCGCGATGACGGCGACAAGGCGGAGAGCAATTCCATAACGAGCCAGAAGGAAATCATCCGGGACTATGTGCGCAGGCATCCGGAATTTGTGATCGTCAAGGAGTATGCGGATGACGGCTATTCCGGCGTCAACTTTGAACGTCCGGGCTTTAAGCAGATGATGGAGGACATCAAGGCCAAGAAAATCGACTGTGTGATCTGCAAAGACCTCAGCCGGTTTGCCAGAAACTACATCGATGCAGGGCGGTATCTGGAAAAGATTTTCCCGTTCATGGGTGTGCGGTTCATTGCCATCAATGACAACTATGATTCCTGCGGCGAAAAGGCGCAGTCCGATGCGCTGATCGTTCCATTCAAGAATCTGATCAACGATGCCTACTGCCGCGACATATCCGTTAAGATTCGCTCTCAGCTGGACATCAAACGCAAGATGGGCGACTTCATCGGAGCCTTTGCACCCTATGGTTACCGGAAGGACGAGGCAAACAGGAACAGGCTGGTGGTGGATGAAGAAGCTGCCCGCACGGTGGAGCTGATCTTCCGGCTCCGCATACAGGGACTGTGCAATTCCGCCATTGCCGACCGGCTCAACAGCATGGGCATCCTGAGTCCCATGGAATACAAGCAGGCACAGGGCTTCAACTACTCCTGCGGATTCCGCAGCAACGAACAGGCACAGTGGAGTCCCATGCTGGTGAAGCGAATCCTGTCCAATGAAATCTATATCGGAACGCTGATTCAGCACAAATCCGGCACTCCGAACCACAAAATCAAAAAGCGCGTGGAGTATGACCGGGATGAGTGGATTGTCATCGAGAACAACCATGAGCCCATTATCTGCCGCTCGGATTTTGATACCGTTCAGAATCTGATGCTGCGGGACGTCCGTACAGCGCCGAAGCAGGAAAAGGTTCATCTGTTTTCAGGTTTCGTGTTCTGCGGCGACTGCAAACACACCATGGTTCGGAAGACAGTCCCCAGCGGCGGGAAAAAGTATCGTTACCTGGTCTGTTCCACCAACAAAGCAGGCAAGGGTTGTTCTCCGCATACATTCAGCGAGGACAAGCTGAAATCCATCGTTCTCCGGGTGGTGAACGACCATATTGAGCTGATTGCCCAGGTGGAACAGGTGCTGGATTACATTGCATCGCTGCCGGAGCAGGAGCGACGCATCATCAACTATGACGCCCAGATGACGGCACTGGAAAATGAAATCAAGCGGTATCAGGATTTGAAAATCAACCTGTATTCAGATATGGCAGACGGCGTGATCAGCCGCGAGGAATACAAGGAGTTCCATGCGGGTTATGACCGCAGGATCGCGGACAGGCAGCGCCAGCTTGGAAAGCTGAAGGACGAGCGCAGTCAGGCCATGGAGAACAGCTCCGGGAACATCGAGTGGATTGAACAGTTCAAGAAGTACCGGCATCTGACGGAGCTGGACAGGGAGTGCATCGTTCACCTGATTGAAAAAATCCTGATCTATGACGGCAAGCGCATCGAGGTGTGCTTCCGTTACAGAGATGAGCTGGAAAACGCATTGCAGTATATAGAACGGTTTGAGGATGTCCTTCCCGCTGAGGAAGGTGTAACGATACCTGAGAGGAGGAACGCATAATGGCAAGAAAGAAAAGACAGTATTTACAGCCGGAGCAGGCGCAGGAACCGGTCAGCGCCATGCTACCGTCCGTCTGGGAGACGGCCATCTACGCCCGACTCTCGGTTGAAAACAGCAAAAAGAACGACGACGGCGATTCCATCGAGGGACAGATTGAAATTTGCCGGGACTATGTATCGGAGCATCCGTATCTTCATCTGGCGGATACCTATGTGGACAACGGCTGGACTGGAACCAACACGGACCGCCCGGAGTTTCAGAGACTGCTTTCCGATATTCGGGAGGGAAAAATCAAGGCGCTGGTCATCAAGGATTTCAGCCGCTTCTCCCGTGATTATATCGAGGCAGGCAACCTTCTGGAGAACATCTTTCCGGCCATGGGTGTACGGTTTATTTCGGTGGTTGACCGCTATGACAGCTTTGAAACAGACGGCTCCGCCAGCAGCCTGCTGATTCCGCTGAAAAACCTGATCAACAGCTTCTATTCCAGAGACCAGTCCAAGAAGGTGTCGCTGGCGGTTCATGCCAAACAGCTGGCCGGCGAACACATTCCCAGCATGATTCCCTACGGGTACCGGAAATCGACCACACAGGAGTACCGGTTTGAACCAGATCCGGAGACCGCACCGATTGTCAGAAGAATCTACGCACAGTTTCTCAGCGGCATCGGAGCGCGCCCCATCATGCGTCAGCTGAATGAAGAAGGAATTCCTTCTCCCGGCAGACTCCGCTATCTGCGCGGACAGACCAAGCGGGCATGTTATTCCGACTGCCTCTGGACGCAGCAGGTCATCAAACAGATATTGATGAATCCGACCTATATGGGCGATCTTGTCTTTGGACGGATGCCGACGGCGCTTTATCTGGGTCAGCCGGATTATCACTATGAGCCGGATGAGAGCAAGTGGCGTATCCTGCCGGATATGCACGAAGCGCTGGTCAGCCGTGGCGACTTCTATCAGGTCAGAGAAATCCTGGAGGCAGGTCGCCGTGAGAGTGAGGCAAAGCTTGAAGCCAGCCGGAATTACCGCGAAAAGCATCCGCAGATCTTCAAAAGCGGAATCGTCCGGTGCGGGCACTGCGGTTCCAATCTCGGTTACAGCCGACACGGCGAGAAAAAGGAAGGTCGGTACAACTGCCGGAACAAGCAGTATGGCCGCTGCGATGTTGCCGTCGGCATCTCGGAGAAAAAGCTCGCGCCGATTGTCTGGAACGCGATTCAGATACAGTTTGCCCTGTTCGCGGATTTTGAGGAAGTGGCCGGGCGGCTGAAGGACAGCGGTATTCAGACGAAACGGCAGACCGAACTTCAGCAGGAAATGCTGGAAGTCAGTGAACAGCTATCTGGCTATCAGAACAAACGGGAGCAGCTCTACAATGACTATGTGGATGGTATTCTCTCTGCCGGAGATTATATTGAGCTGAAAACCCGCTTTGACACCGCATATCAGGAACAGAGCTCCCGGCTCAATCAGCTGTCGGTGGAGCTGGTCAGGCTGAATCGGATGCTTTCTAATGAGAACAAGTGGCTTGTGAACATCCGGAATATCCGCAAGGCGCGGAAGCTGACGCCGGAAATCGCCCAGGCGATGATTGACCACATCAACGTATATAAAACCGGTTATGCCCAGCACCGGCTGGAGATCATATTCCGCTTTCAGGAAGAACGGGACGCATTGGAAACGGCTTATCACGAATTGGAAGGAGGTGAAGCCCGGTGAAGAAACTGTACCTGTACATCCGCCTGTCGGATGCCGATGATGACCTGAAATTCAAAACCGAGAGCGAGAGTATCGCCAATCAGCGCACGCTGCTGTATCGGTTCATCCGCGCCCGCCGGGAGTTTGACGGCTATGAAGTGGTTGAGTTCATCGATGACGGCTACTCCGGCACCAACGGCAACCGTCCGTCTTTTGAGCGGATGATTGAAAGTCTGAAAAATGGCGAGGCAAACGTGGTGATCTGCAAGGATTTCAGCCGCTTTTTCCGCGACTATGTGGAGATCGGCGATTATCTGGAGCGTATCTTTCCGTTCTTGGGCGTTCGCTTCATTGCCGTCAACGACGGGTATGACAGCGATGATTACAAGGGCTCTACGGCCGGCATGGAAGTGGTCATGAAGTACATCGTCTACTCCTATTACAGCCGCGACCTGTCCCAGAAGATCAAAACCGTCATGAGTACCAGAAAGAGCAAGGGCGAGTTCGTGGCTTCACAGGCTCCCTATGGATACATGAAAGACCCAAATGTAAAGCGAAAGATCATTCCCAATCCGGATACCGCGCCTGTGGTGCGGAAAATCTTCGACCTTGCGCTGGAAGGAAAAACGCCGGCAGAAATTGCTGTTATCCTGAACGATTATAAGCTGGAAACGCCGTCGGCTTACTTTAGGCGGATGAATCCTGACAGCAAAAAGTTCCGCACTTCTTCCAAGGAAGCCTGCTGGACGGTCAGCAATGTGCGGGAGATTCTGAAGCGCCGGGAGTATACCGGCGTGATGGTCATGAACCAGCGCCGCTGGAAGGGGCTGGACAATCCCCGGACGGTTTGGACGGATGAATCCGAATGGCAGATCATTCCGGACTGCCATGAAGCCATTGTCAGCGAAAGCGAGTATGAAGAAGCGCAGAAGGTGTTCCGTAAAATCCGCAAGGGGTATGATCGGAGTCCTGATCAATATCTGCTGCGCAGTCTGGTTCACTGCGGGGCTTGCGGACGCACCATGCAGCGGCAGAAACACTCCCCGGTGATTTACTACACCTGCCTCAAGTCTGTATCCAACAGAGAAACCGCCTGCCCGGTGGGCGAACGGTTCGTTGAGGCTGACCTGGAGCGCATCGTGAAGAACGATCTGATTGAGAAGCTCCGTCTGCTGGTGGATGCAGATGATCGCCTGTATGCGGCGGCAGCGGTCAGCGAAGGCACAGAGGAAAACCTCAGATTTCGGCTGGAACAGATTGAAAAGCGCATGAAGCAGATTTCCGTCAGCCGGGTCAGTGCTTACGAGCGGTATGCCGAAGGACGACTTCAGAGGGATATATACCTCATGGAACGCGATAAGCTGAACGCGGAGAACGACAGCCTCAGCTCCGAGAAAGAGCGGCTGGAAAAGGAGCTTTTAGCCCTTTCTCAGAGCAGAAACCGTGAACTGACGGAGACCTGCGACATGGCCCGCCAGACGCTGACTGCGGACGAGCTGACCAATGAAATGCTCCTGTTCTTTATCGACCGCGTGAATGTGTACAGCGGCATGAGGGTGGAGATCATCTATCATTTCTCCGATGAAATTGCCCGGTTGATCGAGCAGGAAAATACAGCAGAATAACAGGAGGAGCGGGCCCTGGATTACCGGGTACCGCTCCTTCGTATGTGGGCTTGAACAGCCCATATTTTTTTAGTCTTTGCTTAACATCAGCAAATCCGCCGTTTGTAGGTGCGCGATTGATGGATGCTTCTCAAAAATCGGATGTAAATCTGATTTTTGAGGGCTGGAAAAATGCGGGAAATCTGGATTATGTCTGCTGCTGGTATAAGAAAGCTGCTGATTTGATGCAGGGTACAGAAATCCGCAGCGCCCTTGTTTCGACCAATTCTGTTTCACAGGGGGAAAGCGTGGCAAACCTTTGGAAACCGCTTTTTGAAGCAGGCGTTCATATTGATTATGCTTACCGCACGTTCCGCTGGGACAGTGAGGCAAAAATTAAAGCCCATGTACACTGTGTTATCATCGGATTTAGTATTGCGCCAAATCATGCAGAAAAAATTCTGTACTTCGGTGACCGCGCTCAAATTGTCCAAAATATCAACGGCTATTTGCTGGACGCAGATGATGTGTTTGTGGAAAGCAGAAATAAACCTCTTTGCAATGTTCCAGAGATTGGAATGGGAAACCAACCTATCGATGATGGAAACTATTTATTTACAGAAGACGCAAAGGCAGAGTTCTTAGTCAAAGAGCCGACGGCGGAAAAGTATTTTCACCCTTGGTATGGCGCACAGGAGCTTATTAACCGCAGCCCACGGTGGTGCTTATGGCTGGGCGAATGTTCACCAAATGAATTGAGAAAAATGCCGTATTGCATGAAACGGATTGAAGCGGTGCGCGAATTTCGCTTATCCAGCAAGCGTGCCTCAACGAACAAACTGGCGGATATTCCGACAAGATTTCAGACTGAAAATATGCCTCAAGGACATTTTATTGTTATTCCTGAGGTTTCCTCTGAAAAGAGAAAATACGTTCCGATAGGATACATGGACGATACCGCACTTTGTAGCAACAAAGTACGCATAATGCCGGATGCTACGTTCTATCACTTTGGGATTCTTACTTCCAATGTTCATATGGCATGGATGAGAGTCGTTTGCGGCCGCTTAAAAAGCGATTATGACTACTCAATAAAAATTGTCTACAACAATTTCCCGTGGCCTGCGCCGACCGATGAGCAGCGGACAAAAATCGAACAGACCGCGCAAGCTATTCTGGACGCCCGGAATCTCTACCCGGATTGTAGCCTTGCTGATTTGTACGATGAAGCTACCATGCCTCCAGAGTTACGAAAGGCACACCAGCAGAACGACAAAGCCGTTATGCAGGCTTATGGCTTCTGGGGCAAGCTGAACACCGAAACCGCCTGTGTCGCGGAGCTGATGAAGATGTACCAAAAGCTGGCGGAAAAGGAGAAGAAATGAAACAATTTCTATATTTAGATACAGATATCGTTAATTCTATTATTGCACAATCGGAAAAGGGGCTTATACAAGGGCAATCTGAAGAAAATGAAAGCGACAAAAGAAATAGTACTCACATCAGCGGAGGCATAGAGGGATCTGGATCAACAGAGGGTTCTTTCCTAAAACTTGCAAAAGCTGAAGCGAATCTCTCCTTGTCTGGCAAACTTGGAAAAGAATATGTTTCTGCAACAACATCCAGAGAAATTATATCCAAGGTTCTTCATGATGCCGCATTTGATATTGCGTATACTTATATTCAACCTCAGAAATTTTCGACAGAGGAAAAAAATTCAGATGAGTACGGAAATTATATAGAGTTAACTCGGGCTTTCGATTTTGTGGATATGGACTATCTTGAAAATCTTTTTTCCAAAAACGGATTAGTTGACTTTCTCAAAAAAACCTCCAAAGAAAAAATCGAAACAGAAGTAAGCAAGGCAACAGGCGGAATGAACCGAGAACAGCTTCGTACTACTGGAAAGGTAATAAAAACCGAACTCAAAAAACTCATTGCTGATAGCGATAAGCAGTATGATGACATTCACGATATCATTGTCGCATTTCGTCAACTCATGCCATACACTCGTATGTTGATTTCACGTGACGGATATCTAATACCAATGGATGACAAATATTTTCGCATCAATCCGAATAATTTGGGGTTTAAATACGGCGGGGAAATCACGTGTGTTGGTATGATTACAAACATCATTGGGGCGGATACGGACCCCAATGATCCTAATAACATATTTGCTACACTTCAATTTACAGTTAATGAAGTACTACGTACAATTTTGCCTACAGATGCACAGAATCTCTGCGTCATCCATCCAATAGCGGTATTTTATGGAGAGTAAACTAATCTACGTGAATTAACACAGAGCATAACGCGCACATTCAAGGCTTCCCTGGATGTGCGCGTTCCTTTTTACGCGGTCTCGGTCGTTTGCATTATGCAATTTGTCCATATTAAAAGCTTAACCCCAAAATAGGTTGATTTTTACCTACAATTTGCGTATAATAGGTGCTGCAAGGAGGTGTTCCCATGACCATTGATACGAACACGATCGTTTCCGTGACAGAGGCCAATCAGAATTTTTCCCGCGTGACGCGCATCGCTGAAACGAATGGGCAGGCTGTCATTTTCAAAAATAACCGCCCCAAATATATGTTGGTCGATTTGGACAATTCACCTTTGATCGACATGACAGATGATGAGAAGGTCGACTTTGTGGCGGCAAGAATTTTAAAGAAATATAAGCCCGCGTTTATGGAGTTGGCAAAATGATCAAATTCTCAAAAGAGAAGGTCTTGCTGCTTCACAGGCTCATCGCGGAGGAGACAGGCGGGAGCATCGGCGTCAGGGATGAGGCTCTGCTGGAATCCGCGCTGGAGAATGTCTTTTCCGGTTTTGGCGGGCAGGAATTCTACCCTACCAAGGAGGAAAAGGGCGCCCGGCTGGGCTATGCGCTCATCTCTAACCACGCCTTCGTGGATGGCAATAAGCGCATCGGTATGTATGTGATGCTGACCTTTCTGGAGGTCAACGGTATTCGGTTGGACTGCACGAATGATGAGATTGTCGAGGTCGGTCTTGCTGTCGCCTCCGGCGCAATGGACTACGATGCACTGTTGGCGTGGGTGCGGGCACACCGTGTCTGACCCAGTTTTGACCCAGAACACGAAAAAAGCGGGCAGGTCTGGACGGAAACAACGGAAAACTCACCGAACGAACGGTGGCAAATGGCACAAATCGGAGCCGAAACAGCTCCGATTTGCCCTTGAGACAACCTACGGACCAGAAGGCCGGGGGTTCGAATCCCTCACGGCGTACCAAAAGTCCTCGAAATCGTCTGATTTCGAGGACTTTTGCTTTTCATAAGTTGCTATTTTCGGGCGCTGCTTTCTCCTGACCCAAACGCTGACCCCAACGGGAGCGGGTAGCGGAAAGCATCAGACGGCACGGGATAGGATACTCCCCATGGTCTGGGCAGCTTTGAGTTGGGCGTCGGTGGTGACGTGGGCGTAGGTGTCCAGCGTAAAGCCTGCGGAGTAGTGACCGAGCATCGAGGACACGGTTTTTACATCCACGCCGTTTTGCAGCGCCATCGTTGCGAAGGTGTGGCGGAGGTCGTGAAAGCGTATCCGTGGCAGTCCTGCTCGCTTTAGCACCCGCTGGAGCATATGCAGAACGCTGTCCGGTGACATGGGGCCTCCGGTGGGCGATGGGAATACCCACTCGCTGCTTCCCACCTTGTTTTTCTGTGCCTTTAGAACGTCTATCGCGTCTGCCGACAACGGCAGTGTGCGGTAGGCGTTTTTCGTTTTCAGTGGGGCTTCCACCACCTTGCCGTTCTGCCGCGAGATGGCCCGTTGGATTTTCAGTATGCCATGCTGGAAGTCCACATCCGTCCACCTTAGCCCCAGCAGTTCGCCACGGCGTAGGCCTGTGGCGAGGTCGAGGTAGTAGAGTTCGTACACACCGCTGTCCCTGGCCTCTTGGAAGAATGCACCGAGTTGATCCGAGGTCAGGGGTTTCATCTCCTTGTGTTCGACTTTCGGCAAGGCGCAGCCTTGCGTGGGATTTTTGCTCACCAGTTTTTGCTCAATGGCGAGATTGTACGCCGAACCGATCATCTGGTGGATGTTCCGCACCGTTTTGGGAGCCAGACCTTTCGGCTTTTTCTTGGCCTCAATACGGTCAACCCGCCCACCGTCCAACAGGTGCTTGTAGAACTGCTGCAAGTCCAGAGAGGTTAGGTCTGCCAGCGGGATGCTGCCGATCTGCGGCTTGATGTGGTTTTTCAGAAAGCCTTGCGAGGTTTTAAATGTGGACGGGCGCAGTTTGATTTTCGCGTAGTTTTCCAGCCAGACTTCCAGCCAACTTCCCACCGTGTAGGTCTTAGCCCGTCCGTAGTCGATGCCGACGTTTTCCTCGATGGCCTTTTTCAGCTTTTCTTTTACTTCCGCT
>ENA-OPDJ01001474-OPDJ01001474.1-human-gut-metagenome-genome-assembly--contig:-NODE-1474-length-12500-cov-2.482282_pt1 | contig 12500 bp, 22 predicted proteins | sample MGYA00241621_ERZ501505 | MGnify/ENA primary metagenome ERZ501505 (study PRJEB25962, sample SAMEA2042624) | human gut metagenome | biome: human gut; feature: human-associated habitat; material: faeces... | reverse complement strand
GAGCGAGGCGCTGCGGGGTAGGAAATACCGTCACACAGGAACCGGCCAGCACGAAGCTGCCCGCAGGCCTCACTCGTCAAGAAGTGATAGCTACGCACAAAAAATCCGCTCAAACGACGAGACGAATGGCGGCTTTGTACGCCTGTATGTCGTTCGGGTTTCCTACGCCCGATCATTACCTTTTTCGTAATGACGAGGTCATTGTAAGCGGATTTGTTCTGCGTTGTCAATAACATCACATTTCTTAATGTGGATTAACTTCACGAATAAGTTGAGCGACATCGACAACCACAGGCTTGCCAACACGCACATTTGCAGAATGTTTTCGCATAATTGCCCACTCTCTCGTCACCAACGTTGGGCATTTAACAAGAGACTCACGCATAAGATCACCTACCACTTCGATAGCGTCTCGGATCAAGTTCAGTTCATCGGCCCGGCAGACAAATATGCCGAGGTTTTTGCGCCCTCTAACTTGAACCTCAGTAGTCGCTTTGGCTGCTTTGTGCAACAAGTCATTAGCGGCCAGACGCTTTGGCTCGGGCAACCATTCACGGACTGTAGCCGCGACAATCCCCCAGTTGATAAAGTCGCGCATCATGTAGAAATCGTTGTCAGTCGCGTTACCGAAAGGCAATCGCATCTCTGCTGCGAGTTCGATTCCCATGAATTCGTTTTGCAGGAATTCAATGTCTTTCTTCCGGACTTTCGTGAAGTCGATCCCGGCCTTCGGTTTGTACTTGTGTCTAGGCTTCTTGCTTTTTGGCATTTGATTTCCACGTGAAGTTTTCTTCCCGGCGTGTCAGAACGGCCCAGATCAAACCATCGTTAAAGTGGACTACATCGAACGTGTCTTCACTAGCACATCCAAATTCGATGCGGTCAAAAAGACAGCCTTTGACAATCGGTTTAAATCGCCAAATTCCGTCAGAGTCGTATTCATACTGCACAAGAGTCCCGTCAGAAAAACCGATAGCACCCTCTTGATCCTCGTAACCCTGATAAAATTCTTCGTACAGATCGCCAACAAGAACAATCAGATCGTCACTGCATCCTGTTAAAGTCGTTGTCATTTTTTGTCCTCCCAAGGCCTAAACTCAACGTATTCGCCATAATCAAGATTTAAACGCCCGCCTAAGGGCTCACAATCCCTGACCTTGTACCATCCGGAATATTTATAAATAAGACATTCATAATCAACCAGCGTTTCCCCGATAAAACTTGTCCTATAAACTTTCGCCCGAAAAACTACATCCTCAGGCGGTGTTGTCTTACGGGAGTCGTTCCAGTTGTTTGGGTCGTATTCTGGAATATGCTCTAGCATCTTTCTTTTAAAATACAATTTTCCCAGCAGATGCTTATCACTGCTAAACAGAACATATACCAGCTGGTTTTCATCTTTTTTATTACGAAATTCACGTTCGCAAGTATTGTGTAATCTCACACAAAAATTAGAATCTATCGCAATTAGCTTTTTCTCGGTCTTTTAGATGCCAAGTCATTTTTTGTCCTCTTTTTTGTCAATAATGACTTTCGTTGCTGTTGTTGTTTTAATAAGAACAAACATTTGATCGTCTTTTCTCATCTCAGCAGTCAGTGAGATAACCCCATTTCGCCTCATGAACTCAGCCAAAACTAAGGGAATGCAATTCTTTTCGCCTCCGCCGTATTTCATGAGGAAGTCGTAAACGTCACGTCTATCCAGTTCAGGGAATAAAGATTCAGATTTGGTCATTTTGTTTAACATCCATGCAGTACACGCTTAATCTTTTGCTCGATCTCATTTGAGTTGTATTCAAGACGCCCAGGCCCACGACCAGCGAGGTAATCTTTCATTGCGCAAAACAGGCGAATGAAATGCTTCGGTGCCGTGCTTAGCATTTGCTGACAGACGTCACCGGCAACAAGCATGCCGTCCCTGATCTTTACGCTTTCTTCGCCAGTGGCAACAAAGCGATAGTCGGGGTTTTCGATTGCGCCGGCTTTAATGCCACGCTGGTAGTAAGTGTGGAATGCGTCCTGAGCTTCTAAGAATTTCGTGTAACTCTCCTCAATCCACTCGTCATTCAAGGTGCCAGTGATGTTGTACAAATAGACGCTGCACCAGCCGCAAAAGTTCATCGTATCTCGCATACACGCAACATCGTCATAAGTACACATACCGCGGACAAGCTTGATCTCAGCAATCATCTCAGCGTGCAGGAAAAGATTTTTGATTGCGGTAATCTGTTCTTCAGGGAGCCAGATCGTTGAGTATGTAAACTTACGCCGATGTGCGTGGCGAGGTTTTTTACTCTTCGGCATCTCAACAAACTCCAAAAATTTCAACAGCGATCACTGTGCAAAAAACGAAAAGCACCACAGCGTAAAAAAGGACCTGGCTCATGCTGCCTCCAGTGCGTTTTCATTTCGAGCGGCCGCTCTCGCTTTGACCCACGCAATTATTTCTGCGTTTGACCAGCGAACCACACGGGGGCAGAGGTAAATCGGCTTCGGGAAAGTTGGGTCTTCTTTGACCAGATTCCAGACAGTCGAAATACCGATGTTGCAAGCCGCAGCGACTTGCTTGACGTCACACATCAATGTGCCAAGCTCCCCACTGTCTCTTTCTATTCGCTTTCTCATTGTTTTCTCCTCTTTTTGGAATGGGGCCCTCTGTTTATCGCCCGATGCTCTCACTACTCCAGGGCGGGATCAAGGAGAGAGGGCCCCAAAGATTGTTGGGGTACTTTTCGTTAGCGTCTCAGTCATGGCTCATCAAATCGCATTTTGGGACTTTTCGAATTTCCCCCAATTCGTTACACGTTTTGTGCCGGCTCGACCGAATCCCATGGAATCGGGGCACCGTCGAAAAGACCGGACTTCCCTTCTTGCTTGGTCTCTTCAACAGCAGGAACTTCCTTCACGGGCTGAGCTTCAGCTTTGGCTTTACGGGCCTTGATCTTGTCCTTCAATGAAGGCTCAGACTTCGCTTCAATAGCAGCCGTCGCCTGTGTTTCGTCAGGCTCAAACCAATCAGCTGCCGAACTCATTCCGTCTCGAAGACTCGTATAAATTGAGCGGAGGCGGACAACTTGAGCGGGCTTGATCGCTTCGGCTCGGCATTGACAGAATTTTTCGATCTGGGCTTGGCTGACACCGAATTGAGCGAACGTTTCGACAAGCTTTTTGATGCCTTCAGGCGTGACGTCTGAATTAGCCTGGAGCGTGATCTGGCATTGAGCGACAGCGGCCTCAACAACGTCGCCGGGGACAACGGCGAGGATGCAGGCGCGCAGGCGGCGGGCTCCTTGGTTGGCAACAAGCTCATAAATGTCTCGAGGATCTTCGAGCTTGTAAGTGCCCTTTCGCGTGTATCGCACGTGGGGAACCGAGAACGTCACTTCTCGACGGGTGTTTGTCTCGACGTCCCATGCGAAGGCTTGGACCTCAGACTTTCCACCTCGATTGCTCAGCTCACGGATTCCAAACTGCATATTCCCCCACTGTTGAGCAATGGCTTCTGCCAATCGAATGCTGGGACCGGAGATACTTGATCCTCCCCGGGCGTATGCGTAAATCGCAGATTCTGCGAGCGACGGTCGGCAACATGCATTCAAAATACGGTCCATCGAGCGTTGTTGATCGCGCGGGTTCATGCGAGCGATTGCGAGCGCCGCTTGAACTTCAGCGATAGCGCGAGAACTTTCGACGCTTTGCGTCGTGTTTGAAACCGCCGTATTGGTGGACGTTTCGAACGGGTTAACTACAGCAGTCGTTGTCATTTTTCTTTTCCTTTAAATTTTGAGAATGAAGCGGCGCGTCGGCGCTCCAACTTTCATAAATTGGTTGTAAATGTCAGGCATGGCAGACTTCAACGAGGCACTGTCGAAGCGAGCAACGGCCTTGGCCGACTTCCACGTGGCGACGATTTGGCCGAGGTGAGAAAGCGTGTCTGCTTCGCCCATCGCAGCCTGAATCGCAGCTTTGTGTTTTTTCTCCTGTTCTTTGAGCTCGTCCAGTTGGTCGGTGACGAGCGCGAGTTTCTCGACGTGCTCCCAAATGTCGTCCGTGCACTCGACGGCTGCTTTCTTTGAGACGGGGAATGCAACCTTCATCTCGTCAAGAGTTACTGGAGGCGGCGGGACTTGAGGCACAACGTGCTCGTTCCAAAATTCGTTTTCAGCATCAATCAAAAGCTCTTCGAGTTCCGGATCGTGTTCAATTGTGTAGATTCGAAAATCAGAGGCTCCGATCAGCACGGCCACGTCGCACGAAGTCGCTCCGAGCACCGTCATGTAGTGCTGCACTTGAGTTTTGTAGTAGTCGGGGATTTCGTCCGTTCCGTCTTCGCCCCAGCCTTGTTGTGTGCGAGCGGTCTTGATTTCAACGATGCGGCCGTCTGCGCGAATGCCGTCAACGTCGGCGATCATGAACTTGTGCTCCTGGTGACGGAACAAGAACGGCGGTGTATCGACCGACATTCCGACCGCTTCAGCGTATTTTTCGCGAATGACGGGCTCAAGGCGACGGCCCCATTCCATCGAGGCGTTGTCGTTATCGACCGGAGCCTCGATCTTTGAGTTGTAGACGTCTGTCGGTGTGCGCCACTTCGAAAGCCCGACGATGGCGGCGACGTCAGAGCCTCCGATACCAGAGCGACGCATTTCGAGCCATTCGTGGCGAGAGGCGGGCAAAGGGATGCGTTCAGCGTTTGTCATATTGCAACTCCTAATTCATAGGCGGCTTCTTGAACCTCTATGCTGTTATCGTCAAAGCGGTCGGCGATGAACTCGATCAGGTCTTCTCGGCCGATTGCCTCGATCAAATCAGTGCACTCTTGAGAGCATTCTTCGAAATGCACGAGAAGCGTTTCGGCTGCGTAACGCTTGACTCTTTCGAGACAGAACCTGGACTCTTCTTCCGCGGCCTCGATTTGATACTCGTAGTATTCGTCCTCAGTCATTTGAGTCATCCTTCGTCACAAGATTGACGTCGTAAATAGCTGACCAAGCCGACAGCACTTTTGTGTGAAGTCGATCCAAGTCGTCAAACGCTTCGAGCATTCTTTCGTTTTCAGGAACGGACTTGAGCAACTCACGGATTTTTTTCATCTGGTTGTCGTCAGGCGTTTTGGTGCTGATTACCGAATCGAATAACATGGCTTTCAATTCAGTGAGAACTTGATCTTTTGTCATGGTGAGCCTCTTAAAAATTAGAATCTGGAGAACCAGAGAACAATGTCGGGAGAGCACCATGCAAGCCAGAGCACGAAAGCCGAGACGAAGACCCATGGACCAAGTTTTTCAATCCAGTCGGTTTTGCGTTCTTTGTCTTGCATGATGTTTCTCCCTTGTTAAGAAAACTTGCGGCAAATCGCAATTTAACTTGCAGAGAATTTTACACCGACGCAAGAATATAGCAAGAAAAACTTGCATATAAATTTGACACAGTTGCAAGTAAACCTTGCGTTAAATCAAAAAGAGGCAAAAGAAATTGACTAGACGCTGTCAAGTCGTGACAAATCATCACGCTTTGGGCAAGAAAAAAGCCTCGACGGGAGCCGAGGCTTCGATGGATATATTTTTAAATTTGATCAGAAAGATCTACTGATTTCAATGACTTTTCCGTAAATTCTCAATTTGGCCAAGTCGTCGCCGGAGTAAGTTTCTGGTGGATATGACGGGTTGTCCGATCGGACGACTATGCCGTCTTTTGATTTAGAAAGACGCTTAACTTTTAGCTGCCCTTCAACGGAAATTGCATAGATTTGACCGTCGGCAATTAAAACACATCCGGGCCTTGAGTCGCATTCTTCAAAGAACAAGAAAGTGTCTCCGTCACAAATTGTAGGCTCCATACTGTCGCCTGAAACGCGGGCGCGCTTACATCTTTCTGGATTTAAGTGACGCTTTTGAAAAAAGGTACGTTTGTACCAATAGTCATCACCGTCGTCGACGATTTCCCATTCCGGAGAGGCTTCTATGCCGGCTGGGCTGGCTCCGAATGTCAGGCGGTACTCATGGATCACGACAACATCGTCGGGGGGCGTGTCGCCGTTGTCAAAAGTTTTAACTGAAGAGGACTCTTGGCCGAAAAGAAGGTAGCCTGAAGTGGTTCCAAGGGCAGCGGCTAATTTTTCGAGATTTTTACCGCTTGGGACCGTTTGATCTTTTTGCCAAAGAGATATGGACTGTCGAGCGACTCCGATCTTGTCAGCGACTTCTTGTTGAGTCATCCTCTTTGATTTCATCAGCTCACTTATACGTTCTCCGCAAGACATCAGCGTACTCCAACTCAATGTTTACTTGCATTGTCTCACACTTTTGCAAAGGTAGGTTAAATCATATTGCGCAAGTAACACTTGCCATAACTTGCGAAAGTGGTGTATTATTTCGCAATAATAATTGCGGAGATGCAAGTGACTCAACTTGAAAAGAACCCAGTAAACAGAGCGGTCAACGCTCTTGGCGGCAAAGATCAATTTCTTGCTGACGCTGTCGGTGTGACTCACCAGGCTGTGAGTGATTGGCGAAAAAAGGGATACATCTCGTACAGAAAGGCGGCAGAGGTGGCCCGTCTTACCGGTATCCCGGAATTCATTCTTTGCCCGAAATATTTCAAAGAACCGGTAAAAAGTCGCCGGAAAGCGTAGGGCATTATGGCTCGCTACAGAAAAATCGACACACGGATTTGGAACGATAGGAAGTTCAGGGAGCTTGACGACAAATCTAAGCTTGCTTTCTTTCTTGTTCTTACGCATCCAGACACCAACCAACTTGGCATGTTGCGATCGAGGTCAGTGGCATTAGCCATGGAATTAGGATGGCATCCCGATGTCATGTCAGACGCCATCCTGGCGCTATGCCGGATGGGCATGTTGATGGTTGATGATAAGGCAGGTTTTATCTTCATCCCGAACTTCCTGAAATACAACACTCCGAACGGACCTAATGCGGTCAAAGGTTGGGCTGGACTCATCGACTTGATGCCTGAATGTGATCTTTTGACTCATGCTCTGATTTCTTTAAAGCCCCTTATTTCTGGGCTTTCTGAGGGTACACGCTTTGCCATCCCAGATGACATAAAAGATGCCATTTCGCATGCCATCCAAGATGGCATAAAAGATGCTGAAAAGATGCCATCTCGTATCCAGGAACAGGAACAGGAACAGGAACAGAAAAACACTAACAAACAATTATCCAATATCGAAGGTATAGACCCTTCGGAATCTGAAGATTCTTGTTCTGAAGATTTTTCTGACTCAATCGCTGATCAAGCAGAAAACATCGCAATAGACGAAACGCTAAAAGTCGTTGATGATCCGGACGCTGTTGTAACGCCAGTTCAGGTTATTGGATTGGCTAAAAATCACGGCATCCGACTTTATCGATCAGAAAAACTCAACGATGCATGTAGCCGAAAGATTCTCACGGTCGACAACGTCAGGCAGTGCATACGCATTGCAAAAAAAGAAAACAAAGGCGGGCCATACTTAGTCGGCATTCTCGCCAATGCAGTCAATGAGCCAAACGAATACCACACGTGGGAATACGAACAGCAAAAGCGCAAGGAATGGGAAGACGGCGTTGATGAAAACGTTCCATTCTAGGAGACAGAAATGGTCGAAGAGAAAAAAGAAAACGATGCTCGCAGTGATCTGACGAAAAACCAACGCTCACTCTTGGAACGGGTCGAAGCCTTGGCGCTTGTCTACAGCCCCAACGCAAAAGAGATTCCACAAAAGTCTTGGCCCTTCTGGTTCGATGCGGTTAAGGGATCAACTCTCAACGAGATCAGTGACGCTATCAGCGATTGGAGCAAAACGCAGTCTCGCATGATGACGCCGGCCGACCTGTACAAAGGCCTTCAGAGCAAGCGTGCCATTCGCCGAGACAAAGAGGCAGAAAAAACGGCTGAGGAACTGAAAAGTCAACCTATCCCAGCAGTTGTCAGACAGCAACTTGAGGCGGCTACTGCCGCAGCTCTTTCTGCCCATCACTCCCCAATCGACTGGGCAAGACGATCGATGATCAAAGAGGCCTACGGTTTTGCCATGCCTCAGTTTCAACGTCAAGCTTGGCGAAGTGCTTTAGGGCTTCCAAGCGATTACGCATTCGAGGAGTTTGGCGGCATTTTCCCAATCGAAAACATGCCAGATCAGCGCCGCAACATCTACCACGATTGCCAAGGTATTTGGATTCGGGACTATGTTGCCAATCACGGCCTGAAGCTTGTTTACGACAAGCAACTCGCCTCGAAAAAGTATTCGACACAGCCGTTTCGTTTTGACGGGGCAGGCGAACCAGTGTACCTCGGGGAGGGCGCATGAGTCAGCCATTTTGCCTGATTTGCATGAAAGCCGTCTACAGAGTTTTTCAGATCGGTTGCGCTATCGCGTTGCCCTTTCTTTGGGCGTTGTTTGTTGTTGTGTGGCTGGTGACCACGATTGCTGACTTTTTGACCGGAAGCAATCAGAAATGAATGCTTTTTTGAGGTGACAATTCTTATGAAACTGTTTTACACGGAAAAACGGAAACTCAGTCCCTGTGAGATGCTTTTTGTTTTGGAGATGTCTCAGTCGGGTGACGCAACGAGAGCAGCGCATCATGCCTACCGCGGATTATCAGACCAGGCCGCTCGAGTGATGGCAAACAATTTGATGCGGCGAGAGGACATTGCTGCTCATGTCGAATATCTGCGAAAGCGCTATGAGGAGATTCAAGATTATGTGCGGAAAATATAGTTTCTTAAACGACGGAGCAAGACAACGTGCTGAAAAAATCGTCAGAGAGACCGAAAAGAGCCTCGCTGTGCGCGTGGACGTTTCGTCCAGTGCGTCTGCCTCAACTATTGCCGAAAAATGCTCCAAAGCGGTTTTTGACGCGTTTAAGCAAAAACGAAATAAATCGCTTAAACCCGCCATGTTCGTGATGGAAATCACTGTACTCAACGGAGATCCAGTGGAAGACATGGGTAAATTCTCAACGAAGGCCCATGAGATTGTGGCCAAACTCGAAAAAATGGGCCTGCCGCATCCTTGCTGTACTCGCATCAATCATCGCAAATGTGACGAGATCGCAATAGCCATTTCAGCCTCTTGGCTCGAAGTCGACCCCGCGTCGACGTATACCGACGAGCACTGGTGGAAGCTCTATCGGAGGTAAATCATGGGAAAAAGTCAGAGAACGAAGGGGGCTGCCGGGGAGCGTGAGGTCTGCCATTTGATTCGTGACTCTCTAGGTATTGACGCAAAGCGAAATCTCAGCCAGACGAGAGAGGGCGGTTGCGACATTGCCGTCGGCCCGTTCCATGTTGAGGTCAAACGCCGGGCAAAGATCGGACAGGTTTACGACTGGATGACACAGGCTCAGGAATCATGCAAAAACGGAGAGCGTCCCGTTGTTTTTTGTCGGGCAGACAACAAGAAGTGGCTAGTCGTTATGCCGGTCGAAGAGGCGTTACGGTTGATTGGTAACGAGCTGTAGGAGATGTTTCGCCTATGGAGTTTATCGGAGATCCGCAGGAAGAAAAACTGCGCACCATGCAGGAGTTCTTACGCTTCTGGGCATGGTCGCAGAAAGAAAGAAAGCGAACAGGTGTGAATCCGCTTTACACACTCATGATGTCGGTCAGAAACGCAGAAGAAGAACTTAAGCGAATCGAGCAAAAAGTGGCCGACAAGGACAACCCAAACGCTGCCTGGCGTGGGCTGACGCTTGGCAAACCCATCCCGATGACCCGAATTGAAAAACAGCTCATTGCTCGTAAGGTCGACAGGATCATGAATGACCCGGAGCTTTGGCGGGGACATTATCGGGACAAGGAAGTTTTGGCTATGTTTTACCTTGACTCCAGCGCAAACCCAAGAGGGTGCAACGAGCACGAGCGATTCTTTGCCAGACGATTCCGTGTGTATCGGGGGATGGCGAGAGAGATGCTACGAACTGCGCTTTTGTATTTTTCAACGCTATACGGTGAATAAAAATGAAGTTGAAGCTTGTCTTGGATGGAAAAGAGATTGATTTATCGGATGAACCTTTAGATCTCGAATATGAAGAGTCGCCCGAGATCAATATCGAGCAATTTGGGCGTAATTCGACGATTCACATCAAATTCAAACCAACGGCAAAGCTTACTGCGAAATTGATGATCTACGTCGCTCTTTTAGAAATGTTGCAGAAAACCGGAGCAAATCCTGACGATAAAGCGGCGAGAAAATGGGCGTGGGATTGCGCATTTAGTGAATGAAACCCTGGAAATACTCGGGGTTGACATTCTTTTTCAGAGCATTAACATTACTTCCAACAATTTGTATGGTCCGTTTAAAAGCACGTTGAGTCACGAGCGCCTTGGGGCGCCTTTGCCGTGCCCGGAAGAAACGTAAAGCTCGAAGATCTCCAGTCTTCGGGCTTTTTTATTTTCGCTACCTTAGGATCGTTCCTAAGGTTTTTTTCGTCTTGGGGGCGGATTCTCAGCTAAAGTCTCCCGCCCCCAGCGATTTTTGCCAATGACTACTAACAACAAACAAATCAAAAAACTTGGACGGCCGTCTAAATACTCCGAAAAGATCGCAGACAAAATCTGTGAGTTGTATGCCTCAGGGAAAACAATCACAGAGTGCGCTCGTTTGGTAGGAATCGAACGACACGCTGTTTATCGTTGGATGAAGGTCAACAAAGACTTTTCATACCGTCTCGCATGCGCGCGCGAATTGTTCGCAGACGCTATTGCTGAAGAAGCGTTAAGAATTGCCGATACTCCAATGACTGGTGAAATCGTTGAAGAAACTGCTTCTCCAGACGGGATGATTGTAAAAGTTAAAAAAGTAGACATGATCGAGCATCGAAAACTTCAAGTAGATACACGTTTGAAGTTGTTGGCCAAGTGGGCACCGGATAAGTACGGAGACATTAAGACCCTCAAGGTCGATGCAACAGACGAGGCTAAGGGAATGGCTGAAGTCTATGCCAAGATGCTTGATGCTCAAAAGGACGATGGCGAAGAATCCGTTTAAAGAGCTTTGGCGACCGCATCGATATAAGGTTTTTTATGGCGGCCGAGGATCGGGTAAGAGCTGGGCTGTTGCAGAAGCTCTTATCGTGATGAGTGATTTGGCCAGTGTTCGTGTTCTTTGTTGCCGTGAAATTCAAAATTCGATTAAAGATTCTAGCTACACCATTCTTAAGGACACCGCAGAGAGACTCGGCATTGCGAATCGATTCCGCTTTCTGGAGTCAGAAATTCACCACAAACGAACGGGCTCAAAGTTCGTTTTTAAAGGGCTCTGTCGAAATGAGCAGTCGGTTAAATCTACAGAAGGGATTGATATTTGCTGGTGTGAAGAAGCTCAGACAATCTCGGAAAAGTCTTGGGAAACGCTGATTCCTACAATCCGGAAAGCGAATTCTGAGGTCTGGGTTACGTTTAATCCGCTCAATGCAGATGACCCGACAACAAAACGTTTCATTGATAACCCTCCCCCAGACGCATATTGCAGGAAAGTCAACTACGATGAAAACCCCCATTTCCCAGACGTACTACGACTGGAGATGGAGTGGGACCGGAAGAATGACTTCGAAAAGTATCTGCATATCTGGGAGGGCTATCCTCGGACGTTCTCCGACGCCCAGATTTTCAAAGGCAAGTACATCGTCGAGCCGTTCCCGGACGACCTTTGTCAGTCCGCCGATCGTCTTTTCTTCGGCGCTGACTTCGGCTTTGCCCGAGACCCCTCAACACTTATACGCTGCTTTATTCACGATAAAAAACTCTACATCGATTACGAAGCTTATGGCGTAGGCGTTGAAATTGACGAACTCCCACAGCTTTATCGCTCGGTCCCTGAGTCAGAGCGATGGCCGATAAAGGCAGACGAAGCACGCCCAGAAACAATCAGTTATCTTGCAAAACGTTGCGGATTCAACATATCGGGGGCGACAAAGTGGAAGGGATCAATCGAAGACGGAATCGCTTACATAAAGTCCTTTGACAAAGTTGTTATACATCCACGCTGCAAGCACACAGCGGATGAGTTTCGCCTTTACAGCTACAAAATTGACAAAGTAACGAACGAAATTTTGCCTGTCGTTCTGGATAAATCGAACCACTGCATCGACGCCATACGCTACGCCCTCGATGGCTATATCACACGACCGGGCATAGCTAAGTGGCAACACCTCGGAAAATGAAAACTCGAAAAAGACAATCTGCAAGAATCGAAAAGGCAAGGACGAAATTCGCTGACGGTATTGCGAACCCTCTCCTGCGCATCGGCACGGGAACACGCAACACTTTTAATCCATCAACCTATCGTCCTCAATGGGTTACGCTTAACCGGCAAACCCTCGAGTGGGCTTACCAAACCTCCTGGATGGCCTCGCTCGCCGTCGACATCGTGGCCGAAGACATGACCCGTGAGGGTTTTGAGCTTCAGGACACTAAGCCAGATATTGTCGATAAGATCAATAAAGTGGCTGACCGTTATGGCGTGCTTGATTCACTTTGCGAAACGATCAAGT
>ENA-OPDJ01001470-OPDJ01001470.1-human-gut-metagenome-genome-assembly--contig:-NODE-1470-length-12521-cov-2.560083_pt1 | contig 12521 bp, 13 predicted proteins | sample MGYA00241621_ERZ501505 | MGnify/ENA primary metagenome ERZ501505 (study PRJEB25962, sample SAMEA2042624) | human gut metagenome | biome: human gut; feature: human-associated habitat; material: faeces... | reverse complement strand
GTCAATTATCCTGCCGCCGTCAGTGCATCGACTGCGACGCGGCAGTTGCCCATCTACTGTGTGCAGCGCGACCAGAAGGTCTGCTCCATCTCGTTCGATGCAGCCTGGGGCGCGGACAACACGCAGAAAATTCTTGACGTGCTGAGCGAGTACGGCGTAACGTGCACCTTTTTCGTCGTGGGCAACTGGGCGGATCAGTATCCCGAACAGGCCAAGGCCATCGTGGACAGCGGCAATGAGCTCATGAACCACTCCAACGCGCATGATCATTATAATTCCCTCACCGCCGACCAGATCATCGCAGACGTGAACACCTGCAACGATAAGATCGAGGCGTTGACCGGCGTCCGCCCGACGCTCATCCGCTGCCCGTTCGGCGAGTATGACGACCACGTCATCTCCACCATCCGCTCGATAGGCATGGAGCCGATCCAGTGGGACGTGGAAGCGCTGGCAGCGGTTGGAAGAAGGAAATCAATGAAAAAATGAGCGGTGTTGATGAAGGACATCAAGCCATCGGGTTCATTCCACACAACACACATATCATGAGAGATCAAGCTAAAAGGCACAGCACCGTCGTGGTGCTATGCCTTTCTGACAAATGATTTTCAGCAGAAGAACCGGGCTTCTCCGAAAAAGTCGGTCCTTTTTGCTATAACTTCTGAACTTCTCGCTTCAATCACATCCATGATATTGCGGAGAATGCGAGCAGGGATCCTTGAATTGTTATTACAGAGAATGCATCCGCCAGCCTTTGTAATCCATATCTTTGTAGCGTTCCCGTTGGGAGCGCCTTAGCATACATGGACATGAACCGATTCTATTATTGTATCAGCAATTTCGCTGTTATGCAATTAGTACCCACCAAGTTTTTTGGCATTACGCCGCCTGCGCAGTGATTGCTGCATCATATCAGCTGAGACCGAAAGACAGCTGTTACTGTTAGCAGAGATAACCTACATATACAAAAGAATTCAACACAAGATGCAAAGGTGTTCGAAAACTATTCTGGGATACGTTAGAATATGACAATGAAATCTGTACTGGAAGCCCGGTTACAGGGAAGCCGGTAACTGGAAAGACTTACTATGTCAAGTGGACGAAGGGCGACAATGTTACATTGACCTCTGACCCCGCGGCAGAAAATGGCGAAGTCAGCGCAGCCTACAACCCCAACGGCTCCGTTACCCTGTCGGTGAAGAAGCCGGGCGCAAACTGGCTCTACACATGGATGAAGGACGGCGAGCAAATCCTCGGCGCTGGAAATAGCCTGACGCTTTATACGCAGAGCGATAGCGGCAACTATTCTGTTCAGGTTACGACAAAGGGCAACAACGCATTGATTTGGACCAGCAACGCGATCAATGTGACCATCACCAAGGCCACTGTGGCAAATACCGCGAAAGAGAACGTCCATCACACCTTTGGTACTACCTATGATGTAAGCAATCTGTTCAATATTGATCCCAATGCCGGTGGCGCCACTTATACATTGGTTGAGAATACAGATGAGGATGCAGGTACAGCTACACTTGAGGGCAATATCCTGACCATTACTAAGGCGGGTACCATCGAGGTCAGCCTGACTACGGCGGAGACTGATAATTATAATGCGGGTTCCGCTGTCACTGCTACGCTGATTGTCGATAAGGCCGCCCCCACCATCGACATCACCGCTGAACCGGCTTCGCTTGTTGGCGGCGGTACGGTCAAGCTCACCGTCACTACGGATGCACCCGCAGAAGTCGTTCCCACCTGCGAGGGTGTGACCGTTACCAAGACCGGCGACGGCACGTTCTCCGCGCTCCTCCCCAACGAGACCAGGACCTATATCTTTAAGGCCGCCTACGCGGGCGACGCGAACCACGAGAGCGCAGAGGATACCTGCACCGTCTCTGTGACGCGCTATGTGCATTCCGCCCCCGGCAGCAGCGTTAGCGTTCCTGCTACGGCGAACGGCAGCGTAACGGTTTCCCCGTCCACCGCGTCCAAGGGCACGACCGTGACCGTGACCACCAAGCCCAACGAAGGCTATGAGCTCGGCTCCCTCGAAGTGCTCGACAAGAACGGCAACGCGCTTGCGCTCAAGGATCTCGGCAACGGCAAGTACAGCTTTGTCATGCCGGATGGAAAGGTCAGCGTCGAGGCGGAGTTCGTTAAGACTGTTGCTACCGGCTTTGCCGACGTTCCCGCGAACGCTTACTTCGCCGACGCAGTGAAGTGGGCGGTCGACAAGGGCGTGACCAACGGCCTGTCCGCGAATCTCTTTGGGCCCTACGAGTCCTGCACGCGCGCGCAGATCGTGACGTTCCTGTGGCGTGCTGCCGGTTCTCCTGAGCCGAAGGCGATGAGCAGCTTCACGGATGTTCCTGTGAGCGCTTATTACGCCAAAGCCGTCGCCTGGGCGGTCGAAAACGGCATCACAAACGGCATGACCGAGACGATGTTTGCCCCGAATGCGACCTGCACCCGCGGCCAGAGCGTGACGTTCCTGTACCGCGCCCTCAAGGGCATCGCGAGCGGCAGTGCAAGCTTCACTGACGTGAAGTCCGACGCGTTCTACGCTGACGCCGTCAATTGGGCGGTCGCGAGCGACGTGACGAACGGTACTTCCAACACGACGTTCAGCCCCAACGCCGCCTGCACCCGTGCCCAGGCCGTTACCTTCCTGTGGCGCAGCGCCGGATCTCCCGAATCCGAGAATCGTGTAATGGTGTTTACAGATGTGGCCGCTGACGCTTACTACTACGATGCCGTACAGTGGGCCGTGGAGCAAGGCATTACCTCCGGTACTTCTGCCACCACCTTCAGTCCCAACGCAAAGTGTACTCGTGCCCAGATTGTCACCTTCCTGTGGCGGTCCGAACAGTCCCTCGCAGTGGATGGGGCAAGTCCCTTTGTGGATGTGGCGGCAAACGCCTATTATGCGGACGCGGTTCAGTGGGCTGTGGAAGAAGGGATTACTGCCGGTACCACCGCAACCACCTTTAGTCCCAACGATAGTTGCACCCGTGCGCAAATCGTTACATTCCTGTATCGCTGCTGCAACTGATCTGCACAATTAACCATGATTACCCCGGGCCGTGGAGAACGACATCTTTGAAGGCAGAAATCCCATCCATGCAGCCAAGGTGTGGATCAGTTTCGTGCAGTATGTGAAGTCAACTGAACACAGCAAAGGGTGGTGAAGGATGCTGGACTGCGGAAAGCTGGAACGAGGAATCGTAGAGGTGGCAGACACCGAAAGTTTGGTCACGAAGGAACATTTGCTTCAGAAAATCGACGCGGCAGTAGACTTCAATCGTCTGTATGAAATGGTGAAGTCATTGCACAGCGAAGCCAACAGATGTCCCAGTATGGATCCGGTGGTTCTGTTCAAGAGGGTACTTCTTCAGCATATGTAAATGCTCTGAGCAGCATCGGCTTCTCCGGCTTCAATATCGTGGAGCCGGAGAAGGCTGGCAGATATTTTTCTCTGGGACGCCGGCTGTTACGTTTTTGTTACGCTCCGGATGATATATTAAACACAGGAAAATACAAGGAGGAGCTCCGTATGAAGAAAAAAATCGCTGCTTTGTTTGCAATGTTTGCCGTCATGCTGGCCATGGTGGTCGGCTGTGCTTCTGCTCCGCCCCAGCAAGCAGAAGAGGAAGTGGACCGTGAGATCGACATTTCGCTGGACGCCTATGAAATGGTCGGCGCAGTCCTTTCCGTCAAAGAGAATGATGGTTCCGGCAACATTGTGGACGGGGAGTACGGCGGCATCGGGATTCTGGCCGCTGAAGGCGAAACCATTGGCAGCGCGTTGGACCACGCAGGTTATTCTGATCTGCAGCCGGTGCTGGATGGCGATGTATTTGAAGGCTGGATGGAGGTTGTCGAGGAAATCGTGCTGGATGAATTCGATTTTGAGGATACCATCCGTAAAGTCCTCCCGGAGAAACTCTACACAACGAAAGAATTGCTGGCATTGACAGTCCCGGATCATGCGGTAACCTATGTGGCCAAATGGGAAAGTGTCCCTGCCGAAAGCTATTTCGAGCCGGTGGATGCCTGGGAAACAGATGATGTAACGACCAGCGGCAGTTTCTCCTTCTCTGCCAACGGCGGTACTATGAAGTTCCTGAACCCGGACGGTACGGAGTACGAATGGACAGAGTACGGCTATTGGCTGGAGGACGGACAGGCTCTGAATGAGATCATGGGGACGGAATCCGTTGATTCTCTGATCGGTATCGAAAAAGAGGGCGCGAAGTTTCTGGGATGGACTCTTTATCAGGCGGATTCCATCTTCCTCAATGAAGAGTTGGTGGAGGAGGAAGGGATTTTGTGCTTCCCCTATGAGTCTATCTATTACAGCGGATATACCCTGTTGAAAAACCCGGTTTTGGTTGGTGAACAGATGCCCACAGAGCAGCTTTGTGCTATGAGTGTAACCGGCACCAACTACTTTGCCCTGGCAGAATGGTCTAAGCAGAATACCGAGTCAGCAGAAACACACACTGACCCAAGCGAACCGCAGGATACCACGGATTCTCAAAACGCGGATTTTTATTCTGTATGTACAAGTTTTTCAAAAGCTGAAGTTGAACAATTCGCAAGGGAAATCAAAGATCTGATCCTGGCCTCAAACTGGACGGCACTCTCTGAACGCATAGCCTATCCCATTACCATGGGCGGCATTGCTTATGAAGACAGCGCCTCCTTTGTAACGGCTCCCTTTGAAACGCTTTTGGACACTGACGCAATCCAAGCGATTCAAAATGAAAGCTGCACGGATATGTTCTGCAAATACTCCGGAATTATGATGGGCAACGGAGAAGTATGGATTGGTGAGGTGCTCAATGAAGATGGCAGCTCTGCCGGTCTCTGGGTAATTTCTCTTTCCATATGATCCCTCACAACGGTGAACAGGATATTGATCTTGACTTCAAGGGATTACATATTCATATCTCCAAAGTAGGGGATTACCAGATTTCTTATGCAACCGTTACGAAACTGATTGTTCCTGATGAGAGCGCAGAAAAGATTTAACCGAGAATAACAAGTCTTACTGTAACCGTCCCGTTAAACCCATTGATTATTAAAAATAGGTGTTACATTTTGCGCTGCTGAAAACAATAAAAACCCACGGGATTAGTTCTCTTAAACCGATCCCGTGGGTTTTTTCATTTCCCATATTTCTCTTTCAGACTCTGGTGTCCCTTCTGTGCTTCCCTCCGCAGATCATCGGCGGTTAGTATCTTCCACTGCGGGTTGGGATCGCTCAGATTCAGGTGTGCCATTTTTTCAGGGAAGTATCTCTCTGGATCAAATCTGAAGTCCTTCGCAACAAGCCGCTGCCACCTGTTCGGTCCATCGGGCAGGTCGATTTTGCCCGCTTCATAGCTTGTCAGCTCATGGGTGGTGTCGATCTTCCGCAGGAATTCCTCTGCGGTAAATTTTCCCTGCACATACTCCTCACGCGCCACCCGCGCATTCTCGCTCCACTGGTCGTACTGCTCGTAGTCCATGGGGATCAGGTTGGAACGATCAGAGGGTGCCGCGTCGATCCACCGCAACAGCCGAGAGTACATTCTGTCCCTCAGCTTTTTATAGATCAGGAGCGCTTCATCCTCCGAAGTCTTATCCAGCCTCGCCAGATTCGCGCCTCGCTGTTTGCAGCTCTGTCCATCGGTCACCCGGTCACAGTACCGGGTGGCCTTTTTCGTTTTCGGAATAAAATATCCCCAGCAGTAGTCGCACCGGCAAATCCTCTGACTGTCCTGCTCAAAGTAGAGCGCCAACACCAGCATCCAAAGTTCCATCAGATTGCGGAGCCGGATCGACAGAGGCTCATCCCGACGCGGCAGATTCGCTGGGTCGCAGATCCGGGCGATGTCAGCGTAGGTCGTCCGCAGCTTTTCGTAGTGCTCCGCCGGTGTTAGTCCAGCCGTATCGTCGAAGGTGACCTCCATAATGTTCCGAAGATAGTTCTGCACCCGGAGCGGCTCCTCCATCACCCTCAAGACCTGCCGTCCCGCAGTCAGCAGGAACATGGCCGTGCCGTCATCCTCTGCCTGCAAACTTCGGTGCAGAAGGTCTGTCACAACAAACCCGCTCACAGGATCGATCTCACACAGGTCCGGTGTCAGCAGAATAGCCTCTGCAACAAAGTCCTCCAAGTCACTCACGGGAATGTCAATCCGTTCCTCGAACAGGGGATGCTCATCCCGCAGCCACCGCACCACTTTGCGGTAGTCGGTGTAGTCCAGTTCAGAGAAAGCGATCAAGGCCTCCGCGGGAGTCATCGCGGGCATCTGCGTTTCCGTTCTGTCATCACAAAGCAGAATAGAAAACCGACCGTCTCCAAGTTCCATCAAATACAATTCTGAAGCCATGCCGACACCTCCTCAAAGATCACTTCCTGATGTAAACCTCTCTGAAATTATTCTAACATAAAGGTGAAAACAGCGAAAGCGTAAAGTTTCATTGCACCTCGACAACTGAATACCCGTAGCCGGAGTGCATACACCGTGAGGGAAGCATCGCCACGATCCGAAAGGAGAGCGTGCCAACACGGGACAACGCCGCAGAAAGACTGGGGCAGGAAGGTGTACGGTGTGCGGCAAAACAAAATTAAAACCTGAAAGGAGAATTGAAAATGAAATCATCTGTCTATAAAAGCTATGATGAACTGCCGCTGTTCCTCAACTCAGATACAGTGGCAAAGACTCTGGGCGTCGCACCGTCCAGTGCATATGAGCTGATGCACGAAAAAGATTTTCCCACTCTGCGCATCGGCAGCCGCGTGGTCGTGCCAAAAGAAAAGTTCATCCAGTGGGTGGAGGAACATACGAAAGGCGGTGAGCGCACATGAGAAGAACGAAACCTCCCGTGGGTTGGGAGCACGTGAAAAACTGTTTTCCTGTTCCCAATGAGCTGCTTGAGTTCGATCTGCCCGGTGGAGCCATCGCAGTCTACCTCTATCTGCTTCGTCACGCAGACCGCAGGACCGGCCAGTGTCACCCCAGCGCGGCGACCATGGCAAAGAAGCTGCACTACTGCCGGAACACCGTCGCAAACTATGTCCGACTGCTGGAGGAGCGCGGGCTCATCGTCACAGAGAACACGGAGATCATCACAAAACGAGGCATCAAGAAAAACGGCAACCTGCTCTACACCCTCGTCCCGATGCACGAAGTCACGCAGGCGTACTACGAGCGGCAATTCGAAAAAGCCGAACTCGTCGCCGCACAGCAGAGAGCCAAAGCGAAAGCTGAGAAGCTGGGCATCCAGTTCATCCCAGCAGGCGATGGTCAGAGCGCATAACCGCCCCGTGTTGGCCCCTGTGGGCCGCCGTGTGCGCCCCGACCGGGCTGGGTATAGTCCCAGCCCCAGCGAGGGGATTATGAGCGGTTTTGCCCCCTTTTGGCCGGGGGTGCGAGGACGAAAGGAGAAGCGGGATAAAGCCCTGGCGCCGCTTCTGGCGCTATGGGTGGTCACAACTGCCCGCAGTGCGGGCAGTTTACGGGGGTTTTCAGGTGGTCGGTTTCTGGCGTCTGTTTCAGGGCGTTTGTGCACGATTGGCGTCTGCCGTCCCCGAACCGCCGATGGTTGCAGGATTTACGGCGGCATCTAATATGACATTAACGAAGATTGGAGGGAAATATATGAGCGAAAACAAAGACCGCCTGACCTACCGGCCGGAGCCGGAGACCAGGCAGAAAATCGAGCAGTGGTACGAAGCGGATAACTGCCGCAGCATGAACGAATTCATCGACAAGGCCGTCAGCTTCTACGCGGACTGGCTCTCCGCCAACCGCAACGATATGCTCCCCATGGCGATTGCCTCTGCCATGAATGGGCGAATCAAAATTCTGGAGAAGAATCTCTCCTCGCTGTCATTCGATCACGCGGTGGAATTGGATATGCTGGTTGGTATCATCGCGGACTTCGCTAAACTGGATCGTGACAATCTGAAGCGCCGCCGCGCGCAGAGCGTGAAAAATGTGAAGTCCACCAATGGTCGCATCTCTCTGGAAAAGCGTGCGCAGATGCGTGACGAAGATGATTGGGATGATGACGAATGGCAAAGCTGATCCTCAAGAGTCCCTACATCAAGAGCACCGGTGGTGCGTCCGGCTACCTCAAGTACATCGCTACCCGTGAGCGGGTGGAGATCATCCCGGATGACCGTCCACCCACACGGAAGCAGGAGCAACTCATCAACAAACTCACGAAAGATTTTCCTGACAGCAAAACGCTCTATGAGTATGAAGACTACATCGCAAAGCCCACCAAGGCTAACGCCTCCGCGTTCATCACACTGGCGCTGGAGTCCAACTGGGATGCGCTCCACGAGTCAGACCAGTACATGAAGTACATCGCCACTCGACCGAGAGCAGAGCGTCTGGGTGAACACGGACTGTTCGGTGATGAGGATGGTGTGGTGCTTGACAAGGCTATGGATGAGATAGAGAACTACACCGGAAATGTCTGGACCCACATCATATCCCTCAAGCGGGAGGATGCTGCCCGACTCGGTTTCGATAACGCCGCGGCATGGCGTGACCTCCTCCGCTCTCACCGCAACGACATTGCCGCGGCGATGAAGATACCGCCCAACGACTTCCGCTGGTACGCCGCGTTCCATGACGAGGGAGAGCATCCCCATGTGCATATGATGGCGTGGTCTGCAAAACCGGGTCAGGCGTATCTGAGCAAGGATGGAATCCGGCAGATCAAGTCCACGCTGACCAACCACATCTTCCAGAATGAGATGCTCCACCTCTATGAACAGAAAAGTATCTCTCGTGACGAACTGGTACATGAAGCGCGGAAGGCGATGCTGGAAATAGTGCGAACCATGAAAGAAGGTATCTGCAATCACCCTGATGCGGAGCAGCTGATGCTGGAACTGGCTCTGGAACTCGAAAATGTAAAGGGCAAGAAGTCCTACGGGTATCTTCCAAAGTCGCAAAAGAAACTGGTGGACAGGATCGTGGACGAGACGGAGAGGCTCCCCAGCGTGCGCAAGTGCTATGAGCAGTGGCAGATCCTTCAGGGCAAGGTGGATGCCTACTACCACGACAGGCCGCAGGAGCGTACTCCGCTGTCACAGCAGAAAGAATTCCGTGCAATCAAAAACGCCGTCATCAAGGAAGCGGAACACATCCGTCAGTGCAAACTGTTCTTCGAAGACAAGGGTGTGGAACAGGAGAGCGAACCGGAGGATTTCCGCAACGCCCCCTATAACTACTGGGACCTGCGGGATGTGATTCGTGACAAGAGCCTGACTCTGGAGGAACGCGGAGACGCCGTCTATGAACTGGACACGCTGGCCAAAAACGGTGATAAACACGCGCAGTATCTCATGGGAAAACTGTGGCGGGACGGTCCTCTGCTGACACCAAACACAACCAACGCCCGGTACTGGTTTCAGCAGGCGGCGGAACGAGGACACATCTATGCCCAATATTCTCTGGGAAAACTTTTACTCTCTGATGATGTGGAGGTGCGTGACCCGGCGGAAGGTATGCGCTGGCTGGAAACCGCTGCGCAAAGCGGAAACAGCTATGCCGCCTACCGTCTGGGCAAGGAATATTACAGAGGAAAAAATATAGAGCAGAGTTTCACTGCGGCGGCAAAATGGTTTGACCGTGCGGCGCAGGACGGAAATCAGTACGCGCAGTATATGCTGGGCAAGCTGTACCTCATGGGCCAGGGCGTGGAGTACGACAAAACAACGGGCCTCCACTGGCTCAGCCAGTCTGCGGCACAGGGCAATACCTACGCCAACTGGCTCCTCAAGCAGCAGAACAGTGGCAGACCTCCCAATGTATTCCTGGGCGTCACTCGTCTGTTCCACCACATGGGCAGGATCTTTCAGGAGAACTCTCTGCCGCAGTCTCGACCCGAAGGAATCCAGATCGACCGCAAGAGATTGGAACAGCTTCAGGAAAAGCGTGAAGCCCACGGTCTGAAAGGAAATGTGTACGAGGAGTACAGGGGACCGACCATGTCCATGTAGGACACACGCGGCACCGTCATATTTTGGGCTGCTGAAGTCAATAGAAATATTTTCGAAACAAAGCCCAATTCTTCAGCATTGTTGGTTTCGTAGAATTTTCTGTATCGACACTTCTTTCGTTGGCTATTCGTCTGCTCTTCCGGTATTGTGTGTTTGCAAAAATACAGAAACGGAGGAAGCGACTATGATGAATCAACTTCCGGTAGAACAGTGCCGGTACTGCGGCGGCAGAGATATCCGCATCGGGTGGCAGAGTGATGCACTGGTGACTTTCAAAAGAAACGGGTTGCTGGGCAACCGCATCAAGTTCCTGATCTGCGGCAACTGCGGCGCGATCCTGTACCAGTGTGTGGCGGAGCCGCACCGCTTCCCGCAGGCGAGGTAAACAGTATGTACGATTACATGAAAGCACTGCAAAGACAGTTCGAAACTACACCTCGGTCGATACAGGAACTCTCTGTCGAAGTCGACAGGACTCACAGAGAACTCTCTTCCCGTCTGGCGAAGGAGGACCGGAAACTCCTGCTGCGGCTGGTGGACATGGAGGACAATCTGCGGGGGCACGCAACCCTCCACAGCTTCACCTGTGGGTATCGCCTCGCCTGCGGCATCCACAGGGAGCTGACAGAAGAACCACCGTACTCCTTCGCCAAAGAGGAAGAAGAACGAGCCTGCTGGAGAGCGCAGGCTCAAGACGAGAACGACACAGCCAATCAAGAATAATTCCCACCCAGGAGGTGAACACAGCAATGGCAAAACGCAGACCGTCTGGTGACGGCATGGTACGAAAGCGTGACGATGGCCGCTGGGAAGGCCGCATCGTAGTCGGTCACAAGGACAATGGCGACTCCATCTTCCGGTACATCTCCGCGCCAACTCAAAAAGAACTGTCCGCCAAGCTGCGGCAGCTCACTGAAGCCTACAAAGGCGTTGACCTGACGGAAGAAAGTAATATGTCCCTCTCCGTCTGGCTGGACAAATGGCTAAACGAGTACATGGCCGCCACGCTCCGCCCCTCCACCCTGAACGGTTATCGCCGCTCTCTGGAACTCCATGTCAAACCCCATCTTGGAAACAAAGCTCTCTCAAAAATCACTGCCGCCGACCTGCGGTCGCTCTACCGCACCTTGCAGGAAACCGGGCGGGTACAGCCAAGAGATGGGCAATCCCCCGGTCTTTCCGGCAGAACAGCCCACGGCATCCACACCACCCTGCACCACGCCCTGAAAACAGCGATGGAGCAGAATCTGATCCCAAGCAATCCTGCCGCAGAAGTTGACCCGCCCAAATTTATTGGCGCTCCCATGAAAATCCTTACCGAAGCACAGTTGGATACTTTCATGAAGGCCATCGAAAAAGATGAATTCTGGTATGATTTCTTCTACACTGCTGTGACTACCGGTTTACGCCGGGGCGAGATCTGCGCGCTGCGGTGGGAGGATTTCGATACGAAACAGGGGACACTCCATGTACGGCGTACCCTCCACAAAGAAAAGGGCAAGCCATACACCACAGGTGACACCAAAACCTACGCAGGGACAAGGAAAATTGTACTGCCGCCCAGCACGGCACAGATTCTGAGGGAGCGGGAAAAAGCGGCACCGACCGAATGGATTTTTCCCAATCCTCTCACCCCGGAGCAGCCTACTGCCCCAAGCACCGCATACAACCGTCTGAAAGCACTATTAAAAGAAGCAGGTCTCCCTAACATTCGCTTTCATGATATCCGGCACACCTTCGCCACTCACGCCCTTTCCTCCGGCGTCGATGCCAAAACGCTGGCTGGCATCCTGGGCCATACAAAGGCCAGCTTCACCCTCGACACCTATACGCACATCACCAACGAGATGCAGAGGGGCGCGGCGGAGAAGATCGGCGGCTTCATGGAAACGGCCACGGCCAAGCCGGACCCCGAGCCGCCCGACCCGCCGGAGGAGAGCCGGGGCAAGGTGATCCCGTTCGAGAGAGTGGGGTAAAAGAGAGTCCCTATATGAACAGACAGAGTGCATCCCATGTGGATGCACTCTGTCTGCGCTTCGCGTTTATCATACCTGGTTATCGGATCTGCTTCACCATCAATCCATGGCGATTGCAGTAGCAATACAGGTATCCTCGACCCCGGAGGCGAAACCGGCACTCTGCGTTTCCTTCTGGGTACAGCTTGATCATCTGAAACTTTTCGGATGTCACATAGGCCAAAAAGGAAATGTAGTGGGATTTTGTCATGGGATGATGGACGGTGATGAAGTGCTCATCTTCTACCGGCTCGATCTGGATCTCATGATGTTCGTCCGGCGCTTCAGCCTCCAAAGCCGGAAGAGACACTCCGCAGCAGCTGATGACTGTATCTCCCGGGGTGTGGATCACATTGCCGCAGATGGGGCAGACATACAGCTTGGAGCGAAGCAGATTGGCGGATCTGTTTTGATTGATGACAGCGTCGCCTTTCATGAGTTCCATGACGGAGACACCCAGGGCGGCGGAAAGCGGTTCGAGGAGCGAGATATCC
>ENA-OPDJ01001451-OPDJ01001451.1-human-gut-metagenome-genome-assembly--contig:-NODE-1451-length-12630-cov-17.322068_pt1 | contig 12630 bp, 12 predicted proteins | sample MGYA00241621_ERZ501505 | MGnify/ENA primary metagenome ERZ501505 (study PRJEB25962, sample SAMEA2042624) | human gut metagenome | biome: human gut; feature: human-associated habitat; material: faeces... | reverse complement strand
GAGCTAATCTGCTTTACCAAGGATATACTTTTACACATAATTCTTGACGCTACCTAACGGAAGCTACATTATTATAGTCTATTACTCTTACTTTTGAACTATCGACCCAACCAGTTACTCCAGCCATCTTAAACTTTACTTTTGAGCCATCTGAATTATAACCTAAAAAAGCTCCATCACTAGCCGAATATCCATTTAAATACCCTTGTTTATTTGTTCCATCTTCTGTATATAACGTATTATAAGCTGCACTTGGCTGTGTTCTAAAATCAACGGCACCCACACTGATATCTCGGGCTAGATCATTTGTCTTCATCATTGGCATATTTGCAAGTTCTTGTTCTGGTGCATCAGTATCAACGGCAGTCACATTTCCATTTTCATCGACATTCATAAGTTGCTGATTTTCAGATTGGATTTCACCAACTTCATAAACATCTTCTTCACTTGCATACACTGGAAAGCATACTCCAGCCATCATTAAAACAGAACCAAATACTGTAAGTAATTTATTTCTCATCTTTATCCCCTTATTAAAATCTTTCCCCTTAAGACATCTAAATTAATGTAAACGGATTTCAAAGTAATTGTCAACTAACTCATATTTTTAACGATTCATTGATGCCTAGTTTTTGTTTTAAAGCACTTTCCAATATTTGCGAATAATTAACATGATTTATTTCTGCAATTTCTTTAAGCCATGCCGATAAAGTACAATTTGTTTTTACCTTTCGATGATCTAACTTATCCATTACTAAATCAGGATATATCGTCACCAAAGAAACTATACATCCTTGTGCATCTTGATATGAGATTGATGTTGAAGGCTTTGGAATTTCTTCATTATCTTTTAATAACCCATAATAATGCAGTTCCAATGCCTCCTTAGCCTTTTTTAATGCTTCATTAAAATCTTTTCCCATAGAAAAACATCCTGATACATCAGGAAAAAATACACTATATCCATCATTTGAAACTGGTTCAAACACCGCAAAATATGTTAACTTTTTCATACAGATCCTTCCTTCTATTCAATTAAAATTATTTTTTTATACCTGCTTGTTCAAAAATCCTTTTTTCTGTTTTTATACCTATATCACCTTTATGCATTGGTACTGTCACTCATCTTTTCTTTATTGGATGTTTTAGTTGTAAATGAGAGTCGTGTTGTTCTACTTCATACCATCCATCTTTTTTTAAAATTTTTAATATTTACCTGATTTTAAGCGGCATTATTTTCCTCCTCTGGTAATTGAACGCCTTTTGTACGTGCGTCAAAGACATCGTACATATCATCTCACTTTAATTTTATAAAGTGACAAAGTCATGACAAAAAAAGGACCGGCCTAAGCCAGTCCAAATAAACATATAATTAAATATCCAAGAATTTTTGAGCAGCAGTAACAATAGCCATCTTGTAGATTTCCTGCGCTGTACATCCACGAGATAAGTCATTGATTGGAGCATTTAAACCTTGTAATACTGGTCCAATTGCTTCCCAACCACCTAAACGAGCAGCAATTTTATATCCAATGTTACCACTTGATAAGTTAGGGAAAATAAATGTATTAGCATGACCTGCTACTTTTGAATCTGGTGCTTTTAATGCAGCAACTTCTGGACTTACTGCACAATCAAACTGCATTTCCCCATCAATTTCAAAGTCAATAGGCATACGTTTTAAACGTAAAGAAGCTTCAGTCATTTTCGCAACACATTCACCTTTTGCACTACCCATACTAGAGTATGACAACAAAGCTACTTTTGGATCAATACCAAATTGTTTAGCTGTGTGAGCTGTCTGCATTGTGATTTCAACCAATTCATCTGCATTTGGATTGATGTTGATTGAGCAGTCACCCATGATGTACTGCTGATCACCTTTTACAAGTAAGAAACAAGAACTTACCAAGGCATTACCTGGAGCTGTTTTAACTAATTGTAAAGCTGGACGAACTGTATCTGCTGTACTATAAGTAGCTCCTCCTAATAATCCATCAGCATATCCCATTTGAACAAGCATAGTTCCAAAATAGTTTGTATGTTGAAGCATTTTCTTACATGTCTCCATGTCTAATTTACCACGACGTAACTCAACCATTTTGGTTGCCATTTCTTCCATTTTATCGAAAGATTTTGGTGACATCTGCTGGATGTTAGAAACATCAAAACCATTTTCTTTGGCACAAGCTTCAATTTCTTCTGGCTCTCCTAATAAAATAGGTACCACGATATTATTTTCTACCAGTTTGATTGCAGCTTCCTGAACACGTGGATCCCAACCTTCTGTAAATACAATTCTGGTCCCTGAGCCAGTCACTTTTTTCTCTAGTTCATTTATAATCATTTTTCACAACCTCTTTTCGTGTCTAGTATAGACTAATTGCAAGCGCTTTTCCACTAAAACAATGTGAAGTTTTTAGCATGCAAATTTACACTCTATAAATGCCAAAAAACAGGAACCAGAATCCTGATTCCTGTTCATAATAATCGGGGAAAATGTATTATTTCTTATTTTTTACGTTTTTTCAAGAACGCTAATAAACTAGCACCAGCTGCAGCTGCAGTTGCTGATCCAGCAAATAATCCAGTTCCAACAAATACACCCGTATTTGTTCCATCTGTTTTCTTAGACTCTTCTTTCTTTGTCTCCGTTCCTTGATTCTTATCTCCTCCAGTTCCAGATGGATCTGATGGTTTAACAATATTAGATACAGTTACAGAAACGGTCGTAACATTACCTGCCAAATCTAATACATCAATTGATTCATTAGTATTTGCAGTATAATCTTTCTTCAATACATTTTCAGATACTCTTGTCCATCCTGGAATATCCTGAATAGGTTCATCTGCAGTAATAGTTACTGTTACAGGGCCTTCAGTTTTATCAACGGTTGAATAACTTACTTTTACTTCTGGAGCTGTTGTGTCAGGCGTTTTTGTCTGATATACTCCAGCGGAGAATGTGCCAAAATATCCATCATCTTTATTTCCTAAGCCTACAATAACTTGTGAACCTGTAGGAACTGTAATTTCATATCTACTAAACCCATTCAACACTGCTTCTTCGCTTATTGGCTCACCATGTTCATCCACCCAGTTATTATAATAAGGATAACTATGGAACTTATTAAATCCTTCAAATTCATTGATTAAAGTAGTAATGAAAACACCTTTCTTAAATCCTTCACTATTAAAATCCTTATTTTCAAACTTTCCAACATACTCACCAGTAAGCGGATTAATTCCATTATTTACCCAATCAATATATAGAGTTGTAGTGCCATCACCATTTATTTTTTCACCTGAGACAAAAATTTGTCCACCTTTAATTTTTTGCCTATTACCCAAATCAGTCCATAAATCCGTTACAGCAATTTCATTACCCTCTATAGATGGATCAAGTGGCACTAAACCATTTCGGATTATAACCAAATTGTAATATAGCTTATTAAATACAGCATCATCTATAGTCGTATTACCTTTTTCAATTTCAGCCTTTGCTTCATTCAAAGCATTAATAAATGTTCTCCAGCCAGTTGCATCATAGATTACTGCCTCATCTGTTTTTTGCTTAGCAACCATCTCATCACATTCTGCAACATAATCTCTTAAAGTAACTAAGTTTTCATCTACTTTAGTTTCAAGTGCGGCTTCATATAAAGTTTGAATATTCGCCAAATCTTCTGAATAATCTTTAGATGCATCTCCGTTAATTCTACCAATAGATTTGCTTAAAGCACTTGTTAAAGCTTCCCAAGCATCTACTTGATAATTGGAAGGGTTCAATGCCTCAACTTCTTTATTGATAATCACGATTTGCTTAGCTGTGTCACTTAATACATTTTGAGCTGTTTTCATTGCTTCGATACATTTTCCCATATAATAAGCTTGCCAAGCTAATTTTTCTTGTGAAAGTGTTGTATCTGTCAAAGCCGCTTCAGCAGTTCCTTTTTTCTTTAAATACTCATTTTCAGTACTTGGTCGATACTTATTCTCTTCATAAAGACTTGCAGCTTCATTTAAGAGTTCTTGAATCTTAGAACGCAATTCTTGTTCATTTAAATCGTTATAACCAAAATCATCTGGTGGTAAATTGTATGTAGTTGGTGTATCTACTATCTCATTTGATGTAACTGTATTACTTGGCACAGTTACAATTTCAGGTGTTTCTGCTTCTTCTTCAACTACTTCTGTTGCTTCTTCAGTCGCAGTTGTTTCTTCTTCAACAGGTATTTTTTCCACTGTTGTTTCTTCTTCCGGTACTACTTCTGGCTCTTGCGCAAGTATGTTCGTTGATAACATTGAACATGCCATCGTTGAAGCCATGACCGTACTCAGTACCGCTTTTCCGGTCAAAACTAACTTTTTGTTCATTATTGGTCTCCTCCTTTAAAAAAAGCTTTTTGATAACGCTTTCTTTATTGTATGATATCATACCCTCCCCTGTTTCGAAAATGCACAAACAAACATTTTTACGATATTTTTTGCACTTTTTGTTATATTTTTGTTGTATTTTATAAATTTATTGCAATAAAAAATATGCATAGAAAAAAGCCCTGTACTTAGAAGCAATTTCATACAGGGCTTTTTCTGTTATTTTAAAGGGGGAGACCTTTAATAACCGTTATTTATTTTTTGTTTCTTTTCTTGCGAAGAAGACCAAGAATACCAATACCACTAGCAGCTACACCAGCCATAGAAGCACTTAATGCTGTTGCAACACCTGTATCAACACCATCAGTCTTGCTGCTGTCTTCTTTGTTACCTTCTTCAGTAGATCCAGTGTTTCCTGTACCTTCATCTTTAGTAACATAGAATTCTGCTGTCATAGTTGAACCATAGTTTACAGTAATATCTGCTGGCTCAACATCTTTGATTAGTTTATATCCTTTAGGAATATTTACCTGATAATCTTCACCATATACAAATGTATATGTTTGATCAGCTTGACCTTTATCTGCAGAAGTAAATGTTTCTGCTGATAAAACTTCGCGAGAATCATAATCAACTACTTTAACATTTAATGTAGCTGCTTTTGTTTCTTCTTCAGTAGTGATAGCTCTTAATGTGATTGTGTAAGAAGCCCCATTTTCTACGAAGAAGTCACCTGTTGTGATCAACTCATACCCTACAGGTAAAGTTAATTCACTATAATTAGCGATTCCATCTCCATCTGGGTCAACGAAGAAGTCACCACCACCAAGGACATTTCCTTCTTCATCAACGTATACTACATTGATGATTGTGTCTTTAACAATTTTCTGTAATGTAATAGTTGTTGTTTTTCCTTCGAAATCTTTAACGAAGAAATCGCCTGTTGTGATTAGTTCATAACCTTCTGGCAATGCAAATTCACTGTAGTTTGCGATTCCATCTCCATCAGCATCAATGAAGTAATCTCCGCCACCTAAGTTATTTCCAGCTTCGTCAACGAATACTACGTTAACGATAGATCCTTTTGAAATCTTTTTAACAGTAATAGTATTTGTTTTTCCTTCGAAGTCTTTAACGAAGAAATCACCAGTTTCGATTAATTCATAACCTGATGGTAAAGTTAATTCGCTGTAGTTTGCAACACCATCGTTGTCTAAGTCAACTCTGTAGTCACCGCCACCTAAGTTGTTTCCAGCTTCGTCTACGAATACTACGTTAACTACTGTTCCATCAACGATTTTGTCAAGAACTACTGTGTATTTACCACCATCTTCTACAAAGAAGTCACCAGTTTCTTTTAATTTGTATCCTTCTGGTAGAGACAATTCACTGTAGTTTGCAATTCCGTCTCCATCTGGATCAACGATATAATCGCCACCACCTAAGTTCTTTCCATTTTCGTCTACATATACAACATTGATTGTTTTAGAAGTTACGATTTTCTTTACAGAAACAGTCAATGGTCCATTAGCAGTATTGAAATCTCCAGAAACTGTCATTTCATATCCTGCTGGTAGATACTGTTCTAAAATTGAATAGTTATTGATTCCTTCTGGCACAAAGTAGTCTCCACCAGCAACTACTGTTCCATTTTCGTCAACAAACTGTACGTTAAGGATCACATCTTTTTGAATTTTCTCAACATTAACTTTGGTTGATCCACCTTCTTCAACCATGAAGTCTCCAGTGGTTGTCATCTGATAACCTGCAGGAACGTATTGACTTAATACTGAATAGTTTTGTACGCCTTCAGGTAAGAAATAATCTCCACCACCAACTACAGTACCTGTCTCGTCAACAAACTGAACCTTCATGATTACATCTTTTTGTGTTTCATTGGCTTTTACTGTAACCTCAATGACACTTCCACCATAAAGCGATAATAAATCTCCCTGAGAAGTAATTGTATAATTAGCAATTGTAGGAAGTTCATTTGCGTTAATAGTCCAGCTTCCATCTTTATCAAGTTGACTGAATAACATTGTGTCCTGCTGTGCTACTGTTTCATTTGTAGCTTCGTCAATATAAAGAATACTTACTTTCCGGCCTAATAATTCTTCTTCAGATTGACTTTCAGCAAATATCGGAGTAGCTACACAAGGAATCATAGAAACTGCAACTAAACCAGATAGTGCTGATTTTGTGAATTTTTTTCGATACACTTTAAATCACTCCATTTCTTAAAATAAATTTTTTTTGTACAAAAAAAATCTCCAATAGATGAGCGTACTTCATCTATCATTGATATAATACCCCCCCCCCTGTTTGAATTTGTCAATACATAATCATTATTTTTTTACATAACTTTTTTTGAATTTCAATTGGAGTGATCAAAGTGTTTTTTTTACTTATTACTTATGTATTAGACAATCACACGAGAGCGGATATCTTTTATAATTATGCAGGTTAAGCCTTAAACAAAGCTAAAAAAAAAGCCAGATCCTAGCAAATAGGAACCTAGCTTATCTTTAAATCAATTAATATTTAAATATTTAAATCAGATGGATGCCAATAAGAATCTAAACGATATCCTGAAACATCCAAACCAAGACGAGCAATTTCATCTTTGATTTCTTGAGATACTTCTCCGTAATAATACATAATGACATTAGCATCTACACGTTGTTTAGTATCCGTAGCCATAGGAATGCTGCCATCGATCATAGGTGTTAATTCAATAGGAACAGCTACCATGGTTTCTTCTGAAATCATCTGTACAATAGCATCTTGACTTGTTGTATTACCGGCTTCATCGGTACTGGAAACTGTAATCGGATATTCTCCTTCTTGTGAAAGATTAACGTCTCCAGTTACTGTAACTTGCATCTGTTGATCATTATCAACTGCTAAATAATACTTTGAATAATCTACATCAACTGCGTTTAAATTTATAACGATTCGATCAAGAAAGCCAACAAAAGCAGGAGCAGTCGTATCTTTGTTTTCTGTTTTATTTTCTGCTACTTCACCAACTTTTTCCTGACTTTGATATTGATTAAACACTTTGAATCCAGCATAGAATACAATTCCTAGCAGTACACAAAGAATACAAATCAAAAACCAACGGCCATCGATTTTCTTTTTAGGTTTAGAGCTATCTTCAATGACAAAATCTTCAACATCTTCTTCTAGAGGAATCTCTTGCTCATCTTCTATTTCTTCTGTACTATCTTCTTCTGAAATTTTCTCAGTTTCATTATTTTCTTCAACTATCTCTTCTTGCGCTTCTAAAATTTCTTCATTCTCTGATACTTCCTCTTCAAGTACAGATTCATTTTCCTGTGAAGATTCCATTTCCTCTTGAAACATTTCTTCAGTTTCTTCATCAATACCTATTTCTTTATCTAGATTGATTATTTCTTTTTCTTTTTTCTCTTCTTTTTCAAGACCTTCTAAAACGTTTATCTTTTTATGCTGTTTTCTTTTTTCCATAGAATAAAACTCCATTCAATTTTTTGTCTAGTGATATTTTAACACAAAATGAAAACAAAAAAAATTCCCGAGAAATTGGGAATACCTTTTAGATAAAAAAAAGGAGTTGTCTAATTTGACAACCCCCGAAATTTACTTGACTTGATTATTAAGCTTTATGTTTTTTGAATACGATCAATCCGATTGCTACTAAAGCAACAGCACCAACACCTAAATATAATCCAGCGTTTGTTGAAGTACTTGTATTAGGGTTTTCAGCTGGAACATTTTCAGTTGATTTGTAGATTACTCCAACTGGAGAAAGATCTTCAAATGTTGCAGTAATCATCTTAGTATCATAGTTAACTTCATCTGGTTTAATAACTTCCCAACCTTTATCTTCTTTTGTACTGTAGTGTAGTACATAAACTTCACCAAGTTCACTTGTTAAGTTTGGAACTTCCCAGCTAATTGTTACATTTTCTTCAAGACGATTTCCATCTGCATCAAATGCCTGTAAGTCCTGAAGTTTTGTCAACAATGAAAATTCAGATAAATCGATTTCTACACCTTCAGGCAATGCAACTGTTTCACCAGAGAAAGCTTCTGTCAATGGTGTTCCTGCATTCAACTGTTCGATAATGTCAGCTGCCTTAACATCCTGCTCGTTTTCACTTGATGTTAAATAAGATAAATCATCTACGAACTGTGATGTAGATCCTTCTAATACAACTCCATCACGAATAACTTCACCAGAAGTTGATCCATTTGAAGTAATACTTCCTGCAGCAAATGCTGGAGTCAAGCTCATGCAGATTGCTGTAGCTGTTCCTAATCCTAATGCTAATCTTTTAAATAGATTCTTCATATTAATTCTCCTCCTCATAGAATAATTCTACGACCAATTGTTGTAATGCTTCCTGATCCACTTCAAATTCATCATGCAGTTCACCGATTTTATTTTCTCCTTGCAATGTGTAGAAATCGGAATTGGAATCATAAGAATATGATAACAACATTGAAGAAAACGATTGAATATTATCCAAAGTAATATTCGTTGTCATATCCTTGCAGACATTATACAACAATTGTACAGTATTATCAAAATCATTTGTTAACATTTCTTTAATTTTTTGCACATATGCTCCTATATATGCTTTTTGTCTTTCCATACGATCTGTGTTGGAAAAATCCTGCTCAGTATCACGTGTTCGAACAAAGCTCTCAACATTGTCTGCATTTAATGTTACAACACTTCCTTTTGTCCATGTTGGATCTACTTCCACCAAAGAATCATTAGGAACTGTTACCTGCAATTCGCCAACAACATTTTGCAGTTCTGGTAAAATTGAAAGATCCATAGCTGCAAAATGGACGACTGGTACATCATATAACAATTTAGAGACCGCTTGACTTGTTAACATGGCACCATTTTTAGGAGAATCCCCATAAGCATAAGCCAATCCTAAATGTTGTTTATCCCATCCAAGATCATTATGTTCAACATCAAATAAGTGAATATCTGTCATGATATCTCTTGATAATGCAATAACCTGGATGGATTCTTCCTCTCGGTTTAATAATACCAACTGCATTGCATCCGCCTGTCCCATTTGTTCTGGATCTGTGGAATCAATTCCCATAAATAAAATAGATACAATAGAAGAATTATAATCATATTTCTTACCATTATACTCAATGTGATGATAATCCGAAGCAGAAGAAACATCTTCGTTAGAAGGTCTTTCATTAAAAAACAATAACATGCTCATCAAAGCAAGGATCAAAAGCAATATAACAGCTATCAAACCTAATGTTTTCGTCTTATTTTTCTTCGTAGTAGTATTCATAGCCATAGTTCTTATAGTCTACTTGATCTTTTTTCACACGATTTAAAACAGATCCAATGACACGAGCACCATTACGTTCTAGTTGTAATTTAATACGTTTTAAATCTTGTTTCTTTACAAAGTCATTACGAACAACCAAAACCACTCCATCTGTAACACGTCCAATGATAGCTGCATCCATGGCTGCATTCATTGGTGGCGTATCGATAATGATATAATCATATGCATTTCTTAAACGATTAATGATATTTTCAAAGATTTCTCCTGATAATAATTCTGTTGGGTTTGGTGGAATTTTACCAGCAAATACAACATCTAAATTAGGAATTGTTGTCTCTTCAATGATTTGCCCTGATTGTCTTGAAAGAGCTTCCGATAAACCAGCAACTTTATGTCTTACTGTAAAGAAACGTTTTAAAGAACCTTTTCTTAAATCGGCATCAATCAATAAAACACGTTTATTAATCTGGGCAAAACTTTTAGCCAAATTAAATGAAGTAATTGTCTTTCCTTCATTTGGAAGCACACTTGTCATTGTAATAACCTGTACACCTTCTGAATAAATTAAGTTTGTCCTTAATACCTTAAATGACTCCGTTGAAGCTGTCGTCATGGTGTTATAACGAATTTCTACTAATCCTTGTTCCATTTCTAAGCTCCTTTCTTGTTGTTTTTAGCCATTTTCTTAAAATCCATTTGTGGATCATCTAAAACTACGGCAAGTACAGGAACATTCAATGTATTCTCTAGATCATCTGCCGAAGTGATATTGTCACTTAATACAAAGCGTAAGAAAATGTATCCTAAAGTAATCACTAAACCAGCAACCGCACCTAAAATCGTCATTCTAGAACGAGACATACCAACACGTGCAGCATTTTCAATAGCTGTTTCTACTACATAAGGTTGCTGTGCATCAATTTCGCTCACTTTTTGAACACCATTATCCATAATTGAGTTTGCGATATCTTTGGCAAGCTCTGGTGTATCCGCTGTAGCAGTGATACTTAAGATACGTGTATCTTCAGTATTTGTTATAGAAATTAGATTGCTTAATTCTTTGGTAGACATATCTAAATTCAACTCATCAATCGTGCTTTCCAAAACCGGACGTGATTTAAAAATAATTTCATAGTCTTTGGTAAGCTGTGTTCCTACCTGAAGATCTTGAATTGAGATAGAAGAGGATCCATTTCCTCTTAAGTAAACCATAGCTGTGGATTGATATTCTGGATTTACCAAGAAAATCGAATATCCTAAAGCCAGCACTGCTCCTAGCAATAAGCCTAATATACAAGTTAACCACTTCGTCTTTAATCTAAGAAAAAACGCTCGTAGATCAATTTCAATTTCATCATTTTCTCTTGTCACTTTATCTGAAGCCATATTTTTCTCCCTTCATACAAATAACTGCTTTATTATACACTATAATAATAAATAATGCTTTCTTTTTTATTATAAAACTTCATCATCTAAGATGATTAAAGGATTTCGAAGAAACAATTGATCGGCATATTCAGTATCTGTTAATTTTATAACCACTTGATATGCATCACTCAGTTTTTCAATACGGTTTCCTACAGTTCGATGTGTATCGCTGGCTACTAGATGAATCATCTTATTTTTTACTAAATGATGAGCGTTTCTTTGAATCACTTTTCCTTGAAATCCCATCAAACTTGTACGATTTGTCTGCAATAAACATCCCATTTCCAACCAGTTTTCAACCATTTCAAGATCTAAACCTGTAGGAAAGAAACGCTCAACATGAGCTATGATTGGAATAAATCCTCGACAAAACAATTCATCCAGATACTCGTCTATATAAGATATGTAATGAATATCTCTTGATAGATCAAATTCAACCAACATATATCGTGATTCGTTCAATGTCTGAAAAATTCCATTATCCAAACTATCCAGAAAATCAATGTTCATAAACATCTCAGCACCTGAATAAATGTAAACGCCCATTCCCTTTGCAATCTCCATCAATTCCTGTTGTCTCAATAAGATGTTTTGAAAAGCATTCGTATCTGTTTTTCCACAAATTACATGAGGTGTTGAACAAATCCCCATGATCCCATCTTCTATGGCCTGTTCAAGAGCCTTGATGGCATCTTCTTTGGTCTTGATTCCATCATCTACATCCCAGGCAATATGAGAATGTAAATCAATAAATGCTTGTGGCATAACTTTAATCCTTTCGAATTACAACACCAGAATTTTTAAAGATACTATTTTCAGGAATCACACCTCTTACACAAGACGTTGGATATACATTACTGCATTTACCAATAATGGTTCCTGGATTTAAAACACTGTTGCAGCCAACTTCAACATAGTCTCCCAACATAGCCCCAATTTTCTTTAAACCTGTTTCAAGCTGTTCAGAATCTGATTTGATTACTACAAGCTTTTTATCCGATTTAACATTTGAAGTGATTGAACCAGCTCCCATATGTGACTTATAACCTAAAATACTGTCTCCTACATAGTTATAATGAGGAACTTGTACATTATCAAACAAGATAACATTCTTTAATTCCACACTGTTTCCAACCACGCAATTAGCTCCAACCAAAGCCGAACCACGGATAAATGCCCCATGTCTTACTTCGGTTTCAGGACCAATGATACAAGGTGCTCCAATATAAGCACTCTCAAATACATTGGCACTTTTATGTACCCATACATTTTCTTTTACTTCTTCATAAGAATCATCCAAGGTCTTTCCTAAAGAAACAATAAACTCTTTGATTCCAGAAAGCGCCTGCCAAGGATACTCATACTGAGATAAGTAATCGCCAGCTAAACTATGTTCTAGACTATATAGATCCTTTATTGTATACATATCGTTCCTCCTAGTAATTATTTTTTTCAACAAACTCAACAACTCGATCAACATACTGGGCACATAGATCATCCGTCT
>ENA-OPDJ01001446-OPDJ01001446.1-human-gut-metagenome-genome-assembly--contig:-NODE-1446-length-12648-cov-3.922338_pt1 | contig 12648 bp, 9 predicted proteins | sample MGYA00241621_ERZ501505 | MGnify/ENA primary metagenome ERZ501505 (study PRJEB25962, sample SAMEA2042624) | human gut metagenome | biome: human gut; feature: human-associated habitat; material: faeces... | reverse complement strand
CGCACGGCCGCCGCTCCTGCACGCCGCCGCGTGGGCAGTGAGTCCACGGCACCGCGACGGCGACGTGGCTGCTCACCGCCGCGCTCTGCGTGCTCGGGCAGATTCAGCGTGCTCAGCAGCTGCTCGGCGGCGGACGTCTCACCATTGGTCGCAGCCTGATCCGCAGATTCCATCTGACGGCGCTTCCCGCGCACGCGGCGACCGCGAATCTGGGTCATCTCCTCTTCGGCGGGCAGGGCGGCATGGCCCTCCTCCTTCACCTGGGTAGGCTGTTCGGCAGCAGACTCCTCGACTGCCTTTGGCTCGCCGGCCTTGCGCACCACGCGTCGGGCACCGGTCTTGCGAACCGGAACGGAGACTGCATCATCGTGCCCTGCGGGCTGTTCCGCCTGTGCCGGTGCCGTTTCGCTCTTCGCCGACGACTGCTTGGCGCGGGCCTCTTCGATCGCTGCCACCAAGTCGCCCTTGCGCTTCGCAGAAAGACCGCGCAAGCCAAGTTCCTTGGCGATCTCCTTGAGCTCAGGCAGCTTCATCTTACTTAAATCTTGGCTATCGGCCACGTTGTTGTACCTTCCCTAGGCCATACGCATACCAGCGCGCTATGGCAGAAAAAGAAATTGAACCGCATACACGGGTTCGTGTGAATGAATACACACACGGTACCTCAATATCGAGACGAAATGCGTGTGGCGCCCATGTTGTGAACATGGGCGCCACACGCGAACGCAGGTATCTGCTTGTATTTTATGGAACCATCACTTGGATTCGTGATACGACTTGTCGGTGTTCACCGACCACACGTTGTTCTTCGAGGTCTTGTGGGTGCGAATGTTGTCCACCGCCTCCATCGACGTGGCCATCGAATGGTCCATGTTGTTGTAGCGGTGCTGTCCGTTGCGACCCACACAGTACAGATTACCGAACGAATCAAGGTATTCCACGAGCTCGGGCATCTGGTCGTAGGTGTCGAAGTAGGCCGGGTATGCCTTCTTCACACGCTCGCGGTGCGAGTCGAGCACGTCGTCCGGGCCTGCGATGACGCCCATGCGGGTGAGTTCGTGAATGGCGAACTTCGTGGCGTCTTCGTCGCTCATGTTCCAGAACTCATCGCCTTCCTCGCAGAAGTATTCGAGGCCGATCCACACCGTGTCGTCCACGTCCTTCACCAGGTATGGGCTCCAATTATTGAAGATCTGCAGGCGACCAACCTTGTAGCCCGGGTCCTGCACGTAAATCCAGCAGTCCGGTACAATCGGCGGATTGCCCAGCGTCGGGATGTCGGTGGTGTTCTTGAGCTTCAAATGCTTGACCAGCAGGCCGACCGTGACGAAATCGCGGTATGGCAGGCCTTCGGCAATATGGCGCATGTCGGACGGCACAGGCTGCTGCTCGGTGTCCATGGCCTCGACCAGGTCCTTCACCGGCATCGACGAGATGAACTGGTCGGCCTCGAGGGTCTCCTGCGTGCCATCGGAATGCCTCACGAGCACCGAGGCGATTCGGCCGTCGGCACCACGATTCACACCGACCACCTTGGCATCGGTCTTCACCTTGACCCCACGGGCCTCGCAATTGTCTTTCACCGTCTCCCACAGCTGCCCCGGCCCGAGCTTGGGGTACCAGAACTCCTCGATGAGCGAAGTCTCCACCTCGCTGTTGTCGCGCTGCTTCGGCATCAGCTTCTGCACGGCATTCTTGAGCACCTCGGAGATCGAGAGGCCCTTGACGCGCTGCGAACCCCAATCCGCCGAAATCACCGAGGGGTGACGCCCCCACAGTTTCTCGGTGTAGCCTTCGAAGAACATCGAATAGAGCACGCGCCCGAACCGGTTGATGTAGAAGTTCTCCAGATTGTCTTCCGGAAGTTTGTGCACCATCGACTTCAGGTACGAGAAACCGGCCTTCATGGTAATCTTCGGGCCCATCGCCTTGAGCGTATCGAGCGACAGCGAGATTGGGTAGTCGAGGAAGTGCTTGTTCCAGTAGATGCGCGAGACACGATGGCGCTTGAGCATCACTTTGTCTTCAATCTCAGGGTCCGGTCCGCCAGGCTCCAGATCATGGGTGTCGCGGCCGAGTTTCTTGTCGTCGTATGACGGAGCCCCCTGCAACGGCAGCGTCTCCTGCCACCAGTCCATGATGCGCTCGTCCTTCGAGAAGAAGCGGTGGCCACCGATGTCCATGCGGTTGCCATCGTGCTTCACGGTACGGGCGATGCCGCCGAATTCCTCGGATTCCTCGAGCAGCGTCACATCATAGGCGTTCGAACCGTCCTTCACCAGCTCCCATGCTGCGGTGAGACCGGCAGGGCCTCCACCAATGATGACGACCGATTCTGGTTCGTTCGTGGTCACGATGAGATCCTCCTTCATTGAGGGTATGCATATTGCAAGGACGATCGGGGAACGCCCTGCCTGAATCATTCAAGTCAAACCGTAAAGCCGTTACCAGTCTAGTGCGTGCCATGACCTAGGCATGCGCTCATACCGTTGTGAGTGGACATCGCGGCCGCACATGCCCGAATGGCATGCTGCAGTGCGCGAACGGCCGTCATTGCATGTCTTCGGGTATGTCGATGTCGGTCTGCTGCACCTCTTCGACGTTGACGTCCTTGAACGTCACGATGCGCACGTTCTTCACGAAACGACTGGAACGGTATACATCCCACACCCACGCATCGGAGAGCTGCACATCGAAATACACGTCCTGTCCGGCGGACCGCACGTTGAAATCGACCTTGTTCGCCAAGTAGAAGCGTCGTTCCGTCTCCACCACGTACTTGAACAGCTTGATCACGTCACGGTACTCGCGGTACAGCGCGAGCTCGGCATCGGTTTCGTAGTTGTCGAGATCTTCGGCACTCATGCTTGAAGTTACTCTTCCTGTTGAGAATCGTTGGCATTGCGCGACGACATGCGGTCATGACCGAGTCGGCGCCACCATGCCTTCTTCGATTTGTTGCGTTCCGTACTGTTGTACGGCCACGTATTCTCCGACTCGATGTTGTCCTGTGCGATGCGAGCGGAGTCGGACTTCATCTTGTCGCCCATGGTTGTCTCGTCTTGCGCCTCGTCACTGTGTGCCTCCGGCTGCGAGGCGATGGTGTCAGACAGTGCCTGCTTGCGGATTGCGGTGGAATGCTGGTGGAGCAGCAACGCCTTCTCCATGCCGGGATTCGTGGTGATCACGTGCATGCCGAAGGCGTCCATGGCACGAACCGGGTCGTACTCGTCGACCAACGTGTCAAGCACGTTGAGATCCTGGTACTTGTTGTTGGCCTCGTCCCACAAGGCGTCGCGCGAGGTGCCGGACGGCACGAACCCCAGCGACTGGTACACCGAGTAGGAACGGGTGTTCTTCTCGGGCACCGCCACCCAGATGCGGTGGAGTCCAAGGCCTTCGGGTTCGTCGGCGAAACCATATGTCATCACGCGCGGCATCGCATCACGAGAATAGCCGCGACCGCGGTATTCCTTGCCCAGAATCACCTGGATGCGGGCGGAGCGCGCCCAACCGTCGATGTCGATGAGGAAGATCATGCCGATCACGTTGTTTTCCTCTTCCTCCTCATTCACCGCCGGAAGATTCTTTTTCGCTTTCACCCCCATGACTTTAAGTTTCTCTACACGTCCTATCAGATTTCCGTTGCCGGTTTTCAGTTTTTTCATGGCATCGGTATAAGCCATAGCCGTCGTATTCAATGATTTACCAATCTTCTCCATATCCTCGACAAAACCGGCGAACTTATCGTACAATTTTCCGCCCTCCTCGGCTATATCGATTGCATTGCGGGTCTGCTTGTCCCGTTGCCACAAATCGGCTACGAGTTTCAGTGCGGCAATCAAATTCGTCGGGCTCAACAAAAGCACTTTCTTTTCATAGGCATATTGCCACAAAGCGTGATCGGCCTGCATAGCAGCCAGATAGGCAGCCTCGTTGGGAATAAACATCATTACATGATCGCCTTTCCCGACATAATCTTGATAGCTCTTCCCGGCCAGCTCGTCTATATGTTTCCTCACCGATACTAAATGCTGCTTCAATGCCAATCGAGCTTCGTCGGCATCTTCCGCATTGACGTAATTGACATAAGCCGTGAGAGATACTTTCGAGTCGATCACCATTTGATGATTTTCTCCACCGGGATAACGGATAATGACATCAGGACGCATCTTCCGCCCATCGGAGCCCTGTATGGTATGTCCCTCTTCGTCCCGCAAAGTTTCCTGTATGAAATATTCCCGATCCTTTTCAAGCCCCGATTTTTCGAGAATACTTTCCAATATCATCTCCCCCCAGTCACCCTGTATTTTGGAATCTCCACGCAGAGCATGAGTCAGCTGTTTTGCCTCCGCACCTATGGATTCGCTTCTCTCTACCAGCTCTTTAATCTGTTCTTTCAACGAAAACCGTTCGCGAGCCTCATTATTATAAGTTTCTTCCACGGTCTTTTTAAATCCCTCCAAACGCTCTTTCAAGGGATTGAGTATTTCGGCGAGACGTTCGTGGTTCATCTCGGAAAAGCTCTTCGATTTCTCCTGCAATATCTCGTTAGCCAGTACCTTGAACTCGTTGTTCATCTCTTGCCGGATACGTTGGACTTCCTGCTTTTGAACTTCCATATTTTCGGAAAGCATTTGATTACGGGCTTGCAGATCGCCTTTCTCACGGTTGAGTTTCTCTCGCTCCCGATTAGCAAAATCGAGTTGTGCCTGTACCTCGGCCAACCGCGCCGTACAGCTTTTCACCTGCGCCTCCAACACACCGTTGCGTACCTTCAAGTCAGCCGCCTCGCTTTCGCGTACCGCCAGCGACTGCTGCCACCCTTTACGACTCGAATTATACACGACAAAAAATACCACGGTAGCAACCAAAGCCACCAATATACCAACCCCTACTGCTATCATAATGATCTAATCTATATTCAACACCTCAAAAAATCGTTGTGCAATCTGCTCGAACCCGTTATTACCCGGATGAGAAGCGATATCCTTATCGGTAGTTATCGTTTCATATCCTTGCCAAGTCAATGTTTTAGCCTCGGTATTATCGCTATAACTTTCCGTTTGCACAATGGCTTTGTATTTCTTTCCACCGACATTAAAATCTATTTGTAACCGATTATCCGACAACACGGTATAATGGGTATAATTCAAGGACTGAGAGGTCGGGTCCACACGGGTGATAACCGTACCTATCAAACTGCGATTACCGGCTTTGTTAATGCCGTCTATCGCTACGAGGGTCACGGCATATTGTTTACACGCATTTTTTACAGACTTGATGACACTATTCGATACATACCAGCCATAAATCCACACGATACGAGCCCGAGGCGCATAGGCTTTTATGGTTGCGATCAGCTCTTTTGCCCCTTGCTCGAAGGCTTCTCTTTTACTCGATGTATTTACATTATCGCCAATCTGTATAACGACCAAATCCAAATCGTCGCTCAACACGGGACACAATCTATTATCCAACCAATCCATCTGTTGAGCCCGGTTTTCACAAGCCTCAAAATCGACTCCCGATAATTTCGTATCGGTATAGGCTGGATTGGCTTTTAAAAACTTTCTTTGGATAACGGCATGATAATCGCTCGCCGAGTCGGTCGCATTCATTCCGAAAGCGCCATTACCCAATAGTAAAGAATTCCCGATAAACAGAGCCTTATCAGGCATTTCAAATTTTCCATGATCGAAAATCAAGTCGGTTAGCTCCTCTCCAAAAAATTTGTCGCACGAGGCCATCGTTATCGACAAAATGATAAGGCATAAGTAAGAAGAGAAATATTTCATAAGCCTATACAAACAATTGTATTTGAACAATGTGACAACAAAGATATTAAATAACATGAACAGAGGCAAACGAAAAAATCATTCCCGCATAAATATTCTGCATCACACCTCTACAAACAGACGATAAATTTCACTATTCACACTTTTATAATTACTTTTGTACAAGTAACCGACAAAATTCCAACGCATGAAATTAGGAGATGTATGGTTCTCGGCCATTGCCGAAGCCGAAAACAGTGACCGCATGATTGTCGTTTCGGGACGTACCGAGATAGAACCGTTCATTCAATCGGGCAAGTTCAAAGAACGTGTTGAAATCACATGGAAATACGAGGCCGATAGTAAAGGCATGCCCAATGAGACTACCGGGAAACTGATGGAAGAAGTGCAGACCGTATTGAAACAGGCTATGGAAAAAGATAAACTGGCCATTTTCACAGGAATCTATACCGGAGACGGCGAACGCACATGGGTATTTTATACCCGCAATATACCTGCATTCGGACGTATGCTCAACGAAACTCTCGCTCCGTTCGAAACGTTACCTCTCACCATCTATACCGAGAAAGACCCCGAATGGAACGAATATCGGGAAATGTGCGAGCTTCAAGATCAGGATAATGACGATGAAGACCTCGATGAATGAAAGCGATACAGCACTGAACGTCCATTCGCACAATGAAAAAAGCGCTCTTACATATAGGCATATTCATTCTGTTTTCGGCTCAAATAGCATGTTCACATGGAGAAGACGAACCGGAAGATATTACTACTATCTCTGTTAATGAACCGGGCTCCCTATCTGAAATCATCGCGCCGAGCCAACGAGGCAGTATTACTAAATTATCCGTAAAAGGATCTCTAAATTATAGCGATATTTCCTATATCCACCAAATGCCGGAATTACTTTACTTAGATGTAGGAAACGTCGTACTGCCCAACAACTACTTCCCGGATAATGCCATTTCCAGCCATGAAAAATTAGAGGCCGTGATTCTCCCTGTATCGCTCGATTCTATCGGGGCATCGGCATTTCGATGGTGCGAAAGGTTGCAAGCCGTCCGCCTGCCCAAAAAACTTAAATCCATCGGAGCGTATGCATTCGCCGGCTGTATCAATCTGTACGATATAGAATTACCCAACTCTTTGCTATATCTCGAAAAATATGCCTTTTCCGGTTGTAAAAGTTTATATACCTTGAAAATACCATCGAAATTACAACGTATATCCGACTATACTTTTTCCAAATGTATCAGCCTTACCGAAATAAAAATACCGGGAAGTATCCGGGAAATAGGGTATAAATCATTTTCGGGTTGCAGCGGACTCCGAGAAATTAGCATCCCCTCGACTGTCAAAACAGTAGGTATCGGAGCCTTTGAAAATTGTACCGAATTAAAGGATATATCCTTGCCAACGACTCTTACCGAAATCAATTACTACACATTCTCAGGCTGTACCAGTCTCACTACTCTTACTCTACACAGCAAGCTCACCGCTATCAACAACTATGCTTTCGCCGGATGCAAAAGCCTTACTGAAATACATTGTAAAAACAGCAACCCGCCTTTGATCGGAGAAAATACATTTCGAGACGTAAACCGCATCGGCTGTAAAATATTCGTCCCGTCGAAACGAGCGAAGAAAAGTTATAGTACAGCCCTCTATTGGAATGAATTTACCATTTATATAGAATGACACCTACTGTTCTTTATTCGAATCAATTATAATGAACAGAAATTATAATACTAAAAAACGTATTTTTATCAAATCAAGATTTTAATTTATAATTTTTTTCATTATACTTGCATTAAACAAAAAAACAATCTGCTCCATCAACCAACAGAACATACACTATTCATATTCTTGTAAAATCCTAAACGATAAAGCCATGAAAAATACATTACTTCGAACAGTCGTTATCTTCGTCGCTCTTTGCATTTATCCCAGTATCCACGCTTATGACTTTGAATATGACGGATTCTATTACGACATTACCTCCGATTCAACAGTAAGTGTCACTTACGAAGGATCCACCGAATATCAATACGAAGGCGACATTATAATCCCTGAAAAAGCAACCTTTAATAACAAAACTTACCAAGTCTCAGAGATTGGTCCATTTGCTTTTTTTGAGTGTAATATCGGAACAATCTCGATTCCAAACAATATTATTGCAATTAGAGAAAGTGCCTTCACTTCATCTTCATTAGACTCCATCAATATAGGATCAGGAGTCTTGATAATCGAGCCGTCAGCTTTTAGCTATTGTAACCTAGGCCATATCAATATCCCCGATAATGTCACAAGAATAGGGCATCATGCCTTTTATGCAAGTTTTGGTTTAGAAACTGTAATAATCGGCAATGGAGTTACCCAAATAGAACAATCAACATTTCATTTTTGTCCAAATTTAAAGCACATTGCATTAGGAAATAATACCACCTCAATCGGAGCAGAAGCATTTCTCTCTTGCGATAGCCTAAAATATATAGAACTGCCCAATAGTATCAGCGAAATAGGTAAAAATGCATTTAGTAGCTGCGATGCATTATCATCTATTACACTCAGTGAAAATCTATCAGAAATAAAAGAGCAGACTTTTTCAAATTGTACAAGTCTGTCTTCTATTATAATTCCCGACAAAGTATCGACCATAGCAACATCAGCATTTTCAGGGTGTAATCATTTAGTCTCTCTCAGATTGGGTACAGGTGTTACTGATATATCTTATTGGGCATTTAAAAGCGCTCCATTGAAAGAAATCTATGCTTTCTCGGAAACGCCACCGACAGTCCATTATACAAACTCATACACAAATTCCTTTGACGCAGACATTTTTAATCAATGCACTCTGTACGTCCCTGCCGGTAGTTTACAAGCCTACAAAAATGCAGAAGTATGGAAAAATTTCAAAAACATCGTGGAGAATGATTTCACAGGAATAGAACGCCCCTCACCAGACAAAGCAAAAATTTTCGGAAACAAAAATAGCATTGCATTTCGAAATATCGAACCGGGTACAGATATAAGTATCTATGACACAACCGGGAAATGTATAAAAACATTTGCAGTGGACGGAGACAGCGAAATCCCCTTCCCCAGCGGTATTTATCTCATCAAATATGCCGGGAAAACCGTAAAAATAATATTATAATCAAATAGGCTCAGTAAAAATCGGTGGGGGTAAACATGAATTTTAGCGAATGCGATGGACTGCATTTTCCTTCTCCCCTGCCGTGTCCCGTAGCCTTACGGAGTGTTGCGTCAGCAATATAGGAGAGACACCGAAGTAACGGCAGTTTCTGAGGAGAGGGGTTGAAAAGATTTCAAGAGTTTTTGGGCTGTAAGAATTAACCCCTCCGTCCGACGGACACCTCCCCTATATTTTGTTTGACAACAAAACACAGGGGAGGAGGGCAATACCTTCTGTATCGTTAGATTATATAAAAGTACAATCCCCTCTGATTTCCTACTGAGAAGCTATAAAGGAGAAATGGCACTATAAATAAAAAGAGATGTTCGGTAAAACATCTCTTTTTATTTATTCCACAAGACAGTTGTACTCTATTTTTATTCCTCGTCTTCCTCTTCTTTCATATTGTGGAAAACATTTTGTACATCTTCGTCTTCCTCAAAACGTTCGATCAACTTTTCGATAGAAGCGCGTTGTTCGGGTGTAACATCTTTCACATCGTTAGGAATACGTTCGAATTCGGCACTAACGATTTCATAACCGGCCTCTTCGAGATGGTGTTGGATATTATTATTCTCCGAGAACTCGCCATAAAGTACGATTTCTTCCTCATCGGCCTCCACTTCATCGACACCATAGTCAATCATTTCAAGTTCGAGATCCTCCACCGAGACTCCCTCTTTGGGTTTGATATGAAACACACATTTGTGGTCGAACAAGAAAGAAAGACTACCGGTCGTTCCCAACGATCCTCCGGCTTTATTGAAATAACTGCGCACATTGGCGACAGTACGGGTCGTGTTATCGGTAGCTGTTTCTACGACGATAGCGATACCGAAAGGACCGTATCCTTCATAAACCACTTCCTTATAATCGCCGGCATCTTTCGACGAAGCTTTTTTAATAGCCCGTTCTACATTTTCTTTCGGCATATTCGCCGCTTTGGCATTCTGCATCAATACACGCAGACGCGGATTGGCATCGGGATCGGGTCCACCGGCTTTAACGGCAATAGAAATTTCTTTCCCAATTTTCGTAAATGTACGGGCCATATTACCCCACCGTTTCAATTTTCTGGCTTTACGATATTCAAAAGCTCTTCCCATAGGATATCTTTTACTTATATTTTTATTAAATCGAATTATCTTAGCTGTGCCTCCAATTTCTGTTGAAGATTGGCTATAATTTTATTCATGATAGCATCTATCTGCTTATCGTTAAGCGTCTTATTCTCGTCTTGAAGAATAAACGAAACGGCATAGGACTTCTTACCTTCGGGGAGGTTCTTCCCTTCATAAACATCGAAAAGATAGACCTCTTTGAGCAATTTACGCTCGCTTTCCCGAGCCACTTTCTCGATATCGGCAAAAGAGACCGCTTGATCGACCAACAAAGCCAAATCCCGTTTCACCGCTTGAAATTTAGGCAATTCGCTGTACAATACCGCATGTTTCGCAGCCATTTTCATTAGTGAATCCCAATTCAACTCGGCAAAAGAAACCTCGACATCGATATCGAAACGTTTGAGTATCTTATGCGAGACAAGCCCCATCTTTCCTAGTATCTTTCCTCCCCGGTTGCTATAAGTCAAAGCTACCGAATAAATCTCGTCGCTTGTCTGTGTCGCGATAATATCACCGGCTATTCCAAGACGGGCAAAAATATTCTCCACATAAGCCTTCATTTCGTAAACCGAAGATTTCTCATCGGCATGCGCCCAGCTTCCTTCCACTCGATTACCGGTCTGCCACAAAGCGAAATGTTTTTCTTCGGAATAGCCCGACAAAACTTTCTCTTCATTATGAGTCTCCGGGTCAAAATAATAACAATTACCACATTCGTAAAAACGCAAGTTGGCCCGACGACGATTTATATTATGTGAAATACTTTCCAATCCACCGAATAAAAGGGTTTGGCGCATTACATTCAAGTCATTGCTCAACGGATTAAGCAAAGCCACGCAATGCGCACGAGGCCAACCTTGCAAGTCGTCGTAATAAGCGCCACAGGTTAATGAGTTGTTCATGATTTCATTAAACCCGCACCCCGTGAGCTGTTCCGAAACTAAATTTTGAAACTGGTGACTTTGGTCGGTAACAGTCTTATAAGAAAGGCTGGAATGTACCCGGTCGGATATTTCGACATGATTATATCCATAGATACGAAGTAGATCTTCTATAACATCGACATCTCGCTGCACATCGACCCTATATGTAGGAACTTGCAACGAAAGTTCCTTTTCTGTTTCAGAAACGATCTTTATTTCAAGACTGTTCAATATGCTCTTGACCGTATCGACTGGAATATGTTTCCCGATGAGAGTATCGATTTTTTCATACGTAAGGGTTACAGGGAACGGAGCTACCGGATTGGGATATATATCCACAACTTCACCGCAAATCTCACCTCCGGCCAATTCTTTCACCAATAGAGCCGCCCGTTTCAAAGCATATAGAGTATCATTGGGATCGACACCACGCTCGAAGCGGAAAGACGAATCGGTATTCAATCCTTGACGGCGAGCTGTCTTACGCACCCATGTGGGATTAAAGCAAGCCGACTCCAAGAAAATATCGGTCGTATCGTTGGTTACACCCGATTTCAAACCGCCAAACACACCGGCGATACACATCGATTCCTTCTCATTACATATCATTAAGTCGTTAGAAGTCAACGTACGCTCTACCTCATCGAGTGTAACGAATTTCTCACCCTCTACGGCAGGTTTCACGATGACTTTCCCTCCGGCAATTCGATTCAAATCAAAACAATGCAGCGGTTGTCCGGTAGCATGGAGTATATAATTGGTAATATCCACCACATTATTGATCGGACGCAATCCGATAGCGGACAAACGTTGCTTCAACCAATCGGGACTTTCTGCCACTTTCACATTCCGCATCGTCACTCCGCTGTACCGGATACATGCTTCATGGTTCGCTACATCGACATCAATACCGCCCTCTTTTCTATCGATAGCGAAATCGTTTACCGACGGTCTGTGCAATCCGGCATCTTTACCCCTTTGTGTCAAATAAGCGGCCAAATCACGGGCAACGCCATAATGCGAAGCTGCATCGATACGATTCGGGGTAATATCCACTTCGAGGACATAATCGCTCTTTATATTATAATAGTCTTTGGCCAGTGTACCGGGCTTTACCTCTCCCGGCAACACGATAATGCCATCGTGCGAAGTTCCTATACCTATTTCGTCTTCGGCACAAATCATACCGAAAGATTCCACTCCGCGAATCTTCGATTTTTTAATCGTAAAACTTTCTTCACCACTATACAAAACAGTACCCAACGTAGCCACTACCACGTATTGTCCCGCCGCGACATTCGCAGCTCCACACACGATTTGAACAGGCTCGGATTCCCCCAAATCCACGGTAGTAATGTGCAAATGATCTGAGTTGGGGTGATCCTCACAAGTGAGAACCTTACCGATAACCAGCCCGTTAAGGCCGCCCTTGATGGTTTGCACCTCTTCAATTCCACCGGTCTCCAAACCGATAGAGGTGAGAGCTGCCGAAAGTTCTTCGGGAGAAAGGTCAAAATTCACGTAATCTTTCAACCAATTATACGAAATATTCATAACGAACTAATTTTATCTTCTTTCTAAAAACGCCGAAAAAGCCTTGAAAAAGC
>ENA-OPDJ01001443-OPDJ01001443.1-human-gut-metagenome-genome-assembly--contig:-NODE-1443-length-12688-cov-3.611969_pt1 | contig 12688 bp, 7 predicted proteins | sample MGYA00241621_ERZ501505 | MGnify/ENA primary metagenome ERZ501505 (study PRJEB25962, sample SAMEA2042624) | human gut metagenome | biome: human gut; feature: human-associated habitat; material: faeces... | reverse complement strand
CATCAAAGCATGATATGTATGATACATATTTGTATGCCTTCAAGCGATGTGTAAAGGATGCAAAGGTTGAGGCTGTCATGGGGGCTTACAACAGGGTAAATGGAGAACCTGCCTGCGGAAGCAGGACACTGCTTAAGGATATACTGCGTGACGAGTTTGGATTTGAAGGTCATGTGGTGTCAGACTGCTGGGCAATACTTGATTTCCACGAACACCATCATGTGACGGATACAGTTGAGGAATCGGCTGCTATGGCTGTAAACAACGGCTGTGACTTAAACTGTGGAAGTGCATTTTTACATCTTAAGGATGCTTATGACAAGGGACTGGTTTCAGACGAGGCAATCACGGCAGCAGTAGAAAGGCTGATGGAGGTGCGTATTCGTCTGGGCATGATGAAGGATTATCCATCGCCATATGAGGACATATCGTATGAGGTTGTAGAATGTAAGGAGCATGTGGAGCTTTCTGTGGAGGCTGCCAGAAGAAGTCTTGTACTTTTAAAGAATAAGGACAATTTCCTGCCTCTCGACAGAAAAAATGTTAAAACTATTGCGGTTATCGGACCAAATGCCAACTCCAGGGATGCGCTTATAGGAAATTATTATGGTACCTCATCAAGATATATCACTCCACTTGAGGGATTGCAGCAATATCTTGGAGAGGATACAAGAGTGCTTTATGCAGAGGGCTGCCATCTGTACAAGGACAAAGTACAGGGACTTGCAGAGGAAAAGGACAGATTTAAGGAAGCCCTCATCATGGCAGAACAGTCAGATGTGGTCGTAATGTGTCTTGGACTTGATGCAACTATAGAAGGTGAAGAGGGGGATGCCGGAAATGAATATGCAAGCGGTGACAAGCTGGGGCTTATGCTTCCGGGACTTCAGGAGGAACTTTTAGAGGCTGTTGCAGCAGTAGGAAAGCCGGTAATACTTGTGCTGTCAGCAGGAAGTGCGATAGATCTTTCCTGGGCAGAAGAGCATGTGGATGCCATTATAGACAGCTGGTATCCGGGAGCCAGAGGCGGAAAGGCTGTTGCAGAAGCTATATTCGGAGAGTATAGTCCGAATGGAAAACTGCCGGTTACATTTTATCAGGGCACCGAAAATCTCCCGGAGTTTACGGATTATTCAATGGCTCACAGGACATATCGCTATACAAATGAGAATGTGTTATATCCATTTGGATATGGACTGCATTATGGTGAGACAAACTATGATGGACTGTCAGTGGATAAAGCAGAAAGTGATGTAAACGAACCTGTCGAGGTGTTTGTAAATGTGACAAATGACAGCAGATATACTGTAAATGAGATAGTTCAGCTCTATATCAGGCACGTTGATGCTGCAGAGTATGAGCCGGGATATCAGCTAAAGGGGATTGAGGTTGTAAAGCTTGAGCCATATGAGACTAAGAAAGTAAAGCTGACTCTTTCGCCAAGGGACTTTGCTGTGATAGAAGAGGATGGAAGCTGTGTAGCTGTGCCGGGAATTTATGAGATATCCGCAGGAGGACAGCAGCCTGATGACAGAAGCACAAAGCTCACAGGCAAGCGGACAGAGCGCATTGATATCACAAGATGTGGAGAGAAAACAGGGGTAGATTATTAATAATAAATATGTTATTCTATAATTAATGACAAGTTAAAACAGACTTTAGGAGCGGACATATGTCGGCTCCTTTAAGTGATTTCAGAGGAATTGTTTATGAGAAGACCAATATGGAATGCCATTGAGAGAAAGCTTGATGATTATTCACTCAGAAAAAAATTCTACATATTTTATGTACTTTGTGTCATGCTGCCGCTCATAGTGACTGATGCAGTGGTGCTTTCCATCGTAGAAAATGCTGAAAAAGAAAGCAGCAGACATGAAATGTCGAGCATAGCAAGTGCTGTGGGATATAATCTGAACAGCATGGTCAATAACGCAGAAGAGGCAGCTAAGAGTATCTACACCAGCAAGCGCATAGACGATTTTATATCAAAGGAATACACAAGCTCTGCTGAGTATGTATCAGAGTATCAGAGCTTCTTTCAGGATACACTTTTTGAAAACACACTTGGAATGAGCAATATAGTATTTTTCCTGTATGCTGACAATCCTACAATAGTAAATGGCGGAAAAGTAAATGATATGTCTGCTGTAAGAAATACGGATTCTTACAGACTTCTGGAGCAGAAGGAAAGCGGAGGACTCTTTTTTGTATATGAAAAAGGCGTAGCCGGATTGTCAGATGAAAGACATATGATTTATATGAAAAAGCTGGATTTTTACTCATCTGATATCGAAAAGGTACTCAAGATAGAGTTTAATTATGGCAGCATGATGCGTACTCTTAAGAATATGAATTATGATAATGAAGTGCTTATCTGCCATGGAGATGACATAGTGCTGTCAAATGGGGCCTACAGTGGAGTCAACAAACCATTTAAGACATTGGAGGCGATTGGGAAAATAAGCGACTCCGTATACAGGCAGAAGCTCTCTTTGTATGGCTGTGATCTTGATATATATGTGTTTAAGACACGCAGTAATATATGGAGCATGCTTATGCACAATGCACCGATTATTGTTTTTCTGATGCTTATAAATGTATTCTTTCCACTTTGTCTGGTTAGTATCTTTAACCATTCCTTTACGAGCAGGATATTACAGCTTTCAAAGGTATTTAAGTCAGTTGACAGCGAAAAGCTTGTATCTATGACTGACAGGGAGAGCAAAGATGAGATCGGCAGCATGATAAAAAATTACAACAGGATGGTAAGCCGCACAAATGACTTGATCCAGACTGTATATAAGAATAAGCTAAAAGAGCAGGAGATGCTTGTAAGTCAGAAAAACGCAGAGCTTCTTGCACTGCACAGCCAGATAAATCCGCACTTTCTGTTTAATGCGCTTGAGAGCATACGAATGCACAGTCTGCTTAAAAGGGAAAATGAGACGACTGATATGGTTGAAAAACTCGCAATCATGCAAAGACAGTATGTGGAGTGGGGAAATGATGCTGTAACCGTTGCAAAGGAATGTGAATTTGTAAAAGCCTATCTGGCATTGCAGAAATACCGGTTTGGCGAGCGACTGAACTATAACATAGATATAGAAGCAGACTGCATGGAATGTCAGGTGCCAAAACTTACGCTTGTAACCTTTGTTGAAAATGCCTGTGTGCATGGCATAGAAAGTAAAGCTGCTCCGGGCTGGATATTTGTGCGTATATTCAAAAAAGCCGGGTTCATGCATATAGAGGTTGAGGATACAGGTAGCGGAATTGATCCGGATGCTCTTGAAAAAATGAAAAGTAACATGAAAAATGCAGATATCGATATGTTAAAGACCGGTGGCAGAGTGGGCGTGATAAATGCCTGCCTGCGTATCAAAATGGTAACGGAATCTAAAGCAGTATTTGATGTGGACAGTGAGGAAGGCTGCGGTACGACTGTGATGATAAAAATACCGGAAACATATTTATAGGAGATTTAAAATGCTTAAAGTATTATTGGTGGATGATGAGCCTTTTATAATACAGGGGCTTAAGGTGATCATTGATTGGGAAAATGAAGGATTTGAGATAGCAGGAATGGTCTCAAATGGAAAGGAAGCCCTGCAGTTTCTTGAAAATGAGAATGTGGATCTGGTCATAGCCGATATAAGGATGCCGGAGATGACAGGACTTGAGCTGCTTGAGACTTTGAGAAAAGAAAAAAAATCAGATGTGTATTTTGTGATATTAAGCGGTTATGCAGATTTTAGCTATGCGCAGCAGGCTATGCAGAATGACTGTACGGATTACATACTAAAGCCGGTGGACAAGGAGATGCTGCTTAAGGTACTAAACAAGGTTCTTGTGCTCAAAAACGAGAAAAACAAGATCGACGAGGATAACAAAAAGATGAAACAGGCATACCTTGCAGGACACCTGATATCTCTGATACGGGGCAAATATGATGAAGTAAACCTGAACTATGTAAAAGAAAATATGAGGTGTGAGGGTGGAGCAAGGTATGTTGAGATACAGGTGGAGCAGCTTCCGGCAGGTGATGAGATACTCGATAGTGATATGAGAAGCTTACAGCGCAAGATGTACGAAAGCTGTGTTGCTTTTCTGGGGGCTGATTCGGCACATTGTGTATTTGATGTATCGGTAAATGAAAAAGTGTATGACATAGGCTTTATATGCTCAGATTATATGGCAGAGGAAGCCGCAAAAAACGAGAGAAAATATCTGGAGGATCTGAGAAGGTATATATGTGATAATACACAAAAGAATATAGTTATGCTGGTCGGAAGAAAAGTATCAGATATATCAAAGATAGCCAGATCATATGGCAATGCATGTATGCTCAGGTCGTTTCAGGGATTTCGCATAGTAAAGAGCATATATTACTATGAGGATGAAGTAAAGATATCGGCAGATGGAATAGTGCTTTGTAAAGATAGTCTGGATGAGCTGCTTAGGACAGTGGAACAGAACAATCATGTTGAGATAAGAAATGCAGTTGCCACATTTTATGATGAGATGTCCAGCATGGGTATGAATGGGGAAAGCATGAACTTAAATATCAATTATCTGTTGTTTCAGTTTATACACCTGGCAAGTGAGCAGGATGATAATGTAAATCAGCAGGAGATTTTGCGACTCATAAGTGAGAGCAGCTTTAAGACCGGTATTGAGAGGGGAAGCCGTGCACATATGACCAGATTTTGCTGTGAGTATGGTGATTATCTGTCGCAGCTTAGAAAAAATGTGTCAAGAGGTGTGATCGGCATGGTAGAAAAGGAAGTAAGAGACAATTATGCCACGAACATCACGCTTAAGAGCCTGAGTGAGAAGTATTATGTAAACAGTGCATACTTAGGGCAGCTTTTCAGAAAAAAATACGGACAGTCCTTTAAGGATTATCTGAACAATTACAGGATGGAACGTGCGGCAGAGCTTCTGCTTAGGACTGATAAGAAGATAATACAGATAGCAGAGGAAGTCGGATATCATGATATGGATTATTTTGTGAACAGGTTTATACAGGTAAAAGGCTGCACACCGGCGCGTTTCAGACGCCAGATGCAAAGTGGAGAATAATATATATTACTGCAAAACAGGGTAAATTATAGTTTTTTCGAGAAACTATAGTTTACCCTGTTTTTGACTATAGTTACTCCGATTGTTTGAAAACTTAAAAAGTATAAAATTAAGTTATCAAAAGGGAGGACATTACAATATGAGAAGAAAAAAAATTGTAAGCATGCTGCTTGTGGCTACTATGGCAGCAACACTGTTTGCCGGATGTGGTAATGATAGTGGCAAAAAAGGTAGCTCTGGAGGTGCGAAAGAGTTTGATGCATTCTTTGCTGTACCGGGAACTGAAATCAATGATGATAATGAAATCCAGAAGATCATCGAGGAAAAGACAGGTGTAAGGGTAAAGGAAACCTGGCTTACCGGACAGACAGCAGATGAGGCAATCGGAACAATGATCGCAGGTGGCGAGTATCCTGATTTCATTGAAGGTGCAAGTGGACAGATGCAGTTATATGATGCAGGCGCACTTGTTCCACTGGATGACTACATCGAGAAATATCCAAACATCAAAAATCTTTTCACAGAACTTGAGTGGGAAAAACTTCGTCAGGATGACGGACATATCTACTGGATACCACAGTTTAGCTGCATAAAGGGAGATGAGAAAGTCTGCACACACAATGACGAGGCATTCTGGATCCAGGCAAGAGTACTTAAATGGGCTAACTATCCGGAGATCAAGACACTGGATCAGTATTTTGACCTCATCGAGAAATATAATGAAGCAAATCCAACAATGGCTGATGGAACAGAAAATATTCCATATACAATCCTTTGTGAAGATTGGAGATATTTCTGTCTTGAGAATGCACCACAGTTCCTTGACGGATATCCAAACGATGGATCATGTATGGTAGATCCTGATACAAAGAAAGTACTTGACTATAATACATCTGATACAGCAGTTAAATATTTCAAGAAGCTCAATGAAGAGTATCAGAAGGGAATTGTAGATCCTGAGTCATTCACACAGACATATGATGAATATATCTCTAAGCTTTCTACAGGACGTGTACTTGGAATGATTGACCAGTGGTGGGATTTTGCATACACAGCAGGTGATGCAATTAAACAGGCAGGTCTTGATGAGCAGGGATGCGATTACATTCCGGTACCTGTAACAATCGACGGCCGTGACAATCAGTGGCACAATGCAGGCGGCGCTTTCAACGAGTCAACAGGTCTTGCTGTTACAACATCCTGTGATGATGTAGATGCGGCCATGAAGTTTGTAAATGATCTTCTTGATCAGGATATCCACAATCTCAGATTCTGGGGTGTCAAGGGTACTGACTATGAAGTAGATGAGAATGGTGAGTTTTACAAAACAGCAGATGAGAGAAAGAAGGCTTCTGATACAGCATACAAGGCCTCTCATTCATGCTCATACTCATACTTCCCACAGTACAATGGAACAAGTGATGATGGAATCAATGCCAACAAACCTGATGGACAGGCAAGAGAGTTCTATGATGGTCTTAACAGTGATGTACAAGAGACTTTCGATGCCTATGGTGTTAAGACATACGTTGAAATGCTTGGAACAAACAATGCACCTGGAGATTGGTATCCGATGTGGTCATACTCTAACAACTTTAACACAAGCACTCCTGGTGGAGTAGCCTGGACAAAGATTGGCGAAGTTAAGCATGAGCAGCTTCCACAGGTTGTTATGGCAAAAAACTTTGACAAAGCATGGAATACATACATGGATAAATACAATGCATGTAATCCACAGGATTTCCTGGATGAATTACAGACTGAGCTTGATAAAAGATTAGAGCAGGCTGCTAAGTTTAAATAAAGCTTAAATGAAATTTAAGGCAGGCAGATGTAATAGCGTTTTATCTGCCTGCTGCCTTTTAAGGAGTGGTGTCATGTCATTAACGAGAGAAAACAAAAAAGAAAAGGTCAGAAAACCTAGAACAAAAATTACATGGAAAGAAGTCAAACGCCAGAAAGTGCTGCTGTTTTGGGCAGCAATAATGGTGGCATATGGAGTCGTATTCTATTATCTGCCGCTCGCTGGCTGGGCAATGGCATTTCAGGATTACAAACCAAGACTTGGTATATTTCATTCTGCATTTGTTGGATTGGACAAATTCAAGATGCTGTTCTCGGATATGACATTTATCCGTGTTATAAGAAATACACTCGCAATGGGCGTTATCAATCTGGTTGTAACTTTTGTCACAGCCATAGCATTTGCAATCTTACTTAATGAGATTGCATCAAAGGGTGGAAAGAAAGTAGTACAGACTATATCATATCTTCCACATTTCCTTTCATGGATCATTGTAACAGGTATTTTACACGATATGCTTTCAGGAACAGGTATTGTAAATGAGTTCCTTGTAAATATGCATATTATAGACCAACCGATAAACTTTTTCGCACATACGGGATATTTCTGGCCGATAGTGGCATTTGCCAATGTATGGAAAGAAACAGGATGGAATGCAATCATATATCTTGCAGCCATTACATCAATAGATCCTTCACTTTACGAAGCAGCATCTATTGATGGAGCGGGACGCTGGGCAAAGATCAAGTACGTAACACTGCCGGGAATCAAACCAACTATCATAATCCTTCTTCTTATGAATGTAGGTAATGTTTTAAATGCAGGATTTGAGATACAGTATCTCTTAGGAAACGGTCTGATACAGAAAGTATCACAGACTATTGATATTTATGTACTTAAATGGGGCATAAGCCAGGGAGATTATGCAATAGGTACTGCAGCAGGTATATTCAAGAGTGTGGTAAGTATAATTCTTATATTTATTGCAAATAAAATTGCCAAACATAATGGTGAAGAGCAGTTGTTTTAAGGAGGTCTTGTACGATGGCAGATATAACAGCAGGCTCTGTAAAGAGCAAAAAGAAAAAGAAGATAAGTATATTTCCAATTGTAAATTGCATCATTATGGTATTGTTTTTGATCATAACGCTTTATCCGGTGCTTAATACACTTGCGATATCGCTTAATGATGGTACAGATGCATTAAGAGGTGGAATTTACCTCTTACCAAGAAAGTTTACCTGGAAGAATTATATAACGGTTTTACAAAAAGATAATCTTATAACAGGAGCATACATTACTGTTGCCAGAACAATAATTGGAACAGTCTTAGCACTGGTGGCAAATGCAATCCTTGCTTTTATAGTCAGCAGAAAAAGATTTTTGTTCAAAAGAGGTTTATCCCTGTTTTGGGTTATCACAATGTATGTCAATGGTGGATTAATCCCTACCTTCCTCCTGTACAAGGGACTTGGGCTTACCAATAGTTTTTGGGTTTATGTAGTCCCTGGAATGGTCAGTGCGTTTAATATGCTCGTTATCAGAACCTATATGAATGGAATTCCTGACAGCTTAGAGGAGTCAGCGCAGCTTGACGGTGCAGGATATACCACCATTTTTCTGAAGATTTATTCACCTCTCTGCAAACCGGTATATGCGACAGTAGCTTTATTCGTAGCAGTAGGACAGTGGAACTCATGGTTTGATGCAATGCTTTATAACCGTATGAGTACAAAGCTTACTACATTACAGTATGAGCTTATGAAGCTTCTTTCAGCTGTAACAAATCAGGGAGGATCAGCAGAAACATTGAAAAATGCTGTAGGTGCAGTTACACCTACCTCAGTTCGTGCCGCAGCAACAATTATAACAATGCTTCCGATCATATGTATTTACCCGTTTTTACAGAAATACTTTGTTACAGGACTTACACTTGGTGGAGTTAAAGAATAAATATTTTTTTACAGGATGCCCGGCAGGATAACTGCCGGGTGTTTTTGTGTAAATGTTTATTTGAAAGGAGAATTTTCTTCAAATCAGGAGCAAAATGAGAAAAATGGTACGTTGGCACTAAATAGTAGTGGATTATTATAAAAAAATGTTGTATAATAAAGCTACTCTAAAAACTCAAACAAAAGAAGGGGGATTTTATGAATAGTCAACAGTATAACAGAGCCAACAAACGTGTATTCCTGGCGGTAATCATAGTATTTGCATATATAGCATTTACGTTATTTGCAGCAGTTGGGACAAAAGATGCTGATATTACCAGGATAAGTATACAGCTTGTTGCGGCAATAGCAGTAATAGTAATAGCTGTAATTGCATTTATTACAAAAAGAGACAGCAGAACAGGTGCGCTTATACTTGTAAGCGCCATGACAGCAGGATATTTTATTATCGCACTGATCAATTCAACAATCGGTACATGGACATATGCCCTGCCGCTTGTTATTGCAGCGATGATATATCTGGATATAAAGATGATGATGGTGATGAACGCAGTAATAATCATATCCAGCGTCATCAGGCTTGTAATGCAGCTTGGAATAGGGGGTACAGTTCTTCAGAATGATGTGATAGCAGTTTTTGTACTTGTACTTGTGGGATATGCGTCAGACAGCATCACGATTCTTCTTACCCATTTCTTCGATGAAAATATGGAAGAAATCAAAGAATCTGCTATGGCACAGGTGGACAGCAATAAGAAGATGGTAATGGTTGCGGAGAATATTTCAAAGCACTTTGACGAGGCTATGACCATGTTAAATGATCTCGATGAGTCTGTTGCGGTGAGCCATAGTTCAATCCAGGAGATAGCAGACAGCACAGAGAGCACTGCGGAGGCTATCCAGAAGCAGGCAGCTATGTGTGTTGATATTCAGGGAAATACAGACAATGCAGAAAGTGGAATCAAGGCTATGATAGATGCCTCACGCCAGACTGATGAGACCGTAAAGCAGGGAGCTGATGTTGTGGAAGAACTCAAGGAGCAGGCACACAACGTGGCAGAGGCAAGCAATGTTACAGTGTCAGTTATCCAGAGTCTTACAGCTAAGGTAGAGGAAGTAAAGAGCTTTGTTGAGTCGATTATCAATATTTCTAACCAGACAAATCTGCTTGCTCTCAATGCTTCAATTGAGGCGGCCAGGGCAGGTGAAGCAGGAAAGGGCTTTGCGGTAGTTGCAGATGAAATCAGACAGCTCTCAGAGCAGACAAAGGATGCATCAGCCAATATTACAGAGATTATAAACAAGCTCAATGAGGACACAAGGCGTGCCAACGAGAGTATCGAGAACTCAGTATCATCGGTAGAGAAGCAGAATGAGCTTATCGACGATACAAGAGAAAAGTTTAATGCCATGGGAGAGGCCGTTGAGCTGTTGATGAAGGATATCAATGTGGCTGAGGAGAGTATCAAAAAGATTCTTGATTCAACAACAGTCATATCAGACAATATCACACACCTTTCAGCTACCGGAGAAGAGGTCGCAGCTTCTTCAACAGAGGGACTTCGCATGGCTGATACCACAGTCGAGAGCATGGCAAAGTGCAAGAAGGTACTGGAAAATATCTATATGCTTGCGGATGACCTCAAAAACTCTGTTGAGGAGAATGAGGAAGAGCTTGGTCAGAAATTTGATTTCTAAGAGCAGTAATATGTTTTTTACGGCAGGAGCGCATTTGCTCCTGCCATTTTTACATATTTTTTATGATAAAAATATTTACATTATTGTAATATATGATAAAATATTTCTAACACAATAACACAATGGCTACATAAACAATAGGATATATGGAGGAAGTTATGGACGATAACAATTATATGAACAATGACAACCGGTCGTCAGGCACACCGGACAATACAGGTGTATTCGGTCAGTCTTCAGAAACAGCAAATGGCTCAGACACATACAGCCAGCCGCAGGACACATACAATCAGTCTGTATCCCAGCAGGAAAGTGGGAATGCATATGCATATGGACAGTCATCAGACCAGACAGGCAGCACAGACGGATATGTCAATAATCCGGGCAGTGCATATGGTTATGCAAATCAGGGTACATACAATCAGAATCCAAATGCCCAGGGTACATACAACCAGAACACATATGCTCAGGGCTCATTTAATCAGTCAGCTTACGGACAGACGCAGTATGGCCAGCAGCCAAACGGACAGGGTGGCTACAATCAGACAGCATACGGACAGACAGCCTACAATCAGCCACAGTATGGAGCTAATCCATACAACCAGCCGCCAAAGAACAGCAATGGCTTTGGTATAGCTTCTCTGGTACTTGGAATCGCATCTATTGTACTGTTTTGTACATGCATCAATTATGTGACAGCTCTGCTTGCTATCATTTTTGGTATTATACATATCATAAAGGGCAACAACAAGGTGTTTGGTATAGTTGGTATAGCAACAGCAGCTATCTCAGTTATAGTCAGCATCATATTCTGGGTTATAGCAGGCTCAAACGTAAGCACAGATTTTGAAAAGGAGTTCATGAAGGGCTTTGACGAGGGCTATGAGTATTATAATGATGACGATTCCTATGAGGATTACGATTATGATTATGATTCTTTTGATTATGACGATTATGATTATCAGAATTTTGAGTATGATGGCATTTATTAGAGTTAATTATTATCAAATTATTACAGAATCAATTACATCTTGACAACAGTGGCTTTTCAGTTATATACTTAAACACAGTTAGTAAAAGGCAGTGACGAAGACAGTAGAGATGGCAGGAAAGTCAAAGAGAGCCGGGGCAGGTGAGAGCCGGTATGAGTAGAGCCGTTTTGAAAATCACTTCTGAGCCGCAGGCTAAAATCGCCATACAGCGTTGCGAGAGTAGGTTCTGACGTATTCCCTACGTTACAGGGGCGGGTATGCAAGGGTATTTCCCTTAAGTACATTGTAATAGGTGGTATAGACGTATCAGGCACGCGTTCCTAATTACAGGAATGTGTGCCTTTTTTTGTGAATATTCCATAAACCGAAAATTCTAGTGGAGTAAGCCACAAGGAAGCCTCGTAAGAGTCGAATTTGAGGTGCATGTTGGGATGTTCACGAACAATATAGAATAAGGAGAGATAGTCATGTACAACAAAGTTGACACCAATATGAACTTCGTTGAACGCGAGAAGAAGACAGAGCAGTTCTGGAGAGAGAACAATATCTTCAGAAAATCTATGGAAAACAGAAAAGAAGGAGAGACATACACATTCTATGATGGACCTCCTACAGCAAACGGAAAGCCTCACATCGGACATGTTGAGACACGTACCATAAAGGATATGATTCCAAGATTCCAGACCATGAAGGGCAAATATGTGCCACGTAAAGCAGGCTGGGATACACACGGACTTCCTGTTGAGATCGAGGTGGAGAAGCTTCTCGGCCTTGACGGCAAGGATCAGATTGAGAACTACGGACTTGAGCCATTCATCAAGAAGTGTAAAGAGTCTGTATGGAAATACAAGGGTATGTGGGAGGATTTCTCCAACACAGTAGGTTTCTGGGCTGATATGGACAATCCATACGTCACATATGACGACAATTTCATTGAGTCAGAGTGGTGGGCTCTCAAGGAAATCTGGAACAAGGGACTTCTTTACAAGGGCTTCAAGATTGTTCCTTACTGTCCTCGTTGTGGAACACCACTTTCTGCACAGGAGGTGGCACAGGGCTACAAGACAGTTAAAGAGCGTTCTGCTATCGTTCGTTTCAAGCTTGTTGACAAGGATGAATACTTCCTTGCATGGACGACAACTCCTTGGACACTGCCTTCA
>ENA-OPDJ01001434-OPDJ01001434.1-human-gut-metagenome-genome-assembly--contig:-NODE-1434-length-12737-cov-3.164249_pt1 | contig 12737 bp, 14 predicted proteins | sample MGYA00241621_ERZ501505 | MGnify/ENA primary metagenome ERZ501505 (study PRJEB25962, sample SAMEA2042624) | human gut metagenome | biome: human gut; feature: human-associated habitat; material: faeces... | reverse complement strand
ACCAACTTCTGGATGTACTGGCGCACCATGTTCGCCTTCGAGAACTGGCACAGCGCTCTGGAGATGAAGCTGTACCTCAAGCGCTATATCCACCACATCGGCGGTCTGCCGGACTTTACCGCCCTGCGCTTTACCCGTTATAATCAGTACGAGTCCATCATCCTGCCCATGGTGCGCTATCTGGAAGGCTTTGGCGTGCAGTTCCACTACAACACCAAGGTCACCGATGTGAAGTTCGACATCCAGAAGGGCCGCAAGCTGGCAAGCTCTGTCACCGTGGAGCACGAGGGCGAGACCACCAACATCGACCTGACCGAGAACGATCTGCTGTTCATCACCAACGGCGGCTGCGTGGAAAGCTGCACCGTGGGTGCACAGGATAAGGCCACCGGCTTTGACCCCACCATCCAGCCCGGCAACGGCTGGGATCTGTGGAAGAAGATTGCCGCACAGGACCCCTCCTTCGGTCACCCGGAAAAGTTCTGCTCCGAGCCGGAGCTGAGCAACTGGGAGAGCGCCACCATCACCACGCTGGACGACAAAATCCCTCAGTATATCCGCAAGATCTGCAAGCGCGACCCCTTCAGCGGCCACACCGTCACCGGCGGCATCGTCACCGTCAAGGACTCCAGCTGGCTGCTCAGCTGGACGCTGAACCGTCAGCAGCAGTTCAAGGATCAGCCCAAGAACCAGCTGTGCGTCTGGGTGTACGGCCTGTTCAGCGATAAGCCCGGCGATTACGTCAAGAAGCCCATGCGCGACTGCACCGGCCGCGAGATCTGCATGGAGTGGCTGTACCACATCGGCGTGCCGGAGGATCAGATCGCGGAGCTGGCAGAGCACAGCGCCAACACCGTGCCTGTGATGATGCCCTATATCGACGCCTTCTTCATGCCCCGTGCCATGGGCGACCGTCCCGATGTTGTGCCCGAGGGTGCTGTGAACTTCGCCTTCCTTGGCCAGTTTGCCGAGACCGCCCGCGACACCATCTTTACCACCGAGTACTCCATGCGCACCGGTATGGAGGCCGTGTACACCCTGCTGAACATTGACCGCGGCGTGCCCGAGGTCTGGGGCAGCACCTACGATGTGCGCGCCCTGATCGATGCCACCGTGAAGCTGCGCGACGGCAAACCGATCACCGACATGAAGCTCGGCCTGGTCGAGCGGTTCGCGCTCAAGGAGGCGCTCAAGAAGGTCAGGGGAACGGACATTGAGAAGGTGTTGAAGGAGTTCGAGGCGATTTAATAGAGGCGGCACGGCGCGCGGCGAGAGCTTGCCGCGCGCCGACCGACGCTTCCGATTTCCCTCGCCTCTTCGATGAGCACGGCCCTGTTTTCGCATTAGCTGGCGAAAACAGGGCCGAAATACTGCCATTGCCGAAGAACATCAGGCGGAGACTGCTGCGCCCGAAAAGCGGGAGTTGGCTTCAGCGCTCTCGCTTTCGTAGCTGATGAGCGCCGGCGCGGCTTCTTTTCTCCCTGCCCTTACGGGCGCGTCGCGCCCATGGCGCGATAGAGATCCTCGAAACCGAGCCCCTTACGATCCCGACGGCGGTACCACGTCGCATAGGCATTCCAGTCGGGCGCGAGAACGTGGTTGCAAAGCAGGATCCACAGGGGGATGAACGGGATGAAGAGCAGCCCGGCGATCGCGAGCCATGCGATCACCCTGAGATCGGCCTCCATGGGAAGCGGAAGCGCCAGGATGACGACCAGGGCAAGCACGGCAACCGCAGCATAGGCGGCCATTCCGCGGACCTGCAGCTTCCTCGCCCTCTCATAGCCTGAGAGGATGCGCGCGAGCAGTTGGGCGTGGCCGCGGCTGAAGGTCCGGAGCGCGTATGCCAGCATCTCGTTCCGCTCCGCGACCGAGGCGGAGACCCCCGCCGCAGTCGCCATCTCCGAGAAGCCGTCGGGTGCACGCAGATGCGCGTCGGACGCCCACTCGTAGAAGTCGTGATCCATCATCAAATCCTTTCGAAAGCAGCGGCCCCTACAACCCCAACAGCTCGCTGTGGCTTCCCGTGCGCGTGGCGACGAGGACAAGCCCTTCCTCATCAATCCGGTAGATGAGCAGCCAATCAGGCTCGATATGGCACTCGCGGTGCCCGCGGTATGTCCCACCCAGCGAGTGATCTCGCATAACCTCGGGCAAAACCTCCCCGCGCACGAGCGCCTCGAGAACCGACTCGAGCTTGGAGAGGTCCTTGCCCTGCTTCTTGATGCGCTTGTAGTCCCTCTTGAACTTCGAGGTGAACCTCAACTCCATCATGGCCTACTCCTCGTCGAGAGCGGCCATCGCCTCCTTGACCGTGCGGTAGGGGCCGGAGAGGTTCCTGCCCATCGCCGCGTCATCCATGGCGGCGAGCGTCTCGGGGCTGAACCCGTAGGGGTTCGACGGGTCGAACGGGAAGCCGCCCCGGCGGTTGAACGCGGAGACGAACATGCGGATGGCATTGCTCGGGGAGGCACCAATCTCGTCGCAGACGGCAGCGAAGCGCGCCTTTCCGTCCTTAAGGAGCTTGGCGGAGACGGGCTCAGCTGCGGCCGCGAAGGCCGCAGCAACCTCCTATCACATAGTTGTACTTTGTCTGACATTGCATGCCCGTTGTTGCCACATCTCCGCAAAGCAAATTGTCGAGTTAACCCATTGTGAAAAGCTAGCAGGCTTTTAGCGGTCGCGAGCGCCCGCGCCTTCGGCCGCATTTTTCCTGTAGCATCCAGGGGCTCTTACCCACTCAGTTCTTCAGACCGAGCGGGAAAGAGCAACTTTCTAGCAATCCGCCTCCGTCCAGGCGCCCCGCTGCACCAGCCCGAACGTCCGCCCCTCCCCGACCAGCTCCGTCACGTTCTCGTGCACGATGCCGCTGCGGTGCTGTATGGGATCGCCGCGCGTGATGACGGACTTGGGCCGGTTGTCCCGTATCTGCTCGAGTGGGCGGTACTCGCGGTCCTCGGTCGAGCGGTCGTTCATGATGGTCATCGCCACCTGCACGTAGGCGTACTCCATCTCGGGCGAGCGCATGACGAAGTCGCACTCCAGCTTGCCGATGCGCCCCACGCTCACCTCGTAGCCCAGGCTCCGCGCGTAGCTGTAGACGATATTCTCGAGCACCGGCCCGTAGTTGATGCGGTTGTCCGTGTTGAGCGCGAAGTAGAAGCTCAGGTCGGCGAGGTAGTACTTCTGCTCGCCCTGAAGCGACTTGCGCGACTTCATGTCGAAGCACGTGCACTTGCTGATAATCTTTGCGTCCTCGAGTATCTGGAGGTAGCGGTTGAGCGTCTCCCGCTTGATGCGCACGCCCTGGCGCTCGAGGTCCGAGAGGATGTTCGTAAGCGAGGTCGTCGCACCGAAGTTGTTGATGACGTGATCGCGCACCCGGTCAAAGACCGAGACGTTCTTCACCTTCGCGCGCCGGCGGATGTCCTTCTAGAAAATCTCCCTGATGACGGAGCTCACGTAGGCGCGCTTGTCTGCCATCTTGGGGTAGCCGAGCGCCTTGGGAAAGCCGCCCTCGAGAATGTAGCGGTCGAGCTCGACCACGGGGTTTGGGTCGACCTCCTGCCCAAGGAAGCGCTTCATCTCGCGGTACTCCTTGAAGCTGAGCGTCTGCATCTCGAACTCGACGTAGCGCCCCGTCAGCTTGGTGGCCAGCTCGCTGGAGAGCAGGTAGGAGTTCGATCCGGTGACGAAGATGGAGAATCCGCCCTCGGCGCGGAACTCGTTCACAACCTCCTCGAACCCCTCGACGTTCTGGACCTCGTCGATGAAGAGGTACTTCATACCACCGATCTTGAGCGCAGGCTCGATCAGCGCCTCGAGCTGGTCGGGCGTCTTCACCGAGTAGAAGCCGTACCGGTCGAGGTCAAGGTAGATGATGTGGTCCTCTCGGATCCCCGTCTCCTCGAGCTCCCCGGCGATGGTCTGCATGAGGCACGACTTGCCGCACTGGCGAACTCCGGTGAGCACCTTGATCACGCCGTCGTCGTGGTAGAACCCGCGAATCTTCTCGAGGCAGTCCTTGTGCTTGAACAAACGCATACCGGCCCCAATCTCCCGACTGGGACCGGTGTAGCAAATATCGCGTTTATTGGGGTATTTTTAGCACAATTGACGATTTATACCCCCATAACTGCCGGTTTTCTACTCCTGCACACTCCTCACAAAAATACGGCCTTATTTCTGTTCAAAACAACAGAAATAAGGCCGTAATAATGATGATTCAGACGAAAATCAGGCGGAACTTTATTCCCACTCGATGGAACTAATCGTCTCATAGGTAATTCGAAATCCCGCGCCAATTCACCTGTGGCCTCTACGTCTCTGTAGGTGTCGATTCTTCAATACCCATTTGATACCCGGTATCGCAATAGGCTCCTAGGGCCAAAACTTCCCGCAGAACGAAAGTCAGCTAGGAATTATCGCTTCATATAGGATGTGTTAAATGGTTAATATCGGAAACGCGCCGGGCAACCGCATCATGCCTCATCTACGGATGGATGAATTCCCCCGCCCGTCCATTTCCCTGTTAAACGCCAGATTTCGAAATGAATGATCCACTCCATAGCCCATGGAATATAAGTCTGGGAATATAGTTGATCTGGTTGCCAATTAAATCTATCAAGGCAAAGCTGAATCCTAGGGCCATTTTCATCTATTCCGAATTTATGAGGGGCTTCCTTTGCGCTCTGCCTGTCAATACTGCCGCCTGAAAGCCAAATAATGGGCTTTCCCTCCCGCTTTCCCTCGATCTCTATTCGATAAACCCCGGAACAAGATGATGCACGGAAGCCATCATATGACCATCTTATAACCCCCTTCTCCAGTGATCCGCTTGATTCTGGAAACATCCTCATTAGGTTGATTAGCTGAACGGCTTGGGATAGTCGCCTCCTCGTTCTGAGAAAACGGGGGATGCTAGTCGCCATAAAACTCGTGCCTAGGAACGACCGTTGTTGCAGGGGATCCGGAGAATGTCAGTCCGGCAGACGCGGCAAAAAGCTCACCAGAGTTTCTTGCCTCCTGAAAGCCCTCTCCATATGCGTTCATCGTTCTCGTAGCAACAATCTTGCCACATGAGGATTCAAGGGCACGGCCAATCTCATCCAAGCCGTGGATAGAGGACAGCGTGTAGAAGTCCTCTTGCGCCTGCTGTAGCCATGCAAAGAACGCCCGGGCCCTCCCTGGCTCCTCGTTCCACCTATCGGCAAAATTCTCTTTCTCATCCACCGGGTTAGGAATCCGATAGGCTCCGGCATTCCCCTGAATGTAGAAACTCATCCTGTCTAGGATTCCGATGACAGCATCGTATGTCCCGCCCTCCCCATCATATGCTTGGGCTGCAAGGGTGGAAATGATGATGGAGATGGGCGCGTCATCAAGCCCTTCAAACATCACATTACGATGATGCTTCAGTATCTGGACAGACTTCTGCAGGGGCGTCCTGACAGCAAAAGTCGGAACGTCATCAACGGAGCAGAAGACCGCTCCCAAGCGTTTGCGCTTTGCCTCAAGCAGGCTCTCGCCCATTTGTCCCTCAAACCACTTAGCATATCCTCGTGGATCGCTATAACGATTCTCATACCTGCCCGTTGCTCTGTCTTTGTGAGTCAGGCGTATGGCAGTCCCGCCACGCTGGACATCACCAGTACACGGAAGAACGTCAACGTGGAAGTCGCCGTAATCGAGTGTCCAGCATCGCTTTCCCTCGGGCTCCAACTTGGCGGCATAAGTTGCATGTTCGCCAATCCGATTGCCAACAAACCATTTGATATTTCGAGCGGTATCCAAGGTCATATCCGGCAGCTCGCAAACGAGATCTATGTCATAGTCCAGGTCTTCGCCACTTGGCGGCCTGACAACGGTTCCGAGCGCAAAAGAGCCCTGTGTATACACTTGGACCTCCTTGCCCTCGCTGTTTTTGCCCAACCAATCCCCTAAAGCCCGGTAAGCGCGCTCCGCCTTGTCGCGCATCGTCTCGGAGATATTCAACGTGTCTGCGAGCTCATCGAAAATGCGGTTCAGTCCCTCGTCACTCCGCGAAACCATCGGAACCTCCTATCGATAGCGCCCTGTGAAAAGTAGCGTCATCCTTCTCGTATACGATTATTTCGGGAATAAGCCTCTCGTTCCACGCCATACCGAACGCTACGCAAGCAGAAATGGGCATTGCCGGAAAGATATGCAGGCGACGCATCTCGGGGTGTTGGTCGTGAATCGCGTAAAGCGACTCGCTCGCTGCACGCTTAAACGAGAGCCAATCATTCTTCAGTCTGATTGCGGAGGGTCCGGCACTGACCGCCCGCAACTCGTATATCGACCCAACATCTTTGGGAAGTGCCGCTGCGTAGGTGTCTTGGTGTATCAGGCCAGAAACGGAGACCACAAGAGCACAATCCTCCGAGACTCCAGACACCAGCTCATCAAAAGCAAACTCATTTTGCTCGCCCTCGCTTTCCCAGGACCAGCTGTCGGTGCCTCTTCTTTTTTGATATACGTCAACACTCCCATCATCAGCGAGCATTGTTCCAAGACCGATTAATGCCGGCTGGGGAGCAACTGCAAAAACGGAGGTACGCCTTGTCGGATTGGTGTGAATCGATTCCAGGTATAGGTCGATGCGCCCACGAAGCGCTCGCAACGTATCCGGGCCATAACCACACGGGACACCTTTTGCCGCATTGATCACACCCGCATTACCGGCGTTCACCCCAGCATCAATCAGCGCATCTCTCCAATCCTTCTCGGAAATGGTGTATTCATTTGAACCGATGCACTGGGCAAATGTTATGACATCCGTCTCCGCGGAGCCGACTGCATCTACGGCCAACTTTACGGACTCTTCGTAGTGCAGCTTTCGACTCTTCAGAAAATCGACGCTGTAATCCCCCGGATGTTCATCGATGTCCTTGTGACAGGACGGGCAGAGCAACATAAGGTTGTCTATTGCATTCCGCTCATCTTCCGTCTGCTCCGCGTTAAAGCGCGGCCCATCCGGGGAATATGCCTCAATGTGTGCCACTTCACCATATTTTCCCCGATGTCCTGAAGACAATGTATAGGTCACGTCTCTTCCGCAGAGTTCGCAATGTCCCGCCGCTCGAGCCCACAAAAGATTGACGGTAGCCTGCTTTGGATTCTTTCTCCCACTCATTTTTTCGCTCCTCCCAGGTACGGTCCGAGCTCCTCAAAGATACTGGCGACCCGCGTCCCCGGGTTCATGGACGACGGCCTGTCGTTGCCAATCGCCTTGTGGTGCTTTGCGAGCCTGGCGGCGTTCGCCTCGGCGTCTCGTCTCATCGGGTCGATGAGCTCGAACAACCCGTCCATGTTCTTGCGGTAGTCGACTCCGAGCTCTCGAGCCAAGCAGTCCGCAAGCGCCCTCTGGCAGCCCGCCGCGTCCATCGGCGCCGTGGTGTAGCGCAGGTGCAGGAGCGGCCAGACCTCGAAGCAGGGGTTCGACCAGAGCGCGTGGAACGTGCAGGCGGAGTCCGACGCCGCGGCGCACTCCCTCTCGACCCGGTCGAACTCGTCTGCCGGGAAGTCGTCCTTGTCGAACACGAGCCAGACGTGGTCGAAGGGATCGGGCGCGTATCGGCAGACCTCCTCGGCGTACTCGAGCAGGCCGAGCGTGTGCTTGCCGCTGCCGCGGACGACGACCGCGACCTTCCTGCCGTCGGTCGCTCTCAGCGCGGACCTCAGGCCCTCGAAGTAGCGAGGCTCGGTCTCCTTCCCCTCGCAGACGATGAGGTGGCGCGTCATCCTGACCGAGCGGGTCGCAACGGAGCGCCTGCCGCTGCGCCATACGCGCTTCTTCGCCATCATGACTCAGTCCCATTCCTCGATACGGGTGAGGTACGGGTCGGCCCCGTAACGGCCGGAGAGGTACTGCTTGTCAAACGCCGCGTTCTTGCTGACAAGGTTGCCGTTAGGCTCGTGCAAGTCAGAAAGGGACCAGAGCTGGCTCGCCTCGGTCTCGTCGCGCGCGGCGAACCAGATCTCGTCGCGGCGGAACACGTCGTTGCGCATGGTAGACACGTCCTGGCTGGTGAAGATCAGCTGGGCGCCGCCCCTGTTCACCTCGGGATCCTTGAACAGGAGGATCACGTAGCGAAGGAGCTTGGGGTGAAGCTTCGCGTCGAGCTCGTCCACGAGGACGGTGCCCCCGTTCTCCAGCGCGCTCAGGAGGAAGCGGGCGAGTCCCATCAGCTTCTGCGTTCCCGCGGACTCCTCGGAGAGGCGCAGCTCGTAATCGGAGCCCCCGACCGAGTGCCGGACGTACACGCGCTGACGCTCCCCATCCTCGTCGCGCTCAACGCGGAACCCGTCGACATGCACGTCGACCGCTCTGAGGAAGCGGACTATCTCCGGGGAGTCTTCTTCATCAAGCATGTCCTCAAGGATGTGCTCGAGGTAGCAGCTGTTGTAGTTTAGGTAGATGCAGTCGAGAAACCAGCTCGCTGCCTGGTGTACCGACTCCAGGTCGCTGTTCATGTACAGGTACGAGAGGTACGGTATCGTTGGGTTAAAGTTCACGGATACCCCCGCGCGACGCAGGAACGACCCCAGCTCGACCTTATCCCCTTCCCTCTCGTACAGCGTCGCCGCGCGAGAGGCCCCCACCTTACGCCGGGAGAGGCCCTCGCTGACGATCTCGGAGACGCTGACCGTAAGGCTGTAGCGATACTCATAACCGCCGGCACGATAGTAGACCTCGAACTCGGAGGGCTGGTGCGAGCGCATCGCGTCGAAAGCAAAGGGGGAGCAGCGGGAGAGTCGGGGTACGGAGCCCCCAGGCGCGTCCTTACCACGCATCAGAGAGAAAATCGGGCGCGCAACGGCGCTCTGAACGTACCCAAGCGCCTCGAGCAGGTTGGATTTGCCGCCCGCATTGGGACCGTAGACCGCAGCTACCGGCAGGAAGCTCTGGCTGTCGCCTCCCGCTATGAGGGACCGTGAGAACTCCTTCATCGAGGATGCCTGCATCGTGAGAGTCATCTCGTCGCGGTAGGACCGGTAGTTGCTGAATGTGAACTGGCAAAGCATTGATCTCCTGCTTTCCACAATTTGTGCTTCTTAGAGTTGATTTCCAGATATTACTTCTGATTATTGCCTTCGAATTGCTTTTGTCAAGCCATTACCCTTTTGGAAGCAATAATCCGTGACGGCATGACGGGAATGACGGCCCGATCATCCGCAACAGACCCCATCCCTCTCTCATGGCAAGACGCAAAGGTGTAAGACTTGGATTGGCAACATTTATTTGGACGGTTTTGAGAGGAGCATTCCCGCCTTCCTGAACTCGACGGGGCTCATGTAGCCGAGCGTCGAGTGGATCCTGAAGTTGTTGCACCGGTGCACGTAGTCGGACAGCCCTGCCTGCAGGTCGCGCAGGTCCCGGAAGCTCTCCCTGTAGACGAGCCCGGCCTTGAGTATCTTGTTCGTCGACTCGTCGACGGCGTTGTCGTAGGGGCAGCCCCTGGCGGAGAGCGACCGCTCTACGCCGAAGGCCTCTAGCATGAGGCCGATCTCGGCGTCGTCGAACTCGCTGCCGCGGTCGGTGTGGAACACCGCGATGTCGGATATCGGGAACTCCAGGGTGGCGAAGGCCGCCTTGACGAGCAGCGCGTCCCTCCTGCTGCCCGCGGCGCGGCCGACGATCTCCCTGTTGTAGAGGTCGACGAGCAGGCGGACGTAGCACCACGATCCGCCCGCGCGCACGTAGGTGAGGTCGCTGCAGACGTGCGTGCGCGGCGCGCGGCCGTCGAACTCGCGGGCCACCAGGTTCGGCAGCTCCGCCTCGTTCGGCTTGCCGGTGGACCTTGAACCGCTTCCTCCCGTACGCGCTCGAGAGGCCGTTCTCCCTCATGATCCGCGCGATCCGCCTTCGGCTCGCCGATATGCCGCGTCGCTCGAGCGACGCCTTGACCTTCCTCGACCCGTACCTGCCCCTGCTTTCCGCGTGGGCGGCGAGCACGTCGGGCTCGATGGGGTCCGGCGCGGGCGGCGTCTCCGGGTGGGAGCGCAGGTGGTAGTAGGTGGAGCGCGGCACGCCGAGGATCTCGCACTGCGCTGATACCGGGTAGCGGTCGGCGTTAGCCGCTATCACCGTCACTTTCGTGCGAATATCAGCGCCGCTTGTTTTAGGACGTCGACCTCCATACGGAGCCTCTTGTCCTCGCGCTCCAGCTCGATGACCCTGTCCTGCTCGGGCGTCCTGTTGCCCGCGGCCCGCGGCGAGCCGGTGGCGTTTATCGACTTGATCCAGCGCTCGAGCGTGCTCTTGCCGAGACCGTACTCCTCCATGATCTCGCGCCTGGGCTTGCCGGCGTCGTGCAGCCCGACGATCTGCCTCTTGAACTCGTCGGTGAAGTGCCTCGGGTGCTTCGGGTCCCTCATGTCCCCCCCCCGTCCCTCGCGCCCCTCTTCAGATTGTCCAATCTAGTGTAGCCAATCCAACCTCGCTCGCGATGTTCTTCCGGGGCTTCGGCGGCACCGTCTCCTCGGCAGTGGTCGGGACGATGTGCGCCGCGAGCGGCCCGGGCGCACCCGGAGCGATGGGGACCGCGATCGCCGTCTCCGCCCTCGGCGCAGCGGCCTCCATCCTCCTGCCGCGCAAGGTCGATCGGAAGCGGTAGGCAGGGACACGGGCCGGGCGCGACGCAACCAGGCAGCAAAAGCCCTTATCTCTTCACGTTGTCATCATCCTTCGAGCCAGTGTCCGCAAAACGATGGCAGCATAGACCCAACGCCCCTCGGCTCCCACCCAGACGAGCAGCTGAAGGAACCCTCGGAAAAGACTCTTTGACCATCTTCTAAAAAACGGTCGATTGGCCAAGTGTTAACTTACAGCCAGCAGCCATGGGAAGGAACGGCATGGCGGGAGACAACCTGCATGAGGACGCCTTAGGCCGCGAGCGGAAGGATGCAATGCTCGGTGCCGAACGTGGCGTGTTCGAGCGCGGCGACTACAGAGCTGTAACCGGGCCCGATGCCGCGCTAGATTGACGAATTGCCAACCGTTGTTGGTTGCTCCTGCGCCGCTCACGCAGTTCCGTGGTCTCGCGCCCAAGCGGCGCGGACCGCGAAAACCGACCGAAAGGAACGGCCATGAACTTCAACGACCGACTCATCGACCTCAGGAGGAAACGGGGCCTCTCGCAGAAGCAGCTAGGGTACGAACTCGGCGTCTCGAGGCAGACAGTGTCGAAATGGGAGCTCGGGCAGTCGTACCCCGACTTCCAGCGGCTCGTCCTGCTATCGGACTACTACGGGATCGGCCTGGACGAGCTCGTGCGGGGAATCGACGTGGGCGATGTGCGCGCCCTCAACGAGTCCGACAAGCAGATCTCCTCAATCTACGCGGACGTGAAGCGGGGCAAGGAGGCGGTGCTTCGGGCCTGGCGGGCTTTCCTCGTTGTCGGGGGTGTCGTCCTGGCGCTCTTCGCCCTGGTTGTGATCTATGGGGTGTCTCAGGGCAGCCTCTTCGCAGGGTAGCCGGGTCGAGGGGCGCGCATGACGACGGCGGGCGCGCTCTTCTCGGCGCTTTGGAGGGCCCAGGGTCCGGCGGCAAGCCGGCCTATCGCACGGAACGCGTACGATTCTTGAAAGCGCCGAAGATTAGTGCCGCACAGACGGCTTCCGCCGCCGCAAAGACGACCACCAGCAGAAACGCCTGCTGGGTGCCCGCGGCCGTCGCGTTGGCCATGTGCGCAGGATCAATCGCCTGCGCGCTGGCGACGATCGTGGAGACGAACACCGTGCCGATCGCGCCCGCCAGCTGCTGCACCGTGTTGACGATCGCGTTTCCATCCGGGTTATGCTCGATGGGCAGGTGCGCCAGGCCGTTTGTCATGTTACCCGGCAGGTTCGCCCCCTTTCCCAACGAGTAGAGCACGAAGAAGAGAACGATGAGCGGCCCGGTAAGCGTGGGCGCGAACGCGAAGAACAGGATTGTGGACGCGAGCGTGACCACGCACCCGCCGATAATCGAAAGCCCTGCGCCAAAGCGATCGTAGACGATGCCCGAAAGCGGCGCCTGAAGGGCGCCCGCGATGCATCCGGGCACCAGCAGGCAGCCCGCGGTAAACGCATCGATGCCAAGCGACAGCTGCGCGTAGTTGGGGATGAGGAACGCAAGCCCCAGTGTGCAGAACTGCACGAGGAGGATACCCGCGACCGAAAGGGCAAACACCGGGTCGCGCAGCACGCGCACATTGAGCAGGGCACCCGGCGTGGCAAGGGAGTGCCGGCAGAACAGCGCGATCGCGGCAGCTGCCACGACGAACAGGCCGAGCACAGACGGGCTCGCCCATCCGGCTGACGAGGCGCTGTTCGCGGCAAAGATGAAGCTGGCAAACCCGACAGCGAGCATGATGAGGCCGCAGACGTCGAGCGACGGGCGCCCCGACGTCGTCGACTGCCGAATGCAGGCGGCGCCCAGGGCAAACGACGCAGCCACCAGCGGCACGAGCACCCAGAACACCGCGCGCCAGCTTAGGACGCTCACGAGAAAGCCGCCGAGCGACGGGCCGATGGCGGGCGCCGTCGAGGTGATGAAGTTGGCGATACCGATCATAAGCCCCATGTTCTTGCGCGGCACCTGCTCCAAGATGATGTTGAACATGAGGGGCAGCGCTACGCCCGTGCCCACGCCCTGCACCAAGCGTCCGGCGAGCAGCACCGGAAAGACGGGAGCCAGCGCCGCCGTCAGCGTTCCCGCCAGAAAGCAGGAG